>Ga0049083_10000790_pt1 | contig 11702 bp, 17 predicted proteins | sample GreLakmeMI27MSRF_FD_66719 | JGI IMG/M metagenome (GOLD analysis project Ga0049083, IMG submission 66719) | Freshwater lentic microbial communities from great Laurentian Lakes, MI, USA - Great Lakes metaG MI27MSRF | ecosystem: Environmental > Aquatic > Freshwater > Lake | place: Great Lakes...
GTCTAGTCCCTACACTTGCGTGCCCGTCCTCGCCTCGCCTGTGCGCGTGTCTTCCGCGGCGAGGAGCGATGGCGGCATCAGGCTCGGAGCTGCCAGCAGAGTTGCAGACTCCGCCTCTGGGCCTGGTTGCGCTAATTGGCACGCCCAGCGTGCATGCAGCCGTGGGCGCGCACCTGCGCTCCGAGCTGCGCCCCCCTTTGCACAGGCGAGTTGAGTTGGCGCAACTGCGTGGTGCCTTGCTGACGCCACCCGCTAGCCTGAGCGTGGCCAGCGTCGACGCCGCCGCGCAGCTCTTCCCCGTGCGCAAGCCCAGGGGCGAGACGTTCGTGCAGGCGCGTGCTTTGGCGTGGGGCTCACTCGACGCGAGTGCGGAAGTCTCTAACACTCCAGCCAGGCACCCTCGGCCGGAATGCTGCGCGCCGACTGGCTGACGAAGCACAGGCAACACCGCCCCGCTGTGGTGTGCGTCTTCTTCAGCCGCGAAGCGGTGTTGGGCGAGTCGACGTGCGGAGCTGTGTGCGCGGCCCTGGAGAACGTGCGCGCCGCTGTGCGCAGGCGGAACGCTTCGCTTGTGGCGGTGGTCGTCGGGGGTGACGGCGCCGAGCCACTGCCTGAGGAAAGGATCAGCGCACTGCGTCGGCGTGGGGCGCTGGACTCGCGCTATGTCGTCTGTCTCGCCGCCTGCGACTCTCCGGCGCATTCGACGGCGCTGCGACGACTGGCGCTGGTGCTGCAGGACGCCTCCGCCGCGTTTTATCGGGCGGAGGGCATCAGGGCCGCGTCCAAGACCAGCCCGCGGTTGGTCTCTGAAACCTCGGTGCGGACTGCCTGGAAAGCGGCCGTATTTGCAGAGTTTCGACAGGACTGGGCCGCTGCTCTGCAGTTTTACCGTGCCGCCTATCAGGCGGTGACGGAACTGCCCATCGGACCTGCTGACGCGCGGCGGTGGCAGAGATGGTACGAACGGCTCATCGTGGCTGAACACGCGCACTACAAGTGTTGTACGCTCCTGATGCATACCGGAGTGCCGGGGGAGGCCATAACGCAACTGCACCGCCACCTGGCGCACCACCGCCGGCCGCCATCGGGCCTGCCGCCGGCCCTTCGCGCCTCACTGTGGGGCTACCTGCAGCGCCAGTTCCGCACCTTTGGCGAGCTGCTCATGTCGCCGCCGCTGAACCAGACTGAGCGCCCGGCGGCCTACTTTGCGGCTGCGGCGAACGCGGGTTTGCGACGGCGGCAGGTGTGGACAGCTTACGCGGAGGCTCACGAGGTGTCGATGCCTGTACCGCCGCCCACCGCGGCGGGCATGTACGTGGGCCAGCAGCGCCGCGAGCCGGTCGGGCCCGCGCTCAGCGACGAGGAGTTCACCGCCTGGCTGGCGCACTGTGAGAGGCCATCAGAGTACTCACACGTGAACCTGGAGCTGCTCACTCGCGCGCACGCCCTGTTCAAGCGCAGCCCGGGCAGCAACCGGCGCGTCCTCACTGCCCTGCTCTCGCAGATGGCGGACGAGTACCTCTGCAACGGCGACTCCGCCTCTGCGCTGCGCCTTCTGCAGTCGGTGGCGGCCGTCTACCGCCACGAGGGCTGGAGCATTCTGCTGGCCGACGCGCTAAGCAGCCTGCGCGAGTGCGCGAGGCGCCTGTCGCTACCCGCGGAGCACACGGAGTGGTCCGCCGAGCTGGGCTCCCTGCCATCCGACGGTGGTGCGCCGCTGGCGGAGCGCTCGGCCGTGCTGGCGTCAGCCCTGGCGACGCTGGACAATCTCGTGGAGAGCGACTCCCCGGTGCTGCTCTCAGAAGCGGCAGCCCTGTGCGTTGCCTGCTTCACCAAAGGCGCAGCTCTGCCCGGCGAGCCGCTGCTCTTCCTCGCTGCGCTGCGCCCACGATGCCCGCTTTCCTTTGAACTTCAGTCCGCGGCGGTGGAGCTGGAGGCGGAGGGGCAGCTGTCCGTGCAGGAGCTGACTCTGGGAGATGTGCACCCCGACGGCTGGAGGGTGTGCACTACGCAGCTTGCGGCGCCCGCCACGGCCACCCTATGTGCCCGGTCGGTGCTCCTGCGTGCAGGCCCACGCGTTGCCCTCCGCTGCACGCTGGCTGGGCAGCAGGCGAGCGCTGCAGATGCGGACCCGCTGCCTCCAGCCAGCCTACTGAGCAGCGGGGCGGCACACCTGACACGCTTGGGCGGCCTGCCTGGCGCGCTGAGGGTATCTTTAGTGCTGCCGCCCCCCTCTGCGACGCTGAGCATCCGCCCTCCCGCTCACGCGCTGGCTGGCCAGCTGGTGGAGCTGGACATCACAGTCTGCTCTGTGGACGACGCGCTGCAGTCCCCCTCGCTGCACCTGAAATTCGGTAGCGGCGCTGTGCCGGAGCTGTTCCGTAGGGGCCCGGTCGAGCTGGAGAGGCTAGAGGGCGTGCTGTCTTGGGAGGACATGCAGCCCCACTCTGAGGTGACCCATCACCTACTGCTGTGCTCGCCGGATGCTTGCGCCGCGCAGCTGCTGACGGCGATGCTGGAGTGCCGCACTGCACGCGGCTCCGCCTCGCTGGAGGGCGTGGCGCAGCTGCCCGCCACCCTGAGCCCCTTCGTGACAACAGCCACCTTCACGGGCGCCCTGGAGCAGCACAGCCTGCTGCCCAGCTCAGGCGCGTGCGTCGTGCTGCCGCGAGGGGAAGCGCTGGTGCTCTCCGCAAGAGTGCTCGCCGGCGGTGCTGTCACCGTCCACTCCCTCGACTTCCAGCCCGCAGACGGCTGGTCAGCGCAGGTGCGCGCGCGGCCGCGCAGCCCTGCGCCCGCTACTGCAGACTCACGCGCTTGTGGGCAGCCCTTGACGCCTATAGACGCTCCCTGCGCGCTGTCCGTGGGCGATGTGCTCACGCGCCTCTACACGGTCACAGCCTCCATGGCGCGTGAACGCTCGTCTGCCCATACTCTGTCTGCGCCGCCTTCTGAGCGCGTCACACAGGAGGCAGTGGATGCTGTGCCCGGACACCTGGCGGTCCGCTGGGAGGCAAGCGAGGCGCACGCCCGCTGCCCTGCTGTTCTCACCCGCCTGCCGCTCCCGCTGGTATCGGTGGAGGAGCCGCCCGTGCACGTGCGTACGCGCTGGCCGGCGGACTTCGTCGTTGGCCAGCCGGCCACGGTTGGCGTTGCGGTGGAGAATCGCACACCGCTGCCTCAGGAGCTGGGAATCAGCGTCGCCGACTCGGCTGGCTTTGTGTTTGCGGGGGAGCGTGCGAGTATCGTCACCATTCTGCCATATTGCACCGCGGAGGTGAGGCATACGTTCGTGGCGCACGTGGCGGGATGGCAGCCGGTGCCAGAGGTGGCCGTGATGCTCAAGCGATACTCCGCGCGCCTGGCGCCTTCGCCCGACTCCCGCCTCGTCTGCGTGCGGCCCCCGGGCAGCCTGACTGTGTGATAACAGCCTGCAGCCGCCGGCGTCACAGCGCAGTCCTCCGTCTGAGAGCAGGCGGTGGTGCAGCGCTATCAAAAGAGTCTGCAAGCGCGACTGCAGCAAGGACGGCTAGTTCATTCCTCCTCGACTAGCCCAATCATCTGCCCATCAGGTGCGCGCAGGGCGGCCACCTTGGCGCCACCGTGCTGCGGGTACTTGATGGGTCCGTCCAGCACAGCGCCGAGTGAGAGACAGCGTGCGACGGTCGCACTGACGTCTGAGACAGCGAAGGAGAGCAGCGGCGTGTAACCCGCTGTCACAGGTGCCTCTCTGCAGCGTGTTTCAGCGCGGGTGAGTGGTGTCGCGTATGAGAGAGGGGCTGGCGCACCCGTCAACGCCCTTGAGCGCCAGCCGAGTCGCGCCAGCCTGCAGCTCCGCCCACCGCTCGGTGCACACGTTCACGGTCAGACCCAGCCCCTCGTTGTAGAAGCGCGCAGCCTTGGGGACGTCGCGCTGCAGCAACAGAACGTGGCGCAGCGACATACGCCAACTCCGCTCTGCTGGCGTGCGCAAACACTCCCGGGTTTACTCAGCACTACTGACGGGACTTCACAGACAAGCCAGAGGCGTCAGTGTGTGCGTTCAACAAAACAACAGAACACTGTGCCGACATTGTTGGCGGGGAAGGCGCGCGATGGGCGAGTTTGTCTCTCGTCTTGATGAGGGTCCACAGCCTCAGCAGTCCTTCCGCAGCTTTCCAGCGCATGCGAAGAAGAGTGCTGCGTTGCTTTGGGCAGCCTTTGGCCGCTTGCCAGCTTCTGGTGCTGTGATGAGAGCTCTTGGCCGCGTCTTGAAGTGCCACTTGGCGCGGATGACGCCCACCACTTCGTACTCAACAGCCTCCCCTGCTTCATTCGCTGAGGCGCCCGCCTCTGCATCCACTTTGCGCAGGATGGCAAGCGGCTTCTTTAGAGCTACCAGCTTGCCCTCAAGGCGGTGGTAGCCCACAGTGAGTTGCAACGCATCCTAGCATCCGGCGTGAGCAGGGTGTGAGTGCAAGAGCGGCTTGCGCACCGCGGAAGTGCAGCATAGCACGCCCACTTCCATGTCATCTAGCGCTTCCTCGCCGTCGCGCCCAACCTCGCCCTGCGTGCCGCAGCAGCGCGTGAGCAGCGGGGCACGCGAAAAGCGCGCTTGAGTCACGCGCGCCTGTAGTTCAACCAGCGCCCACACGTCACATACGCCGCAGGAGCAGCGCACAGATATCATCGTTTAGCGGAGGAGGAGGGCGATGTCTGCGCTGGTGCGCTTTTGTACGACAAATAAGTCGCGGCGTGTCACGTGCGTTTTTAGAGCTCCGTCCTCCTGCCTCGCTGTTGTGCGACGGTGGCGGCACCACAAAAGAACGCTCGCGAGTACTTTGCTGTGCTCCTCCTTGGTATCTGGCTCAGTGTAGAGCGTCGCGTGTGCATTGGAGCCCTGCAAGAAGAAGCTTGGTGCTGCCTGGCGGTTAGACTGCACCCATGTCGTCCACCAATCCCGTCGACGCCGTCGTTGAGCAGGCGGAGGTCCTGAAGCAGCAGGGCAACGAGCTGTTCAAGCGTGCGCGTCTGCCCCCTGGCGCTGTGTTACTCGCGTGCTCACAGCCTCGCGGAAACACAGAGAAGCACTTCCCGGCTGCCGTCGCAGCCTGGAGCACCGCCATCGATCTCAGCCCGAGCGCCATCCTGTACGCCAACCGAGCGGCAGCGCACACGGCGCTGGAGAACTATGGGGCGGCGGACGCTGATGCCAACCAGAGCCTCGCGTTGGACAGCAGTTACGTCAAGGCGCGTGGAGCCTGCAGTCGCTGGGGCTGGGGGGATGCGCGCTGCAAGGGCGTCCCCGGCGTGGGCGCGAGAAGCCAGCGCGCTGACCACAGCCGCCGCCGCCAGGCTCGCCCTTGTGTACCTGCTGACTCGCAGCGTGCACCCGCAGGCTTACTTCAGACGTGCCGCCGCGCGCTTCCTGCTGGGCAAGCCTGCCGACGCTCTGCGGGACTATCGTATTGTGTGTCCGCCCGCCCTCCCGCGCTTCTCTTCTTGGCCTCACTCTCTCTCGCAGGTTGCCAAAATGCGGCCCAGTGATAAGGACGCACAAGCAAAGGTGAAGGAGTGCGAGAAGGTGGTCAAGGAGCGTAAGTTCGCCGCCGCAATTGCTAACCCAGACGACGATGAGGTGCGCCCGCTCTCGCGCCTGCGCCCGCCTGCCACTTAAGCCCCGCCCCGCAGAAGAACATCGCGGACAGCATTGACCTCTCAGAAATGGCTGTGCCCCCCTCCTACGATGGCGCGCGCATCGACGAGGGCGGCATCACGCTCGAGTTTGTGCGGCAGATGATGCAGGAGTTCCGCGAGGGCAAGGTGCTGCATCGTCGCTATGCCTTTGCCATTCTGCTGCAGGTAAAGGCGCTATTGCAGCAGCTGCCCACCGTCATCGACGTGCCGGTGGCGCCTGGGGCGCACTTGACGGTGTGCGGCGACGTGCACGGCCAGTTCTTTGACCTGTGCAACATCTTTGACCTGAACGGTCTTCCAAGCGACGAGTCGCCGTACCTGTTCAACGGCGACTTTGTGGACCGCGGCAGCTTCTCTGTGGAGGTAGTTTTGACGCTGCTGGCGCTCAAGTGCCTCTACCCAGCGGGGATGCACCTGACGCGAGGCAACCATGAGACCAAGGCTATGAACTCGCTCTACGGCTTTGAGGGGGAGGTGCGCGCAAAGTACAACGAGACGATGGTGAAGCTCTTCGCGGAGACATTCCGCTGCCTGCCTCTGGGCGCCGTGCTGAGCAACGCCGTGTTCGTGGTCCACGGGGGTCTCTTCACGAGAGACGGTGCGTTGCGGGCGTGCGCTGCTGCTGTGCGTGGCTGATTTGCGCTTTGGCCGCACAGACGTGACGCTGGACGAGCTGCGCGCGCTGGACCGCTTCAGGGAGCCGCCGGACGAGGGGCCCATGTGCGAGATGCTGTGGAGCGACCCCCAGCCAGGCCTGGGCCGCTCCCCCAGCAAGCGCGGCGTCGGGGTAGCCTTCGGCGCGGACGTCACCAAGGCCTTCCTCCAGCGCAACGGGCTGCAGCTGCTGGTGCGCAGCCACGAGGTGAAGGAAGAGGGCTTCGAAGTGATGCATGACGGCTGCTGCGTCACCATCTTCTCCGCACCAAACTACTGCGACCAGATGGGGTGCGCAGCGCCACTCGCACGCGCCGGCGGCGCTCACGCTGCGTCCACCACACAGAAACAAGGGCGCGTTTATCCGCTTCCAGAGCGACATGGTGCCTCACTTCACCTCCTTCGACGCGGTGCCGCACCCACCTGTGCGACCGATGCGCTACGCGTCGCCTATGCTGAGCATGATGTGATGGCATACACAAAACTGCATGCGTGCCAAGTCTTTCAACATCACCTTCACTTGCGACCGACAGTGGGCTTTACGACCCGCGCCTCAGCCTTGGCCCGCAGCTGCTTACTCTGGCTGGTGTTGAGGGAGGCGAGGAACTCTGTGAGCGACAGGTCGCGTGTGCCGCTGTTGGTGTCGCTCGTCCCGAAAATCTCCTCCAGCTGTGAGTCCAGGAGCTGCCGCCCGTAGCGCAGGAACAGGATCTGCATCACCTCCTCCACGCTCACCGTGCCGCCGCCATCCTTGTCGTTCATCAAGAACTCAGCGACGTTGTAGAGCCTGCGTGGCTCGTAGCCTGGTCGCGCCTCAGTGTTGCTGAAAACCCGCAGGGGACGCGAGCTGCACTCACCCGTCTTGTCGTTCCTGCAGCGAGCAAACATGGACTGGAACTCGGGCCACGTCACCGCATTATCGCTGTCGTCGTCTACTTCCCAAATCATGTCCTCTATATCGCTCTGAGAGGCGACGCACACGAGGCGCATGAGCTCAATCGAGCCTGCAGCCACGCGACCAGACGCGCCGGCGCACCCGCTTGCACTTGTGGCCGAGCTGCTTGAACACCTGCTCCACCTCGTCCGCGTCGATGTGGCCGTCCCTGCACGTGCGCAAACTCAGCACGCGTGGGCTTTGACCAGGTCCCCTGCCGCCCTTCGCCCCCCGCCGCGCGCGCACTTCTTTGTGTTCAGCACGTCGAAGGCACGCCGCAGGTCCTCCGCCTCATTCTTGCGAGCAAAGCGCTCCTGAGAGAAGAGGGGCCGCGTGAGCTTGGTGAGTTGGCCCGTGCTGGGACGCAGCGAGGTGCAGCGGTACGGACGGCTTGCAACGCACCCGCGCCGCTGCTTGGGCGTTCATGTCGTGTGTGCCGGGTGCGCGCAGAGAGGAAGAGCGTCAGGTGCAAGCGGACGACTTGTCGGTCTCTCGCTTTAAGTCTGCTGACTTCGGTGACTCCGGAGTGATCGCTGAGAGATCACTATGGCAAAGACTGTGCAGCGTAGGGGCAAGCAGTCGGTTGAACAAATTCGCGGGTGCTCGCGGCACAAGACCGAAGAAGACGAAGTTGACGACAACGACTCGCAGAGCGCAAGGCAGTCAAACTGTTATCCCATCGAGGCTGCTGACGCCTCCTCGCCGCTGCGTATGTCCAGCAGGCTCGAGCCGCTGTGGTGGGGTCGTGAGACTGCCTGCTCTGCCTGCTCCAGAGACGTCTCTTGCACCCTGTACCCAGCCTCATGCAGCTGCGCGGCGACGCGCTCGCCCAGCATGGCGCGTCGCGGCCAGCGGTCGCGCAGGCGGCAGATAAAGTCTGAGTGAGCTCGACCCTGCGCCGCATTGCCCGTCAGCAACAGCGCGGGAGCGCTCTGACCGCGCATGCGCACCCTCCGGTACTCCGGAGTCCTGGGAGGGTGCTGGAGGCACTGCATGCGCTCCGGCTGGTAGTCCCACAGGAAGGAAGTGTGGTGCACCCACCGCTGCTTGGTGATGCTCTGTGCGTTCCCGCCAAACTTGCGCTCTCCGAGCACATAGTCTGCAGGCGCCAGAGGCTAGCTGTGAGCGGCCTCTCAACAGCACAGCAGAGGTCAGCGCGCACCATTCTCCCGAAGCCGAAAGTCAGGCAGGTCTGCGAAGACGCCGCGATAGAAGCGCTCGCTCCACGCCATGAGCGGCGCGGGGAAGCAGGGCACATCAGGCGCTGCTTCCGCGCCGAAGATGAAGCTCACGAGTTGCGTGTCGGTGTCTACAACAACCGTGCCACCGCCCGTGAAGCGACGCACGACGGGCAGGCCGGCATGCAGCACGCGCGGCAGGTTCAGCATCACGGCCGGCTTCCTGGGCGGCGAGGCAGACAGCTGTCAGCAAGGCGTGAGCCTTCTCCTCCTCGCACTTGCGCACCCGGACAGGCCCAACACCGCCACCGCAGCCTCCGCCCCGTCGTTCACCAAGCACCAGTGCCCTGTGTCGGCGCGCAGCAGCGCCTCCTCCAGTCTCAACTGGCGCAGGAGCGACAAGCCGGAGGTGCGAACGAGTCGTACAAGCATGCCACCAGACTGCTGCGCTGCCACGCAACTCTGTTAACGCGCTCAACACATTTGTGGGAAGCGAGTAGCAAGGAGACGCGGCAAAAAGAAGGCAGGGGTAATAGAGTGTCTGGAAAAATGGCGCCGGCCGGCATGATGCGCAGCAGCGAGCAGCCGCCGGGCGTGCTCGCTCCTCGCGCGCCTTGGCGCATGTCCCTACACGCTCCGCTCGAGTCGAGCCGAAGGATTCCTCTCACGCTCGCTGGAGCCTTGCTTTCTCGAGAGTTTTCTTGAGGAGGACGGTCAGGACTCAAGCTGAACCGAAGTGTAGCAAAACGCGCCGCTCTCCTCGTACTCCAGGATGTCCAGCGCCACCAGGCATCCCTGAGCCACGATGGAGTCCGGATCTGCCAGGTGTCGCTGCAGGAAGCCGCGCGACTCCGGGCCTGCAACTGAGCCCAGCGCCTCCGCCGCCTCGTGGCGCACCATCGCGTGCTGCGAGCAGTCGTCCAGCACGCCCCTCAAAGCAGCAACCGTGTCGGCCTCCTGCATCTGGCCCAGCACGTAGCACACCTCGTGCTTGAGCAGAGCACTGCCGCTCGACTCCAGCACCTCCGCCAGCAGCCGCGCAACGGCGGCGCCGCCCCGGTTGCGCAGCGCGAACAGCGCGCCGTAGCGGTCGAACATGGGTGCCGCCTCGTCCAGCAGCGTGGCGCGCAGCGTGGCGTGGGGCGTGTCGGTGGGGGCAGCCGGCACGGGGTCCACTGTGCCGCCGCCAGCGCGTGAGCCACATGCAACGCCTGCGACGGCAGCTGCAACGCACCTGACAGGTAGGGCGAGCCTTCGCTCCCGGCAGCACCGTCGGGCGCCATCGCAAACGTCTCCTTCTTGGAGCCTCGCGGCGCCTGCACACTTGGTGCGGGTGCAGCGGCGCGCTGCGCCTGCCAGTATCTGATGCGGCCCAGCGCCAGCTGGCAGGTCTCTGCCACCTCGCGTGAAGTGTCCACAGCAAAACGCTCCAGCTGTGCCAGACACTCTGGCAGCGCGATGGCGCCCAGCGCCTCGGCAGCCTCGTGCCGCACCATGGAGTGCTCCGCCTCGTCCGCAAGCTTGCGCACGAGCGCCTCGACAGCCAGCGGCGTCTGGAGTGAGCGAAGTGTTAGCCAGCCTCCGCAGCGCCGGGGTGTGGGTACACGCCTGCATCTGCCCCAGCGCGAACGCCACTTCGTGTCTGAACAGCGTTGACGTGTCGTCCAGCCCTACGCGAGGTGGTGAGCCAGTGCCAGCAAAGCTGCGCGCCAACAAAGCGTGCCTGCGAGCAGCGCCTCCACCGCCTCAACCGTGTTCACCGCCTTCAGTGAGAACAGGATGCGAAAGCGAAGCGGTAGTGGCAGGCTCTCGTCCAGCAGCTGCGCACGCAAAGCGGCGGTAGACACTTGCACCATCGTCACTCGCTTTGTGCTCTCGCTTGCGATACGCGATACACGGCAGTGCTAAGGTCAGAGCGCGCGCCTGTGGGCCTGTCGACACATATACATATATCGAGCAGCCACTGTTCAACTGTTCGCTGTTCTACCTCCAAAACATCGAAACGCTCTCGCCCTGCCCTACGTGAGCATGGACGGCGTTCTGGGTCCCAAGATTGGCGACGCGGCGTCGCTGTGGAACTTCACGCCCTCGCCGGGCTGGACAAAGGAGGAGGTGTTGGCGCTGAAGCTGGCGCTGGAGAAGTTTGGCATCGGCCGCTGGGTGCAGATTGTGGACTCTGGCGTGCTGCCGGGCAAGCTCATCCAGCAGCTCAACGGCCAGACGCAGCGGCTGCTCGGGCAGCAGTCCATCGCGGGTGAGCAGCGGGCGCGCGTGCCCAGCGGCGTGCATACTTTGGCTAACTCGTGTGTGGCCCAGTGTTCACGGGCCTCCACGTGGACGTGGACGCGGTGCGCAAGGACAACGAGGCGAAGCAGGGTCCCGACGTTGTGCGCAAGAGCGGGCTCATCATCAACAGCGGCGGTGCGCAGCAGCTCTGGCCCCCGTTTTGGAGGGAAGGCGCGGCGCTGGGCCGCCAAGGCCTCACGCGCGCCCGCTCCGCGCAGGCGTGACGGATGCTACCACCAAGGAGCTGCTGCGCAAGGAAAACCAGGCCAAGTGCGTCTGCCCAGCTGCGCCAGCGAAGGTATGCTGAGAGCGCCTGCCGTTCCTCACCTCCTCCTCCTCGCGCGCAGATATGGGCTCTCCAAGGAGCACATCGACGCCATCGTGCTGCCCGCGCCCGTCAAGTCTGCTCACGCGACGGCCACGATGGAGCGGCAGGCACAGGCGGGCGGCCACCGGGCGAAGGGCAAGGCCGCCGCCGCTCCAACTGCTACGAAGCTGAAGCTGAGTCTCATGACCTCGGATGTGGAGACTCTGACGGCTGGCCAGAAGCTCGCGCTGTTGCACCGCCTGCACCAGCGGCTACAATTCTTGCAGCGCCTTGCACGGCCGGCGCCCGCGTCAGCAGGCCAGCCGGCTCCGCCAGCGGCGAAGCCGGCTGGCGGACGCAAGCGCAAGGCGGACGGCGCGGCACCTGGAAAGAAATCCGCACCCGAACTGACGGGCGACCCAGAGCAGCACAAATTGGCGCAGCTGGTGGCGTTTGGCTATCCTCGGGACAAGTGCCAGGATGCGTTGGAGGAGAGCGGCGGCAACCTAGAGCGCGCGGTTGAATGGCTCTGCAGCAACCTTTCATAGCGACATGGCGCTGTGGATGTTAGTCAACTCAACATCAATGCTATATGACACGTCATCGCCTATGCACCCCTCACCCACCAGCCGCACATTCTCGGTGTAATTCAGCAGCCTGCGACACC
>Ga0049083_10000791_pt1 | contig 11701 bp, 22 predicted proteins | sample GreLakmeMI27MSRF_FD_66719 | JGI IMG/M metagenome (GOLD analysis project Ga0049083, IMG submission 66719) | Freshwater lentic microbial communities from great Laurentian Lakes, MI, USA - Great Lakes metaG MI27MSRF | ecosystem: Environmental > Aquatic > Freshwater > Lake | place: Great Lakes...
AGCGGAGCCAACGCCACCTGCTGCACGCCCCGCACGCGCAGCGCCAGCTCGTCTCGCCTGCGGCCCAGCACGCCGGTGGTATGCACCTCCGATGCGCCCGAGGCCGAGGCCGCTCGCAGCCGCGGAGGCCTGCCCGTCGATTCGAGGCGCGAGCCTGCAACCAGGTGTGCTGACAGCGCCCGCAGAAGGCGGCATCGCTGCATGGCGCGGCCGCCAGCTCCGTGAGTTACGTGTGCCAACAGTGAGAGGATATCACAAGTACACCGACGACAACGAGGACAGCGCTACGCTTCTCTTGGCAGGCGGCTCGACCTGATTGGGTCGACTCCAAAATTTTTGGCGATCGATAGAAATATCGGTCGCTCAAAATTTGAGGTACAGGGTCGTACGGAATGGCGGGCGTCCCCATGGTCTTGGGTCTTGGGTCCCGCCCGCCGACCGCCGCCAGATCTAAGTTCCTGTGCCCGTCGCCGAGCTGTTGTTCGGGCTCGTTGGGTCAGTGGTATTGTGGTAGCGTCATCACTGGCAGAGACGATGCTGTGCGCAGCAGCCAGGCGCCTCGCAGCCACCCGTGTCTTCCCTCCGTGCGGGGCTTTCAGATTGCTGGGGAGTACACCCGGATTGTTGGCGCAGCAGGCGGTGTCGCGCCCTCCAGCCGGTTGGGTTGCTGGTGCGTTGTTGGAGAGCGCAGTCTGTTGGCAAGAACTGGCGTCCGCTCGCGCTGCGCTCGCGGCGCCACAGCTGCCAGCGCTCGCCGCACCCGTTGCAATCACGGCCGTGATCCGGGCGCCTGGGCCCGCGCAGCAGGCTGTGGTGCCGCTGCAGTGCAGCTCTGTGAAGCGGAAGCGGCAAAAGCAGATGAATCGGCATAAGCAGCGCAAGCTGAGGAGACGGGAGCGGAACAAGAACAAGGGCGCGTGAGGCGGCGATCGTGGGGAGGTGGGTGGACAGGGGTGTGGTGGGCCGAACAGACAGCGCTGCAGACGCTTTCACTGTGAGTGTTTGAACAGCCGTGGGCGACCAACTGTGGCCTCGCTCGCGGCGCGCATGGCGGCGCCGAGCGCGGGCAGCCCCTGCGTGGGGTGCAGGCTGGCGGCTCATTGTCAGCGGTGCACAAGAGCTCCAACCGCTTGCGCTCACCTGCGCTGCGGCCAGTTCTGGAGCCTGCCAGCAGCCGCGTCCGCCTCGAAGCGCAGGAGCGAGCGCTCCAGCTCGTAATGGAAGACTGGGGGCGTTACGACGAGTGAGTCCCCACCGCTCCTCTTCTGCTCGCTGCCGTACCAGCCAACACGTCCTCGTCGTACGCGCCGTGCGCGTCCTGCCACTCCCGCCGCTGCCGCTCGCAGAAGGCGCGCCACTGGAAGAGGTAGCCTGGGTGCTTGCCAGCCAGCAGGTGCACGCGGCGGTGCACGTCCAGCCCGGCCTCTATTCGCGGACCTCCCAGCAGGCGCTGCAGCGCGAAATCGTCCTCCTCACCAGCAGGGCTCACCGGCAGAGGTGCCTCACTCGCCCTTCTTACCAATAGCCGCACCACGGGAACTCGGCTCACTCCGCCTGGGTAGCGAGAGCGTGCGGGGTAGCAGGCACCGGCACGCGCGAGCGGCGGGGAGAAGCGCGGCGCCAGGTGCATGTCTATGCGCAACGCCTCCTACTCCTCGGACACCACCAACAGCCGCACTTTCACCTGCTTGAGTCACCAGCTCTCATACAATTTCGTCCTGTCAGACAAGGGGCGAGGGGAGCAAGAGGGAGGCTGCCTGCGCAGAATATGTCCGACCGCGCGCCCGACTACCCCACGGGCCGCAGCGCGGCGGCGTGCCACTGCGTGCAAAAAACTGCGGCAAAGATAGATCTAATCATCCAAAGAATGCCACAGAGCCTCGCCCATCTTCCCTGTTCGCCTGCACGTGCAGAGCTTGCATCGGACTGGTTCTGAGGGAGGAAGCGGAGCAGCAAGGAGCGCGTTGCGCGACCATGTCCTCAAAGGCACGCCTGCGTGAGCTGTGCCGGTTGCGCGCTGCTGACGCGGGACGCTGGGGCCACTCCACAGGGCGTGGGCGTGCCGCTGCGCCTGCTGCACGAGGGTGCGCTCACTGTGCCATTTCGAGCATTTGCTTCCAGCCACGCTCTGACGCCGCCTCCTGCACAGGCGAAGGTCACGTGGTCACGGCGCGTCCCGCTCTCGCTCCCTCCGCTCGAAGCCGCACAACTAGCTGTGCATGCGTCTCGGCTGACAGCAGTCCAAATTCAGGTGGAGCTGAAAACTGGCGAGACGTACCGCGGCACGCTGGTGGAGGCTGAGGACAACTGGAACAGCCAGATGAAGGACATCACGGTGACGGGCCGGGTACGTCCGGCCACCCGAGTGACGGCCTAGGGTTGCTGCCATGCACTGCTAGGCATGGGCCAGAATGCACAGCCTGCAGCAAGGCGCAGCAAGCAAGGCGCAGCAAGGCGCTGGGCGAAAGCAAAGGCGGCAGGACCTTGCGCCGCGCTGCGCGACTTCTTTGCTGCCTGCGCTGCCGCGGGCGCATGCTTCAGCTTGGCCGCCTTCTCACTCTCACCGCTACTTTCCAACGCAGGACGGCCGCGTGTCAGAGCTGGAGAACGTTTTCATTCGCGGCAGCAAGATTCGGTGCGTTCCGCAGCGTTTGAGAACACCGCAATTCGCTCGTCTTCGTTGTTTGCCTGCATTCTCACGCGCGCGTCTCCGCCTGACAGCTACATCATCATGCCTGACATGCTGAAGAACGCGCCGATGTTCAAGAAGGCTGCTGTGGCCAGCAAAATGGCGCGTAGCTCGAGCGCTTGTGGGAGACGTTCTGTTCGGCTCACCGTTTCGTGCCACTCGCAGGGCCGTGGCGGTGGCGGGCGGGGTCGTGGCGGTGGCGGGAGAGGAGGCGGCAGGGTGAGTGCTTCGCAGTGCTGCCTTCCCCTTTTTGTGCCTAACTCGTATCACCACAGGGGCGGGGACGGGCAGCGCCACAATAGCGGACGCAGGCGCAGAGAAGCAGGGCTGATGGGACACAGGCTATTTGGATGGCTGCTCTTAGTTCAAACGCTGTTCAGGCGCCGCTCCGCCGGCCTCACTGGCTCTGGGTGGTGGGGCCGGGAGCGCCCTGGGTTTTTGCCTGGACGCGCGTCCTTCGTCGAATGCGCACATCCGGTGTGGCGTTATGTCTGGCTTGGTGGCGCCGCTTACCGTAGTCGTTGTGGTGTGAACACTTGCCTCGCTGAGTCATCGTCGAAGAATGTTGCGTTCATGCGTTGTTGCCTCTACTATCTCACGCCTTCGCGTCCTTCGTCCACGTCCTTGCTCGTAGCAAACTGCTTTCTTGCGTGCACTTGCTGTTGCTGCTGCCCATGCGAGGCTACCTGCGTAGTGGCGCGTGAGTATTGAGGCGTGCACGTGGCGTGTGACCTGTTTCACGCCTTCGAGATGGCCGCCGCCGCCTCGCAAGATGCACCACCCGTTGCTCCGAGCTCGCTGCCCGGGCTGGGCGTGAGTGGCACTGTGAGTGACTGCTTGATATCCACGTGGAAAGGGTGCTTAGGCTGACTCCCCACCTGCTCAAAACGCAGCTGCCCGCGGCGTCCAAAGGGCTGACAATCACGCTGGCTGGCCTGCGGCACACCTTCGTGGTGCGAGGCTCACTCACGCACTCAGTCGCTTGACTCAACCCAGGCTCATGACGCCTCTCTGCCCCGTCCTCCCAGGTCTGCGACCCGGCGCTGCCAGACTGCCCCATCGTCTACGCGAGCGAGGGGTGCGCGGCTCGTCATCGTATGCAGTGTGCACTCTGGAGAACTCGCTTCGCACGCGCTGACATGTGTGGTACAGCTTTTACGAGATGACGGGATACGCACCTAGCGAAGTCTTGAACCGCAACTGGTGCGGGCTCGCAGAGTGCGTGCGTTTGTGCTGTTTGCTTAGGACATCTCTTCCAGCCGCTTCCTCCAAGGCAAGGACACGGACCGCAAAGAGGTGGCCAAGCTCAGCGAGGCTCTGCGCACGGGCATGCGCTGCTCCGTGCGGCTGCTGAACTACCGGAAGGTGCGGCTGGCTCTTGCGAGGCAAGTGTCAGCATAGTAAGCAAGCTTCGCTCGCCTCGCTCTCACAGGACGGCACCCCGTTTTGGAACTTCCTGACCATCGGTTCGTGCCTACCTGGCGATGATGCATGCGTCTGTCTTGCTTGATGGCTTCGAACCCTCCTCAGCACCCGTCAAGTTTGCGGATGGCACTGTTGCAAAAGTCATCGGTGTCCAAGTGGACGTCACGCGCAAGACGGAGGGCGCCTGCTCAGCGTTTGCGGATGGTGCGGCTGCCTTGACCCGCCTATGATGCATGCAGCCGACTCAACCCGGTCGCAACCTCAGGTGCTGGCCTGCCGCTGCTCGTCAAGTACGATTCTCGGCTCAAGTCGCATAGTGAGGGTCCAATGGGAGCAATCATAGAGGTTTGACATTGCGCTGCGAGACGACGGTGCTGCGCTGACGCGCTGTTGTGTGTGTGTTGCAGGTCATACGCAAAGACGATGCTCCCGTGCCGCCTTTACCACCATCGCGTGCGGGTCTAGATTTGGCGACGACTTTGGAGCGCATCCAGCAGAGCTTTGTCATCTCTGACCCCAACCTGCCGGACTGCCCAATCGTCTTCGCCTCCGACAACTTCATCGAGTTCACGGGGTGCGTTGCGCCGTGGATGGATGAGCAGCCGCCGGATGAGCGCTGACGCGTATTTATAAGGTACACGCGCGATGAGGTCTTGGGCCGCAACTGGTGCGTTGCTGGCGAAGCCGCGGCAGCCTGCTTCACAGCTCCCTGACATACTTTGTCACCTTGCCTCCGCGCAGCCGGTTTTTGCAGGGCCCCGAGACGGACAAACGCGCGGTGCGCGAGATCCGGCGTGCCATCGACACTGGCACCGAGTGCACCGTGCGCCTGTTGAATTACACCAAGTCGGGGCAGCCGTTCTGGTGCGAATTGGAGACAGCGTGTGCGGCCAGTGGGACTCAGCGGCCACCTCTCGCCCGCAGGAACATGTTTCACCTGGCGCCCGTGCTCGGTTTCGACGGCAAGATCCAGTACTTTGTGGGCGTGCAGGTGGACGTGACTGCACGTGATGACTTGGCGGAGGATAAGCTGGCCGTCAGCTCAAAGCTGGCGGCGCAGAACGTGGTGGCTGGGCTCTGTAGCTCTGTACAGGCGCGCTGCTGTTTACACGCCCTCACTTCGTTCGACTGTCTCGGAGCGCTTACGCTGCCGCGTTACGCTGCTGCTGCCCGCAGGTTCCGCGCGACCCGTGGGCGGCGCTGCGCGGTTCCAAGTGCCTGCAAAAGCCGCACCGCCGCAACGACCCGCAGTGGAAGGCCATCCACGCAGCGCAGGCGCGCAGGCAGGGCGGGCTGCAGGTGGACGACTTCCATCAAGTGCGCCGCCTCGGGCGCGGCGATGTGGGCAGCGTGCAGCTCGTGCGGCTCAAGGGGACCAACGCCTTCTTCGCCATGAAAGTTCTAGAGAAGCAGGAGATGCAGGACCGCAACAAGATGCACCGCGTCAAAGCGGAGGACGAGATCCTGGTGACCGTGGACCACCCTTTTTTGGCCACGCTCTTCACATCCTTTCAGACGTCGAGCTCGTTGTTCTTTGTGATGGAGTACTGCTCGGGCGGCGAGCTCTTTGAGTTGCTGCAGAAGCAACCGCACAAGCGCTTCCCGGAGCCGACTGCGCGCTTCTACGGAGCGGAAATACTGCTCGCATTGCAGTACCTGCACCTGCTGGGATTCGTCTACCGGGACTTGAAGCCCGAGAAGTGCGCCTGCGCAGCGCACATGCCTCTCGCCCGTCGCTCACCCCGCGCGCATCGCAGCGTGCTGCTGCAGTCCACCGGCCATGTGATGCTCACAGACTTCGACTTGTCCTTCTGCTCTAGCAGCCGGCCCTTCATTCAGATGCCGTCGGGGCAGGATGGCGCCTCGCGCCTGCCGATGCTGGTGCGCCCCGCCCCGCCGCCGCGCGCGCGCATGTGCTTACATTGGGCGCTTGCGCAGGTGGCGGAGCCCTTCGCATTCACCAACTCGTTCGTCGGCACAGAAGAATACCTGTCGCCAGAGGCGCGAGCATCCTCCTGGCTGCGCGACTGCAGTGCTAATTCTCCCGCCACGTTGCTCGCAGGTGATTAACGCGAGTGGACACAGCAGCGCGGTGGACTGGTGGGAGCTGGGCATCTTCCTCTTCGAGCTCGTGTACGGCGTCACACCATTTCGCGGCTCATTCCGCGAGCAGACATTCGAGAATGTGCTCCACAAGGAGCTCTCCTTCCCAGCCGACCCCCCGGTGTCGCAGCCCTTCCTCGACATCGTGCGCGCACTGCTCATCCGCGACTCCGCGCAGCGGCTGGGGACGCGAGGGGGCGCGGAGGAGGTGAAGGCCCACGCCTTCTTTGCTGAAATCGAGTTCCACCTCATCCGCTCCCTGGCCGCGCCAATCGTTCCCGGCGTCCCGGGGATGCGCGCTAAGACACTGCCGGGCGAGGAGCTCTTCTTCGTTATGGACGGAGTCTGAGGCATCAGTGGCGAGCCTGCTGGCTTCGCGCTCCTCGTGAAATTGGACATTAGCTGAGTGATGAGCAATGCAGCGGCATGCGTTGCGGTGAAGTGAACACTGCTCACAAGCCCGCACATGTGACCTCGCCGTGGTCCCATCCACGCCACGTGTCATTGATAGCAAAGGACGCAATGCGGTGTAACCATTCGCTTGTCCAATGCGCAAGCAATGTCCATGAGCACGCGCACCTTCCTCCCGGCTTGCTGCGACAAAAGGTCGAAACATGCGAAAGGAGCAATGTGAACTACATAGCCGCGAGCGCTTTGCGCAGCGTTGCCAGCTCGGAGAGGGTGGCTGCGCGGGCATCCAGCACGCCCCGCTGGCTGCTAATGGCCGCACTCAGCGACTCAAGCAACCGCATGGTTGACTCTGCATCGGCAGTGTCGGCGTTGCTGGACAGGCCTGCGACCGCCGCGGCCACTTCGGCCAGCAGCTCCTCCGATGGCGCAATGCCATCCACGGGAAGGCGCGCGAGATGCTGCAGGCGCAGCGCTGCCTCGTCACAGCTTTCGCAAAGCTCATCCAGCATCTCGGTGTCCGTCTCTTCAGCGCCCATGCGTCGCCGCCCATCAGCCGTCTCCAGCACCTCGTGCTTGGCATCCAACAGCCGAAACTGCAGTGAGCCGCGCGCGTGGTCCCCGGCGAGTCTTGCCTGCTCGTCGCGGAGCGTCTTCTCCTCAGTGCTCCATGTGTCCTTGCTCGCCTGCAGAGTGCCGCGCTGCGCTGCAATCTTTCGCTTCAGCTGCTGCGCGGCGGCGGAGTTCTCAGCGTCCTTTTCAGTCAGGCTACGCTCGCGGATGCGCAGCGAGTCGGCGGCCAGCACATGTTCGCCGTGGATGCTCGCCAGCCGCTGCTCTAGCGCCAGCTGCTTTGAGTCGAGCTCCGCGACGAGCGCGTTGCAGTCCTCCATGCAGCGGGCACGCAACGTCTGTACCGCCTCTGCATTCGAGATACTGCGCTGCGCCACTGCAACCACAATGTCGCGCTCCATGCTAGCCCGCTGCTCAAGCAGCGCCGCAATCTCCGCCTCCTGCGCCGCCACGAGTTCCGCGTGCTCCTGCCACGATGCTTGGCGTGAGAGCCGCATGTGAGCTCGCGCGTGGGGAGCATGCATGCCTGCACAACACTGGCGTCCACGCTGCGCGTCTCTTCGATGAACGCGGCATGGAGCTCAAGAAACTGGAGGCGTGGAAGTAGGTCGGTGTCGACATTAAGATGAATGGATGCGGCGCGGGTCGTGCACGCACCTGCGCGTTCGACACGTGCAGGCTGCTCTGCGTTTCGTGAGCCTGCATGCCGAGCTCCTGGCGTCGCAAGGCAGGACGCGTCAGCGATGCGGCGCACGACGACATGCGCCGCGCAGCGCGAGCCATGCCTTCTCGTACAGCTCGTCAGACACGGAAACATCACGCGTCAGCTCGTTCAGCATCGCGTCCTGCTCGGAGCATAGCGACGATTAAGCAACACGCACATTGCAGCTGCGCGGCGGAGCGAGGCCACACCTTGCTGGCCTGCGCGTTCTTGACTGTTTGTGACTGTGCCGCCAGCTGAGCGTGCAGCTCCTAGAGGTGGGTCGGGTCAACTCACTCAGCAGACGCAGCAACGTTCCGGTGAGTTACAGCACGTACCTGCGGCTCCTGGACGCCCTGCAGTGCAGCGAAGCCGGCTGTGAGGCGCTTGTCGTTCGCAACGCTGTGGAGAACGGAGTAGAAGTGTCCAACTCGAGTCAGCAAGACGGGGAGCAACAGCTCATGCGACTGCCCACCTGCTGCTGGCCTCCGCCTGCGCGCTGTCCAGCTGCAGCAGGCGAGCGGTGCGTTGTGCCCGTTCCCGTCGTTGTGCCACGTCGTGCGCCTCTGCGGCCAGCTTCGCCGACGCCAACGCCGTGGCGTGTTTGGCGAGCCGCGCCTCCAGAATCTTCCTGCTCGCCTCAACCTGGCGCTCGCTCACGCTCGCCTCCTCGGCGGACACGCTGCTCAGCGGCTCTGAGACGCGGAGACGGGCACGGTGGTGGTTAGCGAAGTTCACCAGGCTGCTCAGTAGCAAGGTTGACCAGCGCACCAGCAACAGCGGTTCCACCCTCCTGCGCCAGCCTCTCCACGGCGCGCTGAGCACTTCGTGTCAGCACGCAGGCGAGGCCCAGACAGAGCATAGCAGCGCACCTCCCGCCGCGCAGCGAGTCGCGCCTCCAGACCTTCTCCATCGCCGCTCTCCATCACGCTCCAACTGTCACAGGCAGGCACACGGCGCAGGGCTCGCGACGAAGGCGCGTGGAGTGCGTCCACCAAACATTGTTTGGCAACGCCGCGCCAGGTGGGCCGCCTGCGGCAACAACACGCGTTTTACACTCTTTCCCCGTGGCTCAAAGCTCGGTGCTCGGCGACTCTATTCGCAGTGCAGCCCTGACTGACATGACCGACGCGTGCGTGCAGTCGCTGGAAGCTGTGCAGAAGGTGCGTGTGTGGTAAAAGGCCGCTTGCTTGACTAACAACATGCGCAACGCACAAAGCGACTGGTGGAGCTCGTAGAGACAAGCGCGCAGGCGCTGGAGGCTGATGTCGACGTGAAGCCGACGGCGGCGCTGGCCAGCAAGCTGAGCGAGGACGCGAAGGCACGTCACAAAGCTCCCGCAGACTGTCACCCTGACGAGAGCAACGACACACCCCACAGGTTGTGCAAGCGACGCTGCGAGCCGCTGTCGCCGAGCACGTTGTGCCGCAGACATACGAGCGACGGGAGAACCTGCTGGCTACGCTACAAGCGGAAGTGCTGGAGGCGGCGGTAGCAGACTCCATCACTTCTTCCCCTTGAGCTTGGCCAGCGTCTGGGCCAGCTCGCCGCTGGTGTGCATGCCCATGAGGATGTCCGACCCGCCCTGCGAGGCGCGGCGTGAACACACGAGTGGCGCGAGCTTCCGCCGCTGTCACCGCACCACAAACTGCCCACCGATAAAGACCTGCGGTATGGTGGGCCACGCGGTGAATGCCTTGATGCTCTGCCGCAGCTCCGGGTCCTCCAGCACGTTGCGGCTGGCGTAAGGCACGTCTGTGCGAGGAGCGTGAGAAGGGTGGCGCCGCACTTCAACGCACGGCCACGCACCGTGCCCGTCTAAGATGCGGCACACCATGTTGCTGAAACCGCACTGTGGCGCCGAGGGCGTGCCCTTCATGTAAACAATCACGTCGTTCTGGGCCACATCCTGGGAGACACTCCTCACGTGAGAGTCTGCACACACGTGGGCTGTCCCCACCTACCTTAGCGATGAAGTCGTGCGCGCTGTCTGCAGCACCACCCTTGGCCACCTGTGCAACGCCGCGTGAGCATGCCAGAGGCAGAGGAGGAGAAGAGTCACGCACCGGCTGAAAGTCTGGGTGCGTGTCGTCACCCACGCGGCTGAAGTGGCGTGCTTTGGGACGGCCTCAGTCAGCAGCACGCACAAGCTGCGGACGTGGGAGGCGCACCGCTCAAGGTGCTCCTGGCTATGCCCAGGCGCTGTGAGGTGGCAGCAGCACGAGCCAGCACACCCGCCTGTCTCAACATGCTGTCGAGCTCTAGCGCCGCGCAGAGTCGCAGATTCGAGACGAAGGCGAAGTCGGAGAGCGGAGCAAGCGTTTGGCCCGCCGGCGACGCCCATGCTGTTCAACACTGTTCGACTAGTCCCAAAACTGCGCCCTGCCTGCGCCGTGTGCTGCTTGGGGCATTGCAGAGGCCGTGCACGAGCGCTGCGTGCCTGGGCGGTGTTGGAGCGTCAGTGTGCCGATGGCAAGCGACCTGTCGCGCACAGAGTGGTTCCGCGTGCTCAGCGAATATGTGAAGAACGCGTTGGTGGAGCGCACGCAGACACGGGAGAGCGCGCTGTTCTCCAAGTGCGCGCGAGGCGCCGCGTGTGCGCCGTCGCTGCTCAAGCCCTGCTCGCACCAGCCTGCTGCAGAACCTCGACGGCTTCACGACGCAGCCTGCCCAGCACGCGAAGGTGCGTCACGCACCTCCTAACGCCGCCCCGGGTTCGGGTTTTGAGACGAGCCGCCGTCGCTGGTCGCAGGCAACTGTGGACGCGCTGGTACAGCACGCCTCACTCCTTGACCACATCGCACACGAACAGCTGTTGACAAAGGCACGTGCGCCCGCGCTGCTCTCCCGTGCGTTTCTCTCACGCCAGCTTCACACAGTTGTTCGGGGCAAGCTTTTGGGAGCTCAGCGCAGAGGTGGTGGAGGCGCTCTGCGAGTTCACAGTCTGCCTGGTGCGTCGCGCTGCGCCGTATGTGCGTAGCCGTCGAGTGAAGGCAAGCGCCCAGGTGTCGGCCAACTCCTCCTGCCTGCTCGGCTGCGTGGACGTCCTGGTGGGCTACTTTGCAGCGCCGCCGCCGGCGGGCTTGACACGTGCGTCGTGCCGCTAACCCGTGGCGCGCATATTCGCCGCCTGAGGCCGTTCGCAGACGCGGAGGAGGGCGGCAAGCAAGCAAGCAAGCACGCCACGCAGCTTGCTGTGCTCAACTTGGTGCATGGCGCGCTGGCTAGAGTGCGGCCGCTCGCGCTGCACTGTGGCATGCGCGATGACACGCGTGCGGCTGCGCAGGTCATCGACGTTGTGCCCTCCGCCCCAGGCCTGGTGCAGCAGGTAGTCTTACAGCACCTGCCTCACAAGCGAGTGGACAAGTGCTCGCACCAGAAGTTCCTGCACAACCTGTTTCGACTCGCGGAGCTGCCGCAGGCGCTGCCCATCCGCGATGGCCTGCTGCTGGGCGTAATCAGCCGCCTCCTCGAGGTTCGCGCCTGCGGCGTGCTACAGAGGCGCCTCTAACGGACAGCGCGCCCAGATTGACGTGGAGATCAAGTACGAGGAGCTGGACGAGCTAGAGGACGGTGTGGACGAGGACATCGACGGGGTGCGTCCGTTTTCTGCTACCCTGCCACCGCTGTTCTCACGACCTCTTTTGCTCTTGCATCTAGGAAGCGCTATTTGATTTTGAAGAGGCAGCGCGAAGCGTGGAGGATGTCTCTCTGCGGTTCGTTGCACAGCGATGTGCAGCTCTGCCGTTGTTGACCCCCCTGTCCCTGTGCAGGGAGTCGCGCCCCATCGACGAGACCGCGGA
>Ga0049083_10000792_pt1 | contig 11698 bp, 11 predicted proteins | sample GreLakmeMI27MSRF_FD_66719 | JGI IMG/M metagenome (GOLD analysis project Ga0049083, IMG submission 66719) | Freshwater lentic microbial communities from great Laurentian Lakes, MI, USA - Great Lakes metaG MI27MSRF | ecosystem: Environmental > Aquatic > Freshwater > Lake | place: Great Lakes...
CACCACGGCTTGTCAACGTCGTGATTCACAGCTGTTCATCACATCGTCTCCTGCTCTTCCTCGCGCTTTCGCTTGGCGCACGGCTCCTCCGGTGTCGCGTCCATCCAGCCTCCCAAACTGGGCTGCGAGACCAACGGCTCAGAGCCCCTCTCAGCAGCGGCCGCTGCCGCTGCCGCTGCAGCCAGCGCGGTGCCAATGGCCTCCCTTTGGTCTGGAGGCAGCGACGAGAGCGCGTCCATCACAGCAGCCGTAGCCGCGGCACCTGGCTGCAGGTGCCGGCTGCCGGGCACCTGCGGCTCTCCTGTGGTGAAGAGGAGCGCGTCGGAGGGGTCGTATTGGTCACCCGGCGGGGCCCCTTGTTCGGAAGGGGCGCCTGCGCCTGCTTCACCCGCAGGCGGCTCAGCCTGGGCGTGCGCGTGCGCAGTTGCTGCGGCGCGGCTTTGCGCGAGCAGCTGCTCCTGCGCCACGCACGCGGCGCGCAGAGCGTCCAGCAGGCTCTGCCGCGCGGCGAGCACGGGCGGGGAAGAGGCGTTGGGCTCGCACGACTCTGCGCTGCGCAGCGCGGCCCAGGCGCTCGCAACACCGCCCTCCGTGCCCTCACCGCCCTCCGCCTCGGCCAGCGCCAGCAGCCCCACAGCAAGCTTCAGCTCCCCGAGCGTTCGGTTGCGTCCAAACACACCCCTCTCCTCCCAAACACCCACCAGCCGCCGCAGCGGCGCTTCCGCATCGGCGCTGTGCTTGCACACGTGGCGCAACGCTCCAGGCAGCGCGCGCGCGAAGGCCTCGATGTACTCGCTCCCGCGCTTGCGGCTCTGCTGACAGATGTCGTTGCACAGCAAAATGAAGGCCAGCTTGCGCCCAGAAGGGGCCTGAGAGAGTTGCGAGGCCCATGTGCCGACCACGTCCTTGCAGTGACGCCGGTGGAAGAGACACCACTGGCTGATGGTCTCAATGCTCGCTTGGCTCGCGTTCAACTGGCTCAGCTTCTCAGCGAACGCGGCGGCGTCGAAGGACATGACAACGGCACAGGCGGAGGTGCCGCGTCTGCGCTCTTAAGTCTTGACGTCCTGCAAACACAACATCATGATGCATTCTTTGGTGTGACGTGGCAGAGAGCCAGAGACACTTCCTTCGTAGGGCTGATCTCTGACGTGCTCCTGAACTGCCTCATGCTGTTGCTGGCGGGCGCGTTGTCTGGGTGGCCACAAAGCTCCTTCGACAACAGCGGCCGTGCGCGCCCTCGCTCCGCGCCCGCTGCGCTGCCCCGCCAGGCGGGCGAGGAGGAGAGCCAGGAGCCGCAAGAGGCGTCCCTTGGCTCCCGGTGGTTCGACGCAGGGCAGCAAGCGCAGGGCCTGGGCCGGCGCCGAGGCGGCCTGGCCTCAGCGCAGCGCGCGCGCTCTGACGCGCAGGCGAGAACGGCGCTGGCGCAAGAGGAGGAGGACTGGGAGCGCGAGGTGGACGAGAGAGAGAGGGAGCTGCGTGCCTCTGCAGCCGAGCGGGCGCAGCAGTGGATGCGGCGCCTGCCGGAGCAAGCAGCGCGGTTCCCGCCTCTTCCGTACGACACGGGTCAGCGCTGGCAGCCACGACCGGGGCGCCAGACTGTGCGGGTGGCCCAGAGCGACGACGCACCTTGGGAAGGAACAGAAGCGGGGGGGGACCTCGCTCAAGTGCATTTTGTCGCTCCGCGGCGCCAGCGCAACTCGCGGCGCGACGCACAACCAGCACAGCCGCAGCAGGAGGGGCCACCTGCTCGGAGAAGGCGCGCGGCGCCCCCTGACGAAGAAGCACCGCCCATCGCACAAGGGGGCAACGATGGCTGGGAGGCGCTCACCGAGGCATGGCGTGAGGGTTGGGATTGATGAGACTTATGGTGCCTCTTTTGCGTCGTTCGTACGACCACACGTGCGACCCTGTCTAGTCGTTGCGGCCCAGCCCTCGGCAGTGTGTGTGCCGCACTGCTGCGCTACTGCTGCGCACTGCATCATGTTGCGCGCGCGCTTGAGAAGGCGTCCTCGGTAGCTCTCCCTCTCCATGGCGCGCGTCTTGCTGCGCCTGGTGCTGCTGCTGTGCGTTGCTTATCACTTCCAGTGCTGCACATACGACGAGCAATCCGGAACTGCGCTGGCATGTGCCACCGCGCCCCTTCCTGCCACAGCGGGCAGCGCTGCGGACGCCCCGGGCGGGGTGGTGAATCAGGGAGGCACAGGCCAGCCCGCCGTCTTCGCGGTGCTGTCGGACTGGGGCGGCCAGGGCGTCCCACCATATAGCACTGCAGGCCAGGTTGCGGCGGCGTCTGCGATGAACACCGTGTGCGCTGCAGCACCCTGCAAGGCTGTGCTCTCCGCTGGCAACAACGTGCTCCCTGCTGGCCTTCCCGCGGGCGCGGAGGCCGCCAAAGCGCGCCTCAACGATACTTGGAGCGCAGTGTACGGCCGCGGTCCCGCATTGGCGCTTCCCTGGTACATCACCGGTGGATTCAGGGACTGGGAGGGCAACGTGAGTGCCGAGCGCGCCTTCAGCGGCAGCGCCAGCAGTGGAATGACGTGGCACTACCCACAGTTGTGGCAGTCCGTGCAACTCATCGTGCCTCCAGCCTACTCCACGCTGCAAGTGCTGCTGCTGGACACGGTCACGCTGCTAGGCAGCATGGGCGGTGATAAAGCCATCTCGCGCCGGCGCTTGCTGGACTTCAACTCGGCGGATGAAGCCCCGCCCGTCTCTGACGAGCAGCGGTCGTGGCTGGAAACGGAGCTGATGGCCTCCACCGCCGATTGGCTGGTGGTCCTCGGGAACGATCCGCTGTGGAGTGCCGGTGCAGCGGGGCCCAGCGCTCTGCTCACGCAGTGGCTCCTTCCGCTACTTAATCGTGCCGGTGTGGCACTGTACATCGGAGGGCGCGACCCAGTTGCACAGCATTTCAAACCAACAGCCGCCGCCCCATCCCTGGATGTGCTGGTGCTGGGCAACGGCGCCGCGGGAAACGCCAGCCAAGCTGCCTCGTTGCCCAATGCTGGCCGATGTCCGGAGGGCGCATTGGCGTGGAGCTACGGCGCATCTGCTGGGTTTGCGACGCTGTCGTTCGCGATGGCTGACAGCGGCGACAGCAACGCAACACTGACGGTGTCCTTCTGGGGCGAGGAGCCCTCTGCGGCGCTGTACTCGTTCACCAAAGCAGCCACCCGGGCGGGAAAGCAAGCCGGCGCGCCGGCGCCTGCGGGCAAGCACGGCAGCGACAGCGGCCTGCTGCTGCTCATGCTGCTGGGAGGGGGCACCGCGGCCGCTGGGGGGTATTGGGTGCGCGCCTGGCTGGCTGGGCGCGCGGCGACAGATGCGGAGGAGGAGGTGCCTAAACGAAAGGCGCGCAGTGAGCGCACGCCGCTGGTTGCGGCGGCGGCAGACGCCCCAAAACAGTTCAACACGTTTTCTCTGTGAATCCCCCATCACCATCCCCGTGCACGACGTGGTGGCTTCATGACTGAATGTCATGACTTTATGCCTTAAGGCGCATGAGCACTACAAAGTGAGTCGCTCGCCGTCCGCACCGCTGCGCTTAATCAGGCCTTTCTTGATCAGCTTGTTGACCCTGTTCTTGAGGTAGTTGCCCGTTTCGCGCTCTTGTCTCATGTTCACAGTGTGGAAGCAGATCGTAGATGCCACCAGCTCTTGCGTTGACCCAAACCCCTTTGCGCCCACACGCCGCACAGCTTCCAACAGCGCCTTGCATGCGGCGGCGTCGCGCGCCGCAGCTGCATCCACAGCGTTGCGATGAACATACGCCTCTTGTTTGAGCCAGGCTGTGAAGGACGACACATTGACGTCCGGGAGAACAGGACGGGATTTCGCGGCCAAATACAAGCGCCCAGCCAGCCATCCGCCCGCGAAGGCGTCCATCGCCGCGTACTGGCGCTGCACGTCACTGAGGGGGTACTGTGCCCAATTTGAGAGAGTGACGTTTTGAGGCTTTCGTAGCTGTGGGCCGCCCATGAGCTCCACCAGGTATGCGAGGCCCAGCTTTTTGTTGACCAACTCAGCGGGTACCAGCTCGTGCACTCTGTGCGCCGCAGCGCTGACGTCCACGGCACAAGCGCCCGCCTGTTCGCTGCTACCGGACTTGTGCACGTCCTCCAGCACGCCCACCCCTGTGAGACAGGTTCCTGGGTCCCGCAGCAGCGCCTGCAACGCCCGCGGTCTGGCCGGCAGATGTGCTAGCGGGATCAGCAACACAGCCGAAGGCGTTGCCAGCTGCACCAGCGCGGTGGCTCCGTCGCCGCCCATACCCACGGGTCGCCACTCGGTGTCGTAGCCGAGGATGCAGCCGGGAGGGCAGTGCTCCTCCAGCAGCTCTTCGCACTCGGAAGCGTCGTAGCTCAGGTGCACCGGCGGCAACTCAAGTGGCAGGCGACGCGAGTCCCAGGAGCCTACGGAGGCACAGCGCGTGCAGGCGCGAGGGCGCGAGGGCGCAGCGCCAGAAAAGCAGCGCGAGGCAAGCAACTGAGACGACATGGACAGGAGGTCGATTCGCAAAAGCCAACAGGGGCGAAAGAAAAATGACGCTAGAAGCGTACGACACTCGTAATGAACGGTGCCATGGAACCAGGGCCACCATGCCGGGGTGGCCAACCCGAAGGCGACGTTGGGGGCGACGTTGTCAAGACAATGTCACTTCTCCTCCGGCAGTGCTGCGGCGGTCCATGCGTTCCATCCGCCCAGCACATCCGTGATCTGCGCATAGCCAGCCTCGCTGAGCATCCCCGCCGCCTTGGCGCTGCGGCCACCAGCCTTGCAGCAGACCAGCATGGGCTGCTGGGCGTCGGGAAGGGCCGATGTGAGCGCCTCCAGGAACGCTGGGTTGGCCTGCATGCCGCCCGGAGAAGAGAGCATGACCGGCACGTTGACGGCTCCGGGCGCGTGTCCCTGCGCAAACTCCTCCGGCGTGCGAACGTCTAGAAACTTGACACTGCGCGCGCGACTCGTGGGCGTGGGCATGCAGGCGGTGCACGCACGCACGCACGCACGCACGCTCGCACGCACCCTTGCGCGCGCAGCGCGTTAGCGGCGCGCACGTCCGCAGACGCGTACTTGGCTGTGGCAGGGGCGGACATTGAGCGCAGCGAGCGAGGTGACCGCCTGTGTGCCACGGATGTATGGTGAGGGTTTAGGGTCCACCGCCTGCGCAGCTTCGCACAGCTGCTACGCACCGGAGCGTGAAGAGTGACACGTGAGAGACGAAAGACGCGGCACGCATAGCACAGGCGAGGGACTCGGGAGAAAGAGAGTGGTCGAAGAAACGGAACAACGAACAACGAACGCGGCGACGACGGTCGAACGTCGAAGACGTAACCATTGTGGGTGGTGGTGGTGGGACCGTCGGTCCGTGGGACTCAACGTCCTCCTCCGCCTCCTCCGTCACTGGCCTTTGGTCTATGGCCGCCTCGCGGTCGTTGCAGCGCGACCGAGAGCGCACTGGCGACTCCGCCGGCGTCAGCGGCCGCGCCGGCTGGGCCAACGAGCGCGCAACGCCGGCGCTGTACTGGCTGCCCACGGCTGCGCTGCCAAGCGGCCGCGCCTCTGCGCTGCGCGGCTCTTTGGACACCGGCCGGGGAGCAGCCTCCGGTGGCACCCCTTTGCGCGCGGCGCCCTCGCCGCCTCGACGGGAGTGGGACTTCACAGCCTCTGGCAAGGTGAACACCAAGCGAGAGGCGGCGCAGCCGCGTGGGGGCGCGCACACGACACATGACCGCTCGCGCGCTGCTATCTCTGTCGCTGCTCACGCGCTTGCGCCCGCGCGCGCCTACACCTCCCTGCCCCTGCCGTCCGGCGACGTGCGGAGCACGCGGCTGCACTCGCTCATCTCGAGCAACCGAGAGCTGCTCCTATCGCTGCAGCGCCGCGGCAGGGCCCCCTTCCCCCCCGTCGCCCAGACGCGCAGCGCCGATGAGGAGGAGGTGCAGGAGGAGGAGGCACTGCCGTGGTGGGGCGAAGGGGAGTCGCCTGAGGTGGAGCCGCCTGTGGTGGCTGTGCTTCGCGACTCGCGGCGCTCTAGCAGCGCCCGGGCACACCCCGGTCGCCTCTCCTCTCAGCCGCAGCGCTTCAGCGAGGCCTGGTCGGGCTTCGTGCGCCCCACATCAGCGCCTCCTCCGCGCAGCAGCACCCTGGCCGCGTTGACCGCGCACGTTGACGAGGAAGGCTCTTCTGAGGACGAGGAGTATGAGCAGCCGCACGCGCTGCATTTCGCGCACGCGCAACAGCACAGCACGGACGCGTGCAGCCCCGCCAGCGTGCGTCTGGAGGCGCTACGGCTGCGAGTGGAGGAGGCGGAGGTGCGTGCCTTTGCCGCTGCCGAGGCTGCTGACGCGCGCGCTGCCGAGGCTGAGTCGCGCCTGGCCGCGGCTGTGGCTGAAGCGGAGGAGCTGCGCGCCGCCGCGGCCGTCGCGCAAGCAGCCTGCGCTCGCGACCGGGACGAGGCGCAACAGCTGGCGCAACAGCTGGCGCACTTGCAGGCATGGAGTCGCGACACCGCGCTGCAGCTTCGAGAGCTGCGCACAGCCGCAGGCGTGCTGGCGGATGCTGCAGGGCCCTGAGAAACTTAGCACGAGGTTCGTTGCCGCTGCTCGTGGCCCACTGCCCGCCCTCGCGTGACCTGGAGCGCAGTGACTGTTTGAAATTTTCGACGAGCTCGAGGAGCCGCTAGCGAGACAGTCCTTTGACGCGCTGGACCGACGACGTAAGAAACTATACAATTCCAGTTGCGCGCTCACTTTGCGGCGACCAGCGAGGCCGCCATGCGCTCCATCTGTCCCTTGACGGACAGGTCGATGGAGGCTGAGCCGTCCTTGCCGTACTGCACCACAAAACCCCCCAGCAGCGAATCGTCAACCACCGGCTTCAGCTTGATGTTCTTGGCGCCAGTCATCTGCTGCAGCTTCTTGGCAATGGCAAACTGCTGCTCGTTCTCCAGCTTGACGGCGCTGGTGACGGTGGCCACCTGTGCGCAGGGTGTGAGGAGAGGGGATTCTAGGGTTGGCGCACGACAAGTAAGACGAACCTGCGTGTCCGTCAGGCTGCAGAAGATCTCCTCAAACTCCGCCAGAACCTGGTCCACCAGCACGATGCGGCGCTTGTCCACCAGCAGGTTGAGGAAAGAAACGAAGAGAGTAGAGAAGGATCCCTCCTTGGCCATCTTGGCGATCAAGTCCTTCTTCTTGGCGTCCGTCAGAACCGGGTTGGCCAGCACCTTCAGGATGGCGCCGTTGCTCAGGCTGTAGGCTGCGAAGGTCTCCGCGTCCGCATGCACGGCGTCCAGCGAGCCGGAGGCCTGGGCCGACTCGGCCAGCGCCACCGCGTAGCCCTGCGCAGCGGGCGACGCCTGCCAGCGACAGAGGGGAGGTGTGAGAGCGGGCGCTGGGAAGCGGGCGCGCGCGGCGGGCGGGGCGGGGCGGCACGGAGCGACTGTGCTTTCCCGAGCGGCTCAGCTTTCACCCCCCCTCGCCAGCGGCCTCTCGCGCGCAGCCGTCGTGCACGCGCCTTGCACACCGTCGCGCGGCGCACGCCAGCGCCAGCGGACAGCCGCGCAGCCAGCGGGGCGGTGCAGCCAGCGAAGCGAGCGCTCGCGCTCGCGCGCGGCCCTGCGCGCGTCCCCGCAGCCGCGCGCGCAGCCACGGGCGCCAACGAGCCAGCCACTGAGAAGGACATCCTTAAGGAGCGGTTGGGTCTGCCCCAGTCGAACTGTCGAACGCGAGAACGCGTTCGAACGCGACTTTCCCCAGGCGTCTTGTGCCTGCGTCGCACAAGAACGCATTCAGAGTTCCCTGAAGCCGAGCCTGTTTGCTCTGTTACACGCGAAGCCTTCAGCCCTTGCGCATGTTCACGCCGGCGCGGATGACCTCGTCAACCAGCAGCAGCTGCGTGGCAACGACGGGCGCGCTGTGCAGCATCTGCAGCTTGACTGCGTAGTTGTCGTACACGCCGGCCAGGCACGGGTCGCACGGCTCTCCGGTCATCACGTCCAAGCCGGCTGGCTGCTCTGGGTTGGCGTCTGCTGCGTCCTGCAGGGCCAGTACAGCCTCCTGGACGTCCAGCCCCGAGTTCTCCGCCAGGGTCTTTGGGATGATGAGCAGCGCCTCCGCAAAGGCCTGCACGCCCAGCTTGGCGCGGCCGGGCACCGTCTTGCGCGTCTCGTTGAGGAGGCGCTGGCAGAGCGCGGTTTCGAAGGCGCCGGCGCCGGGCAGCACGCACCCGTCGTCGTGCACGTTCTTGACGGCGCGCAGTCCGTCGCGCACCGCGTCCTTCATCTGCGAGATGACGTGGTCGGAGGGGCCCTTGAGCAGCACGGTGCACGAAAACGGGTTCTTCACCTCCTCCACGAACGTGTAAGCCTCCTCACCCAGCGTGTGCTCGTACACCTTGCCCGCGAAGCCCAGGCAGGCCGGCTCCAGCTCAGACAGAGACTCGACGGCCAGGCCGCCGCAGGCTAGGATGAGTCTCTCCATGTTGCGTCGCTTGGCCCGTCGCAGCGCCACGATGCCTTCGCGCGCCAGCGCGTCTAGGCTGGGCGGGTCGATGCCCTTCTGGGTGATGATGACGAAGCCGTTGGCTGCTGCGTCGCCCACGCACACCTTGCGCTTGAGCGCTACCACAGCAGCCACGCGCTCGTCCGTGTAGGCGCGCTCCGCAGCCACCATGCGCTCCCGCTGCTCCGCGTTGCTGTACATGAAGCTGCTGTTCACCTCTGACTTTTCGTACTCCAGGCTCAGGTTGCAAGTCAGGATGAAGGCGTTCTCAACGTGCTTCGCCATATCCGGGTGACGAGCGCCGTGATCCAACACCAAGCCGCGCACCAGGCGCGTGTCGGACTCGAGGCGGTGGCGCATGTGCATGATCTCAACCATGTGTAGGTCTATGGGCTCGTTGGGCGTCTTGATCAGCGCGATTGCGTCAACCACGATGTCCGTCAGCTGGTCAGCCAGCTCAGCGTGCAGCTTGGTGCGTAGCGCCTGCAGTGGCGCGTGAGCTCCACGCAAGAGAGAGGCTGCGTGCAACGCACCGTGCGCGCCACGCAGGTGCAGATCTCCCGGTCCGCCACCCCGTCGGCGCTGACGCAGGGCACTTTGAGCTGTGCTGCGAAGTCCAGCGCGGCCTTCTTCGCGATGTCGAAGCCCTGGAGAGGAACACAGGAAGTCAGCGCAGGCGCCCACGGTGCACTGCAGCAGCGCACGCGCCTCGCAAATCACGCGAGGGTGCAGCCCCTCTGACAGGTGACGCTCCGCCTGGTGCATGAGCTCGCCTGTGCGGAGCGCGGGCCGTGAGCACCGTGCGAGGAGAGCTGCTCATGCTGCGTGCCAAGGCGCAAGTGTGCGGCGAGGCAGGAGGCGCACCGATCAGTAGCACCGCGCTGGTGGTTCCGTCTCTGCGAGATTGCGGGAGGAGTCTGGCTGTGAGTGACGCGGCAGGCGCACAACTGCAGGCCCGCCCGCAGCTCCCCAGTCGCGCAGCACACGCGTGCGCGGTAGCCAGCAGCCACACTGCGCGCGCGGCCCGCAATTGCGGGCGGTGTGGGCACCCCTGTGGCCGCCAGCGAGCGGTCAAGCGGACGCGCTGCCCTAATCCCCACGCACCCAGTGATGTCGTCCTGCGCAACCGCCGTGCGCGCAATCATGATCGCCGTCGGGTTCTGGATCTGCATCTCGCGCAGGAGCACGTTGCCGTCCTGCGCAGCGCCCACAGTCAGTCCGCCGCCGCCTCTCTCCAAGCGTCTCTTCAGCGGTCACGCACCTTGGTGAGCTTGATGTCGCCCGAGCCGGAAACGAGCATCTTGATGGTGCCTCGCGGACCCAGGTTGCTTTTCATCACGTCTTGCAGCCCCGCGGCCGCGTGCACGTTCATGTACAACGCAGCTTTGGGCCCCAGGCTCTCCGCATTCTGGTTCAAGTTGCGCACGCTCATGGCGCGCAGGCGCGGTGGAACGCACAGAGGAGGGCGGAAGGGTGGCAGCGTGGCACAAGAATGCGCAAGAGCGAGGAAAATTCGTTCATCACGCTCTGGCCTCAAGCGTCCGTCAGAACATTGTCGGCGCGGGCCTTCTTGGCCGCCGGCGCTTCTCCAGCCTCCCTGCGCGGCGTGCTCCTGGGCGTCGAGCGAGTGGAGACTGCAGGGGTGCCCAGGGGCGTGCGTCCTCCATAGGACGCCCTGAGCGCCGCATCCGCGCCAGAATCCCCCCTTTGGGCGCGCAGGACTTTGAGCGCCGTGTCGGAGAGGTGTCCTTGTTTGCCCCTGAAGGGGGTGGCGCCGCCTCGGCGTGGCGGCTCGCCCTGGCGAGGCGCCCCGCCCGCTGCGTGCCCGGCGCCCAGCGAGGCGGCCACCACGTCCCTGCGCGCGGGCTGCGCCATGTGGAACCCGGAAGAAGAGGGGGGAATAATACCCCCCCCAGGCAGCCCCTCCGCAAACTCCCCCCCAAGGGGGTCCAGACGCAGCGGCGTGGCGTCCAGGCGGCCCCAGGTCATGAACGGGCTGGCCCCGGGCGTCACGGAAGGCGTCGCCACGCGCGAGTAGGCGCCCTGCCTACGTTCCTCCGCACCCGCTTCCGCATCCCCCTCCGCCGCCGCCGCCGCCGCCTCGGCGCTTTGGAAGCGCGTGGCGCGCGCGTCGATGCAGCGCTGGGGGCCCAGGGAGGCGGGTCCCTGCTCCGCGACAGTGAGCGCGTACCCTCCGTGCGGCACAAAGAACAGCGAGTTCTGTGCAGCCTCAGGGCGCCAAAGCACCCCGCTCAGCGGCTGCCCGCTGCTGCCGAAGCCGTCCTGCGGCGCGGCGTCGCGCAGCAGCGCCGCCCGGGCGTGCGGGTGCGCGTCGGCGGCGCGCAGGTGCCCCGCGTGCCCGTGCGCCCCAGCCACACGGGCAGCGCACCACGAGGGGTGCGCCCCGGCCGCGCGCCGCGCGTTCACGCGCGCCAACGCCTGCTCGAACGCCGCGTTGTCCTCGCTGGTGTAGCGCTGCAGGAAGGCGTCCAGGCGCAGCCCCCCAGGAGCTCCGGCGCAAGCGGCAGTCTCCAAAGCGCACCGCAGCGCCTCCTCCTCCGCTCCCCCGCCGAAGCACGCACGCGCAGGCGTGCTCTGTGCGGACGCAGCGGGCGTGCCGAAAGAAGGCGTGCTGAGGGACGCCCCTCGCGCGGCCCGCCCAACCTGCCGCGCCTGCACGCACGTCACGGAAAGGGACCCAGCGCTGCATCAGGAGACAGACAGGAGAGCGAGGAGGCACACAGCACGCGCCTGGATGCGCTGCTGCGCGTCGCGAATCGCTTCCGCCGAGCCACTGCGCGAAGCCTGCAGCCAGTCCAGCCGGTTCTTCAGCGCAGCCAGGTCCGGAAAGAAGTCTCGCTCGATGATCTCCTCCAGATACAGCGTCCACTCATCCTCCTCAAGAACCGCTGCAGCCGTGCGGGGTGCGCGGGGCGGCGGAGGAAGCATCAGCGCACAGCCTTCAGGCGCCGGGGGCGCGCCGCAGGAGACTGACATGGCGGGAGGACGGAGGAGGCGAGGGCAGGGTGTGTGCTCGCATTTGACGTTCACGACAGCAGGCAGACGAAGGAAAAATGACGCTAGAAGCGTACGACACTCGTAGTGAACGGTGCCATGGAACCAGGGCCACCATGCCGGGGTGGCCAACCCGAAGGCTAACCAACCCCGACAGGAGCGGTGGCACTGGC
>Ga0049083_10000794_pt1 | contig 11695 bp, 8 predicted proteins | sample GreLakmeMI27MSRF_FD_66719 | JGI IMG/M metagenome (GOLD analysis project Ga0049083, IMG submission 66719) | Freshwater lentic microbial communities from great Laurentian Lakes, MI, USA - Great Lakes metaG MI27MSRF | ecosystem: Environmental > Aquatic > Freshwater > Lake | place: Great Lakes...
GGCACCGGCTCTGGCGCGCTCGCAGTGGCGTTGTCGAGGCTTCTTCCTTTGGACGCTCCAGCGGTGGTGGCGCTGGACGTTTCGCCCGTGCCGCTGGCCTATGCCACAGCCAATGCGCAGCGCGCAGGCCACCCGGGGCGAGTGGTGACCATGCAGGGAAGCTGGCTGGCACCGCTGCTCCTCCAGCGCGGAAGGGGCTGCCTGGGTGGGTTGTTATCCAACCCCCCGTACATCCCAAACCAGCGACTGCCCGCCCTCCAACCAGAAGTTGGCCGACACGAGCCTCACTTGGCGCTGGACGGCGGCGGCGTCGACGGCGCCGATGCGCTCAGAGCGTTGGTCTCCGATGCAACGCAAGGTGAGCATTTCCTGCACTTGCGTGTCTCCCTTCGGGTGCATCTCACGCAATGCCGCGCCAGCGCTCCGCGCCGGCGGCTTCATGGCGCTGGAGACGGACGGAGGGGAACAAGCTGACGTGGTAGCCGCTTTTGTGGAGTCTGTGTGCCACGAGGGCGGACCACAGGAGATGGCATTTGAGCGCGTCGCTGTGGAGTCGGACTGCCAGGGCGTGCGGCGATTCGTCACCGCCTGGCGGACAGGACACTACTTCGAAGAATGAATGTCAGAACAGTGCAACAGTCGAATACAGAATGAATTGCGCCTTGCCTTCTTACGCTGCAGTGTCTGGCGTGAGCAGCTCATCCATGCAGCGCTGCTGCCCGTTGCGTGGCTGCGCTGCGCCGCTGACAAGGCGTGGGCACGGTTACCGCTTTCTTCCCGTCGCTCGCTGCTCGTCTGCCGAGGCGTGCGCATGGAGGGCCGCTGCGGTGCACGCGAGGCGCGAGCGTCGACGCGGCTCTGCGCTTCTTCGCGCCGAGGCGTCCGCCAGCGGTCTGGCGTTGTCCAGGCGCGAGCGCCTGGGGCCTGACGTGGCTGCGCCTCCTGCAGACGAGGAGCTGGAGTCTGCGTTTGCGCCCGCGGACTTCTACTCGCTGTTAGACGTAGGCCCCGACGCCACCCTGGCGGAGGTGAAAGACGCCTACCGGCGACTCCAGAAGGTCTGCCACCCCGACGTGGAGGGCGAGGACGGCACGGAGTGCTCAGTTCTCCTCAACGAAGCCTACTCCGTGCTCTCAGACCCCTCGCTGCGCTGCGCATACGACGACACGCTGCGCGCCACCAAGCTTTTCGCGGGCGCCGCGCCAGCGCCCGGCCTGCGGCCCTATACAGGCGACAGCTACAGCGCCTGGCGAGGCTGTGACCCGCGAGGCGGCGGCTGGGAGCAGCGCTCTGTGTTTGTGGATGAAGGGACGTGCATCGGCTGCAAAAACTGCACGCACTGCGCGCCCGACACATTCGCCATCGAGGATGAGTGGGGTCGCGCGCGCGTCTTCGCGCAATGGGCGGATACGGAAAGCAACCTCCAGACGGCCATCGACTCGTGCCCAGTGGACTGCATCCACTGGGTTCCTAAACGGTCGTTGCCCGTCTTGGAATTCGTGATGCAGGCTGCGCGGCGCGTGAGCGTCGCAGCCGCCAAGGGCGGCGGGGTGCGCAGCGAGGACCCCTTTGAGCTGGGCGCTCGCTTCACCAGCGAAAACAGCAGCGCGCCGGGCAAGAGGGCGCCTGGCGGGGTGCCTGGCAGCGCGGCTGCGGCGGGCACGATGGCGCTAAGGCTGCGCTCCGCATGGCTCAAGCTGGGCAGGCGCACCCGTGAGCAGTGGGGGCCGCGAGAGATGAATGAGTCTTGAGATTTTTACCGCGCGCTGCGCTGCCAAGAACGAGGCACGAGACCGGCAGCGCGACAGCGAACTGGTCGGCGTGCGCCGCTGCGCTGAGCAAAATGCAGTGTATTGGCAAAAGCGGCAGTTCGGAAGAGGCCGTTCGGGTGTAGGGGGAACTGGTTTGGTGGACGTAGGGAGTCCCGGCAGCCGGTGCCAGGGTGCGGGCACCCGCCGGCGGCTTTGATCCTTTGAAAGCCGTCTTAAACGCCTCCTCGCGCCGCCCTTCCGCCGCGTTGCGCTGCGCGCCCTGGGTGCGTGAGGTGCAAGGCGCGCGCAAGCCGTGCGGCGTTCCTGTCGCGCTTTCCAGGAGGTGTGCGCTTGCGCGAGCACCCTAAACCCTGCACCGGCACTCGCCAGCATGCCCCCGCTCCCGCTCCCGCTGCTACTGCTGCTGCTGGCCGCGGGCGGCACTGAGGGTGGGAGGGGCGTTGCCGGCCCGGGCGCTCTTCGTACCGAGCCTGCGCCCGCGGCCCCGCTCGCGCGCCGCATGCTGGGAGGTGAACTGAACAGGCCCGACGAAACCCACGGCGCCGGCTACTTCTGGCATCTGCCGCTGGTGAGCTGCTCCAACTACACCCAGCTTGCGGCGCTGTATACCCTGAGTCCGTCGGAGTGCGCTGTGCGTTGCGCGGGGGCCACCACTGCCACTCGGACATCGATCTGCAACGCCTTCATGTACGCAAGCTACGACCCAGTAAAGCCCGTTGGCCTGCCTCCCGCGCCAGCCGGCCAGACCTGGGCCCGCTGCGTGCTCATGGACAACATACAGTTGAGCACCTGTACGCCCAAGGCGAGTCGGCACATGCATTTGTGGTGGGGGCTGGACCTTGATGGAGTAACTTTCGACACATACTTGCTGTGGATGCGCCCAGTTGCGGGCCCGAGCGACTGGGTTTGGGGGAGCATCACAGTGGGCAGGCTGACAGCCGCTCAGCTGCCGCTGGCGTCACCCGGGTCGGCGGCGGGTGGCGTGGCCACCGTGGTGAAATCTTTCAACGCTGCTGTGACCCAAACGTTGCAGAACCGTTGCTGCGCAAGCTTCGTGGAGCTGGCGGAGGTGACGGATGTGGAGCCGGCGCCGTCGGTGCTGGTACGCTTCCGGGCGCGCATGCTGGTGGGTGCCACTGGTCGCATCCCCTTCCTGCAGTCCAACCTGGTAGATGCGCTCACTGGCGCACAGGGAGAGGCGGCCCTGCTGGCCGAGCTGCAGGCTCGCGGGATAAACACCACCAACGTCACCGTCTCGAGCTCGGCTGGCGCCGCATTGGTGTGCCCGGCGCCGCAGTCACCTTCGCGCGACAACTCGTGGCTTCTGCGGGGCTTCGCCGTCGCGCTCACAGTCTGCACGGTGTTGCTTGCCGCCGCGCTTGTGCTGGTGCTCTACAGGAGGCGTGGACGCGCTGCGGAGGCTGCGTCTCGGCGCACCGATTTTGCGCGCACCCGGCCACACGACGTCTTCATCAGCTACCGCCGCCAAGACCTGCTGATCGCGGACAGCGTGCATGACAAGCTGACGATGGCGGGGCTGCGGGTGTTCTACGACCGCGACGGCGGCATGGCTGGGCGACCCTTCGAATCGGAGCTGTTGAAGGCTGTGCGGGGTGCGCCGCTGTTTGCGGTCATCGTGTCGCTGGAGAGCCTGCGCCTGTGGGCGACCCACAGGCCAGACAAGCCGGACTACACGCTGGCTGAGTTTGTGCTGGCGTCGCACCTGATGCATCGGGGTGTGGTGCTCTGCATCTTCCCCCTGCTGGTTGGCGCGTGGCGTGAGCGACCCTCGGGGGGTGGCGAGAGGGACTTCCTGCCGGGCAATGCCCAGTTCCAGGAGCTCTGCGCCACGCTGCCGGCCGTGGTGCCCACCGCCACGCTGGAGCTGGCAGCCTTAATGCTCGAGGATGAGCGCCGCGGGGAGACGCTGGACGCGTGCTTCGAAGGGGCAACCGTGCGTGACATCCTGCTGGGGACCACCAAAGCTGACGGCGCCAAGGCGGCCCTTGATGCGCAGGGGGTGGCCAGCACTGCGAGCAGCGATTTCAAGGGGCTGCTGCAGATCCAAGGCGTGCCGCTGGACGGGCCAGACGAGCAGGCGGGGCTGGTGCTGCGCCACCGGTATGCGGAGAACTTAGTAAAGGTGCTGCGCGAAGCGTGAGGCGCGCCTGTGGAGTGGTCCAGCTCCACAAAGGACTCTGCGAGACCTGCGCTCGGGCGGCGAGCGGGCCGCACCCTCAGTTTGTGAGGCGACAGCGCCCAGGGGGGCGCACACGCGTGCCTGGAAGCTGCCCAGGTTCACGTACAGCCCGCCGGGGGCCAGGCACTCGGGCGACGCGCAGCTGTTCGAATGTTCGATGTATGTATGAGCTACTACGTTGTTGTACGAAGAACCATGTTCTCATTCCTACCTTGCCTCCTTGGTCTGTTCGCGTCACATGGCACTGCACGAGGCTGTTGGCATGAGCACGCTGGAGCGGAGCGCAGCTGGCGAGACGCACCGTCCGACGCCCTCAGCGCCGCTCTTTCCGCTGCTCCCCGTCGCGCAGGCGATGTGCTGGGAGGCTGTGTTGCTGCGCGTAGAGGAGCTGAGCGCACGAGTGGCGGCTGCGCGGGCAGTCCTCGCTAGCAGCGCCGCGCCCGCTTCCGCACCCTTGACGTGGCACAGCGGGCGAGGAGGAGAACCCCCACCCGCAGCCAGTGCACCAGCGTCGCCGCTGCCGCTTCATTTGCTGTTCAAACCCGTGGGAGCAGCAAGCGGAGAACATCCCATGCTGCCACCGCCGCCGCTGCCCTCCGTTGCCAGCGCTCCACCGCTGCCGGCCTCTCTAGCAGCCGAGCCGTCTACCGTACGAGCGGATGCGGCCTTTCAGTCTGCGCTGGTGCGAGCTCGCCCCGCTACCGCCTCCCTTCTATAGAGCTCACTGCTCTGGCGCCCTCAGGCCACGGCGGAGCAGGTGCTGAGCCGCGTCGTGAGCTCCGTCAGCGACTCGGGCTCAGCTGCTGCCCGGTGAGCTCTAGTGCCTCACCGCGTGACCAAACTCAATCTAGTGCCATGCAAGCAACATACTACGCTCGCTCGCTCCCGCAACGTCGCCCAGCTGGAGTTTTGTGAGCGTTAGCGAGCGTTAGCCTTGTTTAGCGCGAACGTCCGTTGTCTCACCTCCCGTTTTTCGTCCGACACGTGGGTCGGGACGCCAGCAGGACCGCACAGCGCGCCCCTTCGCGTCCTCTATGGACGAGAGGCATGCGCAGAAGGTGGACGTGTACGTGCGCGTGCGTCCTCCGCGCGCGGACGGCGGCGGCTCGTGCGTGTCTGCGGAGGGCGGCGACGCGGGTGCCGTGCTGACGCAAGACAGCGGGAGCGAGCGGCAGGGCAAGACGCTGCGCTTCCACTTCTCGCAGAGCTTCTTTTGGGACGCGCTGAGCACGACGCGGCACCTCCACGAGGTGGTGGGACGCCACCTGCTCGCCCAGGCGCTCTCCGGCTACAACTGCGCACTCCTCGCCTACGGACAGACAGGCACGGGCGCACGCAGGCGCAAACGCGGACCACGCACTCGCCAGCGAGCCTGCGCCAGCTTCCTTGCCTAGGTCTCTTCGCCTGGCGCCTGGTTGACTCCTCCCTCACAGGCAGCGGAAAGACGCACACGCTCTTCGGCAGCCCCTCGGAGCCTGGCCTGGTGCCCATGCTGGCGGAGGAGCTCTTCCACCTGCTGGAGAAGGAGGCGAGCTGGAGGGTGGAGTGCACGTTCATCGAGATCTATAACGAGCGGGTGCGTGCGTGCCTCTCCCTTGCTGCGCACACCTCCGGGCGCAGCCGGGTTGGGTGTGAAAGGGGCGCCCGCTGCTGTGGCGACGGGCTCTGACGCAGCTGCGCACCAGGTGCGGGACTTGTTGACGCCCACGCGCCTGGCGCCCGCGGGCGGCCTGCGCGTGCGTGAGGACCCCACCCGGGGGCCGTACGTGGAGGGGCTCACCGTGCGCCCCGTGCCCAACTTCCGAGCCTTCTGCACCGTGCTGGAGGAGGGCACCCGGGAGCGCACCGTCGCCGCCACAGCCTGCAACGCCGCCAGCTCGCGGGCGCACACCATCGTGCAGCTCACGGTGAGTCGCAGCAGCCCCGGGCCGGGCGGCGAGCTGTGCGAGCGGGTCTCCAAGGTTGACCTGGTTGACCTGGCAGGCAGCGAGAGGGCGGCAGCCACCGGCGCGCGCGGGCGGCGCCTGGAGGAAGGCGCGGCCATCAACCGCTCCCTGTCCTCCCTAGGCAACTGCATCCGCGCGCTGTCAGACGCTCAAGCAAAGAGCAAGCGCCCCCCACCCCCTACCCCCGCACCCAACACCGGCGCCCTGGTCCCTGCAGTCCCAGCTCCACCGCCACCGCCCGCGCACATCCCCTTCCGCGACTCCGTGCTCACCTGGCTGCTCAAGAACAGCCTAGGCGGCAACGCCAAGACCGCCCTCATCGCAGCCGTCAGCCCTTCCCAGGCTGACCACGACGAGACGCTGTCCACGCTTCGCTTCGCGGACCGCATGCAGCGCGTGGAGACGGCGGCGGTAGTGAACGAGGGTCGGCGGGTGCAGTGGTCGGCTGGCAAAGAGGGCAAGGAAGGGGAGGATGGCGCTGGACGAGGCAGCCACGAAAGCGGTGGGCTGAGCGTGGGCGGGGCCAGGGGGTCCCTCACGCCGCCGCGCAGCGTCAGCAACAGCAGCGGGGCGGGGCTGAAGGCGTCGTCGCCGGCGACAGCGGCTGCTGCTGCAGCTGCGGCTGCGCAGCAGTCTGTGCACGGCGTGCCGGCACCCACGTTGGCGGCGCTGAAGCACTGGAAGCACCGCCGCGCGGCGATGGGAGGGAATATTCCGCATGGAGGCTCGGAGGCGCCGGCGGGGCCGCCTGGCTCAGAGGCTGGTGCCGCCTCCAGTGCCGCGCCGCTCGCTCGGGTGGCCTGGGGAGCCAGCGGGCGCATCATTGTCTCCGCTGCGCCCTCGCCGCCCGCGCAGCAGCAGCCGGCGATGCCGCCTGCGGCCAGGCGGGTTTCTCCGCCGCTCAAGCGTTCCCCGTCGGCGGCGGCGCTGCTCGTGTCCGCCGCGCGCTCTCGGCGCATCCCGCCGCCCAGGCGCTGCCCGGCTCTTGGCGGCGAGGCTGGCGCGCAGCAGGGCGGCGCGGCTGTCTCCCCGACGAGACGCAGCCCCGCTCTCCAGGCACCCGCGCCCGCGCCCGCGCCCGCGCCCGCGCCCGCGCCCGCGCCCGCGCCTCAGCCCCAGCCTCAGCCCCAGCCTCCACCCCGCCCGGCGCCTGCGCCGCCGCCACCTCGGAGGCCGCAGGCGCAGTCTCTGCGCCCTGCGCCGCTGCAGCTGCCCCAGGAGGTTGACCTCGCGCAGGGGTCCTGGGCATCCCCCCCCGCCCCTTCACCCCTGTGGACCCTTCCCCCTTACCCGCAAACCCCAGCCGTGGCCACCCTGCCCGACGGGGATTCCCCCAGCAATCACGCGTGGGCGCCCTTGCCGCCCGCAGACGGCGAGCTGCCCCGCTGGGATGTGCCAATCACGCCTGTGCTGCGCGCCAGCGCCAACGGAGCGCTCCCCTTTCCCACCGCTGTGGTGGCGCAGAGCCCCGCCGCCGCTGCGGCTGCGGCTGCGGCGATGGTCGCGGCGGTTGAGTTAGAAAGGCGCAGCAGCGGAGGGCAGCTCGCAAGCCCGGGCGGCAGCAGGCTGAGTGCCTCCTACTTGGCTTGCCTAGAAAAGGAGCTGCACCTGGGGCATGGCGCATCCGGAGGGAGGTCTCAGAAGCCTATGATAACGCACTGAGATGAGAGAGGAGCGGACGATCGACAAAACAACGCCGTGACTTAAATCAAAGAATCGTCAGAGCGTGCGCCCCGGGCTGCTGGTTACCTGGCACCCTCGCAGTGTGTGTGTGCACTCAGCAATCACGAGCAAATGGCTGCTGAGCCCTTGCCGGAAATGCCGCTCCACACGGCCGCTGCTCGCGGCGCTAGCGCCTCTGAGTTGACTGCGCTAATGTGTGAGTATCCGGAGGCTGTTTCGCAAGAGGATACAAACGGCATGCTGCCTTTGCACCATGCATGTGCACACGGCCGTGCGTCTCCTGCTGCGACACTGGCGCTGCTGCGCGCATATCCTGGCGCGGCGCAGGCTCGTGCGGTGGGCGGGCTGTTGTGCCTGCACCTGGCGTGCGACAAGCGGGGCGAGCATACAGCGGAGATTGTGACTCTGCTCCTGGATGCGGGCAGCGAAGGAAACGCAGGAGGGTGGCCGGGAGCAGCCTCCTCGCCCGACCGCCGCGGGCGCCTACCGCTGCACGCGGCCGCGGCCAGCGGGGCGGGCGTGTCGGTGGCCCGAGCACTGCTCGCTGCGGACAGGAAAGCCGCATCTGCTACGGATGCTGCTGGCGCCACTCCCGCCCATTACGCAGCCGCCACGGCAGAGAGCGCCGAGACGCTGGTGCTGCTGCTGGACGTCCATGGACAGGCACGAGCCCTTGCGACCAATTCTCACCCGTCTAAATGCTAAGCGTACTCACCCTACAGGCGGCGCGCACGCCCGACGCGAACGGCGCGCTGCCGCTGCACGTGGCGTGTGCAAGTGGCGCGTCGCGCGAGGTGCTTGAAGTGTTGGTGAGCCGCAATCAGGAGGCACTGCAGTGCGCCGACACTGCTGGACGCCTTCCGCTGCACTTTGGGGCCGCCTCTGGCGGCGCCTGCGCGCCCGACGCCTTCGCCTGGCTGCTGGATTGTTACCCGGGAGCTGCGCGCGTGCGGGACGCAAGTGGGAGCACTCCTCTGCACGCCGCTTGCGCTTCGGGCGCCCCTCTACACGTCGTGGCCGCACTCACATCCCTGGGCGGTGCGGCGGCGGTGCGCGACCGCGGGCCGGCGGGAGGCGCGGCGCTACATGTGGCGTCATCACGAGGCGCTCCAGCCTCTGTGGTTGAGCACCTGCTAGTTGTGGCGCCGGATGCGGCCGCTTGCTTGGATGCGGCGGGGGCGCTGCCGCTGCATGCGGCTGCGGAGGCGTGCGCATGCGGGGAGGTGATGGCTGCGCTGATGCGCGCGCACCCTTCTGGCTGCGCAGTGCTGTGCGGGGGGCTGAGGCCCCTCACAGCCTGGCTGTGCGCGCAGGATGGCGCAGCGCGGCGCGAAGTGCACAAGCTGACAGCTGTGCTGGTGGGCGACGGCGCGCTCGCGGCGTCTGTGGTGCACGAGCTCGCGGGCGTTGCCGAGGCGGCCAGCGCGCTGCGAGCCGCCACGGACGCGCATCCAACGCTCCCGGAAGCCTTAGAGCCGGAGCCGCTCAGTGCCCCTGGGCCCAGGCTCAGCGCACTGCAGGTCGCCTGCCCAGCCGTGCGCTGTGCCCTCCTCTCAGCCGGCCGACTCCTCCGACGATTCGCGCTGCCGCAGCCCCTGCGCGCCACCCAGGACGCGCGCCTGCTCCTCACGGACGATGCCTCTGCGCCGCCGGGCGCCTTCCACCGACGGGTGGCCCTCAAGGTGCTCCGCCGAAGAGACCGCTTCGACCGCGAGCTCGCGCGACGCACAGCCCTAGGTGGCCCCGCCTGCGAAGGGGTGCTTCCCATCTTGGCCTCGCTCACCGGCGCCGGGGTCAACGCTGATGTGGCATTTGCAGAGGAGGCGGGCCTTCGGGGTCTCTGGCCCCACATCATCATCCTTCCACGCGCAGACGCCTCGCTTGCCCAAGCGCTGGCCAGCCGGCCGGACGCGCATGCGTCGCCGGGTGCTGGGCGCGACTGGCGCGCGGCGCGGCTGCTGACTCGTGCGCTGGCGGAGGCTGTGGAGCCGCTGCATGCCGCCGGGCTGCTGCACGCAAACCTGAGCCCGCACCACTTTCTGCGCTGCGGCGACTCGCTGGGGGGGAGCTGGAAGCTGATCGACCTGGATGCGGGGGTGTGGTTTCACCGGGGGGAATACATCTCTGACCGAGTCAGCCCCGCCTACGCACCCCCGGAGCTCCTGCGCATCGACGGCGACTCCGTCGCGATGCGCTGCGTGGCGGAGCGCGGCGTGCTGGACGCGTGGGAGCCGGGAAGCCTGAAGGCCGCCGTGTCTTACGACATGTGGGGCCTGGGGTGCCTCATATATCACACAGTGGTGGGCAGACCCCTCTGGGAGGATGCCATGGGTTCGGATGGCGAGCAGCTGCCTGATGCGACGCTGCTGAAGCTTGCCAGGTGGGACAGCGCCGCGCTGGAGCAGAAGCTGGAGCCGCTGGTGGTGCCGTTTGCGTCGCCTGATGCAGGCCCAGCTGGCCTCGCGTCGCCGCGCAAGGCGAGCCGCGATGCCGTGGCGGCGGCTGCGGCCGCGTCGCTGCTGCAGCTGCTCCTGCACCCGGTGGCTGCCAAGCGTCCGTCTGCGGTGGCTCAGATCCTGGCGCACCCGTTTCTGCACCCCGCCGGCGGCACGCTGCACGCGGAGCGCAGCACCATGGAAACGGGCGCAACTCCGCCGTCCTCGCCCCTCAAAGGCGCTGTGGCAGGGCTTCTCTCAGCGGTTACATCCTTCAACATCTCGCTCATGGGAACCGGGACTGTCGCCGCCGCCAAGCCCGCCAGCGGCGGCGCGGCCCTCGGACCGCCGCCAACTGCCTTCGTTGGCCCCTTTTCCCGCACTGGGTTGGACAGAATGGGCGCTGGAGTGGGCGCCGCCGCTTCGGACGCTTGGGCACCGCCCCTCCCTCCTCCAAAGGTGGGCACAGTGGCGGCAACCAGGAGCCTGGTGGGAGTGCCGGCCCTGCCTGGCGGATCGCCCAAAGCGCCGCCTTCGCCGGGCAAGCCTGCGCCGCCTTCGCTCTCCTTAGACGCGCCCTGATGTGAGTGCTCGGTCACACACGTCGGCTTGTTATTTCGAAAAAATCTAAATGCTGCAAGTGAGAGCCTCACGATCACGAGTCCACAGCCGCTGAATCATCTGCGCCTTTTCTCCGCCGGGCTTTGGGCGGGCGCGTCACGCCCGCTGCGAGCGCAGCGCGCTCGCTGGACTTTGCGTAGTGGCGGCTGCGCCAGCGCACCCACTGGCAGTCTGTGCAGGCGCAGCGGGGCGGGCAAGCCTCCTGGGCTGCACCCTGGTCGCCCTTCTCTGGCACTCCCAGCGACAGCACACTCTTGCGCACAAAGGCGCACGCGTGGCAGGCGCATCCCGGCGCGTGGGGGTTCGGCTGCGCTTCCGTGTCGTACTCCAGGCCACGCTCGAGCGCCTGGCGCAGCAGCCGCGTGCGCACGCTCTTGTGAGGCGTACTCTCCGGCGTCCCCTTCTCAGCGCGGCTCTGCGCGTTCGCCTTGAGCTTCACGTCGCGCTGCACGCCCACCAGACGCAGCTTCTCGGTCTTTGCGGCTGCGACCCGCTCCATGCTCGCCTCTCGCAGGGCCTCCCGAGCGGTCAGCTTGCGTGCCGCCGCCTCGTAGCGCGCCAGCTTCTCGTCCAGCTGCTCGTCCGGCTGCGCATCAATCAGCAGTTCGGACAGGAGGGGCTCCTGGGCAACGTCGCGCTCCTGGAAGCTGCGGAAGCGACGCTGGCGACGGTCAAACACGATGGGCTGCCACGCCTCCTCCGACGGCGACACATCCCCGTCCGACGATGGTGAAACATCCCCGTCGGATGACCCGCCGTGCGCCTCCAAACGCTCCACATCAGCCTCCACGTACTCCACCGGACACCCGTGCTCTTCTCCCCACAGCTCCTCCAGCGCGTACGCTGCGCGCATGTCCTGGGTGAAGAGGTGCACCACCACGCTGTCCATGTCCACCACCAGCCACTCGGGGCTTTCGGCAGCCGTGCGCGAACCCTCCACGCTCGGACGCAGCGCAGCAGCCTGCGGGTCGCCGGCGGTGATGGCCGCCGCGCGCGCGTTGCTGAAGAAGTGCAGCGCCGCGCCGGCGAGGGCGCGCA
>Ga0049083_10000795_pt1 | contig 11689 bp, 6 predicted proteins | sample GreLakmeMI27MSRF_FD_66719 | JGI IMG/M metagenome (GOLD analysis project Ga0049083, IMG submission 66719) | Freshwater lentic microbial communities from great Laurentian Lakes, MI, USA - Great Lakes metaG MI27MSRF | ecosystem: Environmental > Aquatic > Freshwater > Lake | place: Great Lakes...
TCGCGCCGACAGGTGGCCACGAAATCGTGCATGTCGAACTGGGGCTCGCGGCTGAGGATGACGGCCATGGCGCGCGCGGCGTCCGTCTCCTGGATGCGCAGCGCGTCGCCCAGGTCCTGCAGCTTGTGCACCAGCGGCGAGTCGCTCGTCTCCCACCGCTCCCGCATGTCCTCCGCAACCTCGCGCGTCTTGCGCACCACGGGCGCGTCGCCAGCCTTGGCCGCCGCGGCGCCCAGGCGGCTGAACAACGGGCTGGCGCTCGCCAGCAGCGTGCCCCACCGCTGCTGCCAGGCGCTCACGCGCGGCTTCACCACCGACAACTCGCTGGCGCTGCGGTTCACAGGCAGCCCGGCGGCGGGGCCGGGCATGGCTGCGGCCCGCTCTCGCGCGCGCTCAGCCACCGCGTCTCCCGGGTCCATCATCGCCAGACGCACCTCCGCCCGCACAGCGTGCTCCGCGCCCTTCACGCCGCGCACCGCCATCGCACGCAAGGAGAGCAGCCCCGCGCGGAGGCGTGAGGAGGCGGAGGGGGCGCGCTGGGCGGTGGTTGAGTTCGGCGGCGGCTCTGCTCCTTCCTCGTTCTGCCCCGCGCCGTCCTTGAGCGAGTGCAGCAGGCTGCGCCCCTGGCGCTTCAGCAGCTCGGCAGTGTCGCTGGCACCCTGCGACGCCTGCGCGGGGGGATACGGGCGCGTGAGAGGACGCTCCAGTGCAGACGGGCACCGCAAGCGGCGCACCGCTCTCAACAGCTCCTCCGGCGCGTCACCCACCGCAGAACGGGCCGCACTGCCAGCCTTGCGTGCCTGCTGGCCCAGCTCCTCACGGGCCTTGCCCGCAGTCTCGGCGACGCCCTCGCGAGCTCTGCACACAGCCGCAGGCTCAGCGCCCGCGATCGCGCGCCACAAGCACACGCGCGCAGCGACGCACTTCTCTGCCAGCCCGGAGGTTGTCTTCTGAAGCTCCTCCAGCGAGCGCTTCAGCTCCGGACTGCCGGGCGAGGTTGCATCAGTTCCACGCACGCAGGGCCACCGTCAGCCCGGTCCCACGTCACAGGCGGCGCTGCAGCGCGGCGGCGCGCAACGAGGCGCGCCGAGGGCGCCCAGAGGGGCGGATCAGTGCCGCATGGCGCGCACCTCTCCAGCCCGCTCTTCACCCTGCTGGCCAGGTCCGTGAACAGGCTGCTGCCACGCTTATCATCGCCGCCGCTGGCGTGCCGAGCCTGGAGTAGCAGGCGGAGGCGTCAGCGCGGGGAGCAAGCAACATGCAGGCGCCACGCGCCTGTGCGCGCACAACACGCGCGGCGGTGCTCGCCACGCGGCGCATGGAAGCGTCACGCAGAAGCCGACGGGGCGCCCAAGGTGACACGGAGCGTGTGGTCAACGCGCGTAGCTAGAACAGCAGCAGTAGAACACACTGCGTGTCAGCTGCTTGCTCATGAGTCGTGTGTCACATAGGCGCTTCACTGTGTGGCCCGAGAAGCGAGGCTTGCTCTTCTTCTTTCGTGCTAGCCAGCCCCCTGACGCTGGGCTGCGCTCGTCGCCCCTGCTCCGCATCCATGGCGCTCATCTCCAGCACCACCAGGTCCTGCGCGCTGCGCCGCGCCTCGCCCATGGCGGCTGCGGGCGCTCGCAAATTCAGCCGCTGCTCCTTCAGCCGCTCCACGTGCTCTGTGATGCGCCGCAGCGACGGCATCAGCGTTTCGTCGCTCTTCCCCTGCATGCTGCGGTGGCGGCCCAGGATCATGAGAAACATGATGCTCAGCTTGCTCACCGGGCGGAACATGCCCGACAGGCTGTGGTCCACCCCCGGGAAGCCCATGGACAGACCGTTGGTGCCGTAGGCGCTCATCATCTCGAACAAAATGTTGAACAGCGTGGTGCGCGGAGTGGCCATCGGCGGCCAGTTGTCAGCGCCCTCCAACAGCCGCTGAGAGGCGCCTCGCGTCAGACAAGGTTCCTCAGCGCAAGACAGCAGCCACGCAGAGCAAGCGCGCACCTGCTCGGCTGTGGAGATGATGATGTAGACGACCACAATCCAGGTGGTGTGCCGGTTGGTGTACTTCTTGATGAAGCCGCTGAGGATGGGGTTGCCATGGAACACCATGTTGAACTCTTCTCCCGCGATGATGCCCACTAACGGCGTAGGGGCATACCACATGAAGAAGCCGATGATGACCAGCATGTTCTTGCTGATGCGCTTAAGGTCGAAGGTTTGCAGGCCGGAGGAGCGCGCGTTTGCGCACTGGAAGAAGGCGAGGTACAGCAGCGTGCTGGTGCTGCGCCCGTCGCGCACCAGCGGCGCGGAGCAGGTCATGAACATGGTGACCATGAACGCGTTGCTCACCAGCACTGCGCCCACCAGGCCCCACGTTTGGGGACCCGAAAACAGGCTGGGGCTGCTCTGCTGCGGGTTATCCAGCGCATGCTTCACCGAACGAGCGTCCGGAAACGCCTTGTGCAGCAGCAGCAGGATGCCCCGGAAGGCGATGGGCCACGCGGTGTTACCAAAGATCATGGCAAAAGCCATGATCATCAGCGGCGCGGGGCGGTCCACCAGCGGCATCATGCTGTCATCCAGCAGCGACAGACCCACGTTGTTGAGGCAGGAGCAGATCTGAGGCGAGTCGCGTGAGTTTCAGCGACGGAGGTGGAGCAGGCCCGCTGTGCCTCACCATAAAGACTGAGAACCACGCGTCGCCGATCCCGCGCGCCGCATACTCTGGGACGACGCCCTGATATGCGATGGCGGCGTAGATTGCGGCGCCGCCGAATAGGTGCCATACGCCCGTGTACACCGCAGTGATGATGGCGATCAGCTCCTGCACCTCATCCTTCAGCTGATACTCTTCGTGCATGGTCTCAAAGTCCTGGATGTCTTCATCCAGCTGGTCCGCGCCAGATGCGCCAGCCTCTCGCGCCAGCTCCTGCACCTCACGACTCAAGTTTATTGCCTCCCTGGGCAAACCGGGCAGGCCGCGTTAGGGCACACAGCACAGAACACATGACCGGGTGCGCACTGGAGTGCCGGGCGCAGCTGCATCCTGAAGATGTACATGCGGTTGAGCGCGGGGGGGATGCACATGATTGTGACGCCGCCGATGAGCATCAGCCCCCAGAGCACAAACTCGCCGAATCGGTCCAGCTTGGACACGTCATACGGCATCAAGGAGCCGCCCGTCATGGCCGCACAGCCGGAGAACCAGGCGTCGATGAACGGGATGCCGTTGTGCAGGTGGATCAGCAGGCCGCCCAGCAGCGGGCTCACCAGGAAATGGAAGAGGTGCACCCGAAAGTAGGAGCGGAACTGGTACGTGGTCCAGTCGTACGCGCCTTCCAGGTGCTTGTCGATGAAAGCGCTGGTGTTTGGGAAGCTGCGCCAGCCGCGGCACGTCAGTGGGGTCGTGACTGCTCACAGCTGCCGGGCGTGCGGCGTCGCACTTTTCGTGCGCGTATTTGTGCACAGTGTCCATCCACACGCTGCGCACCGCGCGAGCTCCTTTGAAAGAAACCACAGCCAGGCCCTTGAACGGCGCCGCAACGCCTTGAAGCAGCTCGCTGGCCATGGCAGGCATGTGCAGGCGCTTGCGCTGCGGTGCAGCAGGCGTCAGCGAGGGCGCTCGGTGGGCGCAGGAGCATAGGCTACTAAAGGGGGGACTTAAGAACGCACCTCTGGCGTGAGCGATTCATCTCCACCCGCGCTGCGCGGGCTGCGCGGGCTGCGCGGGCTCGCCTGCGCCTCCAGACTGCCTCGGCGGGAGACGCTCGCCGGCGAGCCAAGCTGGGTTACGCCATCCGCTCTCTCACCACCCGCTGCGCTCGCCAGCAGCGGCGCCTCATCGCCGGGCTCGGACATTGCCCAAGGCAGCAGTGACGCGCCGGGAGCAGCTCAACGCGAGTGCATGGCAAGACTCCTCTGTCACGAGTCGCGCTTTGGGCCGATGAGTCGCAGCGAAGCAGATAGAGCTGAGCGGAGACACGAGCAATGCGATATGCGGAGGGAAGTCAACTGGTCGTACGAGAGTCGAGAGATCGAGAGACGAGAGTGGTGGTGGAAAACGTGTTTCGTTCACACCACCCGCGCGCGCAGGTCCTCCAGCTTCTTCACAATCTCCGCCGGTGTGCGCTCCATCTCCTCCGCGATGCGCCTCTGCACGGGCTGCGGCAGCTGCGCGTACTGCTCGCAGAGGTCTCCGTCCACCACATCCTTGACGGGGAAGTAGGCCCCCCGGTACGCCATGTGGTCCCGCCCGCTCAGCGGCGGGGCGTCCTGGCGCATGTGCATCTCCAGCTGCTGCGCAAAGTCCACATCCTCGCGGCTGGTGAAAGGCAGGAGCGCGCCCAGGGCGCCTAGGACGGAACCGTAGAGGAGCACCTCGACACCACCCGCTGCCAGCACGGCTCTGCAGAGGGCGCGGCAGACGGCGCCCACGTGGATGATGGCGGGCGTGTCCAGCTTGTGGGGCGCGCCGGAGAGGAGGCCGGCGCCGGCGTGGACGCGGCCCCCGCTCGGGTCCTCCTCAACCTCCTCGCTGGTGTCTGCCGGGAGGCGCACCACGAAGAGGTTGCCGAACTTGTCGGCGCCGCAGCAGGTGTCGTAGTCCAGGGGCATGGCGGCGGTGGTCCACCGGGGCGCGGTGTCGTCCGCGAAGCAGTAGAAGGCGTTGTCGTCGGGCTTGTAGCGCACGTAGTGCAGGCTCTCCTGCAGGTCGCCCACGTAGATGCGCTCGCCAGCCGTGTGCAGGCTGACGATGGCGTTGGGAAAGTCGGCGTGCTCGCACTTGCGCAGCAGCTTCTTCTTGCCCAGGTCGTAAAGGCGCAGGCTGCGGCCGCACCCAACCAGCAGGCGCCCCTTGTTGAAGTGCGCCACAGCGGTGGGCGCGCCGTCCAGCTTCGTGCGCTGCAGCAGCTCCAGCTGGCCGTCGGGAAGGAAGCGGTAGAGGGCCAGCGCGCCACCGGCGCTGGTGCGGGGGTGGAACTGCAGCCCCAGGCTGACGCCCACCGCCAGCAACACCTCCGGGTAGTTTGGAAACTGCACGCAGCAGGCGCACAGAGCCGCCTCGCCGGGAGGCAGCTCCAGCAGGCAGCTGGTGGCGTTGGCGCGCGTATCCACCAGGCGCACGCAGCTGGCCCAGGAGCCCGCAGCGCCGCGCGCGTGCCCAAACTGCTCGCACCGGGACCAGCCGGGCCCAGGCTCGCCGTCCTCGGGCTGCTCGCCGTCCACGGCCATGGCGGCGCCGGCGGCGGCGGCGGCGGCTGCAGGTGCGCCGGGGACGTCCCGAGTGGTTCCCGGGGCGGGCGCCAGCACGCCCGCGTCCGCCTCCACGATGGCCAGCAGGGGCTTGGTGGGGTGATGGATGAGCGCCCGGGGGGTGTAGCGCAGCGGCATGAAGGTTGCGTTGAGCGCGTCTCCGGGGCGCTCCAGCGCAAACACTCTCAGCGTGGCGTCTCGGGCGGTGGCCACCACGCCCTCGCCCACCGCGTCGCTGTGGAAGGCTGCTGCGGAGGTGAGGTGGTCGTAGGAGAGCGGGGCGAGGGCGAAGCGTCCGGCGTCACTGTAGCCCAGCCACGACTTGCTGCTCAGCGCCAGCAGCGCCCGCCGCCCGCGCAGCGTCATTGCGCTCAGCCGGGGCGGCTTGCTGCCCAGCAGGCGCTTGCGAGTGTCGGACAGCTGGCCGGTGACCCGGTCCACCTGGGTGCGGAGCAGCACGCCGTTGGCCAAGCCCAGCGCCAGGAACAGGCCCCCGTCCTCCTCGCCGCCGCTCGGCTGCGGCGCCGCGGAGGCGCCAGCCACGGGCTGCGCAAGGTCCAGCAGCAGCAGCGACTCTGGCGGGGCGCCCAGCGCCTGCACCGCCAGCACGCTGAGGCAGTCCTCGGGGTGCAGGGACAGCAGCCGCACGGTGCTGTCGTACGCGCCCAGCGCCAGGAAGCGGCTCAGCCGGCGACCCTCTGGCACGGGACCAACGTCCAGGCATGCCACGTCACCGCCAGTCTCGCGGCGCTCAACCTCCGTCAGGTTGCCCGCGTCGTCCAGCTCGAAGTACAGCAGCTCGCCGCCGGACAGCGCCAACACAACCTGGCGGCTGTTCATGGCCACCTTGGCCACCTGTTTGCGGCCGGGGGGGGTCCAAGCGCTGACCCGCTTGTCTCGCATGACGCGGCGCAAACCCCCCGGATACACCTGCACCAAGCTGTCGTCCACCAGGGTGCCCACTGCCAGCGTGGGCACGTCCCCCAGGAACCCGGAGTCGTACACCTCCTCCACAGCCTCGCCCACGGCGAGCACGACGGTTGCGTTTACGAACGAGACGACGATGTACGCGTCGTCCGCGTCGCTGCAGCGCTTGCGCACGGTCCACACCGCCGTGGGCGCCGCGGGCAGCGGCGAGACGGCCAGCTCAGTGACGGCCACGCCCGGGCGCAGGGTGGCGAGCCGGCTGCGTGCACCCGAGCCACAAGCGGCGTACAAGGCGCCAGCCTCCGCTTGCGGGTTGCGGGGTGTGTCGGTCACCAGGGCGGTGATGGGCGACAGGCTGGCCAGCTCGTCCAGCAGAAGAAGGTGCTTGAGCGGCCGGGGCTCGAAGAAGACGGGCGCAAAGCCCTCGTCCGTCTCAACGCAGCTCAGGGACGAGGAGAAGCCGTCCGTGAGGCTGTCGTCGCCCACCGACGTGAATTGGTAGAAGCCGTGGGGGCCCCACTCGGAGGAGGCGAACAGGAAGCCGGCGCGCAGCACGGTGAGCGACGCTGCCGGGGGCAGCGTGTCAAAGTAGCGCAGCTGCAGCTCTGACACGCGCGCCCCCGCGTGGCTCAGCGTGGCCTTGTACACGTCCCCGTACTCGGACTGCAGCAGGAAGAAGAAGCCGTCACGCACCCGGTGCTGCGTGGCGGCGGTGATGAGCACCCCCCGGTCCCCAGGCAGGTCGCCCCGCCGAGGCAGCACGCAGGTGACGTCCGGGTGGCCCACAGCCTTGTAGGCCACGAAGTTCTCGGAGCACACCAGCAGGCCGCCGGGGCCGTCGCCGCCTCCCGGGACAGCCAGCAGCAGGTTTGCGCCGTTGTCGCAGGGCTCTGACCACTTGCGCACCACATGGTTGAGGCCCAGGTCGAACTCGTACAGCGTGAGGTGCTTGCACGCCTCCGCTGCGGCCGCGCCGCTGGCGTCGGCGTCAGCCTCCTGGTAGCTCAGCTCAAGCGCTGCAAATAGCGGGTTCTCGAACCCAACGTCCAGAGCGCACAGCGCGAAGCACAGCGTCGCGCTCTTGTTCGCCTCTTGCGGACTGCTGATGGTCAGCGTGCCAGCCGTGTCGCGGTTCAGCACATACGCAAGCTTGGACTTTTCTACGGCAGCGATCATCAGCACTCGACCCTTCGGGTCCACCGCCAGGTACTGACCGGGCACGATGCGACGCGCGCCGGACTTGCCGTACGTCTCGCAGTGGATCTGGAAGGGGCGGTGAGCAAGGCACGCTGCATGAGGAGCTCGCGGGCTCACGCACCCTGTCAAACCGGTTGTGCTCCTTGTTGAAGAGCGCCACCACAATGCGGCCAGAGTCAGAGGTGATGACCACGTGATCCTGCGCTCGCAGCCGTGTGAGCGAAGCATTGCACACAAACAACCGGTGTAGCGGGGAACGCACCCGGTTAGCGCCTGTGAGCCGAAACGCCGCGATTGCACGAATGCAGCCGAACACGTTGGTGCTGCGTAGTCCCGGGGCGTGCGTCAGCAGCGTGCGAGGCGTGGGGGAGCGACATGTGTGCACCACGCTAGGGTTGATGAGCGGGTTCACGAGGCACCCCTCCAGCGCGGCCCGGGAGAGGGCCTCGACGCACCTGTGCACCGTCTGCACCTTGCCGCTCTCGTCCGGGCGCAGCAGCTCAAGCACGTCGCCGCGAGCAACCACCAGCTCCTGCTGCTTGGGCGCTGAGAAGCTGCCTGTCACAGCCTGCTGCACGGCGCCGGGGCGCTGCAGCGTCAGGTTGTACAGGTACATGGCGCCCGGGCCACACAAAGCTCAGCCCAGGGCCGCAGCAGAGTGCCTGTAGGCGGGGCCAGCAGCGCGCGCGACCGACGACCTACACTCAGGACGACGAGCCCTCGTTTCGTACGGAACAACGGAACTATGGTACGCATACGCCAGTCCGCGCTCCCGTATTTTCGCTGTGACACGCAGCAGCTTGCTGCAGCTGGGTGAGCGTGTGGAGCGACACGCTCTCGTCGGTGAGCAAGCGTTGAGAGCGTGGCTTGCTGCACACGCGCTTGCTCGAGCATCAGCGCCTGTGGCGTGTCTGACTCGTGCAGACACCCCGGGGATGGCCTCCCGCGCGCTGGGTTCGCTGAGCAGGCGTGGATGCAGCCTCGCTGAGCATCTCCTTACTGCGGTGCGTGCGCCGCCGTTCGCTCTGTGCCGGCCACGCGCGCCCGATAGGCCTGTCCTCACTGCGCCTCCGCGCCTGCTTCTCGCCGACAGGGGTCTGCGCGTGGCACCCCCCCGCCGGCGGGTGCTTCCACCACGCACTCCTGCACAGGCGCCGCCGCGCCGCCGCCGCCTCACACGCCCTCACACCCCGGCGGCGGTGGCCCCAGAGCCCGGTGGGGCGGCGCCAGGGGAGCTGGTCAACGCCATAGGAGGTTCCACGCCAGCACAGGTGCGCGCTCCCTGCGAGCGACGCTGGCCCTGGCTCGCTCACACCCCCGCGCCCACGCAGCCTCCTCCGCAAAGTCCACCCGAGACTACTACTCCGTGTTGGGCGTGCCGCGCGGCGCCAGCTCGTCCGACATCAAGAAGGTACGCGGAGTGGCTCTGCGGTGCGCTCTGCGGTGCTCGCTCACGCCTGTCTCTGCTGCGCAGGCATACTACGCGCTGGCCAAGCAGTGTCATCCTGACACGAACAAGAGCGCAGACGCGGAGACTCGCTTCCAGGAGCTGAGCAAAGCGTATGAGACGCTCAAGGACGACGACTCGCGGCGCTCGTACGACCAGCTGGGACACGCACACTTCGAGCAAGCGAGCGGCGGCGGCGGCGGCGGCGGCGGCGGCGGGCCTGGGGGGGGCAACCCTTTCGGCGGCGGCCAGGGCTTTCACCCCTTTGGGGCTGGGTTCAGTGGGGGGCGGGTGAACATGAATTCCGCCGACTTCGAGGACATCATGGGCTCTTTCTTCGGGGCCGGGCGCCCCTCCCGTGACATCTCCGTACAGCTCAACCTGGACTTCATGGAGGCGGCCAAGGGAGCGCGCAAGAGCGTGCGCCTACCTGGGGGCGGGGTGGTGGAGCTAGACATCCCGGCGGGGGTGGACAGCGGCTCGCGTTTGCGCGTGGACGGCGCTGGCCAGCCGGCGAGCGGGCGGCAGGGTGCAGGACATTTGTACGTCACGCTCAACGTGCGCGAGCACCCGAAATTTGTGCGTGAGGGGCCGCACCTCCACGTGGATGCCACCATCGGCATCGACGTCGCGGCGCTGGGCGGCCGAGTGACGGTGCCCACACTCCAAGGAGACGCAGAGCTCACAGTGCCTGCGGGCACACAGCCCGGCGACACGCTGCGCCTGCGCGGCAAGGGCCTGCCCCTTATGGACGCCTCCCGCGGCTTGGGAGATCAGCTGGTGCACTTCGAGCTGACGGTGCCAAAGTCGCTCAACGCGCGCCAGAAGCAGCTGCTGCAGGAGTTTGGCGAGCTGGAGCGCAACAAGCGAGACTCCATTTTCAGCAGGTTCACCGGCGCGGCTTGACGGAGCTTCACTGGCGGTCCACTCAAGCGAGGCAATGAATGCATCCAAGTGCTAATCCGTCACGCGCGTCTCTGTCCCCACACCTAGCTCTACTCCATATCCATGTCAGGCGCCCCGACGCCCCCCATGAAGCGCGCCTGCGCCGCCAGCTGCGCCATGGCGCTTCCCCCCGGCGCCCCGGGCGCCCCTCCCGTGGTCTGTCGTTCCATCTGGATAGCCTTGCTTGCGTAGGCGGGCTCCAGTTGCAGGGCCTCGTCCAGGTCCTTGACGCGCTGCGCGAGGGCCTGCACCCGGGCCAGCTTGGTTTGCAGGCGCGCCGCCACCGCGTGGGTGCAGAACTGTTCTGGATCTTCTCGGAAGGCCACCTGGCCGGCGCGGGCGTCCACACACGCCAAGATCTCGCCACGCTCCACCATGCGGCGCACCAGCAGCTCCGCGTCTTTGGGGGCGGCCAGCCCCGCAGCTGCTGCCAAGTCGGCCAAGGACAGCGTGAGATAGGTGGATGTCAGCCGGTGCACCGCGCGGCCGGGCAGCGCCGCCGCCAGCTGGCAAGCCAGGCCCCAGTTGCCGTCGGCTTTCAGGGCGTCGCGGTGCGTGGCCAGGCAGGCGGCCATGGCGGCTTCGCTGCTCTGGGTGAAGCACTTCTCCAGCTCCAGGTAGGGCCCCAGCGCCACACACTTGACGTGGCGCATCACCGCGCTGCTGGTGTACTTTGGCAGCGCCGCGACGCTGCCGGTGCAGAGCATGGAGACGAGTGTGAGCTTCTGGTAGGCGGCCACCTGGATGGCGTTGAGGGCGTGCGAGGGAGCCACCAGCGCCTGCATGAGCAGCTCCGCGGCGCGGGGCAGCCGGTTGAGGCCGCATAGCACCAGGGCGCCGTAGTAGCAGTAGAGGAGGAAGTCCTTTGGAACCAGTCCCGTCAGCGCGGGCACCACCTCCAGGGCGTCCTCCTCCAGCAGCGCTGCCGCGGCGCCGTAGTTGAGGGAGAGGAGCGACAGCAGGAGGAGGTCCACGTGCTGAGGCGTGAGGTACGAGCGCGACGGTGCGACCTTGCGCGATGCCGCAGCCAGAGCAGCCAGCCCGCGCGACGGCTCGCGAGTCGTCACGCACGCGTCGCGCAGGCGGCGGCACAGCGTCGCGACTGCGGCCGGCCGAGGCGTGAGTGTGCGAAGAGGAGTGACAGAAAAGCAGGCGCGCCGCAGCGCACATTTCTCGGGCGCCTGCTTCACTTGCTCCTCGTCGGCGGCGAGCAGGAAGTGGATGGCGGCGGCGATGAAGCTTTCCAAGGGCGGCACCAGCGACAGCGCCTCCCTGCGAACGGGCGCGAGGCTGTCAGGCGCCGCCAGGCCGCTGCGGTCAAGGCGCGGCACGCACAGCAGGTACAGGTAGCCCAGCGTGTGCAGGCCCGGCTGCAGCGCCGCCAAGGCGACCTCCAGCTGCGCCGCAGGCGTTCGGCTGAGGAGCTCCTCCCACTTCTTCAGCGTCGAGGCCAGCTGTGCGAGCTCGGAGCTGCGCCCGCTCAGCGTGTGGATGGCGGACACCTGGGCGCGCATGAGCGAGCTGCAGGTGCGCAGGTAAGGAAGGAAACGCACCAGCGCGTCAAGCGACGCGTCTGCCATTCGTCAGAGCGAGTCTAGATGCGGCGTCGCGAGTAAGTGGTGTGATTGATACGCGATGGGCGGAGGTGCTAGTGGCGGAGTGGGCAAAAGGGCACGAACCACCTCCAGTCCACCACGCATTGCGTTGGCGACCGACGGACGCAACATACTTGGTGTTCGCTGAGGATCGAGCAGCAGGGAGCTCTATGAGCTGCACACACGCACTCGCGCAGGTAGCAGAGCCTCCGGCACTAAAAGGTGTCAGCAGTGGGATACACAACCTTTTGAACCTTGACGCACTCAGCGAGTGTCACGCCCTTTCAGAGAGGAACCTAAATCCTCCGCCTTAGACCACTCGGCCATACTGACG
>Ga0049083_10000797_pt1 | contig 11669 bp, 12 predicted proteins | sample GreLakmeMI27MSRF_FD_66719 | JGI IMG/M metagenome (GOLD analysis project Ga0049083, IMG submission 66719) | Freshwater lentic microbial communities from great Laurentian Lakes, MI, USA - Great Lakes metaG MI27MSRF | ecosystem: Environmental > Aquatic > Freshwater > Lake | place: Great Lakes...
GGATAAAAGTTACTCTAGGGATAACAGGCTGATCTCCCCCAAGAGTTCCTATCGACGGGGAGGTTTGGCACCTCGATGTCGGCTCATCGCATCCTGGGGCGGTAGTACGTCCCAAGGGTTTGGCTGTTCGCCAATTAAAGCGGTACGCGAGCTGGGTTCAGAACGTCGCGAGACAGTTCGGTCCATATCCGGCATGGGCGCAGAGTATTGAGAGTGACCTTTCTCTAGTACGAGAGGACCGAGAAAGATGTACCGCTAGTGTACCAGTTATCGTGCCATCGGTAAACGCTGGGTAGCTATGTATAGTTAGGATAACCGCTGAAGGCATCTAAGTGGGAAGCCGTCCTCAAGATAAGTACTCATAGGTTGCGGAAAGACTATCCGTTTGATAGGCATTCGGTGTACGTACAGCAATGTATTCAGCCAAGATGTACTAAATAACCATATTCTTAAGCAAATTTTAGTTATTATTTAAAAACTTTTAATTTCGGTGTTTATAGCATAACGGCACCACGCCATTCCATTCCGAACATGGTTGTGAAACGTTGTTGCGGCGAAAATACTTATCGAGTAGTCTATAGGGAAAATAGCTCAATGCCGAAATTTTCAAATCTTTTTTATGTTTTCATTTATATTAACTGTTAATACGTTGCAAATTTTTGTCTTTCAAACTTAAAAAATTAAAAACCGATAAAGTTTTGAGTCGTGATTATAATAACAGCTATTAAAACTATATCTTCATATAATTATGTTTATTTTAAACTAATTCTGGAAATTTTCGATACTATAATCATAAAATTTAATTATCATAAATTTAAAGCTGGAAAAATAACTCTATTTGCTCCATAGAGTTAATTAAATTTTCATTAACGTTAATTTTTTTTCAAATATGTTTGCAGCTAGGCTATAACAAGAATAGTTAATATATTTTAAATTTAAATACTTCCCTTCATTACTTCCAACCAAAAAGTTGAGTTTTTTCTTTATTAGTAATTTATATAAAATTTGATTTAGTATTAAAAAAATTTTTTGATTCGAATATATGCACTACTGACTGTAGTAACATATGCATTAAGAATTTCTACGTGTATGTGGATTTTTATACTATTATCTGCAAATGCGTTAAACAAAAGTACCTCTAATTAAAATTTTTTTTTCTTTAAAAATGGGATTTTCCTTTTTTTAGAAAAATTGTCTAAATTTATTTCCATATTTAATGTTAAGATAAAATTATCTTAGTATATTGTTTATTATAACAAATTTTAATAATAAAATTTAAAATATAATGGCTTAACTTTGTTAAGGTTTTATTTATTTAAAAAATAGTTACTATCCATATTTTAATATATGTTTATTTAGTTTTATATTAGATATATAAAATAGATTAAACCTATAAAACTTATCTCCTCAAGTTGGGCTTGAACCAACGACCTATCGGTTAACAGCCGACCGCTCTACCACTGAGCTATTAAGGATAAAACTTTACATTATAGGATTATTATAACATTAATAATTATTAATCTGCAATTAATTTATAATATGAATGTTATAATAATATATTAAATAAATAATTTATAGGAGTTAAATAAATGAGTCATACAGTAAAAATTTATGATACATGTATTGGATGTACACAATGTGTAAGAGCTTGTCCAACGGATGTTTTAGAAATGGTAATTTGGGAAGATTGTCGTGCAGGTCAAATTGCTTCTGCACCTCGAACTGAAGACTGTGTAGGATGTAAACGTTGTGAAAGTGCTTGTCCAACCGATTTTTTAAGTGTTCGTGTATATTTAGGTGGTGAAACTACTCGTAGTATGGGATTAGCGTATTAGTAATTAATTATTTATAATATTTTTCTATCAATTTTGTTTAACTTTAAAAGTTAAACAAAATTGATAGAAAAATATTTTATAATACCCAACCGTAGCTATGTAATCCTTTTCCTAAAAAATTTACTCCTAAATAACAAATCCAAATAATAAAGAATCCACACGAACCTAAAAAAGCTGCTTTAGTTCCTTGCCATCCTTTCAATAAACGAGAGTGTAAATAGATAGCAAATATTAACCATGTAATTAAAGCCCATGTTTCTTTTGGATCCCAACTCCAGTATGAACCCCATGCTTCATTTGCCCAAACTGCTCCTGAAATAATTCCAATTGTTAAAAAAGGAAAACCTAATCCAATAATTCTATAGCTCCAAATATCAATAATTTGTAATAATGAATCTTTAGAAGAAGCTTGACTAGAACTAATAACCCCATTTCTTGTAGGTACTATTTTGTTTACAATAGTATTTTTTGATATATTAAAATTTACTAAAAATAAGTAAAAAATAGAAAATAATGAACCGATAATAAGTGTAGCGTAACTAATCATCATCATGCTAACATGCATCATTAACCAGTTGGATTGTAATGACGGAACAAGAGGTAAAGCTTTTTGCATCTCTGTAGGTAATGTTAAACTCGAGAAACCTGATAAGAAAAATAACAAAGGTGTTGATAATGCTCCAAATAATTTACTTGTCGTTTTTGAAATAATATAGATTTGAATAGTTGAAATTCCCCAGCTTAAAAAAATTAAAGATTCATATAAATTACTTAATGGAAAATAATGTTGAGTGATCCACCGACTTCCTAATGTAAAAGCAAAAATTAAATTGCTTATTATTACTAATATATTACTTAACTTTGGAAAAATAGTATTTTGTGGAAAAATTATACTAATCCAATATAAAATCATTGCAACAAATAATAAAAAACAGGCTAATATTGGAAATTGATAATCTATCATAGAGTTGTTTTAATGCTTACAAATTTAACTATTTTTAATTATTATTTGTATAATTATAAAATATAATATATTTTATATCTTCAGTAGTAAACAAATATTCTTAGTTATTATTGTAAAATTTTTTTTAAATTAATTAAAAAATTATTTTTAGTACTGTTATTTTTAATAATATTATTTGGTGTGCTTTTTTTTACTAATTTGCCATTTAATATTCGATTCTCTTGTAAACATTTTTTATACTTTAGTCTTAAATATTTTGATTCGTTTTTATATGAATCTCTAGTAGCCAAACACTCATGATATTTTGTTTCTAATACTTCAATAACAGGCCCTTTCATTTTGTCAAGTGCTATATAAACATCTGTAAGTCCTTTAGCATGAATCTCTTGCATGCGAATTCTTGTTGTAATAATTAGTTACTTCTTTATTTTTTTTCAGTCATAAGAATAGCATGATTGACACTTTCTGTTCTATATTTTCTTAAATCTTTAATCACATGTATCATCTCTAAATTTTGACGTATTCTCTAGTTTTGATTAACCGAAAAAATAACTGTACTTAAAATTGTAAAAATAAATTCAACTAAAAAAAAAGCCAATAAAACTAGTTTGTCTTCATGTAAAACTATTAGTATCTTGGATATAATGTTTTGCTCTTGCTAATTTTGTAGTTACAACTTTCTTTGATTTATTAGACTCAGTATTTAATAAGCTTAATAAAGTCATAAGTTTATTTAAAAAGTTTAATTTATTTAAATGATTTTTTAATACATTATAAAAAAATTTGTTACTTATAGAAATTTATAATATAAAAATTTATCTTATTTAATTTTAATAATTTTCCCTAAAAAAATTACAATTAAGTATTATTAAATACTTAATTGTAATTTATTAAATTATCCAACAATTGTTGGTGCAGTTAATGCTAAATCTAATGGGAAGTTGTGCGCGTTACGTTCGTGCATTACTTCCATACCTAAATTAGCACGGTTAACAATATCAGCCCAAGTGTTAATTACACGACCTTGACTATCAACAATAGATTGGTTGAAGTTAAAACCATTTAAGTTGAAAGCCATTGTACTAATTCCTAAAGCAGTTAACCAAATACCGATAACTGGCCATGCAGCTAAGAAGAAGTGTAATGAACGAGAGTTGTTGAAACTTGCATATTGGAAGATTAAACGACCAAAGTAACCATGTGCAGCTACGATGTTGTAAGTTTCTTCTTCTTGACCGAATTTATAACCATAGTTTAAAGATTCATTTTCAGCAGTTTCACGGATTAAAGATGAAGTTACTAAAGATCCATGCATTGCAGAGAATAAAGATCCACCAAAAACACCAGCAACACCAGCCATATGGAATGGATGCATTAAAATGTTATGCTCAGCTTGGAATACTAACATGAAGTTAAATGTTCCAGAAATACCTAAAGGCATACCATCAGAGAAGCTTCCTTGACCAATTGGATAAATAATGAATACTGCAGTTGCAGCTGCTACTGGAGCAGAGAATGCAACAAAAATCCAAGGACGCATACCAAGACGGAAACTTAATTCCCATTCACGACCTAAATAACAACATACACCGATGAAGAAATGTAAAACAACTAATTGGTAAGGACCACCGTTGTATAGCCACTCATCAACTGAAGCTGCTTCCCAAATTGGGTAGAAGTGTACACCGATAGCATTCGAACTAGGGATTACAGCACCAGTAATGATGTTGTTACCATACATTAAAGAACCAGCTACTGGTTCACGAATTCCATCAATATCAACTGGCGGTGCAGCGATGAATGCAATAATAAAACAAGTTGTAGCAGTTAAAAGTGTAGGAATCATAACTACACCAAACCATCCAATGTATAAACGGTTTTCTAAACTTGTGATCCAAGAACAAAAACGTTCCCAAATATTTAGGCTTTCATATCTTTCTAAAGTTGCTGTCATAATTATCGTCCCCTCTTCCATGTAAAAAGATTATGTGTTTAAAATAAAAAATACCCAACTAAAATAAAAAATTTTAAATAATTCAAAGTTTTTTTTGTATTATTATTACTAATATAAACTGCTTATTTCATTTTATTCTTAATTGCTATTTATATTAGCTTAAATTTTGTTATAGAATAATTTTAATATTGAAGAAATTTTTTTAATTATTTTTTACCTTATTTAATTTAAATTTTATGTTAGTAAAGTATATGATAATCTCAGTGAATTAGAAATTATCTTTCTATTTATACTTCTTAATATCTTTTTGTAATATAATTTTCTAGTCAACTATTTAAATAAGTTGTTTAATCCATTTATTTTTTTTTTTCAATAGATCGTATTAAATTTTCGAAATCAATTTCAAGTTGAATTCTTCCTCGATTAGTAGATGAGCCTATCAATGAATATTGTTTTTTTACGATTATCCATATTTGAGTATATGGAAGGTAGCTTAATAATGCTGTGATCATTAATAAACCAAATCCAAAATAAATTAGTGGAATTGTAGGGTCATATTTAATAAGTAATCCTGTGGAAGGCAAGATTTCTAAAATTTTTAAGTTTGGTGTTAGATATTCTCCCACATTTTTCGTTGTAACAAAAACCCCTTCTTTGTTATAAATTAAAAGAGTATTTTTTAATTGTTCAATAATTACTGTGAAATTTTCATTTTTATTTAAGGAAGTTAATTCATTGCCTGTGTTTTTTTTAATAATCCACGTAATCCACTCTTTCTTATTTTTTTGAAGGGGAAATAAAGGAAATTCATAAATTTTATTATTGCTTTCATTTTTAATTCTTAGACCAATTAAATTCCAATCACTTTGATAAAAATCAATATTTTTATATCGTAAAGGATTATTAACTGAAATTGTTTGTTGTTTGATTTCATTTCCAAAAGTATCTAATAAAGATAAATTGGAATAAAATTGATGTACTCTATTTTTTTCGTATTCAACCCAAAAGTCATTAACTCTTGCTGATAATCCTGGTAAAGAAGTTAGGGAGCCTAATTTAATTGAATTTTGAATATGAAAAATTTCTCCTTTTGGGATTATTTCTTGTGCTTTAAAATTGAAAAAAGCACTTAAAGAAGAAGCAAATAAAATAATTAATAAACTAATATGAACTAAAATAGGACTAATTCGTCCTACCAATCCTTTGTAACCATAAAGAATTTCTTTTTTTTGGTAAATATAAAAATTCATTTTTTGAATTTTTAATAAAATTATTTCTTTACCATATGCAACATTTTTTAAACGTACAAAAAATGGTAATTCTTCAAAAGAAGCTAATTTTTGTTTAAAAATATATTCTTTACCAAGCTTTACAATTGGAAATTGTCTTGTAATACTACAACTAATCAAACAAATACTTAACAAGACTAATAATCCTAAAAACCACCATGTCGTATAAATATGATCCAGCCCTAATCCTAAAATTAGTTTCCAATCAATAAATCCATAAATAGGTTTACTTGAAGGATAATTTTCCTGGTAAAATAAAATATTCTCATCTTGTTCAATAATTGAACCAATTGCACTTAATCCAGCAATTAAACTTAAAAGTAAAATTGCATTGATTAAACTAGTAAAAATTTTTATATAATTTTGCAATGAAAATAATTTCATAGTTTTATGTTTTTAAACTCAAAAGTGTGGTTAATTTTCTAAATTGTTAATTTCCAACGTCCTCGACGACGGCGATTTTTTAATATTTTTCTTCCACTTTTTGTTGCAATGCGTGCACGAAAGCCCGATGTTTTAATAACTTTTCTTCTACGTCCGTTTAAAGTATGTTTTGACATAATAGGTTAATTTTGTTTAAGTAACAGTACTACTCTTCTGAAAATATCTCAGCAGTTAAAAAGTAGTGTATCAAAGTTTTATGAATTTGTCTAAACATTTTTTTATAAGATTTAAACGCCTCATCGTTATATTCTACTAATGGATTCTGTTGGCCATATGATCGCCAACTAATCGTATCACGAATATAATTCATACGTTCAATATGTTCGGACCATTCTAAATCAATTACTTTTAGTAATTCAATGTTATGATTTATTCGATAAAAATCTACTTGATAGCTATCAAAGTCAGCTATTCGTAAATCTTCTTCTATCCATATTTTTTTACATTTTTTTTCATAATTTAATCTGTATTTTTTCTTAATTGGTAAATCGATCTTATATAACACTTTTTTAATTTTTTGTTTTATTACACGCATATCTATATCTGGATTTAAATCTACTTCTTGATAACGTAAAAATAATTCATACCAATCGTTTATTAATAATGTTTGTTTACGTGCACGGAATAAATTTTTACGATGGCTATTAATTACATTGTCATATTCAAATACATTTTTTCGTGTTTCATAATTATATAATTCAACTTTTTTTTGTGCATTTTCTAAAGTTTTAGTTAAAAAGACTGATTGTAAAGGTGCATTTTTATCATCTAGTAAAGATTCCACCAATTTTTTAATACTACCCCCCCCGAATCTTTGAATTAACTCATCTTCTAAAGAGACAAAAAATTGGGAAATTCCTGGATCTCCTTGTCGTCCTGCACGACCACGTAATTGATTATCAATTCTTCGTGTTTCATATCTTTCTGTACCTAATACAAATAACCCACCCACCTCTTTTACAAATTTATTTTCAATTTGCCAACTTTCGTAAATTTTTGTTAACAAGAAATTATAAAAATTCTTAAAGGCCGGATAACTTTCTTCTATTGAATATGGAAGATCCGCAATATCTATACATAATTTTTCTATTAATATAATAGAACTGTTTTTTTCGCTATAATCCTTAAATACTTTTTCTATATATCTTAGTTCTGAATCAGAAGGTGGAGTACCATCCGTGGTAATAAAAAACTCTTTTAATCGTTGTTTAACTTTAAAACCTGGATTACCTCCTAGAATGATATCTGTTCCACGCCCTGCCATATTAGTGGCAATAGTTACAGCAGATCGCTCACCAGCTTGAGCTACAATTTCACTCTCACGCGATATATTTTCTGGTTTAGCATTTAAAACTTGGTGGGGAATGTTTGATGCTGTGAATAATTCAGATAAAAACTCGGATTTTTCAACATTGGACGTACCAATTAATATGGGTTGTCCTTTTTGGAAACATTCTATTGCTTGTTTTAAGACTGCTTTCCACTTGGCTAATTCAGTCTGGTAAACTAAATCATCCAAATCTTTTCTAATTAATGGTTTTGACGTTGGAACAACTTCAACTTTTAAATTATAAATATCGTTAAATTCTTTTTCAGCAGTTTTGGCCGTTCCTGTCATTCCAGCTAATTTTGCGTACAGAGTGAAAAAATTCTGATAAGTAATAGCTGTTTTTGTTTGTGTTTCGTCTCCAACTTCTACATTTTCTTTTACTTCTATAGCTTGATGAATACCCATACTCCAACGACGGTCTTCCATGACACGCCCAGTAAATTCATCCACAATTAAAACTTCATCATTAGCGGAGATAATGTAATCTCGGTTTAATTTAAAAATATGTTTTGCTTTTAAAGCATTCACAATTTCGCCAGTCCAAGGATCATCTAAATCATAAAGTGATTTTTTACCTAGTCGTTTTTTTATTTCCTCGTATCCTTCTTCCGTTAAATAAATCTCGCGTCTTTTATCATCAATTTCAAAATGCCTATTTTTCTCTAAAGATTGTATGACAGCGTTGGCATACTGTAATTTACGAATGTTCAACGTCCCTTTAACTTCCGATAAAATTAACGGGGTACGTGCTTCATCGATTAAAATTGAATCAATTTCATCCAAAATACAATACTCCAAGCTCTTTGGTTGAACTAATTCAGCAGCATCATAAGTTGAACTATCACGCAAATAGTCAAAGACTAACTCAGAATTTGTAATATAGGTAATATCCGCCGCATAGTTTTTTCTTTTTTGATCAGATAATTGGTCACTTTTTACTAAACCCACACTCAGACCTAAACCTCGATAAACTTTACTCATCCATTGTTTATCTCGTTCTGCTAAATACTCATTAACCGTAACCACATGAACACCCCCTCCGCTTAATGCATTTAATGAGACTGGCAATGTTGAAGATAATGTCTTTCCTTCGCCTGTTTTCATTTCTACTATTTTTCCTTCATGCAGTAATAAACCTGCCACTAATTGAGTCTCATAATGTTTTAAACCAAGTTGACGCCAAGAAACCTCTTGAACTAAAGCAAACCATTCAGGCATCACTTTTTCTAATGATTCATTTTCTAGACGCATTTTCACTTTTTTTATTTGCAATTGTAATTGTTCATCCGTTTTTATATCCAAACTGATCGCTTCATATTTCACTTGAGAAAGAAATTGTTTATAATTCATGGAATTTTTTATCTTTAAATTTTTATTATTAACCACCCCGAAATAACATTCAGTATAGCTTAGTTTGCTTTTTCTATTATTATTATTATATTAATTTTTACTACATCCTGTCAGAAAAAAGAAAGATAATTGAAAATCAATTCAAACAATATTTGTTATAGTTAATTAAAATAATTAATTAATATATGAGGGAATAATTTCCTCATATGTTAATTTATCACTTCTTTTTCACGTTCTACAATACTTAAAAAATTTTGAGAACTAAAAGAAACAATTCCATCTGACAAAGCATATAACGTATGATCTCTACCACAACCTACTTTTTCTCCTGCCTTAAATTTAGTGCCACGTTGACGTACTAAAATTGATCCACTTCTTACAAACTGAAATCCTGTACATTTGACTCCTAAACGTTTTGCATTAGAGTCACGATTATTTTTAGTACTCCCTGCTCCCATTTTATGTGCCATATTAAATCTCAACAAAAAATTAATTATTAATATCTATTTTTACGCGAATATATTTTGTTCTATGACCCTTGGTGCGAGTATATTTTTTTTTTGGTTTTGTTTTTAAAACTGTAATTTTTTTTCCTTTTACTTCTTGAATAACTTTAACTAAAATTTGACTTTGTTCTAAAAAAGGTGTCCCTAATTGAATTTGATTTTCATTTCTGAATAATAAAACTTTATTTAATAATAAATGGTCTCCAATATTAACATTTTTTATTAAATCAATGTCATACCATTGCTGGGGTTTAATTAAGAATTGTTTCCCTCCAGCTTGTATAATTGCATATTTCATATTTTTTTTCATTTTGATTTGCAGATAGAGAGACTTGAACTCTCACGAAATTTTTCACTAGATTCTAAGTCTAGCGCGTCTACCATTACGCCATATCTGCAAATACATTTATTTTTATTAAATTGATTATAAATATTATATTAAGGAAAAACTTATTTTGTCAAATATATTAAAATATATTAATTTTTAATTATAATAATAATGTAATTAAGATATAATAGAATTAAAACTTTAAAATTATTTATATGAGAATTTTTTTTACATTTACACCAGTAATTTTAGCAGCATCTTGGGCCATTTATAATATTTTCTTTTTAATAAAAAAAAGTATTCCTTCATCATAAATTTAAATTAGATATTATTATTAAATAATATCTAATTGAATAAACTATATGAATACTTTAATATTCTTTTATATTTATTTAAATAAATATCTGGATGTAAATAAAAATTACAAGAACTTAGTGGATTTATATCTAATTTATTAAAATTTAATACACCTCTTAATCCGTTTGATTTAACTTCTTTATTAATTGAATTATCTGTATTATTTAAATTATTCTCTAATTTAAAAAAATCAATAGTTTCAAAAAAACCTATTCTTAAAGTTACCCAATTGATAAAATCTTTGTTTGAAGAAATAATAGCTGCGAAAAAGGGATACTTATTTTCTAAACAATACAAAGAATCCTGATTTTTTTTAAAATAATTTGTACTTAAAATAGTATTCAAGAAATTATCACTTTTGATAAAATTAGGAAAAATTAGTATCCAAAAATCTTGTTTTTTATTTTGACTAATATAGAAATTCGCACGTTCTCGTAATACTTCTTCTAAAACTTGATTTTTAAATAAATCAATTTGTGATATTAATAAAAAATGGTAACTAGACATATTATTATTATTTATATAAATTTATATTTTAATTATTTACCTTTTTGTTTTTTACGTCTACCAAAACGCATTGTAGGCGTTTTTATACGAAGCCAAAATGCAACAGAATCTGTAAGCCATTCTAAACCAGGAAAAGTTCCAAATATTCCACTTAAAGCTCTTATATAAAAATACGCATATATAATTACAAAAAAGACAAATGTACTTAAAAATAAAGATATTGCTATATTTCTATTTAATCCTATAAGAGATCCACCATCACTATTCCATACAGGCATAGGTGTAGAAATAGCACGATGACATAATAAATCCCAATAACTTATTAATAATCCTTGCACCATTAATAAAGCAAAAATTAATAAAACATTATATTTTACTAATTTTGAAAAATTTAAAGTTTTTCGAATTAGCATTAATTCAATAACTACATAAGATAACAGAAAAACTTTTTCAGGACTCGACCAAATTTTAAAAAAAGGTGATTGTAATATGTTACTTATTATAGGCATAAAAGGAGTTAAAAACTCAGGGGAATAGCCTAGAGCAAAAACATTAGTTAATATACCATAGAGCAAATCAACAATTGCAAAAAAATAAATAAAACTTAGTTGTATATTTTGTGAAGTTTCAGGAAAAGCCATATCAAATTTTTCTAAAATTTCTTTAATGGCTTGTAAAAATTCTTTAATTTTTTTAATCATATATTAATTAATTATTTTAATTAACTATAACAAATATTGTTTGAATTGATTTTCAATTATCTTTCTTTTTTCTGACAGGATGTAGTAAAAATTAATATAATAAT
>Ga0049083_10000800_pt1 | contig 11642 bp, 5 predicted proteins | sample GreLakmeMI27MSRF_FD_66719 | JGI IMG/M metagenome (GOLD analysis project Ga0049083, IMG submission 66719) | Freshwater lentic microbial communities from great Laurentian Lakes, MI, USA - Great Lakes metaG MI27MSRF | ecosystem: Environmental > Aquatic > Freshwater > Lake | place: Great Lakes...
GCCAGCAGCTCGCTGGCCACCCTCCTGCGTGCGGCCAGCAGCGCCCTGGCCTCTCCCAGGCGCTCCTGCGGCGCCTGCACCGCCGCGCCGGTGCGCACGGCGGGAGGCATGCGAACCGCCCCAGGACCTCCCCGCCTCTCGTCCTTCGTCTCCGCCAGCCTCTCCAGCGCGGCAGCCGCAAACAGCGCCAGCGGGTCCGCGTCGCTCTCGCTGCCGGGCGTGCCTCCTGCCAGGCTGGCGAGCGCCCACGCCCCCACCGCCAGCGCCCCGTCGCGGCTCACCTCCGCGTCGCGGCTCTGCTGCGCCATGGCGCGTACCAGCGCGCCCAGCGCGCCGGAGGTGAGCAGCGCGGCGGCGGCGTTGCGCGCAGAGGGCGGGTGCCAGGCGGTGGCGGCGGCGAGGGCGCGAGCGGCGCACGCCGCGCCCAATGTCAGCTCTGTGTCGCTAGGACGGCCGTCCAGAGACGCAGCCACGCTGCGGAGGGAGGCGAAGCTGGGAGTGCCGCCTTGAGATAGCGCCGCGCGCAGAGAAGACAGCGCAGATGATCGGGGTACTCCGACGGCTGTAAAGCTCTTCATCGCGCGACTGGCGGCCTCATCAGCCTCCGCAAAAGCGCCCAATGGCGCATCAGCTGCCGCGGGCCGCGCTGCGTGGTGCGCTCGCGCAGATCTCTTGTGATGGGCCGTGATAGCGCTGCCGTTGATGTGGGTGCCCAAGCTCGCCAGCGTTGCCCGGCCGGACACCCGCAGCGAGGAGGTGGACATGGGCAGGGTGGCGGGTCGTGCAGTGGGCGCCAGCGGTGGCGGTTGGTTGGAGTGTGGCACCGCGAAGGTTCGAACCACTTGCACTGTGGCCCGAAACACTGCCACGTCACTGTTACCGCCCAGCAGACTCGGCCGCGCGTCCAGGTCAGACCAGGACACGAAGCGCCGCGAGCGAGCGAGGCGGCTGGAGCGAAAGCGTGAGGAAACGTCTCAGCTCAATGCAGGTGCAGGCGTTGCAAAGCAAGGCGGGGCAACGCACCCGCGCCGAACTGCGCACGGCGGCGAGGCGGCACCAGCCGCCTCCACCACGTGCTGTGATGCGTCTGCGGCGTCACACAGCGCGAGCTCGTGGCGAGCGAGCACGTCTGGCGCCGCTCCACCGCCCAGAGCGCACGCAGAGGACGCCAGCTCCAAGCACACGCTGACGCAGCCCGCAGAGTGCGCGTCGTAGCCGCCCGGGTAGACGTCCAGGCGCCAGGAGTGCTCTGCGAGAGCGAGCACGCGCGCGGTCAAATTGCCTGCACCGCGCCTTCGATGCGCCCGCCCAAAGCAACAGCCACGCAGCCACGCACCTCCCACCAGGAAGGGCTCACTGCTGAGGCGCACGCCCGGCTGGAAGTGGCGCGCGTGGGAGAAGCTGGAGGCACACGTTGCACGGGGCGCGTCAGCCAGCGCGCCCAGCAGCGCTACAAAGGGAAAAGAGACGCGCCCGTGTATGCTCAGCTGGTGTGCGCCCGCAACGGCCTCTGTGGTGACCCGCTGGAAGGACATGGAGCGCGCAAGGCAAAGGCAGGCGAGAGGACCCGCCTGGCACAGCGTAGCGGGCTTTGGACCACCACGCGCAAGACGGGTGTGCAGGGGAGGCAGGGGAAGCTCAGACTGGCGCAGGAGGCGAGGAGGGACCGACGACAATTGCATCATCTAATCTATGTTCCAGCGTTGCGCTGCACGCCGCAGGAGCGTCACACGGCGCCAATGGGGGCATTAGCGCTCCTCGGGCGGCTTGACATGCGCAGGGGGGGCTTGGTCGGTTGCAGTTGTTCATCACCAGGCGCGGACCCTGCTGGTGTTTCCCGCGAGGCAGCGTTGGTCCATGGGCCACGACACGTTGAGTAGCACGTGAAGGCGCGCGTTCCAGGGCGCGAAGAAGCGCGCCAGCGAGCAGCGCAACTCGTCGTCCAGCGGCGCGTACCCCGGCGTGATGTGCCCTGCATCCGGCCACACCAGCACCGGAGTGGCCAGCACCGCTGGATCGTACTGCGCCTGCTGGGCGCCCACGAACGCCTCGATGCGCCTCAGCTGTGGCAGGGGGTCACTGAAGAGCTCCTCCGACTTGATTATCAACAGCTGGTCGGCAGGAAAGTGCGCCATCAGCACCAGCATCTGCTCCACGTAAATGCTGTCCAGGAGCGCGGACGTCGTCGGGTGGGTGAGCATCAGCTGCACGACCGCGCTTTGTTCGGGCTTCAGCAAACGGCAGTGCGGCGCAACACCGAGGCGCCTGTGCAGGCATCCACGAAAGGCGCGCGTGTCGCCCCGTTGGAATGCGCGCAGCTGGCGCGGCGACAGCGTGCCGCGCAGCAGCTCTGAGATCGCCGCAGCTTCCAACGCCACCAGCTCCTCAAACGTGCTCTCCGGCGTCGTCAGCTTCTCGCGGGCTCGCATCTGGAAGAAGCTGTGTGCGCGCTCGATGGGCTCTCTCAGGAGGACGATCAAGCGCATGTCTGGAAAAACGGCTCGCATCAGAGCGGCCGAGCCACTGCGCAACTCCCCCGCGGGCGAGCTGAATGCGATACGCGCATCCCCTGCTTCACGAACCACCTGCAGCTGCTCCAGGTGCAGGCCTTTTTGGGGCGCATCCGCAAAGGCGTAGATCTCCTTTGGTTGCGAGCCGCGAAGGTACGGAGAGCTTGAAAGCACCACGTGCAGGAAGGTGGAGCCCGTCTTGAGACCCCCGACAACCATGAAGCTCGGGTAGAGGTGGGGCTCCGCCGCGCGCGTGTTGTGCAAGTGCAGCGCCTCCGCCGGTGCTGGTGCTGGCCCCTCCGGGTTGGTGAGCAGGCGCAGCGTGAAGGTGTCGTCCGCCTTGGGACCGCCGTGGACCAGGCCGGGTGGAACCGGCCGACCACCGGTCCCAACACCCGAGGGCTGGAAGCCGAGGCGCAGGATTGCGACCAGAAGCAGCAGACTGGGCACCGCCACGGCGAGCCGGACGAGCAGGTGCCAGGCGCTGAGCGTGGCGCAAGGAGCGAAGGTGAACATGCGCGGCGCGCAGTTCAGGGAGCTCAGCTCGTCAGCTGGGAGCTGCTTGTCACGCTGCGTCCTCGTGTGCATGCACCTGGCGGTGCTCACGTGCCGCCCACGGTGTCTCCTTCAGGGCGCACAGCGCTGACGAGGAGAGCAACGCGCGTCTGCGTCTTCGGATTCGGACGTTCGGACAGTCGATCAGTCGTACAACTGGGTGCACGCAGCAGCCTCATATCCGTCCGGCTGGCGGCACGCCTGTGCGCGCCTGCAGCAGCGCCTGGTCCATGGCACCCGTGGGCAGCACGTCCCCCCCCCGCGCGGCTGCGCAGATGGCCCTGGAGGCTGCGCCTGTTGCCCAGGCGAGGCCCTCTCGAGGCGCGTCGCCCGCGGCGCAGCACCCGTCTGCCCGCGCCAGCTGCAGCCGGGGCAGCAGCCCGCTGCGCCCCCATACGTTCGCCGCCAGCGCGTCCGGCTGCACGTCGGGGAACGCGGCCAGGGTGTCTCGCAGGGGCCGCAGGTGCACGCGCGGAGTGAGCGTGGACGCCGCTCGAACCCCCCACCCCCACCCCCCACCCCCACCTGCCACGTCATCGCCGCGGGGGGGGCATCCCCGGCGTGTATCCTCGTCGGCGGAGGCGTCCACGTCGTCTGGGTGCTGCACCCCCGCCTGCTCTACCGCCTGTGCCAGCGCGCCCAGGTGGGGTCGCAGCGCCAGCACGCACTCCAGGAGGGCCTCCCGCGGCGCGCCGGGGGGACCCAGCACAGCCGGAGCCGCCGCCAGCGCCAGAGACAGCAACGCAGCCGCCTGCGCCGCCAGCCGCGCTGACAGCAGCTCAGCCTCGGGGTGAGCCGCGTGCGCGAAGCGGCGCAGCTGCGCAGCGCAGGCGCGCCACAGCGGCGTGCACGCGGACGGGGCGACGCGCGCGCCCCGCGGCGAAGGCGCCGAGGCGGACGAGGAGGAGGAGGAGGAGGATGCAGGGCGTCGAGCAGCCGCGTGCAGCAGCGTGTGGGCGCACAGCAGCAACGTGGACGCGCCGCCTTGGAACAGCTCGCTGTGCGCGTCGCCCCGACAGCAGCGCGTCAGCGCAGAGGCGGCCAGCTCCACCAGCGCGTCGGAAAGGGGCTGCAGCTGCGCGGGCTTGGACTGCGCCCCCATCGCTGCTGCGCCTCCTGCCGCCGCCGCGCTGCCATGGGCCATGACCAGGCGCTGTACGTCGGTGCTGGCCACGAACTCTGCGCCTCGTGGGTCCTCCACCACCAGGCGCAGCGTCGCCGCGTGCAGGGTGAGAGCAGCCGCGCAGTCCGCCGCAGAGCCCGCAGAGCCGCAGGCGGAGCGGCTCGCCTCTGCTGCCGCCGCCGCTGCTGCGCCGTCGGCGCCGCCGCCGCCATGGGACGCGCCGCCGTGCTTGGCCAGCTGCGCGGCGTGCGCCACAGCGGCGGCGAGGCAGGCGTGCCAGGGCTGCGCCAGTGCGCCCTGGGGCACCCACGCCGCGTGGCTGCGCAGCAGGCCGCTCTGCTGGGCCAGCGCGTGCAGCAGCAGCGCGCCGGCCAGGGATCGGGGAGGGGCGGCGGGCAGGCAAGGCGTGCCACGCGTGAGCACGCCCAGCGCAGTCAAGGGGGCCCCGTCGGAGGCTGTGGCGGCCACCATGTAGGCGTACGCGTCGCTCAGCAGAGACGCGATGCCCGCAGGCTGCGCCTGCGCGTCGGTCGGCGGCAGCGGCGGCGGCGGAGGAGGAGGAGGCGCCAGCGCGCGAGAGGCGACGTGCAACAGCTCGGCCAGCTGCGCGGCAGGGCAGGCGGCCAGGCGGTGCGAAAACGCGTTGCTGGACTCTGTCCAGCTCAGCAGAAGCGCAAGGAGCTGCAGGGCACCTTCCTGGAGCTCCTCCGAATGCCCTCCGCTGCTCGGTGACGTCAGCAGCTGCAGCAGCGGCGCCTGGAGCGCCTCCGCAGGCGCCTCTTGACACAGACCCACCAGCACGTTGGCGTTCACGTTGGCCCAGCTGCCGCAGAGCACCAAAAGAAGCCTCAACGCAGCCCGGCGAATCTCCTCAGGCGCCTCGCCGACCGCCAGCCTGCTCGCGCGCGTCAGCAGCTCGCCCACCACGCGCGCGCTGTGCTGCGTGCCGCCCGCGGCAACCCTCAGCGCGTGCATGCTGCTCGCGCCCGCAGTGCTGGTGAAGCGCACGGCGGCGAGAGAGTGGAACACGAGCTGCAACGTCTCCAGCGCGTGGCTGATGCGCAGCAGGTTGGCGTCGTCCAGATAGCGCGTGCAGACGCAGACGAGCTGCGTGACTGCGGGCGCGGCGGTGGCGAGCAGCTGCTCGGGCGGTGTGCTTGCAAAGTAGCGCCGCAGAAAGGGGGCGTCCACACGCAGCAGGAGCATCTCGTCCCAGAACCGGCTGGACTGCCAGCTGGCGCCCAGCACCTCCGCGGGAGACTGGCAGCCAGCGTGGCCGGCAACCGGCAAGCCGTTGAAGAGCGCCTCGTACACCGCACTCTGCTTGCTGCGCCGCGCTGGGCCAGGCTCGCTGGGCGCGGCAGCGCCGCCGGGCCACAGCCAGGACAGGGAGGCGAGCATCCCTGGCTGTGAAGAGCGCGCTCAGACCAGCATCTTCGCAGGGTGGCGGCGTTGTGTGGGTGAAGTCGAGGTGCGTGCGGCGAGGTGGCAGAAGAGGCGAGGGTGGGAGAGTGGTCTGTGGTCGGTCAAACGACGTTTCGACGTGCGCTTGTTGTTGTGCGGTCGTGGAGTTTATGGTCGTGGTTTGATGAGATGAGTTGATAACTCCGTGTGTCAGTCGATTCGAATGAGTTGAGACTCGGGAGTTGGGCTGATTCGCATTAGGATTGGGTTTGGTATTGGGAATCGAGTGAGAAGTGAGTGAGTTGTTTCATGGGTCGGGTGGTGGGTTTGGGTTGGGGATGGAGTGGTGGGTAGGCCTGCTCAGCCTTGGAGGGAGTGTGATTCCAAGACCAAGCTGTGATTCTTGACTGGCAAGCCAGCCGTATAGAATCACTGCCACAAAGATATCTTTGATATGAACTTCCCAATGGGAAGGTTAACTATATCAATAGTTAAAAAACAGATACTACACTTGATCTTAGCCAAAAGGCCGAAAACGTGGCGGAGTTTGCGGGGCGTGCCAAATTAACAAACCCCGACCTACCCTCGACGATGGGCTAGGGTTTTCGACAAAAACGCCCTTAGCGCCGCCGCCAACACGCGCACGCGCTCAACAGGGTGCTGCGTGCGTGAACAATGCGCGAAGCTCACTCAAAGTCTCCCTCTCGCGTCCAAAAGCTCAGTCCCTCACTCGCGGCTCGCCTGGCGGGCGCGCTTGGCGCCAGCCTCCTCCCCATCCTCCTCCGAGTCGGTGCTGCCGCGCTTGGTGCCCGCCGGAGGGGTCCCTTCACAGCCGCCGGCGGCCGCCGTGCGACCCTCCTCCTCCTCCACCGCCACCTCCGCCGCGGGCGCCGGCGCCGCAGCCTCCAGGCGCTGCGTGCGCAGCAGCGCGGCCGCGGCCGCCTGTGCCACGTACGTGTCGCAGCGCTGCTGCGCGACTCCGGCGGCGTCGGCCAGCTCCGCGTCGGTGGCGGGCACCATGGCGCACAGCGCCTCCTCGTCCACCTCTGCGACGGCATCTGCGCCGCCTTCAGCTTCCGCGCGCACCTGCGCCACGCGCTGTCGCCACGCGCGCGTGCGCGCCGCCAGCGCGGCCGCCGCTCGGAGCACGTCGCGTCTTCGCGCCTCCGCGACGTCGGCGTCGCCGCCGTGCGCGGCGGGCAGCGCCGGGAAGTGCACGGCTTCCCCACGCATGCGGATCTCCTCAAGAAGCGGGTGCGCTGGGGGGCGCGCGCCCGGAAGCACGTGGCCTGGGGCGAGGCCCAGCAGCACTCGCAGCCTCGAGGCGGCGTCCCCTAGGCCGCTGAAGTGGTGCGCAGCCATGTCCCGCGCATCCAGCAGCACATCCTCGCCGCCTGGAGCGGCTTGCTCGTCCGTGAGACACGCCTCGGCGGCGCACAGCAGTGCGTCTTGCACCATCCCCCCGCCCAGCGCCGCCAGGCACGAGGCGAGCGCGCGCCACGCCGCGGCGCGGGGCATGCCCGACACGCCGCGCGCAGCCGCAGCTTTGGCGAGCGTCACGCAGCGCTGACCCTCCACGCACGTCTCGCAGGTCAGAGCGCACGCAGCCACCGCGTCGTCTGCGGCGGCGTCCAGCGCCGCCTCGCGCAAGGGATCGCCAGCCTGACCGGGCGTGGCGAAGCCGATGAGCACGGAGGGGCTCAGGGACGGCATCGCCGATGCCAGGGCGTGTCTCATGGCAAACGTCTCACGCTGGCGCAGGTTCTGTTCAGCCTGCGTGGCGTGATCGCGCGCGTTGCGGGCGCGCTGATGCTGCGCCTCGCGCTCTGCGAAGCGCGCGGCCAGTGCAGCGCGCAGACGAGCGGCTGCCTGGGGAGGCATCGCCGCGGCCTCGTCGCCGTTGCCACGCAACAGCGCCTCAAGCTCCTGCAGGTCGTCGAAGCCGCCGCCGCCGCCGCCGCGGGGGCGCTGCGTTCGGCCCACGAAGGACGGGGCACGCATCTCCGCCTCGCGGCGGCGGCGCTCCTCAATGAACGCCACACGCAGGTCCGCGAGCGCTGCAGCGGGGGCGGCTGGGTCGGCGGCGGGCGCGGGTTGCGGCGCGATGGTGGACTGGACTTGGCGCGCCCGGAAGGCTTCGTACTCTGCGTTGAGCTGCTCGTCGGTTGGGATGGGTGGCTCGCCCGGGCAGCCCCGCACGTGCGCGTAGCCGCCCACTGCAGCCCAGATCTGGCGGCATTTGAAGCACCAGTGGGCGCCGCAGGCGCATGTGACGTGGTCGCAGCCGCTGCGCAGCTCACAGGGGGTGTAGCAGGAGGGGCAGTCCTTAGCGTACACTGCAATCCAATCACCCGGGGGGTGCGCGATGGGCGGCAGCTGCGCGATGGGAGGCAGCTGGGCGACGGGCGCCGGCAAGGCGGGCATCACAGGCTGCGCGGCAGCGGGTTCGGGGGCCGCCACAGCGGCGGGGTGCACCTGGTCCGTAGGCGGCCCCATGACCGCATCAAGGTCGTCGTCCAGAAGCGTCGGCGCAGCGTCATGCGCGTCCTGCGCATCATCCGCTGCAATAGCTGCAACCGTCTCATGGGGTTGCGCCGCGGGCACCTGGTGTATGTCGCGCAGCATTTGCATGCGCCGCTCAGCCGGCGCGCGGCGCTGCGCCGCATAGCGGTCCGGAAGCCCCAGGACCACCTCCAGCGCAGCGAATCCAGTGGGTACTCCAATCTGCGCCGCCATAGGCACCGCCTGTGGCGCTGCAGGTGGCGCTGCAGGCGGTGGCGCAGCAGGCGGTGCCGGTGGCATGGCAGGAAAGGCAAGGGCAGCCATTCTGAGCGGCTGCGCGTCTCCAGCGAGCATCATCCACTCCTCCTCGTCCTCCAGCAGCGCGTCGCGGGGCGCCCGGGCAGCTCCCCCCCCCCGGCGCCGCATGAACACAAGCGCTTCCAGATCGAACTCGCCGCCGCCGCCGCCGCCGTCGACGTGAGGTGCCACCAGTTCCTGGTGCTGCTGCACCAGGAGCGCGATGCGCTGTCCGCGCACGCCCGCGGTGGCGGCGTCCCACTCTGCGGCACCAAAGACGTCTCTGGGATCCGCCGCGTTGCGCGCCAGCAGCGGCCGGTTGGCAATCAGCAGCGCCAGCTGCGCGTCCGTGGCGTCTGCAAGCAGCGGCCCGGCGCCGTCTGCTGGCGGCGGCAGCGGCTGCGGCGGGTGCTGGGGCTGCGCAGCCAGGCGCCACTCGCGCGCTCGCGCCGGCTGTGGGTGGTGGTTGTGGCGCGCATCGTGCAGATCGCGCAGGTCCAGCTCCGCCGCATGGGCAGCATCGGTGGCCTGCGTGCGAGCCAGCTCCAGGGCGGCTCGCTCGCCCGCCGTCAGACGCGCAAAGGTGCCACGCAGCGCCCCCCAGGCGCGACTGGCGGCGCAGGAGGCTGGCGCGTGCTCCGGCAGCGCGCACGCGTAGCAGAAGCGCTCGCCGCAGGCGCAGGACACGGTGGCGCACGCGGAGGAACCGCCTAGGCTGCCCCGAGGACGGCTGACCACGTTGCTGCACCCGGCGGCGGGGCAGTGGTGCTGGTGACGTGGCAGAAGCTCTCGGCGAACCTGGAGCGTCAAAGAGGCGCGTCAGAGGACCAGAAGGGGAAACAAACAACCCTAGGGAGAGCACGGCGCGTTGCACGCGTGCAGACCGCCTCCAAAGCAGTCACGCCTCACACAGCCCGTGCAGCGCAGAGCGCGCAGGCGGAGGGCGGAGGCGCAGGCGTGGGCGTGTGCGTGCTTGGGGCAGTGCGCGTGCGCACTGTTTGTGCGCCCAACGCGCAAAAGGGAGCTGCCAGACGCGCCTTGCGATAGAGCACCATCGACTCCGGCTCAACCAGTGCCTCCACCTGCGCCTCGGTGAGGTAGCCGGGCGTGGCAGCGCCGTCCGCCAGGCAGCGGCAACAGGGCACAGTGCCTGGTCTTGGTGCCAGTCCGGCCGCTCCGTCGGCCACGCAGATGCGGGCGTAGGCGGCCAAGCACTCCGCGTGGGCGCCGTGGCGCGCCTGGTTGGGGCAGCCGGTGAAGTAGCGCACGTCCGCGGCGTGGTCCGGCTCGTCTTGGGGGTCCAGAGGCTCTTGACAGGCCGGGCACAGCTTCTCTTGCGCGCCGTCATCTGCTCCCAGGCCCTCGCCCAGCGCCAGGGCGCGCAGGCGGCGCAGCGCGGGCGGCTCCTCTTCCGCAGCCAGCAGCTTGTGGATGTCCCAGCGGGCGGTGATTAAGAGCTCTCTGGCGTGCGCCAAACTCACCCCCTCCTTCACGTAGCTCAGCAGCAGCGCGTCCCGCGCACGCTGCTCCTCCAGCGCAGCCTGGTTGAGCGTCTCGGGCGTGAGGCGGGGGCCGCTGTCAGCCACGTCGCCGCGGGCCTCATAGCAGGCAAACTCCCCTTCAGACAGCTCGCTGGGCGCGGAGCCGCGGCCGCTGCTGCAGGCCGACATTGACGGATACGCGAGAGACGCGACGGCGGGGAGGAGGAACAGCGAGCGTCGAACACAGCCTGGGTGCGGGTCGAACGCGCGACCTACCGCGCGAGCAGCGCGGCGAGCGCGTGTTGGCGCGCTGGACCAGCGCGCTCCCCTCGCCTCCTCTTTAACGCGCCTGGGAGCGCTCTGCTGCGAGTTAGAGTCAACGCACCTTCGCCTTTCTGCTGGCTCTGTAGGATGGACACCGTGGACGACATCGAGGCCCGGATGGCGTCCGCCAACGCGCTGCTGCAGCGCTGGTCCGCGCCCAGCCCACTGGGCGCGCCTGCTGGCGGTGCGTTGGCGGTGGGTGAGGCTGGGAGAGCCGCCCGGGCCGAGTGGAGCCTGTCCGGCTCGCCCATCGCGCCGCCGTCGGCGTCGCAGCAGTTTGGCGGCTGGGGCGCCACGTCATGGGCCGCAGGGGTGCCGTCGCTGCGCGCGGGCGCACCCGCCGGCGCGCCTGCGGTGACTCCGCTGTCTCGCGCCTTTGCGTCGCCGCCCGCCGCCCACGCCGCCGCGCTGCTCTCAGCGGGCGTCTCCGCGCCCCCTCGTGGCACCGCCGTCGCGGGCCTCACCCCACAGGACAGCCTGGCAGCAGCCGCGGCTGCGGCTGCGCTGCTGGGCGACGACCCCTCGCAGTCGGTGGAGACCGCCTTTGCCGCAGTGCTGACGTCGCTGGCCTCCTCCTCCCCCTCCCAGGACCCGCCCAAGGCGCCCTCCGCCTTCGCCAGAGCCGCGCGCTGCGCCGCCAGGCTGCACCGGGAGGCAGCTGCGCAGCACCTGCACCGAGGCCAGGCGCAGCAGGGACTCCTGGCGGAGGCGGAGGCGCTGGAGGCGGAAGCCACCACTTGGGCGCTGGTGGACCAGCTGCTTGGGGAATCTCGGAGGGCAGACATGGAGGAATGCGAGCGAGAGGCGCTCAGAAACGCTGAAACCCCTTTGGGAGGCACACTGCAGGCGCGGCTGCGCGCGGCTGCGCGGCCAGCCTCCTGCGCCGAGGAGGTTGACCAGGTGGATTCGCTGGCGCGGCTGGCCAGGGTGGTGGCCTGGCTGGAGGCTGAGGCTGCTGGGTGGCTCGGTGGCGGCTCCGCCGACTGGGAAGCTGAGGGCGGCACCGGCTTTGGCACCCGCTTTGCGCCGTCAGACGGGTGCTGGCGCGAGACCCGCAATGCAGTGGGTACAACCTCGTCGGCGTCTGACCGTGCAGACGCGCTGGTGACGGAACTGGATTTCGACGCCCCGTCCAGGCAGATGAAGCTCCTGCATCCATCCAACGCGGAAGACGAGCGACGCCTCCACGCAGCATGCTTCCGGCTGCTGAGAGCGGGCAGACTGCCGGCAGTGCACGCGCTGTGCGTCGCAGTGGGCCAGCCCTGGCGCGCGGCAAGCTACGGCGCTGGCGCGGGCTTCGCGCCTGCGCAGGTGGGACGTGCGGCCTCGAGCGCGCTGGGCGCGGAGAGCGAGGATGCGGTGCTGGACGCGCTGGCTGCGGAGCTGGACGGCAGCGGCTGCGCTTCGTCGCGAGCGCTGTGGAAGTGGACCTGCGCCGCCGCCGCC
>Ga0049083_10000802_pt1 | contig 11639 bp, 11 predicted proteins | sample GreLakmeMI27MSRF_FD_66719 | JGI IMG/M metagenome (GOLD analysis project Ga0049083, IMG submission 66719) | Freshwater lentic microbial communities from great Laurentian Lakes, MI, USA - Great Lakes metaG MI27MSRF | ecosystem: Environmental > Aquatic > Freshwater > Lake | place: Great Lakes...
TAATGGTGATTGTTACGATAGATATTTAATTCGTTTAGAAGAAATGAGACAATCATTAAATATACTTGAGCAATGTTTAAGTTTAATTCAAGAAGGTCCTATTAAAACTTCAAATTATAAGGTTGGTTCATCGTATCGCTCAGAAATGAAATCCTCAATGGAGTCTTTAATACATCATTTTAAAACATATACCGAAGGTATTGTTTTAGATTTTGGAGAAACGTATACCGCTACTGAAGCACCAAAAGGTGAGTTTGGAGTATATTTAATTTCGAATAATACTGAAAAACCTTACCGTTGTAAAATTAAAGCCCCAGGATACGGGCATCTACAGGCTTTAAATGATATGTCTGTTGGTCATATGATTGCCGATGTTGTTACTATTATTGGAACTCAAGATATTGTTTTTGGAGAAATCGATCGCTAATAGTTAAAGTATGATTTTTAATTATTTTAATTTTTAAATGTTGTTAACAGTTAGTTTTGTATTTTTAATTTTAAGTATTTTGATTTTATTTTTTATACCCTCAAATAACCATTTTTTGCTTCGGTTTATAGGTTTAAATTCTTCAGGTTTTATCTTATTATTGTCTGTCTTTTTACTGATCAATTTTGATTCTAATATAAGTTATTTTCAAGAAATAACTTCTTTTAAATTAGGTTCTTTGTTTTTTAATATTAATTTTTCTTTTGGTTTAGATGGAATTTCAATTTTTTTTTACCTATTAACTACTTTATTAATTTTTCTTTGTGTTCTTTTCATCTGGAATGAACCCTTCTTTAAAGAGTATGTTATTTGTTTATTATCAATTGAATTATTGTTATTACTCGTTTTTTCTGTTCTAGATCTTTTACTTTTTTATGTTTTTTTTGAGGCGATATTGATACCAATGTATTTAATGATTGGTTTGTGGGGTTCTCGAGAAAGAAAATTAAGAGCGGTATATTTATTATTATATTATACCTTATTTGGCTCTGTTCTAATGCTTCTAGGAATACTTTATATTTATTCTACAGTAGGAACTTTAAACTTAGAAATTTTATTGACTCATAACTTTTCGTTTGATGAAGAATATTGGCTTTGGTTAGCATTTTTTTTATCATTCGCTTCCAAAATACCAATGTTTCCTTTTCACATTTGGTTACCGGAAGCCCATGTAGAAGCTCCAACCGTTGGATCCGTTTTACTAGCAGGTATACTATTAAAACTAGGTGTGTTTGGTTTTTTGAGATTTAGTTTAACCCTTTTTCCGCAAGCTTCCTTTTATTTTTCACCAGTAGTATACGTTTTATCTATTTGTGGTATTATCTATGCCTCTTTAAACGCAATTCGTCAAACAGATTTTAAAAGAATTATCGCCTATTCATCTGTATCGCATATGAATTTAGTAACCTTAGGAATTTTTAGTTTTAATGTCGTGGGTTTGGAGGGTTCAATCATGCAAAGTATAAGCCATGGTTTTGTTTCTAGCGCAATGTTTTTTATGATCGGTATTTTATACGATCGTTATCATTCACGATTGCTTTATTACTACGGAGGGTTAGTTCATACAATGCCGATATACTCGGGATTATTTTTAGCCTTTACTATGGCAAATATCGCTCTACCGGGAACTAGTAGTTTTATAGGTGAATTCTTATTACTTTTAGGTATTTTTAAAATGAATATTATTGCGGCATTTTTTGGTGCAATCGGTGTGATATTATGTGGAGCATACTCTTTGTGGTTATATAATCGTCTAATTTTTGGAAATTTTAAAATTTCTTATACAACAAACTTTAAAGATATCGATTTAAGAGAAGTTTTTATTCTATTACCTTTATTAATACTAGTTTTTTTAATGGGTATTTGTCCAGTTTTCTTTTTAGACATTATGCATATTTCCGTGTATAACTTATCTGCCATTAATGTATATTAGGTAAATATGTCACAATTTCATAAAATAAAGAATTCAATTGGAATTCTTAAAAAGTTTGATTCGAGACGTAATAATTATATTTCTGATTTAGATTTAATAAACAAATATCGTGTTCTCGAAAAAAAAGAAATTCCATGTTTAGAAAAAATTTTAATGGAATTTTCCGTACCCAGTACTTCTTCAAACGAAGATCATAATAAAATTCAGTTTGATTCTGAATTTCAAATTAAATGTAGTTTTATTTTTTATCTACTTATTGTAGAATTTCCGTTTTTATTATCCAAAAATTGGAAGGTATTACGAAAAGATAATTATTCACAAACCTTAAAAATAAGTTTAAGCAATCGACATAATATTAATTTGTTTTTGTCAAGTATTTTTTTTGATAAAGAGTCTTTATTAAGTTTTAGTGTTAAATCATTAAAAAAAAAATTTTTAAATGTAAAAAATACTTCAGATCAGAGATACGGAATTGTTGTTGAAAGTAACTTTAATTTAGATACTTTTGCACATAAAAATTTGATTTTTTCTACGACTAAAGTAAATGATTTGAATTTTAAAATTAAATTTTTCTTTTCAATTCAGGATCAAAAAAAAATTTTTGATAAAAAAACAGAAAACATTTTCAATTCTTTTTTTTTTTCTAATTTTATACGAAATTAAATATTCTTTAATTTTTTGGATAAATGTCTGAGAGGTTTAAAGTGACAGTCTTGAAAACTGTTATGTTTGTATTAACATCGTGGGTTCGAATCCCTCTTTATCCTTTTTATATCTACAACATTGAGACTATAAATGAGTCATTAAAGCTAATGTCCGTTAGGTAGAGCTGTTGAAGTTGAAGATAAAAAATTTCGACGTATTTCCAACAAGTAGAAAGTTTAATTTTTATATTTTTATATGGATATTAAGAGATTTTTTAGTCTTTGTGATGCCGCGGAAAGTTGGCAACTAGGTTTACAAGATCCCGCAACACCTTCGGTTGAAGGTATGATTTTTTTTCATAATTATTTAATTTTATTTTTAATTATTATTGGTATTTTTGTTTTTTGGATGCTTTATAAAGTTATCGTAGACTTTAATAGTGAAAGTAATTCTACTGTTAACCAATTTACACATTCAAGTTTACTTGAAGTAGTTTGGACACTTATTCCAGCTTTTTTATTAGTATTAATCGCGGTTCCATCTTTTGCGTTACTTTATTCTTTAGACGAATTAGTTGACCCAGAAATTACTCTTAAAGTTGTTGGTCATCAATGGTACTGGAGTTATGAATATTCAGATTATTTAAGATCATCTGAAAGAGATTCTACCATTGGTTTTGATTCTTACTTAATATCTGCAAATGATCTTACACCAGGAACATTTAGATTACTAGAAGTTGATAATCGTGTAATTTTACCAGTTAATGTTCATATTCGACTATTAATTACAGCGGCGGATGTTCTACATTCTTGGGCTGTTCCTTCATTTGGTATAAAAGTTGACGCGTGTCCAGGAAGACTAAGTCAAGCTTCTCTTTTTTTAAAACGTGAAGGTGTTTTTTACGGACAATGTAGTGAAATTTGTGGAGTTAACCACGGTTTCATGCCTATTGTAGTTCAAGCAGTATCAACAAATCAATATTTATCTTGGATTGCTTTAAAACTAGAAGATGGTATACAATTAGAAAATACATCACAATTATAATAATTTTTTATGTCAAGTATTCGTTTGACGAAAGATTCTATTATTGCTTTTATTAATTCGCATATTGTCGACTATCCAACACCAATAAATTTAAATTATTTTTGGAGTTTTGGTTCTACTGCTGGAATTTGTCTTGTTATCCAAATTGTAACTGGTATTTTTTTAGCAATGCATTATACACCACACGTTGATTTAGCATTTTATAGTGTAGAACACATTATGAGAGACGTTAACAATGGTTGGTTAATTCGTTATTTACATGCAAATGGAGCTTCAATGTTTTTTATTGTTGTTTATTGTCATATTTTTAGAGGATTGTATTATGGTTCATTTATCCATCCTAGAGGATTTCTATGGGCTAGTGGGGTTATAATTTTTCTATTAATGATGGCTACAGCTTTCATGGGATATGTTTTGCCTTGGGGTCAGATGAGTTTTTGGGGGGCAACTGTAATTACAAATCTTTTTTCTGCAATCCCTGTTGTAGGCGGTTCTATTGTTGAATGGCTTTGGGGAGGATTTTCTGTTAGTAATGCAACTTTAAATCGTTTTTTTAGTTTACATTATTTAATGCCATTTGTAATTGCAGGTTTAACAATCGTCCATTTAAGTCTTTTACATAAAGTTGGATCTAATAACGCGACGGGTATCAATAAAAATGTAGAAGTTGTTCCATTTTATCCGTATTTTTACGTAAAAGATTTGTTAGCATTTTTCATACTTCTTTCTCTTTTTTCTTTTTTTGTTTTTTATTATCCAAATGCCTTAGGTCATTCTGATAATTACATTGAAGCAAATTCGTTGGTAACACCACCACATATCGTTCCTGAATGGTATTTTTTACCTTTCTACGCAATTTTACGGTCAATTCCTGATAAATTAGGTGGTGTGTTAGCTATGGTTTTAGCTATTTTAGTTCTGTTAGTATTACCCATTTTAAATTTATCTAACGTTCGAAGTAGTGTTTATAGACCTTTGTATAGTTTTTCGTATTGGTTTTTAGTTTCAATATTTTTACTACTAGGTTGGATAGGTCAAAAACCGGTAGAAAGTCCTTATATCGAAATAGGAATGTTTGCTACCTTTTTTTATTTTTCATACCTACTGGTATTAATCCCAGCAATTGCTTTTATTGAAAACTTTTTATTAAAATACAAAACTTAGATATTAGTAGGTATAATTTATAATTTATATTATTAACTTTTTAGATTACTAACTCAATTGGTAGAGTGTTTCTCTTACAAAGAAAATGTTATAGGTTCGAGTCCTATGCAATCTAGATGTTATTGATTAATTTATCTTTATTGTCACTTTCATTTGTTAATAAATAGCGCTCTGTTTATTAAAATCGAGACTAATTCAATTGTTAACAAATTTATACATTCAAGTTTACTTACTTTTATTTTCTTATGATAATTTTACATTTTATACTATTAATAATGTTTTGTTTTTGTGGTTTGTTTGTTTTTTTAGCTTCCAACCCCATGCATTCTATTCTATTTTTAATTTTAACATTTTGTTGCGCATCTTGTATACTTTTTTTATTTACGGTAGATTTTTTAGCTCTTGTTTTTATAATTATATATGTGGGAGCAATAGCGATCCTTTTTTTATTTGTTGTTATGATGCTTAATGTTAAAACGGTATTTGTTAATGAAAAAAACTTTTTACTATTCTTATTAATAGGATCCGTTTTCATACTTCAAATATTTTTTTTTGTTAGTCAAATTTTTGATTTCGGTGAAATTAAAAGTTTTCAATTTGAAACGTCAATCGATAACCTTACTAACATTGATGTATTAGGTCAATTTTTATACAATTACCTTTTGGTTTGTTTTTTATTAGCTGGAGTTATTCTATTAGTAGCAATGATTGGAGCGATAGTTTTGACTTTAAACTTTAATAGTAACCGCAAAAATCAGTTGATTTCTCGTCAACTTTCTCGTTCTATGGAGTGTGTTCACTCGTTCGATTTATAAACTTATAATATGATTCCTATTCAAGTTAATGATTATCAGTTTTTAGTAAAATCAAACTTAACAATTATTGAAGCCTGTAAATTCATTGGTATTATTATACCTCGTTTTTGTTATCATGAAAAATTATCAGTTGCCGCTAGTTGTAGAATGTGTGTTGTAGAACTTGAAAAAATACCCAAACCAATTACCGCTTGTTCAGCAGATATATCGTCAAATCTGACCATTTTTACAAACACACCCTTTGTAAAAAAAGCTAGAGAAAATATTTTAGAAGCTTTACTTTTAAACCACCCGTTAGATTGTCCTATTTGTGATCAAGCTGGTGAGTGTGATTTACAAGATCAAGTAAAAGTTTTTGGTAGTTTTTACACTCGATTTTATGTTGATACAAAGAGGGGTGTTGAAGATAAAGCTTGCGGGTCTTTAATTAAAACAATTATGACACGATGTATACATTGTACGCGATGTGTTCGATTTGGTTCGGAAGTTGCCGGAGTTGACTTTTTAGGAACACTAAATAGAGGTATTTCAACAGAAATTGGTGGTTATATTTCTAAAAGTTTTAATTCTGAAATTTCGGGTAATTTAATTGATTTATGTCCAGTTGGAGCTCTTACGGCTAATCCCTACTTTTTCAAAAATAGACCTTGGGAATTAAGATCCGTAGATACTATTGATACTTTAGATGGTTTAGGAACTAATACATATATACATTATAAAGAGACGAACGTTGTTCGTATATTACCTCGAATTAATGAAGATTTAAACGAAAATTTAATTTCGGATACAACACGATTTGGGTTTGATGCCCTTTTTTCTATCAATAGATTACAAAAGTCTATCTATAATATTACATCTATAGATAAACTGAACTTTAATTCAAAGAAAAAAAAACTATTCTTAATTAACGACGGTGTAGATTTAGAATTAATGATTTTATTACAAAAACTAACCTTTATCGATCCTACGATTAATGTTCGTTCCATAAATAATGTGAATCGCCAAAAAAATTTTCATATTTCTTGGAATTTTGATAAAGTTAAAAGTTTTAATAAAGAAGTCAAAACGTGTTTTTTATTAACGTCAAATATCCGCGTTGAAAATGCTCTTCTTAACGCTAAATTACGTATCAAATTTTTTAATACAAATTTTAATGTTTTAGGTTTGGGTTTACCAAGTAAATCTAACTTTCAAATTAGTTTTATAAATTTAACATTTAAAAAAATTATTGAACTTTTAGAAGGTAAAATTCTTTATTATTCATCTAGTATTTTTTTTGATAATAACCCTATTTTCTTCCTTGGTGAATCATTTGTTAAGCGATCTTCAGTATCATCTTCTTTTTTTGCTAATTATTTGAAACTATATTTACCAAGGTCAATTATTTTTAATGTAAATACTAATTCGAATACTTCAGGTATAGCTCATTTAGGAATTAAATCTCTTGATAAAAATACCTTTTCTAAAACAATGTCATACGTGTTTTATAATTTAGATACAAATTATAAAATACAAAAGGTAATAGATTGTTCATATATTTTTAATAATGGTAAAAATTTGTTTTTATTTACCGCGTTTAAATCTTTTTACAATAGTATTACTACATTTATACAGAATGACAAAACTAATAGTTTAATTGCAATACCTATTTTAAATTCATTAGAATTTAAAGGAACTTATTTAAACTTAGAAGAACGACCACAACAAACACAAACGTTGAAAGATGTTTCTTCTACAAGTAGTTTAAAAAATTCGATTAAAAACTTTTTTATCAAAACAAGTGGATATATTTCACAAAATCAAATCTTAACAACTATCCATAATAAAGAATACTTAACTTTAATACCTCTGAAAAACTTGGAATCTTTAGAGGAATTTCATTTTATTAACGAATTGATAAGAAATTACGTGTTATTTGATTCTATAAAAAAAAAGTTTTCAAATTCACTTTCTTTAGAATTTAATTCATTTACAAGTTTTTCGAAATGTTTTAAATACCCTTTTAAATCAAGCATTGATGATTTTCATTTAAGTAATTCCTTTCTAAGAAATTCATTAACTATGTTAGAATGTTCTAGAGAAACTCGTAAATTATTTGATAACTTTTAATAGTCTTGTACATTATAAGATATAGCCAAATGGCAAGGCAATCGTTTTTGATACGATCATTTGTGGGTTCGATTCCCACTATTTTAGAGTAAAAAATAATTTTTCTTTAGTAGCTTAAAGGTAGAGCAATTGGCTGTTAACCATTGGGTTATAGGTTCGAATCCTATCTAAAGAGTTAAATTTTTAAGTTTATTATGATTCAAACAGGAACATTTTTAAATGTTATTGATAATTCTGGAGCAAAAACTGCGGAATGTATTAAAATAATACAAGGTTATAAAAAAAGATATGCCGTTATTGGCGATATTATCTTAGTTTCGGTTAAATCATTACGAAAAAAAAGACGATCTTTCTCCAAAGTAAAAAAAGGGGAAATGTATCAAGCTTTAATTATACGAACTAAATCTAAAAAATTTTATCCTTTTTGCGATAATTTTAATTTTTTAGAAAATGCTGTAATTTTATTTACAAAACAAAATAAATTTTTAGGAACTCGTATTTTTGGGTCTATTATTAAACATTTCAGATACACAAAGTATATGAGACTGATATCGATGTCTTCTGGATTTGTTAATTAAACTAAAAAAAAATTAATATGCCAACTATTAATCAACTATGTAAAAGTTCAGTTCGTAAAAAAAAACTATACGTGTCCAAACGACCTGCTCTTTTTGGATCGCCTCAACGAAAAGGAGTCTGTTTAAAAATTTTCAACAGAACACCAAAAAAACCAAATTCCGCTTTACGTAAAGTTGTGAAATTCAAACTTTCTAATAAAAAAAAAATAGAAGCATACATTCCTGGAGAAGGTCATAATCTTCAGCAGTATTCTGTTGCTCTTATGAGAGGAGGGCGAGTTCCTGATTTACCCGGAGTTAAGTATAAGTTGGTACGAGGTAAATACGATTTACAACCAGTTAAAAACCGTAAAACGAGTCGTTCTTCTTATGGGGTAAAAAAAAATTTAAAATAATTGAAAATGAAAAAAAAAATTAAAATTACTAAAAACTTTTTTTATAACAAATTTCTTGGAGTTTTAATAAAAAGGGGTAAAAAGACAAAAGCTAAAAGAATTCTTGATTTGGCTCTTTTAAAAATTTCAAAACAAATGCGAATATCTAGTAATTTAATTTTATATCAAATTTTTTTTAAACTTAACACATTTGTCGAAATAAAAAAAATTAAATTTAAACGAGGTAGTCATCTAGTCCCGTTCTATATATCTTTTTCAAGACGAACATTTTTAGCGTTGAAGTGGATTTTACAAGCCATAAAAAAAGACAAAAAAAAAATTTCAAATGTTGTTAAACTTTCAATTGAATTTTATAAGATATTAAAAGATTTACCATGTGAATCTTTAAAATTAAAAACGTTAAACAATTCGCAAGCCTTTATAAACAAGTCAAATACCCATTTCCGTTGGTAAAGATTAGACAAAGCTCATAACTCAGTGGTTAGAGTATACGCCTGATAAGCGTAAAGTCAGTAGTTCAAATCTACTTGGGCTTATAACGAATTTTATTATATTTTATGATAACAAAACAAAGTCGTAATAATCAGATACATGCGTATCATTTAGTGGATCCTTCTCCTTGGCCACTTGTTTCAGCTCTTTCGGCGGTATTTTTAACATTTGGTGGTGTAATGTATTTTCATGGTTATATTGGTGGTTCTTTTCTTTGGAAATTTGGTTTTTTAATGATTTTATTTATGATGTTTTCCTGGTGGAGAGATATTATACGTGAAGGAACTTATGAAGGTCAACATACAATGATGGTTCAATCAGGTTTACGAATGGGAGTATTATTTTTTATCATTTCAGAGATAATGTTTTTTTTTGCTTTTTTTTGGGGATTTTTTCATTTAAGTTTTAATCCTAGTGTTGCTATTGGTGGTATTTTTCCTCCAGCTTTATTTACTACGTTTAATCCTTGGTCAGTTCCATTATTAAACACTTTTTTATTATTACTTTCAGGTATTTCATTAACTTGGGCACACCATGCTATCGTATGGGGAGCAAAAGAAGAAGCTTGTGAAGGTTTGGCTATAACACTTGTCTTAGCCGTTAAATTTACTTTAGTTCAAGCTATGGAATATTTAACCGCACCTTTTACAATATCAGATAGTTCGTACGGTTCAATTTTCTACATGGCAACTGGATTTCATGGGTTTCATGTTTTTGTTGGTACATGCTTTTTACTTGTTTGTTTTTTTAGATTGTATCTAAATCATTTTACAAGAGAACATCATTTTGGATTTGAAGCTGCCGCTTGGTATTGGCATTTTGTAGATGTTGTATGGCTTTTTCTTTTTATCGTTATTTATTGGTGGGGTTCTTAATTTAAAAAATATTATTAATTAAAAATTTAAACTTTTGTATGAAAATCAACTCTTTTTTTTTTAGTCCTTTAGAACAATTCGAAGTATTACCTATAATTCCGTTATATTTTAACGGTATTGATTTTAGTATTACAAATGAAACTATTGTTTTGTGTATTCTTTTTTTTATTTTTAACATTTTATTTACAAGTTGTAAAAACATAAAAGATTCAACATTAAATTTAATTCCAAACAAATTTCAAATATTATTTGAAAGTATATATAAAGTTATCCTATCATTAGTAGTAGATAATTTAGGTAAAGAAAAAGGACAAACCTTTTTCCCTATTCTTTTTTCTACATTTTTTTTTGTTGTGTCTTTAAACCTTATTGGATTAATCCCGTATAGTTTCACGTTAACAAGTCATTTAATTGTTACCTTTACATTAGCTTTATTCATATTTTTAGCTTTAAATATAATTTGTATTAGAACACATGGTCTTGCATTTTTTTCTCTATTTTTACCAAGTGGGACTTCTTTTTTTCTTGCATTATTATTGGTTCCAATTGAATTGATTTCTTATGTTTTTAAACCGATAAGTTTATCTATACGATTATTTGCAAATATGATGGCTGGTCATACATTATTAAAAGTAATTGCTGGCTTCGGTTGGGTATTAAGTTCTTGTTCAGGAATTTTATTTTTAATACATTACGTACCATTATTAATTTTATTACCACTTTTTGGTCTTGAATTAGGTGTTGCATTAATTCAGTCATTCGTTTTTGTAATTTTAATTTGTATATATTTAAACGATGCTATAAATTTACATTAAATTTTGATGAATTCAATATCAACAATTTTGTATTGGAGAATTTAGTTTTTTTTGATTAAGTAACATAATGGTAATGTATTTGATTGCAAATCATATAATATAGGTTCAAATCCTTTCTTAATCTAGTTTGAGTAGCTCAGTGGTAGAGCAATAGACTGAAAATCTATGTGTCGGTGGTTCAATTCCACCTTCAGACACGAATCGAGGAAATAGCTCAATTGGTTAGAGTATTAACCTGTCACGTTAATGGTTGTGGGTTCAAATCCCATTTTTCTCGGCAAGACTTAAATATTCTGCACGTTTTTTGGTAAAATAGATTAAAGGTTAACTTGTCAGGCTCATAATCTGAAGATAAAGGTTCAATTCCTTTTTTTGCTATTTGTGAAAGCATTCTTAACTCATTTGGATAGAGTATTAATCTTCTAAATTAAAGGTAATAGGTTCGATTCCTATAGAATGCAAAATAATTGAAGAAATGGCTGAGGGGTTTAAAGCGATAGACTGTAAATCTATTTGTTATATTAACAATCATAGGTTCAAATCCTATTTTCTTCATAAAATATTAAAACTAGAATGATACCCAAAAGTTATAAAAAATATAAATTTGATTCAGTCAAAAAACGTTATAAAGTAAAATTTATAAAATCTCTATTACGTCAAAAACGTATATATAAAGACAGTCCAAGTTTACTCAATTGCAAATACCTTTTTATAAAACAATATTTACAAAATTTTAATTTTAAAATACATATTAGAATCAAACCTAATAATATTTTTCTTACGTTAAT
>Ga0049083_10000804_pt1 | contig 11611 bp, 8 predicted proteins | sample GreLakmeMI27MSRF_FD_66719 | JGI IMG/M metagenome (GOLD analysis project Ga0049083, IMG submission 66719) | Freshwater lentic microbial communities from great Laurentian Lakes, MI, USA - Great Lakes metaG MI27MSRF | ecosystem: Environmental > Aquatic > Freshwater > Lake | place: Great Lakes...
CAATATTTTTGTTAAATATTTTTGTCCAATATTTTTTTTTTTGATAATCTAGTCATAACATCGGCAGTGCTTTCATTTAATGATGAACCAATCATCTTTTCTTTTGTCATTAATGAAAATGGTTGAACTAACGAATAAGAACTTGATTGATTAGATTTACCTAAAAGAACATCTAAATATCCATTTAAAGTTTCATCTAAATAGTTTCCAACAGGTTCATTAAAATAATCAGTGTAAGTTTCACTTGCTACACATCTGTTTTTTACAGGGTCAAAAACCATTCCTGATGAAGGGTCAGGACAACAATCTGCTCCAATACATGTAAGAGAAAATGATGATAATAAATTTCTCTTTTTAGTTATTGTGCCGCTCTTCTGTAAAAGTGCTGCTTCTCTATCATAAGGAATGTCTATCTTATCAAAATCTTTATTATCTCTCGTATATATATCAATAAATTTAGTACTAATTAAAATAATTGTTATAAATATAATAACTACAACCAAAATATTAGTAATATTATTAGGTAACATTGCTTTTTTATTAGCAATAACAATAGGAACAAGTAGTATGCAAGCAAATATAATAATTATTAATATATTTGTGTATTCCTTATATGCTTTATCGTAATATGTATTTATTTCTATTTTGCGCATTTTATCTTTATTTTGTTGATCAATTTTATTATAAACATCTCCAATCACGCTGTCTTTTTTATCATTTAACATATGATCTGTTAGAATATTAGTAAAAATATTATCTTTTTTTATAATATATTCATTAACAGCTTTGTTATTTTCTGTTGTTCTTAATGAATTTATATCATTTAATACCTCTCCGGTATAAGTTGCTGTTGCCTGTGCAAGCAGTTCACTTGCATCTTGAAGGCCGTTCCCTTCTTGATTAGCAGATCCCTCTTTAAATCCTTCTTTCATAGTATTTAACATATATCCAGAAAATAACTTATCGCTTATATTAGTAAAAGGAGCAATATTAGCGTTTTTTTTTAAATATTTTTCTCCTTCAGCATTTAATTGATTATGTAAATTTATTTTTCTTTTAATATGGTCAATACTAGGGGTAATTCTTGCTATAGCATTATTTACATCCTCTAAACTTCTGTCTAATGTTTTAGCAGATTTATCTAATTGGGCAACAGATTCTTTAGTATTTTTAACAGCAGATTCAGCATTATTTTTTTGAAGAATATCAGGACTTGTAATAGAATCATATGTTCCTGACAAAGGTTTTATGTTAAAATATGTAATATGTTGTCCATTTTTTCTAATTATTTGAGATTCTGTATTTACTATTTTTTTTTGATAAATAGCAGATAGTCGGTTGGTTTTTGTTAAATCATTTATTCTTCCATTTGAGTACATTTGAGCAACATTTTCACCAGGGCCCCAATTATTTGGTTCTCCTCCATTCCAATTTGTAGTATTTGGATTATATGGTGTATTATCAACCCATTTCCAATTGCTACTTTTATTTGATGCTACATTGTAAGGTTTTCCACCTCCGAAATTGTTATTTGTTATTAGTGCATTTGGATGATATAAACCAATGTAAAAAGAACCATATTTATATCTATCATTTCCTAATCCTGTTAACATTTTCTCTATTTCTTCTCTAGTTTCAAAACAAGCCAATGTTGCTCCTTGTGTTTCTGCATTAGTCTTATGCTGTAACCAAGTTCGTGCTGTCCCATCCACATAAAATTTTTTGTTATTCATAACATTGGTTGTTGATGATGCTGGAATAGTTATTTTAGGCGGTGTTCCCACTGGATTTTTACTTGTGTAAAAACTAATGCTTTTACATAAAGTAGAACCGATCGTATCCGTACTTGAATTTGTAATTTGAATTTGAACTAACCATTCATCGTCTGGAAAATTAACAATTTCAATTGATGTTGCTATTGAATTATCAGTACTAGTTACTACTCCTACAATTGCAAAATCCCCTTGCCTACGATATAAAATTCGTATACCCATGATTCCAAAATTTGTATAATGTACTTCTAGTTTGTTAATTTTATTAGCATAATTCCACATCTCAAAAGGATGATTTTGAATCCATGTTTCTAAACTTGCATTTTTTCCACCTATTAATACTTCTCGGTTTTGCAAGTCTATTTTTTGATTCATAAGTGATGTTCTAGTATTCAACATACTAGATAATGATGATTCTAATCGTTTTTGTTCTGCTTTTAGCTTTATCATACTTTTAGGATCTGTTCCAATATTATTTAATAAACTTGAGGTATCATCTATTAATTGTTTGTTATTTATAAGTGAAGTTTCTAAATTATCTAAAATTGCGGAATCATTTTCATTAAATAATTTTTGCAATATAACAGATTCGCTATATCCTTCTATATTTGTCATTATAATATTTATATATTTATATATTTTATAAATTTATAAATATATAAATATCTTTCACATTACCTATTTAATTTTTTAAGAAAAAATAAAAACATTATTATAAAAATACATGCAAATACAGAGTAAATTATGAAAGTTATTTTATTTGAAGCATATCTTTTTTCTATATCTTCTAGTCTTGCATTGTTCAATATATTATTTTTTCTTAAATTATTTTTTTTATTACTATAATTAGTTAATTCTATTTTATTTCCTAAAGGATCAATATATAACATTATATATATAAATTTATATTTTATATAAACTTATATTTTATATAAACTTATATTTTATATATTGTTATAACATATAACATTACATAAAAATATAGCTCATAATTTTAAATGATGTCTTATAAATAATACCAAAAATGTAATTATAACTATGTATACTATTAGTATTTTTTCATTTATAAAATTTGATGATTTATATAAAATTAATATTATTACAGTTATAACCATTATAATTGTTAGAATTATATAACGAAGATTATTTGATATGTTATTTTTTGATGTTGCATCTAAAAATCCACTTAAGTCGTCAGATTTTTTAGTGATATTATCTTTTCCATTTAAATAGTCATCGGTTGGACTTATTGCTGGTACTAAAATAGTATTACTTACATCCGGTCCAAATATATCTGTATACAATATATTTCTACTGTTATCACTGGGAATATCAAATATTTCCGTATTCATAGTAGTAAATTTTCTAAAAAGATTTTCGGTTGCATCACGTATTGGTATTCTTAAAGCATTATAATTAGCATTAAAAGTTGTAGATAATGGATCTAAACTAGCTAGTTGATTTCTACTGTTATCTATACTACTTAAATCTCTTATAATATTTACACTTTCTTCTAAATATGGGTCTATATATCGTAAATTACTTTTATTATTTTGAAAATAATTTTTGTTTATATAACCAGAACCATTATAAGGTCCTGTATTATATGAATTATTAGCAGGGAATATTTTTGAATAACAATTTATTCCAATACGATTTGAAGCACTTTTATTATTATCAATATTTGAGGTACCTAATGTTCCTCTATAATTATAGCATCTATTATCTTTAAATGTAAAAATATGGCAACTAGTGTCAGTACAACGTTTTTCGCAATTATCTATATTTGTTGCATCTGTTAGAGTAGGACCTACATTATAAAAATGTGTGTTTCTATTCTTACATACATCTACATATTTATCAGTGTCGAAATTTTCTATAAGAGAATCTTGGTCGTTATTATTTTCGTTTAAACTATTCGTAATTGTATCTTGAACATATATTCTATCATTAAAATATAATAAATATATACTAAATCCTATTATTAATGTAATAATAACAATATTGATGTATTTATTGTTTTTAAAATTTTTGTTAATATTTATGTTAAAATTATTAGTAAATGTATTTTTACTTTTCATAATATACTTAATATTTTAATATATTTTATTTAATTTGTAATTTGAATATAATATATTATTAAAAATTAAATAAAATTGTAGTTGTTATGAAAATTTTTTATAAACTTGATAAGATTATAAACTTGATAAGATTATAAACTTGATAAGATTATAAACTTGATAAGATTATAAACTTGATAAGATTATAAACTTGATAAAAATATATAGTAAAGTTATTCCTAAAACATATAGCAAATATAAAGAGTTTTTTTTATATATTATAACAATTAATAATCCTACTAATAATAATATAAATAAAAAATCAATTAATTTTGAAATATAATTATTTATATTGCCTTCTATATTTGATTTAGATATATTATCGGTTGTACTATTGTTTACAGTATTAATATCAATAGTGTTCGAATTATTTTTTTCTTTAGTGCAATCTTCTTTAATAGTGCTGCAACTATTATTAATACATCCTAAATAGTCTTTAGAGTCAACTATTGTATTATATGAATTTTCATTTATTTCATTTATTTCTTCTTTTTCACTATTTTCTAAAATGATTTTTTTGGAATTTAATAATTTATTATTTTGATAAATATCTTCATTTAATTCTTCAGAATAAAATATGATTTTATTTTCATTTGCCATAATATTAAATATTCTTAATATTATAATATATTTTATTTGATTATAATATTAAGAATATTATAATCAACCGAATTTTGCTTAAACAACCTTCTTATTTTTAGTAAAAAAAAATATAGCACTAATAATAAGTAATAATAATATACTATTTTCTACTATTTTGAATTGAGTTAATAAAGTTGTATCATCTAATCTTCCGTTATTTCCGCCACCAGAAGTGAATAAGTTATTTAATTCGTTTGATTTATAAGCGATGTTTAAATTTATTGATTTTATTGTCTCATCATCAAAACTATTTAAATGACTAATCGACGATAAATCACTAATTATTTTATCTAAACAATCATATAGGTTGTCATAATTTGTATTTAATATAACTAATTGCGCATCTAATAAATCTTCATTTGTTATAATAGGATTACATATATAAGTTTTAAAAGTAGAAGGTAAAGAACCACTATTTTCAAAATTATTAATGTTAATTCTAAGTAATTCTTCATATAATTTTAAATTTAATCTTGTTATTTCGTCTCTATAATATTGTGGAGTATCAAGAGTAGTCATAAGTTGAATATTTGTTTCATTTATTATAGGTTTTTTGTAATATGCATATTTATTGATTGGTGTATATACTTGATCGTCAACATCATATCTAAAACATTTCTTATTTTCAGGGAGCTCATTTTGATTATACATTAAAGTATTACATATATCCATACCGACTTGTTTATTATAAGGGAAAAACATTTTATCAAATAATTGCTTTGACATAGCAATTACCGAGTCATTTCCAAAAAAAGAAGTATTTGTATTATTTATTTTTGGAATATAGCAATTTGTATTAGTATTATTTAATGTATTAAATATATCATTTACTAAAAAAAAACTGCTATTATTTCTTAAAGATTGAATTTCACATTCCTTAACGCTTGAAACATTCGATTTATAAAAATCATTATTTAAATAAGTTCGAAAACTTATGTCAGTAACTGATGTTGGTTTTTGATAACATCCTTCATACTCAAAATAATTATCAACATTCATTATAAACTATTATATTACTATATAATTTATAAAATAATTTATATAATTTTAATATAATTTATAAATTCTATAATTTACAAATTCTATAATAATCGGCTTGAATTGATGTGCGACTATTTCGTTCAATTTTTACAACATCATCTGGTCTAATTCCCATTACAATTGATACTGGACTAAAATATGAAATATCAGGAATTTGTGATTTGTCAAAAATATTATATTTTTTCATAAATAAATCTTTTTCGCTATGCGTTAAAATTGTATGTTTAGGAACCAATACATGTTTTAAAATATTAAATTGTAATCTTTTAATATTTATTAAGCTTATATAAATATTTTCTGATACCCAAATATCTTTGATATTTTCTAACATTGTATCATTTGGTTCATCTTTTATAATTACCATTAAATCATCCTTTTTTTCTAAAATAGATTCTAAATGAAATAAGTCTTCAACAATGTCATAAATATTTTGAGGCTTTATAACTTTAGTAATATAATACTTTACATAAATTTTTTTTTTTGTCGCTTCATTTTCCAATAACATATCTAATTGATTATTTTCTATTAAAATTCCAATTTCTGTAATACCAAAATCTGAATATTTATCAATTTTAAATCCTCGCTCATTTAAAATTTCTAATAAATTTCTACGTGAATTATAAATACTAATAATAAAACTATTACTATTAGTCATAATTAAGTTATAATAATATAATAGTTTTATTATTTTTAATTTATATCAATTATAAAATAAATTATAATAAATTATTATTTATTGCTGATCTATTTTAATAGTTTTCTTTTGTATACTATTACTTGAATTAGATTCTTCTTTAATGTCTTCGCCATCTGAAGTGATTGTTGATAATTTTAGTAAAGATATTTCTTTACTTTCATCTTTACTTTCATCTTTACTTTCATCTTTACTTACATCTTTTCTTACATCTTTACTTTCATCTTCAATTGGTAATTCTTGTATTTCTAAAATGTCTTCATTTTTTGATTCGTTTATTTTTACACTTTTTGGACTGCTTTCATTTGGTTTATCAACTTCACTTTTTTGACTAGTTAAATTTTCAATTCCTAATTCATCATTATTTACCTCATCACCAATACTAATAGATGATTTTTCTTCACTGTCAAAATCATCAAGATCTTGATATTTTTCAAATTCTTCTTCGGCACGTTTAATAGAATCAATTGTTACTTGACTAAGTCCTTCGTCGTCGCTTTCTTCACCTTGTTCTTTGGTTTCTGCTTCGTCTGCTTTTATAATTTGCTCTGTTGTTTTATCTTGTATTTCTACATTTATTAACTGTTTATCATATTTCTTAGAAAATTCTAGCTGTTCTTTTTCTGATAATTTTGTTAATTTAAAATTTTCTATTGTTTTAGCATAATTCATAGAAGTTAATTGTTCTATATTATCTTCTGTAATAATACGCATTTGAATATTCATAACTTGTAGTTCTTGTATTAATAATTTAAAACAATAAGGAACACGAACTATACTAAATGATTTTCCATATTTTGAAATAACTTCTAAGTTCATAGAATTTTCAAAATTTTCACTAAATTTAAGAGGTCCATCAGCAAAAGGACTAATAAAAATATTCTTGGATTCATTATAAATAGCTATAGTTCCTGTAGTATTACATATTGCCACATAATAATCATCGCCTCTTATTAACATAGATTCTTTTAAAAATGCTGTTGCTCCATGAGAAATAATGCTATCACGCTCCATTTCACCTATACGTAGTCCACCATCATTTGCACGACCTTGAACTGTTTGTCGTGTTAGTGCTGTTCTTGGACCTTGTGCGCGATAATTTATTTTATCTTTAACCATGTGTTTAAGACGCAAATAGTAACAAGGTCCAATAAAAAATTCCATTCCTATTTGTTCCCCTGATTCTCCACTATACATTATTTCATTTCCTGTAGAACTATATCCTATATTTCTTAATAATGTTCCAAATAATGTATGTTTTGGACCTTTATTTACAAATGCTGTGCAATCTCCAAATCCACCATAATGTGCGCATGCTTTCCCCATTAATGTTTCTACCAATTGACCAATAGTCATACGACTTGGAAGTGCATGAGGATTTATTATTAAATCGGGTCTTATTCCTTCAGCAGTAAATGGCATATTTTCTTCCGGAATTATTAGTCCAACCGTTCCTTTCTGACCGCATCTACTACAAAATTTATCACCTTGTGCAGGTGTTCTTTCTTCTCTTATTCTGACTTTAGCAATTCTAAATCCTTCTTCGCCTTCAGTAACAAATGCTTTATCTACATAACCCAATTGTCCTTTTTTGGGGGTTATGGAGGCATCTATAAATGTATCTGGATTGCTTATATTATTTGTAACTTTTCCAATTACTACTTTTTTATCATCCAATGGCGTATTTTCTCTAATCAATCCATGGTCATCTAAATAAGAATAATCATACCCAGGTTTTTTACCAAATACTGTTTTAGATTCAATATTCATAAATTTAGAATCTACATTTGTTCCAGCCACTTTTGTGCTTTCTTCGCGTGCTTCATACATATTAAAATAAGTAGTGTTAAACATTCCGCGCCTAATAGATGCTTCATTAAATAATATAGAATCTTCAACATTATATCCACCATATGATCCAATAGCAACAATAGCATTTATTCCATAAGTATGTTCTTCATTGTAAATATATTTTAAATAGCGACTTTTTACAAGAGGTATTTGTCCATTATTTAATACGACTCCCATTTTATCAATGCGATTTTGGTAATTTGTATGATATAAACTGACGCCTTGCTTGCTTTGTCCGCAAGAAAAAAGATCTCTCGGTAGTTGATTATTTTCTGGAAATACAATTTGATTACCCATAACACCTAATAATAATGATGGATGAATTTCACAATGACTAGTAAATTTAGTTATTTGTTCACTATATGTTGCTATTAATGATGATTCTGTTTCTGATGTATCTAAATAATCTATTATTCCGCCTTTTTCCATTAGTTCATCTATCGCATTTACTTGATCCATAGATTCAGATTTGTCATATAACTCACTAACATTGAAAAAAACTTTATTTGATTTAATAAATGAATTTAAATCTACTGAAACTTCTTTTTTTTCTGAAGTTAAAAGTTTAAACTTATTAAATCCAATTAATAATTCTCCATATTGAAAATCTTGCGAAATCATTTTATTATAAATAAATTCATTTTCATAACATAATTTATTATCTTGTAAATAAAGAACGGGTCTTGTTAATCTACCTGAATCACTATAAATATAAATAATGTCTTCTTTTATTGTCCAATTAATACTTGTATATATTGGTATTAAACCAAGTCGTCTATATTTTTTTAATAAGTCAATTACTTCAACTGGTTTAGTAACAATTCCAACCCATGCTCCATTTACAAAAACTTTGGTACAATGAGCAATATACTCAATGGTGCATTCACTTAATAATTCCATAAAAAAAACAGTGCGTAATAATTCAATAAGTGGTTTTCCAGAATAGCCACTTGTTATTAAACATCCAAGCGACATATGTTTGTGCAAACCAACATTTCCACCATCTGGAGTGTCAACCGGATCAATAATACCCCACTGAGACGAATGTAATAGTCGTGGTCCTATAACTTTAGCACTCGAATCTAAAGGTAAATTTAATTTACGTAAATGAGATAAAAAAGAGTTATATGATAAACGATTTAGATCTTGAACTATTTCAGGTCGTTTTGTATGTTCTTCTGCTCCCCAATTACCTTTAAATGCTTTTTTAAACCCATTTTCTAAAATACGTTCTTTGAAAAATTCTAAATAGTTATTTTCTATTAAACTAATAAAATCATTTTGGTAAATTCCTTTTTTATAATAATATTCTTTATCTATTTTTTGAAAAATATGCTTTTGTTGCAAAGTGTAATATTCTTTAAATAAATCATATATAAGTGTTCCTGCTAATTCAACTCTTTTAAATTTAAAACTATCACGGTCTGTTGATTTTTTATCATTTTTATAAACTTGTAATAATTCTTTTACCATATGTCCTAAAAAGAATGCTTTTTCAATGAATTTATTTTCTCCTATATGTGGTAAGAAATAATCCATTAATATTTCTAAAATGTGTGATAATGTTTTGCCTTTTGTTAATGTTGCCATATATTTTAGTGCTACTTCTTGATTAAAAATATTACCTGCATCATGAATAGATGGAATAAATAATGATATATAGTTCTCGTATTTTTCTAAATCTAATAAACATGTTTTAATAATTTCTTTATCACTTAATATACCGAGTGCTCTCATTAATATAAAAAGTGGCACCGGTTTGCGAATATTTGGAACATTTACTAAAATTTGATTATTACTATATTTAGTATCTGGGCGCAATATTCTAATACTTAGAGTTCTAATTGGTTTAGAAGCATCTTCTGAAACAGATCGTATTTCTGCTGAGTGACTATATAATTCATTGAAATCAGATTTAACATAAAGCATGTTATCAGCAAATTTCTCTTGACATATAAGAACTTTTTCTTTTCCATCAACAATAAAATATCCGCCGCGATCATTTCTACATTCTCCCATATTGAATTTTACAATTGTATCTAGATTGTTTAAAATACATAAATCTGAATTTAACATTATTGGAAATTTTCCTAAATAAATTTTCTCTAATATTGATTTGGTTTCAGTATATTTTCCCTCACTATTCATAATTTTATAAACTACTTCTACATCAACATGAAGTGTTATTGCATAAGTCATATTTCTTAAGCGCGCTTCATTAGGAAACATATAGTGTTCGCGATTTGTATCATATATTATTGGTTTTCCAAAATAAAGTTGTTTTCCATCAACACCTCCAATATATATTTCTGCTCTATAATTATATTCTTTTGTTGTTTCGTCTTGTTCTTTTATTATTAATATTGGATTCTTCTCTCTAAAAATATTATAAATTTTGTTATTAAAAAAATCATTAAACGATTCTAAATGGTGTTTAACTAATATATTTGGATCATGACCAAAATATTTATCTATAATTAACCAAGCTAATTCTTCATGATTTATAGAACTAGAAACAGTTTCTTCTATTAATATATCTGGTGATTGTATCTTACTTTTACTAGTCATTGTAAATATTAGTATTAATTAATACTAATATTTTATATGTTAATAATTATTACATTATATATTAAATCATTAACGGAGATACAGAATATGTTATAATAATTAAACCTAAAATAACAAATAATAATAATAATGGTAATACTACTAAAAACCACGAAATTTCTTTATATCCTGCTTTACATAATGAATTTAATATAAAAGTCCAAAATAATATATATATTGCTTTAAATACAAACATTAAAAATGTATTTGGAATTTCACATTCGAATGCTCCTAAACAATATTTTGTTGTATTGCCAAAATTTTGTATGGCAATAATAATAAATACTAGTACCGATAAAAATAAATAAACAAAAGCAGGGGAGCATAAATTTTTGAAATCTACTATATATTTATTAATATATGCCATATTATAATTTATACATATAAAAATATATAAAAATAATTAAAAATAATTAAAAATAATTAAAAATAATTAAAAATAATTAAAAATAATTAAAAATAATTAAAAATAATTAAAAATAATTAAAAATACTAATTATTACGTAGGAGATGGAGTCGGTTCGTTTGTAGTTCCATTATAACTGGATATAAATGTAGCACCTGTATGTGATATATTATTTATAGCATCTGTAATAGATTGGAATGGCGATATTCCGCCTCCTTTCATATTTTTTTTTCTAGAGCAACCTATTTGGACTCTTTTTCTATATTTATTACGTAGTGCTACATTTTTTTTTAAACTTCTATTTGTTTTGTTGGACATTTTTCTATACTTATTTTTTAACATATGGTATATTTTTAAAGTTTTACGTGTTTTATTTTTTCGACTAGCTATTTTTCTATATTTATTCATTATATATAGAAAAATATAAAAAAATATGGCAAAATTATTAATATTAATAATAGTATTATTCAATATCAAC
>Ga0049083_10000806_pt1 | contig 11606 bp, 7 predicted proteins | sample GreLakmeMI27MSRF_FD_66719 | JGI IMG/M metagenome (GOLD analysis project Ga0049083, IMG submission 66719) | Freshwater lentic microbial communities from great Laurentian Lakes, MI, USA - Great Lakes metaG MI27MSRF | ecosystem: Environmental > Aquatic > Freshwater > Lake | place: Great Lakes...
GCCGCAAAAGGAGCACGTGCCGGTGTCTAGAAAGCGCTGGAGGGCCGGAGACCGAAGCGCCGAGTCGCCGCGGCAGTCGTGCACCAGCCCACAGCCCAAGCAGTTCACTACAGCCCCTCGCCACACGCTGCCGGGCGCGGGACACTCACACTCGGCGGCTGCGGCGGCTGCGGCGGATTTGCGAGCGCTGCCTCGCGGCGCCGAGGGGGCAGCAGTGGACGAGGCAGTGGAAGGGCGCGGCTGCTCTGCTGCCCTCGCCGGCGGCAGCTCGCGCGGAGGCTTCACGTAGGCGCGCAGCTCACGGCCGCCCTGCTCGCGCAACACAGCAGGCGGCGCTGCTGCCGCGCTGCGTCTTTCAAAGAGCTCCTGCACCAGCGCGGGTGTCGCCGCGCTTTCTCCGAGAAAGTTGTCAACCGTCGTCTGCGCCTCTCCCGCGTCGCCGCAGCACAGCAGAGCAGCAGCGACGCCCTCCACCACCCAGGCGTCTGTGCTGCTGAATGCCGTCTCCAGTCGGGAATGGAGCCACAGCTGCAGCGCCGGGTCCGCCATCGAGCACTGTTGGCACACAGTCAGAGCACACAGAGCACACAGAGAACGCAGCACCGTGCCTGGCTGCCACGCGCACACGCGAGGAGCGAGGGATAGCAAGCGCCTCCTGCCATCGTACGGCAAATTCTGCTCAACAGAGGGCACTCAGCAACGCCGGACGCCATGTTGTCTCGCACCGCTCGGCGTCAGGGCGCCGCGCTGGCCGCGCGCGTGCGGTGCGTGCGCGCGCGAGCCTTCCGGAGTGTGTGCTGACTCCGGCTGCTCGCGTTCCGCCGCGCAGCGTGCAAGCCGGTCTTGCGCAGGCCCAGGAGACGCTGGTTGCGCACAAGGACGGCAAGGCGCGTGGGGCTGGCCTCCGGGCCGCGAGGTGACGCTGAGTGCCACGGCCTCTCGCTCGTGGCGCCACCTTCCTTCTCTGACTCCTCCACGCCAGGTGCTGCACCCGGACCTGCTGAACGCCAACGTGCGCAACGCGGAGTACGCCGTCCGCGGTGAGCTGTACCTCAAGGCGCGCAAGGCAGCACAGGCAGGCGATGCTGCTGTCGACTGGGCCACTCACGCACCCACCCCCCAGGCTGAGGAGCTGCGCCGCGCGGGCAAGGAGATCATCTTCACCAACGGTGCTTGCGCGCGCATCTTCGCTAGCTCGACTGGCACTGACTGACGTTTGCTTACGGCAGTGGGCAACCCTCATGCTCTGGGCCAGAAGCCTCTCACCTTCAACCGTCAGGTCATGTCGCTGGTCATGTCCCCTGGCCTGCTGGAGCACCCCAAGGTTGGCGAGCTGTTCAGCGCGGACGTGGTTCAGCGAGCCAAGGAGACGCTGGCTAAGATCCCGGGCGGCTTTGGCGCCTACAGCGACAGCCGCGGCTCGCTGGCCATCCGCAAGGAGGTGGCCGCCTTCATCAAGCAGCGCGATGGGCTGGCTGTTGAGCCCAACCCGGACCACATCTTCCTGACTGACGGCGCCAGCGTGGGCGTGCGCAGCTGCTTGAACGCGCTCATTCGCGACAAGCGCGACGGCGTGCTGGTGCCCATCCCTCAGTACCCGCTGTACAGCGCCTCCATCGCGCTCTACGGAGGCAGCCTGGTGCCGTACAGCCTTGACGAGAAGAAGGGCTGGCAGATGGACATTGGGGGCATGAAGGGCGCCATCGCCAAGGGCCAGGCACGGGGTGTCAATGCGCGCGCGCTGGTGTTCATCAACCCGGGCAACCCCACCGGGCAGTGCCTGCCGGAGGCGAACCTGCGCGAGCTGGTCAAGTTTGCCTACCACAACAAGATCGTGCTCATGGCTGACGAGGTGTACCAGGAGAACATCTACCAGGACGTGACGCCCTTCGTCTCTGCGCGCAAGGTGATGAAGGACCTGGGCGAGCCCTACGCCTCAGGCGTGGAGCTCATTTCCTTCCACACCGTCAGCAAGGGCACGCTGGGCGAGTGCGGCATGCGCGGCGGCTACTTCGAGATGTTCAACATCGCGCAGGGCACGGTGGACGAGATCTACAAGGTAGCCTCCATCAACCTGTCGCCCAACGTGGTTGGCCAGGCCATGATGTCGCTCATGGTCAACCCGCCCGCCATGGGCACGCCCGCGCGCGCCGGGCTGGAGGCTGAGAAGGCTGCCATCCTGGCGTCTCTGCGCAAGCGGGCGCACATGATGACAGACGGCTTCAACAGCCTGGAGGGCGTGACGTGCAACTTCACCGAGGGTGCCATGTACTCCTTCCCGCAGCTGCACCTGCCCGCCAAGGCGATCGCAGCGGCCAAGGCCGCGGGCAAGGCGCCCGACGTCTTCTACTGCCTTCGCCTGGTTGAGGCCACGGGCATCAGCACCGTGCCCGGCAGCGGCTTTGGACAGGAGGAGGGCACCTTCCACATGCGCACAACCATCCTGCCCTCGGAGGAGAAGATGAAGGATGTGGTGGAGCGCCTGCAGAAGTTCCACGCAGCCTTCATGAAGGAGTTCAAGTGAAGCCTCACGCATGTTACTTAGTTACTATGACACACAGCCTGTTTTGCCGCGCAACTGCGTCTGACGTGCAGCTGCATGCTGAACATACAACGTTGGGTATCAAAGTATCAAGCGTCCACCAGAGCGGTACCATGCCACGCACGGCCGCGCTGCCAGCACGCACGCAACCGGTTGCATCAGCCTGTCGGATACCAGTACGCCTGCCGCTGCGCGAACAGCACAAACTTCCACGCTCAAACTTCCTCGCCGATGCGGCTGTCCTGCTGCCCCTCAGCGAGCTGCGCCGTCAGAGCAGCCAGCGTTCGTTGCACAGCCGGCAAGGCTGCGAGGGCGCGCTCGCGCTCGTCCGGAGTGCCAAACTGAAGCTGTGCCTCCAGCTCGCGCCGCTTTCTCCGCGTGAGCGTGATGTGCCGCCGGCGAGCAGACAGCGCCGTGTTTCTGGGACTGCCCGAAGGCGCGTCTTCTTCGTCGCTGCGGGCCGACGGGTGCACGGTTGCGCGCGGAGAGAGGCGCCCAGAACCACTTCGCACCCCAGAGTCGCTGGTCCACGCCTCTGCCCCAGAGGTGCTTCCGACGTCGCTCCCGCTGTCACTGCCCGGCGCGCCGCCGCCGCGGATGGCCGGCGGCGTGTGCGAGCGCGGGTGGCTGGGCAGCGGGGGCAGCGAGCCAGACAGCGCCAGCTTGCGGGAGAGTTCCGCGCTGGCCAGCTCTACGTTGGCAAGCTGCTGCGTCAGAGCCGCAGCTGCCAGCGACTCGTCACCCGCTTCTTCCCCAGACGGAGCCATGGCAGACTGCACGCGCCGACGCGTGTCCTTGGTTAGCGGGGGCAAGCACCTGCTAGAGCTCGGCGCGCTGCGCGCACGCACCTTCTGCGCTGAGTGCAGGCGTAGGTGAGCAGGAGGCTTCGAACGGAGGAGCGGAGGCGACTTCGGTCGAACAGCTGACAAGGCGTCTGTCCGCGCTATCATCGTTCTATCGTACGGCGGCCTTCTGCAGAACTGTTTCCCTCCGCTGCTGGGTGGTGGCACCGCCTACGCCGCTCAACAACAGGCGCAGGTCACGGTTCCAGAGGGGTGCAGAGAAGCAGAGGGACTGACGGACTTTGCACCCGCGGGTACCTCCTCGGCCTCGCAGAGCGCCAGCCTCCAGTGTGCTATGTCTGGCGCGGCTGCGACGGAGGAGGTGGAGCCGTGGGACAGCGGAAGCGTGTGGTGCATCGCCTCCGGCGTGGTGTCCATGGCTGGAGCGGCCTGCACTGGCTATGCACAAGAGGCTGGCGTTCTGGAAGCGGAGCCGCTGGATAAGTCCTCTTTGCTGCTGCCACGTGGCGTGGCGCCCGTCACGGCCGCGAAGCTCCTGCAGCGCCCCCCTAGCGGAGAGGGGGCCTCACCGCGCAGAGCCCCACCCGTGTGCGGCCCCAGCGCACGGCCCCCGCCGCCCCAAGGCTGGCGCTACACCAGCGAGAGCGGCGGAGCGTACGACATTCAGCCCGAGGGGGGGTGGGCGGGAGGCAGCCCGGCACGGGGCGGGCGTTCTGGCAGCGCCCCCCCGGAGCGGGAGCGCCCCGCGGACGCCTTTGAGGACGTGCTGCAAGCTGCCGCAGCACACCGCGAGAAGGCGGAGCGCACAGCGCGACGAGCCACCAGCAACGAGCGGTAGCGGTGAGGAGCCGATGGACAAGCAATATTGTAGCTAGTGCTATGTAGGTGTTCAACGTGAGAGTCCAGAGAGTCGAGAGAAAGCTCGACACGACGATGACCGACTGGAACGATGTTGCATGACGATGCGGGCCAGGCAGGCACGAGGGCAGCGCAACCACTTGTGCTCCCTCCGCCTTCTCCTTGTTTACACCTGCCCAATCGTCGCCGCCTGGCTGGTAGCCGCTGGTTCGATATGCACTGCGCGCTGCCAAGCGTGCGTTGCCAAGCCGCTGGAAGCGCCACGAGGAACTGTTACGCCCCTCAGCCTCTCACACAGCCCTGTTGCGCTGCCGCGAGGCCGCACTGCACGCCGACAAGACGCCGCACGGGCGCTGCGCGAAGGCGCGGGCGGCTGAGTGCTCGGCGCGGCACTCCCGACGCCGAAGAGACGGGCCCGCTGCTGAAAGCGCTGTGGTACGCCTCCGAGCTCTTCGGCGACGCGGTGGGCGCGCTCAAGAGGGCCCAGCAGCAGGCTGACTCAGACGCAGAGCCTCAACGGCCTGACGAGGCCAACGCGGCTCTCCCCGCTGCTTTATCTCCGTCTGCGCGCCTTGCGGCCTTGCGTTCTGACTACGACGTTAACTACTTTATATCGGGCGAAGGCGCTATGCTGGCGTACGAGCCCGACTGTCTTTTCGCGGACGCCTTTGCGAGCTTCCGAGGAACTGCCCGCTTCAAGAAGAACGTATCCAACCTGGGGGGATTACTCAGCGACATTCGCCTGGAGATCACCGAGTGGGACGAGAGCGACCCGCAGCAGCTGGTGACTGGCTGGCGCTTTGCGGGCACGGTTGCTCTGCCGTGGCGGCCCAGGCTGGCCGCCTCCGGGGGCACCACGCACGTGTTCGACGCGCAAACGGGGCGCGTGAAGGAACACCTGGAGCGATGGGACATCGACCCGCTTGTCGTGGTTCGACAGCTCTTCACACCCACCAAGCGCCGCGACTAACGATGAGACGTGAGGATGACACACACGCTGACGCGACGAGCGAGCGAGCGACGAGAGATGCGAGCAAGCATGCAAGTCGTGCATCCCTGAGCATGCGAGATGCGACTTGTTCGTCTTGCGCCCCCTCCGCCCCCTCTGTGCTCTTTGTATCCGCGCCTGCCGCGCGTCAGCATGGCACCCCGCGCCCTTCTCACGGGCTGCGACGGCGTGCTGGTGTTGGCGCCGCCTACTGGCGCCGCGCGAGAGGCTGCGCGCCGCGCCACGCACCTGGCCGCCACCCGCGAGGCTGCCGCTGCGCACGGTCTGTCGTACAGCGAGGCAGACGGCGAGCGGTTTGCGGGCGTGGCGGCCGCCTGCGCGTACGCCACTCTGGCGCAAGAACAGGGCCGCCCGGGACTGGACGTGGCTGCGCTGTGCGCCCTCAAGGTGCAGCTGCAGAAGCGCCATAGCAGCGGCACGCTGGTGGAGGCGGGCTGCGCCTTTGTGCGCCACGCGGCGGCCACGGGCGCGCTGGTCTCCGTCTGCTGCGACGCGCGCGCCCCTGAGCACGTGGCCGCGGTGCTGCTCAAGGCTGGCCTGCAGCCCTGCGTGCGCTGCGTGCTCAGTCGGGACGACGCGCCCGACCTGCGCACCCGGCTGCTGGCCGCCTGCGCGCAGCTGGGCTGTGAGCCGCGGGAGGCGCACCTGCTGGAGGCTTCTGACGGGGCGCTGCTGGCCGCCGCTGAGCTGGGCCTCTCCACCACTGACGCGCGACAGCTGGAAGGCTACCCGCCGCCGCCGCCGCCGCCGCCCCGCCGCCCCGACCCTCCGCGCCTGGTGGGCACTGTGAAGAGCTACGCGCTGCACAAAAACTACGGCTTCATCACCCCACAACCGCCCGGGCCGGACGTGTTTGTCTTCCAGACTGACATCTGCCGCAAGGGCACTCGCTGCCTCACCCCCGGTGAAACGGTGGAGTACTGGCTCCACCCGCCGCGCCAGGATGGCCGCCACCGCGCGTGCAAGGTCACCTCGCCCGGGGACGAGCCCTGGGAGGACAGACCGCAGAGCAAGAAGGGCCAGCCCAGGACCAAAGACGCAGTGACGGCAGAGCCGCAGGAGGTGCCCACGGGGATGGAGGAAGACGAGTGAACCGAATGACTCTGCGCTGACAGCGGCGATTTGATAGATAGAGCCGTGCGCACAGGAGTCGTTCGCAAGAAACGTAGAACTACTAGTAAGTAGCCCCCACCGCGCGCCCCGTGATGGAGCGCGGTGAATGGGACGATGACGAGGAGGTTGAGGAGGAGGAGGAGAGCGTGAGCGCGTCCGACGAGGAGGTGGGCGAGGAGGAGAGGCCCCCGGCGGAGGCGGAGCTGACTGCAGTGGCTGTGGCTGCGCTCACCGACTCCTTCCTGGTGGGCGGGAGCAGCTACGAGGCGCGTGAGCGTGCGCCGGCGTGCTGGGGAGCCCCCGCGGCTGGCTGACCGCTCGCGTCTTCGCAGGCCCTCCTGACGGCTGAGGTACTGAGGGAGACCACCTCTCGCGCGAGCCACGTGGCGCTGCTGCAGACGGCTGTGGACAGCCTGCGCGTCAAACTGCAGGGTGCGTGCGTGGCGCCGCAACCGTACCGCCCGGTCCGGGCGCTCGCGCTTACGCCCTCCGCGGCCGCAGCGCTGCCCGAGACCCAGGTGCCCCTCTCCGCCGCCGTCCAGCAGCTGCGCCACCTGGGCTGCCACGGCGCGGCACAGACGCTGCGCTGGCTGCCCCCTGACAGCGTGAGCCTGGTGGGCGGCGCCGCCGGCGGCTGTGCGCCTCCGCCGGGCGCCTCCCCGCCGGACGTGGCGCTTCGCATGCCCCTGGCCTGCCTGCGCCAGAAGGACTACCTGGACGGGAGGTACCACGCCGCGCGGGCGCTGTACCTGGAGCGGGTGCGACAGGCCGTTGCGGAGGCCCACTGGGAACGCGCAGAGGAGGCGAGGGACCCCCGTGCCCCGGCGCTCCTCCTCCCTGGCCCCCACCCCTTCACGCACCTCCGCCTGTTGGTGTCGCTGCCGCCCAACGCCTTCCCGGCCGCAAAGCTGGGCCCGGGGCGCTGCAACCTGCGCGGCGGCGGAGCGGCCTCGTGCGGGCCCACCCCCGCCTACAACGCGTCGCTGCTGGCTGACTGCGACCTGGAGGCGTTCGCGCAGCGCATGCGCCTGGCAGCAGCCTCCGTGCCCGCGCTGCCCGCCGCCAGCGTGCTGCTGGGCGCGTGGGCGCAGCAGCGGCAGCTGCTGGGCTGCGCCGACGGCTGCGCGCGCTCCTCGCTGCTCCTGCGCGCACTGGCGCTCACCGCCCACGCCCGAGGCGCGCTGCAGCCGGGCATGAGCCCCCACCAGGCGTTCCGGGCCACGCTGCGGCTGCTGGGCGCGGGGCTGCTGCAGCAGACGACGGCCAAGGCGCCCCCGGACATGCGCGCAGCCTTTCCCGTGGTGCTCCTCGCCCCCTGCGGCCGCCTGAACTACGCGCGCTGCGTGAGCGCGCAGGCGGCGACGGAGCTGACGGCGGAGGCGCTGTGCAGCGCAGCGCAGCTTGACCGGGGCGGCCGTGCTGCGTGCGACGCGGCGCTGCTGGAGGCTGCGCCGGCGCAGCGGCGCTACCACCTGCACCTGCGCGTCGGCTTCGCAGGCTCCTGCCAGCGCGCGGAGGAGTCGCTGGCGCACGCCGCGCTGGGCAGCTGCGACGTGCCCCCGCTGCGCGCCCAGGAGGCGCGCCTGCACCAGGTGCTTACCCAGGCGCTGGGCGCGCGCGCCACGCGCGTCCGCGTCGCGCCACGCCCGATCTGCGCGTCGCCGATGGCGCCTCTCGTCTGCCACGTGGCGCTCCATCCAGACCCTCAACTGGCGCACAGACTGGTCGACTCTGGGCCCAGCGCAGAGGACGCGCCACAGGCTGCAGCCTTCCGCGCATTCTGGGGAGACAAGGCGGAGCTGCGGCGCTTCGCGGATGGCGCAATCTGCGAGGCGGTTGTCTGGGCCGACGTCGCTCAGCAGCAGCGCCACACCATCCCGGCCAGGGCTGCCGAGTGGGCGCTCAGGCGCCACTTCCCGGACATCGACGCATGCGCGTGGTCGTCAGGCTGCCTGGACGCGGCGCTGCCGGAGGGGCCCAGCGGCAGCGCTCTCATGGCTGTACTGGACCGATTGGGCTCCAGACTGCGCTCCCTCGCCGCCCTGCCCCTCCGCGTCGCCAGCCTGCAGCCGCTGTCGCCCGCGCTGCGCGGCACTGCGGTGGCGCCACCGCAAGCGCATGCGCTGTGCGGCGGCGCTGGCGGGGGTGCGCGCGACGATGCTCTGCTGCCAGCCTGCGTGGACTGCCTGGACGTCATGGTGCAGCTGGAGGGCAGCGGCGCGTGGCCCGAGGACGCTGAGGCTGTGGAGAAGACGCGCGCCGCGTTTGCGTTGGCCATCGCCGCCGAGCTGGGCAGCGCCTTTGGCATCGACAGCAGCTGCAGCGAGCGCAGCGTGGACGTGCTCTTCGAGGGCTTCGCCTTCAGGCTCCACGTCACCACGGAGGCAGAGTGGCGGCGCGGGCGCGACGGGGGCGTGGCTGCTCGCGCCGGGCACGCGGCTGCGCTGGCGGGCGCGTGCGGAGCGCATCCCAGCCTGGCGCCCACGGTGCGCCTGGCGCACCGCTGGCTGAGCAGCCAGCTGCTGTGGCCGCACTTTGGCGCGGAGGCTGTGGAGCTGATGGTGGCGTCGCTCTTCCTGCACCCGCGCGCCACCGGCTGCGCGCCCGCCAGCCGCGAGGCTGGGCTGCTGGCCTTCATGGCGCTGCTGGCGGAGGGCGGCGCAACGCACGCGGTGGACTGCGGGGGCGCGTGGGGCAGCGAGGCGCGCGAGGCTGCGCAGCAGCAGGCCGCCAGCGCGCCGCAGCGCCCGCCGCTGCTGCTGCCCACGCCGGATGATCCGGCCGGGGAGCGCTGGACGCGTGGTGCACCCTGCATCGTGGCGCTGAGCCGGGCGCAGGCCCTCGCCGCTGTGTGCGGCCGGCGCCTGGGCGACGCGCTGCTCATCGGCGGCGGCGACGACCGCCCGGCGCTGCTGCAGGCCCTGTTCCGTCCGTCGCTGAAGGGCTTCGACTGCCTGGTGCAGCTGCGGCGAGGCGCGCTGCCCGCCCCGCAGCTGTGCCTGTGCCCGGCGGCGCAGGCGCCCCAAAAGCGCGTGTTGTGGCAGCAGCCCCCCCCAGCTCCGGGCGCGCCCAGACCCCTGCGTCTGGCGCAGCTGCCGCCGCAGCTGTGCGTCGCCGGCCGAGAGGCGTCTGCCCGACAGGCGCTGCTGTTCGCCTTCCACCCGCTGCCCCTGCTGCTCGCGCAGCTGCGCTCCCGCTTCGGCGCGCTCCTGGTGCCCTTTGCGGACGGCCTGGGCGGCGATGTGGTGGCCCTGGCGCTGCGCCCAAACGCCAGGCTGGCTGCGCCTGCGCTGCGCCTGCCGCGCGCAGCCTGCGCGCAGCCAGCCTCGGATGGGGGTGTCACGCTCAACCTGGCGGAGCTGGCGGCGGAGCTGGGTGCCGCGGGGATGGGGCTGGTGACGGCGGTGATGGTGGCCGAGACGCAGCAGCAGGGAGGGGCCACCACCCAGGGCCACAAGACCGCGGGCGCCAAGCGGGGCAACGCACCGCAGCAGACTGCGGCCTCGGCGCCGGGGAAGCGCACCAAGCGGGTGCGCTGATTCTGTGGGCGAGTGAGAGGAGAGAACTTGCGCAATCCAGTCTTGAGTCACAAGAAAGCCTGCTATGAGTTCTTGGAATCGGATTTACCCAGCGAACGAACTGTCGAACTGTCGAAGAACCGACGAACTGTCGGTCCGTCGCCACATCAGCCCACCCTCCCGCTCCTCTGTCACGCCTGCGCCTCCCTCTGCCCGTCCGTTTGGCGTTTCGCAGGCGGGGCTAACAGGCGCCACGCGGCGCGCCCGCGCCCGCGCGCCTTCAAGCATGCTTTCGGCTGTGCTCCATCCTACCCATCCCAACGAGCGATTTCCCACGCTTCCCAGCGGCGCCACCGCTCCGCAGGCATCTGTGGGCGAGACCTCTTTGGCCTCGGGGCCCGCGGGCGAGACGAATGGAGCCAACAGCGCTGAGGTGACAGCGGTGGCTTGTGACATCCCAGCTTTCCTCCCAGCGAAGGTCTGGCGCTGCCTGGACAAGAGCCACCCCCCCGACTGCGTCAGGTACGCCCCTGAGCCCGCGGCCGCGCTGCGCTGCGCCCAATGTGGCGGCTGGGTCCGTGAGAGTTGAGTCCTCTCCCTGAGTATGCAACCCTTTTCTCAGCTGCTCTTGCCCGCCCCTGCCCGCCGCCTATTGTGCCACCAAGCTGTGCTGCCCCATAACGGGGGAGTCCACGGAGAAGCGGCTGCGAACTGCGCTGGCGTTCTGCAAGGAGTGGACCGAGAGGGACCCTGTCAACAGAGAACGCTTGGTGCGCCTGCTGCAGCTACAGGCAGCTGCCACAGCTGCTGCGGAGCCCGGCCTAATGTTTAACCTGTGCGTCAGATCGATGCGCTGCAGAACGTCTGACACAGCACCGCCCTTCCCTCGCAGGCGCTGGCTGCTGAGGCGGGCACGGTGCAGGGCGGCGCTCGCTTTGCCGCCCTGCTGCGCAGCAAGGACTCGAGCGCGGTGCGCAAGGAGCACCTGTTCACCATGTGTTCAGAGTGGGGCTATTGCACAGCCTTCTGGTGCGTATCGCAGCGCTGGGGGGCGCCATCGGACAGCTGACTCTGGCCGCGGCTTGCTAGGACTTCGAAGCGCCCGCGCCCTCCCAACTCCGCTGATGACATCCCTGCCCGGCGCCCGGCGCCCACTCGCCCAGCGCCCCCTCCCGCGTCCAGCTTGGCGCCAGCGGCGGTGTGCGACGACGAGGCAACCACGGTGGTGGACACCCTGTTCCTGCTGCCCGTGCTGGCGCTGCGCGACCGCACGCTGACGGTGCTGTCCATGGCGACGCTGTGCATGAGCAGCACGCTGCGGCCGATGCTCGAGTCCTCCACCGCCGGCTGGAGCGGCCAGCTGAGCCGCGCGGCCTTCGTGGCGGCGGGGGGCGCGGGCGTGCGCTGGGCGCGCGTGCGCAACATAGAGGGGAGCTGCGCTGTGACCAGATGGCTGGCGGAGTGCCTGCGCGCGCGACAGGCCAGCTGCCGGTCGTTCCGGGAGCGCCTGGATAGCTCTGAACAGGCCAGCCAGCCAGCCTACTGGGTGGACACGCAGCACCTGTGCCCCGAGGCTGAGCTGGACGCCATCCGTGTTGTGTTGCGCGTGGGCGAGCCTCTCACGCAGTGCCACTGCGACAAGACCCGCTGCCCGGACGGCACTCTGCCTTCCGCCGAGGCCGCCTGGCTGTGCGACTACCGCGCAGCGCACGCGGGCTCGCTGGCCATCCTGGCCGTGGTGCAGAGCAGCGTGGAGCAGCGGC
>Ga0049083_10000808_pt1 | contig 11596 bp, 13 predicted proteins | sample GreLakmeMI27MSRF_FD_66719 | JGI IMG/M metagenome (GOLD analysis project Ga0049083, IMG submission 66719) | Freshwater lentic microbial communities from great Laurentian Lakes, MI, USA - Great Lakes metaG MI27MSRF | ecosystem: Environmental > Aquatic > Freshwater > Lake | place: Great Lakes...
AATCTCCGTTTGTCTCTATCTATCAGTCGAACCTGTTCGCCCCCATCATAAACACACTCTTCAAATATGCCCAAATGTGTTTATGGTGGAGGCGGGGGGAATCGCACCCCCGTCCTAATAGCCTTCAATCAAACATCATCAATTGTAAGTTTATTTATAACTTATAGGACTGCCAAGGTCTATCTCTGTACCATAAGTTCATTGCCCACTTCTCTCCTTTAGTTACCGGTGCGCCACCATGCTCGGAAAGAGGATGTAATTGTGGTGTGGAGAAGAAAGTATTACTGAAAAAGCACACTCTACCCTTAACAGGTTGTACTTCAAGACTCAACTTAGGAAAAACGGTAGCGCCGCCTTCTTCTACAGTATTCAAATATACAAGACCCGTAAAGATGCGTTGGCCGCGAGGATACTGTAGTTTCATTTCATCAGGACTAAAAGAGTCATGATGAGGTTTATATTCTTGGTTTACATCATAGTGTACAACTTGAAAATCTTCCGCTAGTGTGGGCGGGATACCACAGAACCGCGACAACTTAACCGAAACTTGTTCCGTTATCTCAGATTCTTTATGCTTGATAAACCCATATGAATTGTTACGATTTTCGTGTGGAACACCAACGCCGTTAACTAAGACGGTGGCAGGTTCTAATCTTTCTTTACCCAAATTGATAAAATGATCACACTCTTCGTCTGTCAGAAAGTTATCAAAATAAGTAACAAGCGGATTAATACATAATAGCATATTTTACCTCATAAGATCGTATAGCGGCAATTAATTTTTTAGTCCAGTTATCACGCTTCTCTAAAAAGATTTGAGGAGCTTCGTCTTCAACCGCAATAAGAACGCAAAGATTTGCAACGGGAATGCCTGTACGTTCTTCGTACATAATGGCATATGCAGCACACTGCATAAAATAACTTTCAATATATTTTTTCTTCTTCAATTTACCAGAGGTCTTGAAATCAATAACAGAAAGTTCTCCATCGTATTCAGCGATCAAGTCTACACGACCCGCTAGTTTAAGATGATTGCTATACAGGGCAAGTTCTTGTGCATGTATATTATTAATACTTTCCAAAACAGGTTTAAAATTCTTGAACAATTGTACGTCCAAGAGAGATAACTTACTATTAGAAAGATCAATCTCTTTATTCTGGAGATGATCTTCTACTAGAGAGTGCAACTTAGTACCGCGTGTCGTGGCGCTTCGCGATATCTTGTTGGCTGTTTCGGCACCGACTTTTGCTCTCCATTTTGCGATACCCTCGCGGGAGAGTTCACTCAGAACAGTGGTTATGGAAGGATATTTGTTACCATCATCCGTCACATAGACGCGACCACCATCTTCGGAAGTGATGGATTCACCAAAATCTTTATATTTGTAAATCGTCTTAAACATAGTATATCATACTCTATTTACCTTCAAATGTCAAGCGTTATTTTCACTCTTTGATTGATCATGGGGTGTCTATAAATTTCCATTTTTCGTAAGACCAATTGGCGTCTTTAGTTTTAATGCTTGACCAGTCTAAACCTGGCGAATCTATGACCATTTCTTGTACATGAATGGTTTCTCTCTCAATTAACCAACCTACAAAATTAACCAATTCCTCGGCATCTATTGCGGCTGGCGATTCATATATTTTTGAGGAAGTTTCGGTATTTACTAAACCCGCAATAACATTTAATATTCTCGGTGAAGGCCGAAATAATCTACTCCTGATAAATTCGTTGAGTTCTTTTTTTGCAAGAAATATCATTTCTGTTTTCTCTTTGGGTTCCTTCACAAGGGAAATCTTACTGCTAATGTTAATAATTTTTTTATCAGTTAGTCCCCAGAGTTCAACAATCTCTTTTAGCATTTCAAGTTGGCCTGTCGGATGAAATGCGTTATTAATAAAGATGTCTGCATCAACGCATTCTAAAAGAATGCGTTTTCTGGCCTCATCTGTACCAATATCGTAACCACCACTCCGACTAAAACCCAAAACCTCGGCCTCGGCGCGACAATAGTATTCAAAGAATTTTGCGCCGATGCCAGAGGTGTGCCCAATAATTACTACTCTTTTATGTAAACGAGTTCGTTTAGGATAACCCACGGGATCGTGGTTAACAATGTTTTTCTTCATAATTTAATCTCGCTATAATATATTCTTTTACTAATTTTGATCTTACAATGTCATCAACGCCAAATTCAACAACCTTAAAGGACGGCATTGTATCAGCAATTGCAATAAACTTCTTAAGACCGCTCATATCGTTTCTTTTATATAGGTCGGTTTGACGGAAGTCTCCACAGAAGATGATTTTGGAATGTGTACCAACACGTGTCATAATAGAGTTTAATTCCATGTCAGTCATGTTCTGGCACTCATCAACAATAACGATTGAATTATCAAGAGTGATACCACGAACAAATGATGTAATTAAAAATTGAACGGCTTTTTGCTCTTCCAGTCTTGTGAAGGGTTGTATGTGATTAAACAGACTATCACATATATCTATATATGGCAATTTATAAACTTCTGATTTTTCTTTTTCGTCACCTGGCAAGTGACCAATTTCTCGCGAAGGAACAGCAGACCTAACAATTATAACTTTTTGAAAATCTGAAGAACGATCTAAAACCTGCTCTAATGCTTTGTATAAAGCAATGAAAGTTTTACCCGTACCCGCTACTCCATGTAGTAGTATAGCATCGATTTCAGTTTCAAACAAGTTAAAAAAAATCTTTTGATTCTCTGTCATAGGACTAATTGTATTCAAATGATCAAGAGTAATTTTTAAGGATTTTGCTCTATTGCCATTATCAATAGAAATTTTTGGTTCATTGACTACGTGTAGGTTATGAACTCTTTTTTGTCTTGCCATGGTGATCGCCTTTTGGTCTGGAGTTAAAAAAAAGCAGCGCATAGAAAACTATGCACCGCTTAGAGATATGCTATATCATTAAAACTCACTCTTCTTTTATTCTGAGACGTTTCCAAGTTTTTGTTTAACCTTTTGCACTGCATTACGTATTTTAACGGTCTTGGCGTCTTTGGCGCCATAATCGCCTGCCAAGTTAGAGTATGGGTTTTGTTCAGCAATTTTATTTAAAACCTCCTTAAATCCACTAGGTGTTCGCGTTCTGTCACCGCCTCGCGAAGATATTAGTGCAGGCGCGCCGTTAACTCTTGCTTCTAGATGAGGGTTGTTTTCCATATACGCATCCCTTGCGGAGATGGACATAAACTCCTCGTACTCTTCACCAGTCTTCGTATTGTAGAACTTGTATGTTGGCATGTTATACCTTTATTTATAAAATTGATTATGCAACATTAATGTTCCACCAGGCGGGAACATTTCTACTTTTCCACTTTGCCATATGGTTTTTTGCGCCAATATAATAATTGCGATAAGACTCACGCGAATCACCCGGAACTTTATAAATATCCGGCATTGCTGGTGTTGGTTGTGTTAAATAACCAATAGGAATGTTGTTTGGTGGAAGTCGTAGAAAATAAACAAGGCGGCCGCATGAGTGATTCTTTCCGTAACGATGGGTATATTCTACAAGCAATTCCTGAAACAAACAAAACAACCATGTGTAATTATTATTTGATTGTCGAGCCCATACCGCTGATGGATGATTGATGTGAGTTGCTTTATAAAGCACATCATCTTTAGGAGTGTCGTTTAACTTCCAGCGTTTGATTTTGCGACCAGACTGTGACTGACCCACATACTCTTCACCGTCAAGAACGCGGTGAGCAGTGGATAGTAACTGTGCATATTCGAGGATCATTTTGACCACATGCTTGTCTAAATGCATTTCGGCACATTTACGTGGATTGCTGTCGAGATAAAAAATATTCATGATATATTAACCTTCAATTAGTATAGGAACTTCTTCAATAGAATTAACAATTTTAGTTATTAATTTTTTAGCGTATACTGATAATAACTCACTTTTGTGTGCTGTGTCAAGACATTTTTTCACAAAGAACACATCCAATTTACGGAGACTTTCGACTGTATATTTTTCTGATTTTTCTTCGGTTGAGAAGTAATTAACAACAAGAATAACAATATCTATTTCCTCGTCAGTATACAAGGGTAACCTATAACCAAGTTTTGGTTTTTGGTATCTTTTAGGAAATTTTAGAATCTCTGCGGTCATACTTATATTTATTAAAACACTTTGACATTGTACGTCTCCTCAAACAATTTAGCATCTTCTTTTGTATTAACCATAGGTTTACCACGAATATTTAAACTAGTATTTAATAGCATTGGGCACCCAGTTTCCTTGTACCACCTTTGGAGTAGCGCATATAACCCAGGATTTTGGTGTCTGTGTACAGTCTGAACTCTGCTAGTCCCATCCGCATGGATAATACCTGGAAAATCTTTTGGATATCTACATTTAGACACATATTGCATGTATGGCGAAGAATATGTTGGTATATCAAAATATTGGTTTGCTTTTTCCATTAATATGACAGGTGCAAACGGTCTAAACATTTGACGCTGTTTGATTTCATTAACTCGGTCGCGCACTCCGGCGCCCCTAGGATCTGCCAATAGACTTCTGTTACCCAATGCTCTGGGCCCAAACTCGGCACCTCCATTAGCGACTCCGACGATTCCGGTGGTACGCAACTCGTTTAGCAACTGCTCAACAGGATATGCTCCGGTTATATTATGCCCAAGATAAGGAGTAACCCAGCGTAACCGTACTTTATTATGTGCTGCAACTGCGCCGATGCTACTTCCAGCATCTCCTGGATTTGGCATAATCCAAACGTTTGCATAGTATTTAAACGCAATTGAATTTGCCTTACAGTTTAAGGCGCAGCCGCCCATAATCACAAGATTGCGTCTTTTTTTGTAGATGGACGGAGGCACAAGGTCGTGACACTTGATAACCAGTCTCTCAAAGATTTCTTCATAGATTAACTGAGTAGCCGCGGCGATATCAAAATAATCTTGTTCCGACTGAAGTTCGGGTCTCCACCATTTGCACCCTTTATGTAGATTTTGTTTCAGTTTAAAAGGTTCGCGAGTTTCTTTGAAAAAATCAGATTTGATTTCATTGTAGTATTTTTTGGGATCACCATAGGCGGCCATACCCATTAGAATATATTCTTCCTCGTTCGGTCTGAGACCAATTCTTTGGGTCATAGCAGAGTACCAAAGACCCAAAGAGTTAGGATAACTTTGCGACCAAAGTTTCTGCATATTACCTAGTTGACCATGCCAGATACTTGTGGTGGTAAATTCTCCAATAGCATCAATTACCAAGATTGCGGAATCAATATAGGGTGAAGTGTAAAACCCCGCAGCAGCATGACTTTCATGATGGTTGCCAGAAAATAATGTTTCTGTACCAATTTCTTTAAAAGACTCAAACTGTCGAAGATAATCAATAGGATTAAATCGCTCTATACCCTGACCGGCAACAAACTTGCGTAAAGACTTTAAACGCCAACTCTCGTACCAATGTATCTCGGTTGGTTTACCATATTCTAAGGCAGCGCGAATGATTGCGTCATTTAAGTTTTTATCATTTTTAATTCCACTATAGCGTTCGGAATGACTTGCAAAAAGTATGTTTCTACCTTCAATCACGGCTAAAGAAGCGTCATGAGAACCTGCCGAAATGCCCCACTGAATCATATCAAGTTCCCCACCCCGATTTAATTTGATGGTCATTCTTTCGAAAAATTACATGTTGCTTATCAATAATGCGCAAAGGATCGTATTTCCAATAATCCTGCATATGAGGCAAATAGTCAAGTATGTTCCTATTGCGTAGTTTGTCTAAAGGAACAACATAATCCTGCAATCTGATCCATTGAAACTTTCTAAACTCTTCTTCAACTTCTTTATTAAGCACATTTTCTGTAATGTTTTCAATAAATGCTGTATATTTGTCTCCAAGATTGCGTCTAATGGACATCTCTCGCACACGCTCTAGTGATGCTCTTGCGGCTTCTTTCATTTCTTTTGGAGCATAAATGGGATCCATATAAGCGGGTTGATTCACGCATTGCAAATGTGGAAGTGTGATGGCAAATGCGCCAGGTCCAACCTGAGTTTCCCACCATTCCAAAAATGTATCTATTGTTAAAAGATTAAATATTGAGATGGTGTGACTCAATGAAAGGTGATATTTACCAAGATTTTTGCGGGAAATATCTTTTAATGCGTCAATATGACCAGTAACCTTTTTCCATGTGAAAGGATAACGAATATATTCATTTACTAATCCCACACCATCGACACTAATTGTTACATGTAATTTATCGAATTTATTCCAGAGATCAAGCAATTCTTTTGACACTCCGCTGAGATTTGTGACATAATATAAACTTATATCTTTTGATCTACCCTGTTCAATCAATCGTCTCAGCATTAGTAGATGCGGTTCACTGATTGTTGGTTCGCCACCCAAGAAATTGATTTTTCTTAAATTGGGTAAACTATCAATCAACTGCGGCACATGTTGCTCAAGAAACCAATCGGGTCTTACCCAATGTAATTTTTGTCCTGATATCTTTTCTTGCTCTATTTGCCACAGAGAACTTGCGGAAGCATTACACATTAGACATGCGCTATTACATTTATTACCCACAGTAACTTCCAGCATCACTATTTTAGAAAGATCGGTTACAACGGGGTTATCAATACGCAAAGAATCGCTGTAAAGAGTATCGTTCCATATTTGCCTAGTGCTTGGTTGGCCAACCTCTTCTCGTTCCCGACAAAGACTACAAACATCGGGCCACTCATTCTGTAATAGCTGACTGCGCAATTTAACAATATCTTCGTTATTAAACCAAGGTATTAGTTCATTGTTGTAATATCCCAATTCATGCTTCTCAGTATTCCAAGCTGGCACTTTTATTGCGCAGCACGGCCTGCTTCCACCAGACTGTCCAAAACTTATAGAGTTTGCCGCTAACGCACAGTATAAATCTTTACTCATATTATTTCACCTTTGTGATGAGGATATCAGTACCGCACGTACAATGTGTTTTTGCGCATATAATAGGTTTAGATATTGTTGTCACAGATTCGTATATATTTCCCAATGAAGGACCTTGGCCGCAACTGGCCGCGCTAATATTTCCTTGACTGCTAATGAACAGACTTTCATCAACAAAGCATTTCCATCCAGCAAAAAAGTTTTTACGTTCAGCAACCAGTCTATTACCATTGAGAGACTGCTCTAGTCCGGAAGCATAGACTTCTTTACTTGCTGTTTGCCATTTACTACCATTTGGTTTTTTTGCATGTACATGTGTTTCAAAGGTATGCGTTTCAAAGAAATCGTACATTCTTTGTTCGCCATATTTCCATGGACCTACAGTAGTACTTATATCATCAAATAAAGGTACCCATTCCAAATTGTAAGTGTGTAGCGTTGAGGGTAACGATTTGCCAAATTCAATAACTTCGTCAAACCTATTCTCCTGCATCATCATTCTTAGACAGAGATAATTAACCTTATCTTGCAAGAAAACTGCGTTATCCAAATAACGTTCACGATTTGCAAAATCAATATGAAAACTAGCAACGATATCGTGAAACAGATGATAGTATTCTTTCCACCATTTTGCTGATGTACTTAGATTCGTATTAATTGCAATGTGAGGATCATCACACCTCGTCTTCAACCATTCAATAAGCGGTATCAGATGCGGCCAAACCGTTGGTTCACCGCCACTAAAAAAGAATTTAAACCCGTGATATTTTTTTGCTTCATACTCGCGAATCAATATGTTTAAGTTTTCTTTAATTTTCTCAAGGTCTTCGAAGGTATTTTTCTTTGGATTCTTACCAGCCCAGTTACCCGGATTACAGTAAATACACTTGTAATTGCAAAAGTCACTGACCTGCCATGTGATATTGATATACGGTTCGGCAACTGGTCTGATGGCAATCAGTTCGTCGGTCACAATATATCCTTAAAAAGTTCCATGCCTTTAATCTTGACAGGTCGCCTTAGATCCATAAACTTAACATAAGTCATAAGTCTTTCGGCTAATTCTTGATCATATTCCTCATTCTCAATTGGTCCTTTACAGGCCTCCAAATCAAAATCTGGACTAACAAAAAACGGCGCCCTACTATCCCAATATTTCTTGGCGGCCTCAACTAATTCAGGAACAAAGGCCTGTCGAGTTTCTTTCTTTATACAAGCAAGTCCCAAATGGCTTGGTGACGTTAATGTAATTGGCCACCAATATATTTTCTTGTTGTATTTGACTGCAATTTCGTTAAGCATTTCCCAGATTAGAGGCATCTGATTAAAGTTTAATGCTTGTAGGACTGTATAGCATTTAATTGTCCAGCCGGGTCTAGTCGCCGCCACACTAACCGCTTTTTTGATATTATTTTTAACCGTTTCAAAATTGCTAGGAAATCTAACGTATTCGCCAATGTCACCCACACCATCAACACTCATCTGTATTTCCACATTGTCAAATTTTTCAAGTTTGTCGTAGAAAGAAGGATTCCATGTTGTCATATTGCTGGTAAATTCAACACGGCAAGAAGTGTTTTCGGCATCTAATAGTAATTGAAACATCTTATAGTTTGCTTTTATAAGAGTTGGTTCGCCGCCGGTTGTATATAGTCTTCGCAGTTTTGGAGCCATCTTTTTAAAGTTGTTGTAAAAGGTTTCAGTCTCAAACCAATTATGAACATCTGTTCTGTCTACGGCACTTCTTTCTTTTTGCCATAATTCCTTAAACCAAGCAAACTCACCTTCTACAAGATTTTTATCTAGATATTCGGCACGTTCTGCGTGTATCATAGAACTGCTTACGGACCAACACGTGACACATTGTAAATTGCACTGATTGCCTAAACGTAATTCCAAACTTGTTGGTAATTGATCAATCGACCAATGATCCGCCGATGGTTTTGGTTGCCATGGGGATCGTACCATAATTTGTTTCTTGGCGGGTTTGGTGACCACATCTTCAAAGAATCTGTCTAACACCGGATCTTCTTTCTTATTATCGATCCAAACTTTATTTTGTCCCATTCTCGGACTATGACCGGACAATTTTTCATTCTTATAGCAACCATCACATTCCATAACACCATAGTTTAATCGCGTGTTTTCTCGGACAAAGTTCATATGGTAACCATTCCATATGTCTTCGATATTATGATGTCCTAAGTTAAAAGGAACACCTTCCTTATTTTTAACAAACTGATCTAAGTGAATATTACAACATAGTTTAATCTTACCATCGGTATTAGTGTTTAGATTTAACCAAGGTAATACACAAAATTTATCCACTTTGGAAGTAAGCCAATCTATTCTACTTCCATAGGGTACGGAACTGGGTATTTTTGTATTGCCTCTAGGGGATGCGATAATCGTTGTCATATTATACTTTCAATCTCTCTCGCAATTGTCCCAAGTCCAACATTATATCAGACCATTTTTCTGAACGTCTAGTATCAAGTTTGTCGTTATATTTAAAAAATTCGCTTAGTTCCTCAATACTTGTTTTACCTTGCCCTAAAGCATTGATAATCCACGTAAATCCGTCAGCAAACTCCCGCATATAACTATACTTATCACGGTACTCACCGTACAACTTTATTAATTTGTCTTTTTCTGACTGAGGTAGAATACCAATATTAGCAAAAGAAGGCCAGGTACAAAGATTAAATCTAGGACCTGTGACTGAACCTGGATTAGAATCAATATATCCTTTATCAATTAGGTAATCAAAATATTTTGGAAACTCATATATGTTCCAGAGACTAATCGTAGGAGTAATGCTAAACTTTACGTTAGGCGCTTCTTCTCTAAGGCGCTTTATATTTGCTTCAATTCTAGTCCAATCTGTACCCTTACGAATAAGTTCGGCATGTTTGCCCATACCATCTAAACTTGCCCACACTCTAACATTTTTAAAATGTTTCCAATAAGCAAGTAAGTCTTTTTGCTTATACTTTAATGTGGAAAAATTTGAAGTATAGTTTAAATCGATGTTAGTTCTACCATTTGCAATCCAGTAATCCAGACATTGGTAGTGTTCTTCGGTGATGATGATCTCTCCCCCGGCAAAATAAACTTCCTCAACTTCGTCAAGATGATGTGTTAGTTTTGAAAAGAAAACGTTTTCCTCATTATTGGAAATTATTACCTTTTTCATACCAAAATACTGATTGAGATGATCTGCTCCATCATTATCTATATGTTCTTGCGCCCACAAACTACTGCAAGATGGACCACAACTTCTACATTTAAAATTGCAGAAATTGCTAAAACGAATATCCATATAGCGCATATTAAAATGGTCTATGGTGCCATCATTACTCGTAGCATTTACAGAATGTAAATTCTTCATACCCTGTCTGTTGTTCTGCGATTGACGAAGCGTTGTTACGCCATAATCTTCCAATTCATAACAGCGAGAACATTCCTTAACGGGTTCATCATTGAGCATTGCAACTCGAATTTCCTTGTATCGATCCGAGTTCATCACATCAAGAATTGTGTTTTTGTTTGTATAAGACACCGGCATGGTGGAGTCTGCTATGCAACACGGAAAAACTTTACCATCAGGCCATCCGTGTAAATGTATCCACGGTAAAACGCAGAATGTTTTGCAGTTTTTTAAGAAGTTTTCGTCTACAGTATTAGTCATAGATAAAAGGATCCCGCTTTCGGAGTTCTTCCAATTTTTCCTTTCTAATACGGTCACGCTTTCTTTTATTCAACCATTCTTTAAAATTTTGCCATAAAGTTTTCATTAATATTCTCCTATTAGACTATTATACAGCACCAGCGGCATATTTGTCAAGTATTATATGATATTTTTCTCACCGAAAATCTCCTTCACGTGATTAAATACTTTGATGTGTGTATCCGACCACCCATTTTCAACATTGTTTTTCATGTTTTGGTAATTGTGTTCTAAAATATTTTCCATACTTAGATACATGTTCATCTTTTCTTCTTTAGTTAATCCCGCAAGTCTTCTCATCTCTTTAACAATAGCTTCATATCTGGCAACGGTTTCTAGACTGTCGTATTCTTCGTTGATAAAACCATCAAAAGTTTTATAACCCCGTTCTCTAAGTTTGGCTAAAGTTCCTTTAGATCCATAAACGATAAAAGGTTGATAGACCAAAAACTGCTTAAACGTTTTTTCGCTGATAAAGGCACACCTTTCTTCGTCAGCAAAAAACGTTTCACTAACAACAGTAACCCACGTGTTTAGTGCAACATTTTCATTATAGTTATTAGTGAAAAATCCCGTATCAAGTCCTTTAGCAAACTCACCTTCTTTTCCTTTATCCCATGAACTCACAACAGGTAAACCGATATTAAGTTCACGCAATTCTGTATGGTCAATTTTTAAACCAAAATAATCAATTCCCCGTGGATAATCGGTCTTAACGTTATTCATGCTGTAAATAGAATCATCAAGCAAATTATGCTCTTTTAATGCCCTATATAAGAAAATTCTATGTTGTCTAGGTCTTTTTTGCAAAACGCTTAAAGTTTTTATGTTTTCTAAATTCTGTGTTTTATGCTTTACATGATCGGCAAATTTTGGCAATGATGTTTTG
>Ga0049083_10000809_pt1 | contig 11595 bp, 3 predicted proteins | sample GreLakmeMI27MSRF_FD_66719 | JGI IMG/M metagenome (GOLD analysis project Ga0049083, IMG submission 66719) | Freshwater lentic microbial communities from great Laurentian Lakes, MI, USA - Great Lakes metaG MI27MSRF | ecosystem: Environmental > Aquatic > Freshwater > Lake | place: Great Lakes...
CTAAAACGGGGGTCGAGGGGTTTCTGTAAAGAAGGAGTCCTATTTATAACACGCCACTGTTCAGTCGGACTTGCGGAGGACCGGGGAGGGGGTAGGTTAACTGCACTATGGGACCATTCGCTATCGTAATCATCGGCTTAATTCTCGCTGGCCTCGTCATCGTTGGCCTTTGGGGCGTGGGGATTTACAACACGCTTGTCGGGTTGCGGAACCGCTTCAAGAACGCGTTCGCTCAAGTGGACGTCCAGCTGAAGCGCCGCTACGACTTGATCCCGAACCTCGTCGAAACCGCGAAGGGGTACATGGCCCATGAAAGCGGCACGCTGACTGCGGTCGTCGAAGCCCGCGCGAAGGCTACGCAGGCCAACGTTCGCTTTGCGGGCAACCCGACCGATCCAGCCGCCATGCGCGACCTCGCGCAGGCTGAGTCCGGCCTCAGTGGCGCCCTCGGCAAGCTGATGGTCGTCTCGGAGAACTACCCTGAACTCAAGGCTGATGCCACCATGAGTAAGCTCATGGAAGAACTCGCCTCGACCGAGAACCGCATCGCCTTCTCCCGGCAGGCCTTCAACGACTCCGTGCAAGAGTACAACACCTCGCGCGAAGTCTTCCCGAACGTCTTCGTGGCGAACTCCTTTGGTTTCCTCCCGGCCGAGCTCTTTAAGATCGAGAACGACGTCGAGAAGGTTGCCCCGACGGTAAAGTTCTAAGTATCCGGTGGTTTACGCACCTAATCCCTGAGTCGCCCCATGGCGGCCACCATGAATTTCTTTCGGGCCCAGGATGAGGCCCGTGGACGCACGACGAAACTGGTCGTGCTCTTGGTGTTGGCCATCCTGATGCTGACGGGCAGCCTGTATGCCATCGCCGTGTATGCGAAAGGGCAGCTGATGGAGCGTGGGTCCTTGGAATGGTTTCAGCCGCAGCTTTTCTTAGCCACCTCGGGGACGGCCTTGGTGGTCATCCTGGGGACCAGTTGGTGGCGCATCTCCGAACTCGCTAAAGGGGGTGCTTTTGTGGCGCAGAGCCTCGGGGCTCGTCCGGTCTCGCCGCATACCAAGGACTTGGCTGAGCGCCGTTACCTGAATATCGTGGAAGAAATGTCGCTCGCCGCGGGCTTGCCGATGCCGGCCTGTTTCGTCGTCGACCACGATACCACAATCAACGCCTTTGCCGCGGGCAATAACCCACAGGATGCGGCCGTAGCCGTGACCCGGGGTTCATTGACTTATCTCAACCGCGACGAACTCCAAGGGGTCATCGCGCATGAGTTCAGTCACATCGGTAACGGTGACATGAAACTCAACCTCCGCATTATTGGTGCCATTGCGGGCCTGACGGCGCTCTCGCAGCTCGGCTATATCTTAATGCGCCTGACGGAGCATGCGGACGACAAGGACAGCGCCAAGTTGGCCCTCCCGCTCGCCTTCGGTGGGTTCGTCATCTTTCTGCTGGGTCTGGGCGGCGTCTTATTTGCACGCATCATTCAGGCCTCCGTCTCCCGCCAGCGTGAGTATTTGGCGGACGCCTCCGCGGTGCAGTTCACGCGTAATCCGGAAGGTTTGGCGGGGGCGCTCAAGAAGATTGCTGGGCTTAAGGGTGGCCAGCGTAAGGCCACGACGAGTGAGTTGGAAACGCAGCACCTGTTCTTCTCATCCAAGGGTGGGTTCATGGAGTTCATCTTCTCCTCCCATCCTCCGATCGGTGATCGCATCCGTCGGTTGCTGCCCACGTTTGACGGCGTGATCCCTGACGTGGTGCCGGTCGGTGCGTCCGATGAACTGGTGGCAGGCCTTTCCGGGCGACAGGCCTCAGCGGCGATTCCGCCACCTATCCGCTCGGCCCGTGCTCACCGTATCCCGACGAACCTAGAGATTCAGGAAGCCGTTGGTTTTCAGGGCACCTTACCGATGGAACTCCGGGCTTCGGCGGCGGATTCCATTGGGGCGATGGCCATCGTTTTAGGCCTGATTCTCCGGCAGAACCCTGAACTCCGGGCGCAGCAACTGCAGACGGCCCGGGGCTTGGCGGGTGGGGAAGTCATCGCGGAGGCGCTGCATCTTTCCCCGCAACTGGCGGCCTTGCCGGCGGGTTCGCGTCTGCCCTTACTCGACCTTTCAATGCCGGCCTTGCGCCAGCTCTCGAAGGCGCAATTGGCCCTCTTCCGCCTCGCCATTCAGAAAGTCGGCTTCGATGCCAATGACGGCCTCATCGTCTTGCTCGTGCAGGCCTCGATGCGACGGTACCTTGACGACGCTGGCCGGTCGGGCCCGCCGCCCCTGGTTGGCCTCTCGGTCAGTTACGCCTTGGTCCTCTCGGCCGTGGTGCGGACCTCGCGGGAAACCGCGCAAGCGCAGCAAGAAGCCTTTGCCTTGGGCGTCGCCGAGCTCGCCCGTCCGGACCTTTCGACCACCATCTTGCCGGAGTCGGAAGTCGACCTTCAGAAAGTTGATGAAGCCTTGGCGGTGATTGCGGCGCAAAGTGTCTTTGAACGTCGTCGCTTCGTGCGCGCGTGCGGAGTCGCCATGCTGCATGATGACGTCGCCGAAGCCGCCGAGATCGAAATCCTCCGGGCCGTGGCGGATACCTTGGGGATTACCTTTGCGACGGGGATTCGGGCGTAGGGCTGAAGGGACGGAGAGAAGCAGAGGCAGTGAGGTGCAAAAGTGCAAATTGGAGCGGAGCTCCTGTGCAAAGGTGGAAAGGTGAACACCAGAAACAGAGGAGAGGATTACAGAGTACGGAGTGCTGATTACGGAGGGAAGGAGGCAGTGAGTGCAAAGGTGCAAATCGGCCTAAGGCCTGTGGAAAGGTGCGAAGATGAAAAGGGAGTGAAAAGGGGGACCGGGGACCGGGAAATTGCAAGCGGCCTGGGTCGTCTCTGAATTATCTATCCGCTAAACACTAACCGCTATCCGCCAACGACGGCACGCAGTGCCAACCCTACCCGCGGCAACTAGGACAGCACGTGGTGCTGTCCCTACCAGAGGCAGGGAAGGGGGCGCAGTGAGCGGGTTTATTATGGATTATACGAGGGAAAATGGCCGCTATTTATTTTATAAAATATTGCAGGGGTTAGGGGGTAGCCCACACTTCATGTACCCCCATTCAATGTCCGCACTTTGCTGTGCGGGCCCACCTATCCGATGCCCTCTCGTCTTCGTCCTGCTACCCGTATCTCTCGTGCTACTCTCCTTGCTGCCGCCTTCCTCGCGGTAGCGAGTCCGGAGCTATCGGCCGAAGCGCTCAGCTTCGATGGCATCCAAGCGAGCGCGACCGCCACGAAAGTAATCTTCGCTACCGATTATGCGGACTACCTGGGTGGCCAAGCGACATTCAACTCGGCCAACGGCGGGGGCCGACTGTATTGGCGAGGGGCGGCGGGCGATGGGCAGTACATGCACTTTGACCTTAGCAGTTTGGCGGGACAACGAATTATCGGGCCGGGCTACCTGACCTTACAACGCGCCAACCCCCAGTGGGGTGGCGACGTGGGTGGATCGTTTGTGGGCTTGGCAAACGGTGCCTGGACGGCGGCTGGTGGAGGCGCGGTTCCAGGCGTCACGGCACTGGTCTCGCCGGTGAGCACCACGGGATCATACTCGGGGGGTGCGTCCGTGAGTTGGGGTCTTGGCGGGAGCGTCCTGCAAGGCTTAGTCGACAGTCCCAGCACGAACCTTGGTCTCGCCGTGATCGGCGGCTCGGGATCGACGATGCATTTCGATGGGGGGATGAGTCCCACCCTCACGCTTCGTACTGGCACGCTGAGCGCTGCGAGCGTGGCGGGCGTCATCACGGTCACTGGGGGAGAAGCCTGGAACGCAGCCAATTATACTTTTAGCGCTGGTGACGCTTATGCGGCCGCCGCGACCTTAACCATCAATGCCTCTCTCACGGGTGGCTCGGCTGGTGATATTGTCATCAATGGCGGCCAAGTGGTCGTGAACCAACCTGGCGGCATCGATAACGCCTATTGGTCGGTCAATTCCACCCGCATCAATGCAGGCGGTCTCTTGACCATTAATGGCCATTCGCACGTCAAGAACGTCACCTTGGCCGGCGGTGAACTCGCCGCCAGTGCCTTCAATGGGCTGTGGGGCGGCTGGAGTATTGACGGCCTCTTGGTGGCGACCGGCACCACCGTTTCGACCATGAGTGCACCGCGTGTGAGGATGGATAATACGACCGCCGTTCAGGTGGACGCCGGCTCTAGCTTAAATTTCACCGGCGACATCCTCATGGGCGCTGTTACCAAAACTGGTCCCGGCATCCTTACTTTATCCGCGGCCAATATTCATAGTGGCGGCGTCGCGCTCAACGCGGGTACCTTGTCGCTGAAGAACGATGCGGCGCTCGGCACGGGTGCGTTAACGGTCAATGGCGGTAAACTCGTGCTCAATGGTTTAGCTGGTCTCCATGAAGGCAGCCTCTCGGTCACGTCCTTGGATGCGACCCAAGCCAACCCGCGGACCGCGACGCGCCTGACCACCACGATGGCGAATACGAATGCGGGTTGGGGTGATAACCAGCAATGGAACTACTCCGGCTACGTCTACGTGCCGACTGTCAGTCGCTGGACTTTCGCTGAATGTATCGACGACGCTGCGTGGCTCAAGGTCGACGACACTGTGGTAATCAACGACGGAAATTGGGGCAATGTGAGCCTGGGCAGTATTGACCTCTCCGTCGGCTGGCATCGGATTGACGCCCGTTTCCAGAATGGTGGCGGTGGCGCTGGCTATGCTGGTACCTGGGGCACGGGTTTCGGGTTTGGGGTGGACCGCCAAGGGCGCGGGGATGCTGCGATTGCAAACTTTACCACGTTATCCGATGCAGGCGACGGCGCCACGCTCGTGCGTGACCTCCTGATTTCTAATAACCTCGTCTTAGCGGCGGGGGTGAACGAGCTGCAAACTCCGGTGGGGGGCGCGATTCTCTCCGGTATCTTGAGTGGCTCTGGTCAGTTGCTTAAGACGGGGAACGGCTGGCTAACGCTCACGGGGGCGAATACCTACTCGGGTGGGACGCATTTAACGGAAGGTGTGATCGTGGCTGGCAGCGCCGGCGCCTTAGGCACTGGCGACGTCACCTTTACCGGTGGCGTTTTACGCTTTACGGCAAACTCGACGGGAGTCGCTTGGGCAGAGCGCATCAAGAACAGTCCTGCGCCGGTCACACTTGATAGTGCTGGCCTGAACCTCTCGGTCAACGGACTCGTTGCTTCCAACACTGGCGGCTTAACTAAGTTAGGCCAAGGTACGCTTAGCTTGGTGGGCGCTAGTTCCTATGGCGGGGAGACCCGCGTCAACACGGGCACGCTGAAGCTGGTGACTACGCTGGGGGCGGCCACCGTCGCCACGAGCACTGGGGCTGTTTTTATCGCCGCTACGGGCAATCGCCTCGCGGGCCTCGTTCCCTCGAGCAACGTCGGTGGCGGGGCGGCGGAAGGCAGTGGCTTAGTCGGCAGTTTGACGGATGGCGTGGCGTTGGTGGGTGCGGCCACCGCGTATACTGTCAACAGCAGCCAAGTCATCACCTTCAACTTGCCGACCGCTGCGGCTCCGCTGGGCTATGATTTGCTGGGTGTTAAGATCTATGCGACCTGGAATGATCCGGGCCGTGATGCCATCAGCTTGGAGGCGCTGAAGGTTGCGACCGTGACTGATCCCACGACCTTCGTCACCCTGGCGGGGAGTGCCGTGAACTTTGATCCAGCTGGTGGTTTCAATGGTTTGAACCTCGCGTCGATTATGGCTGCGAACGGCGTGCTCGCGAAGGACGTTGCCGCCGTGCAGTTCGTCTTTGGGGCGCAGGAGAACGGCCACGCTGGCTATGCTGAGTTGGAGTTGCTCGCGACCGCTATCACGGGGACGGGTGGTCGTGATCTCTTGCCTGTGACTAGCCGTTTGATTGTGGAGGCAGGGGCGACCTTAGACCTCAACGGTAACCACCAAACACTTGCGGGACTCGCGGGGGCTGGGACAGTTACGAACGCCGCCTTGGGCGGCACGGTCACCTTGACCGTCAACCAGGATGCCACCACCACCTTTACCGGCGCGTTGACCGGCGATTTGCGCTTAGTCAAATCCGGCAACGGAATCCTGACCATTGCTGGTAGTAGCACCTACACTACCGATACCACCGTGCAGGCGGGTACGCTGGTACTTGAGGGTTACAACGGTTATGCACCGATTCGCGGGACGCTGACGGTCAATGCGGGGGCGACCGCGGTGACGACAGGTGATGGCACGGGCTTGGGCTGGCAGCTCTGGAACGGAGCCAAACTCTCCAAGTTGATTATCAACGGCGGAACCGTCACGACGGCCGGCGTCATGCACGTATGGGACTTAGCGGGCGGCGTGGAGATGACTGGAGGTACCCTGCAGAGTAATAACGGGATCGATACTGGCGGGGATAATCGACTCGAGTGGCGCAACGCGCATGTGACGACCTTTGCCAGTGCGGATGCCGCGAAGATTGCCGGCCGAATCAACCTGCGGGCTGATGGCGGGGCCGGGACTGGTCTCAACCTGACTGTCGCGGATGGGGCGGCTACGGTCGACCTTTTGATCAGTGCGGCCATTACGGAGGCGGGGGGGCAGCCGGTCACCAAATATGGCGCCGGCACTTTACGACTCAGTGGCACTAATGTTTTCACTGGCGGTTTCGTTATCCAATCTGGGACAGTGTCTGCGGCCGCTAACTCGACCAGCAACGGCGGCTATTCCAGCTTAGGAGCTGGCACCGTAACCATCCAGAATGGTGCAACCCTGGTCTCCGATAGCGAATTCTCCACCGGCAACGAGTCGATGGGAGGTAACGTCGGTAAGATTACGGTGAACGCCGGCGGCACTTGGTTGATCAACAGCCGAGGTAATACCGTCCGCAATGGGCTAGAATTGAGTGGCGGTAGCATCAGCGGCGCTGGAGGGGATGCTGATTGGGGAGGCCTGTATCTGCGGAATACTACGGTCACTATTAGCGGCGGGGTCGTCTCAACGATTGCCGCCGATACGGCGATGAATGCGGTGACCACTTTTACGGTGTCCGGCGGTAGCCAACTGAATTTCAGTGGCTCATCACACAACAGCTACGGCGCCACGGGTGGCGTCAGCAAGGAAGGTGATGGCCCCATGATAATCTCCGGCCCGGCCAGCTTTACGGGAGCGTCTACCGTGCTGGCGGGCACTTTGGTTTATGCCAATGCTTTTGCCGCCTCGGCCCACACGATAGCGAGTGGGGCGATCTTGGAACTGAATTTCGCCGCTTATCGTGATTCTGGTACGACCTCCTTCAGTGGCGTGGGGACGCTCCGTAAGACGGGGGCAGGGACTATCCTATGGGGGGGAGGGTCGGCGACCTTCAGTTTGGGCGCCGGTGCTCTCATCGATATCCAAGAAGGTGTCTTCACTGGTGGTTCCCACGCTAACGAGAACTGGACCACCAATCTCTCCGACCTGAACGTCGCGGCTGGGGCCGTCTTTAATGGCGTTGAAGCCAACGTTCGCGTCAATCGCCTCAGCGGCACAGGCACGATTAAATCGGGCTACGGCGGCGCGGGTTATCAGGCACTGACCTTCGGGGTAGAAAACGGCAGTGGGGCTTTTGACGGGCTTATCGTAGACTCCCAGAGTGCTGCCAACATCGTCAAAGAAGGCACGGGGACGATTGTCTTCCTTGGCGCCAATACCTATACTGGTAGTACGCTGGTCTCGGCGGGAACGCTCCAGGTGGGCGATGGTGGCTTGATTGGCACCTTAGGCGCGGGCGCGGTGACTATCTCTGCGGGGGCGACCTTGGAGATTAACCGAGGTAATGACTTTGCGAGCGCGGTGGGGCAGACTTTCAGTGGAGCGGGTACCCTTGTGAAGACCGGTGCTGGTGAGGCGGTCTTTAAGGGTAATATGAGCGGCTTGGATAAATTGGTCGTGTTTGATGGCACCGTCCGCACGGATAGCTGGAACCCTTGGAAGGACGGCTTACGCTTGAGCGTTAATGGCCTAGGAACTTTTGAGCTTTGGAACACCGCTGTGACTATCGGGGAACTCAGTGGAAATGGCGTCATTCGTAACTCCGCCAATTGGAGTGGCTACGCGAATGGTGCGGCCATCGCCGTCAACAACCTCACCGTCCAGTCGGGTAATTTTGGCGGCACTATCAGTGACAACGGTTACGGCTCTGGCGGCACCACGGGTTCGGCGAACAGTGATACCACCTTGAGTCTCATCAAGACGGGCGTCGGCACGCTCACCTTATCGGGCCTGAGCGATTATTCTGGAATCACGGTTTTTGCGGGCGGCGTGGTCAATGCGGCTTTCTTGGCTGATAACGGGATGCCGAGCAGCTTAGGCTTGGGTACTGGCGACACTGCCGGTGACCGTATCGGCCTACTCTTCCGCGGGGGAGTCTTGAAGTATACCGGTTCCTCTGCCCAGACCACCAATCGGGCCATCCGCTTGAGCACAGCTGGCGGGGGCGGGACCATTGACGCTTCTGGTAGTTCGGTCGATGCGACGTTAGTTTTCTCCCGTTCGCAGATGCCTAACTGGTGGGAGGAACCAGGCGTCCGAACGCTCACTTTGACCGGCCTCAATACCGGGGAAAATACCCTTGTGGCCGGCATTAACGATTTATCCGGCCCCACTACCATTCATGTGAACAAAGAAGGCATAGGCACATGGGTGCTGGCTGGCGCTGGCAATTACCTCGGCGTCACGGACGTCAAGGCTGGCACGTTAATTGCCACTCACAGCACTGCGCTGGGTACCGGTGGACTCAACGGGGCCACGATGACCTGGATTCGCGCTGGCGCGACGCTCGCTCTGAGAGGTGATATCAGCATGAACGAGCACCTACACGTGCTCGGTACTGGGGTCGGTGGGCTGGGTGCCATCCGCAGCTTGGCGGGCACTAATGCGTTGACCCAGTGGATTGGTTTGGACGGTGACACGACCATCCGTGTGGATGCTGGCACGTTGACGTTGACGAATGTTGTCTACGGCGACGGCGCTGCGAATGCCTCCAATCTTACCAAGGTAGGTGCCGGCGTCTTAGTGCTATCGGGAGCAAACCTTTATTCTGGCGTCACGGTTTTCGCCGGCGGCGTCGTGCAAGCCACCACCTTGGCTGATAATGGGACGGCGAGTAGCTTGGGCGTGGGCACTGGCGATACTAATAATGATCGCATCGGCCTGCTCTTCCGCGGCGGCGTCCTGCAGTATACTGGCTCGACGGCTCAGAGCACGGACCGGGCGATCCGCTTGAGCACAGACGGAGGGGGCGGGACCATTGATGCTTCGGGCAGCAACCCTTCGGCGACGCTATCGTTCACGCGTGCATCGATGCCTAACTGGTGGGAAAATGGTGGCACTCGCACCCTCACTTTAACCGGGATTAATACCGGAGAGAATACCCTTGTGGCCGGCATTATGGATTGGTCCGGCGTCACTACCATCCATGTGAACAAAGACGGGGTAGGCACTTGGGTGCTCGCGGGGGCTAGTAGTTACCTGGGCGTCACGGACATCAAAGCGGGCACGTTGATCGCCGCCCACAGCGCTGCGCTGGGTACGGGTGGCTTTAATGGCGCCACGATGACTTGGGTTCGCTCTGGCGCTACGCTGGCCCTGAAAGGCGATATCACCTCGAATGAGCAGATCCGTGCGGGTGGTGCCGGTGTCGGTGACCTCGGTGCCATCCGAAACTTGGCGGGTAACAACACGCTGACTCAAGCGGTCTCTCTGGACAGCGATACGACCATCGGCGTGGACGCGGGGACGTTGACGTTGACGAATACTGTCTCCGGCGACGGCCCTTTGAATGCCGCCAGTCTCATCAAGATGGGTAATGGCATCTTAGTGCTTGCTGGGACGAATCTTTACACTGGTGCGACTATTCTCGAGGGCGGTAAACTCGTGGTCAGTTCGTTGGGTACAGGCAGCGGCGGTTCCTCCTTGGGGGATGCGAATCCTCAGTTAGCCCATAAACTTCAACTTAAAGGTGCGGTCACCTTAGAGTATGCGGGCGTGGGCGAAAGCACCGACCGGAGCTTTACCGTCTCTGGTTCTGGGCTGACACTTTCTTCGGTCGGCACGGGCCCGGTCATATTCACGGCGGCATCGTTACTAGCCCTATCGGCCGACGGCGTATCGACGCGGACGATTACGCTGACAGGAACGCAGACGGGCGACAATTCCTTCGGCTCGACCTTATTGGGAAATCCTGCCGCGGCAGATACCTTCCAGAAAATCATCAAGCAGGGCGTCGGTAAGTGGGTCCTAGAGGGATCGCCTAACCGCTTGAGCAGTAACTTCAGGGTGGAACTCAAGGCCGGCACCTTGGGCTTGGTGACGGGTGCCCTCGGCGGCGTCGATTATAGTGGCGACATTGCCTTCAACTCCAATTCCACGCTGCGATGGGAAGCGGGTAACTCCGACGACTTGTCGTCCCGTATCATCATCGATGATGGCGTGCGGGCGACGTTGGATGTGGTTGGGGGTGAACTGCCTTTGGCTGCTTCCATGCGGGTGGGGGTGGCGCAGACCGCGACCTTGCATAAGACTGGGGCGGGTACGTTGACGTTGAATGCGTCGCAGGCGGTATCTGCGGTGAGTATGGATGCTGGCAGGATCCACGTGAATAATTCTGGAGCCTTGGGCTCGGGTGCGGTGACCGTGAATGGAGGGACCTTATCCATCGCCACAGGGGTGTCCGTTGCTAACGCCGTCCTGGTTTACCAAGGGGGCGTCTTGGAAGGCACAGGTGGCGCGGGGGCCGTTCGGATTAAGGTCGGCGGCGTGCTCAGCCCGGGGGCCTCGCCGGGTATCTTAACGATGCAAAGCCTTATCCTTGAGGCCGGCTCACTCATCGATTGGCAAATCCATGATGCGGCTGGGTTGTCGGGCGTGGGCTATGATCGCATGGACGTGCTGGGTGCGGTCGACCTTTCGGGCTTATCCATGGGGAGTAAGGCGACTCTCCGGGTTATTTCCTTGGTGATAGTCGGGCCGGATGTGGTGGGCAATCCCCTGAACTTCGACAACAACGTCGCGGCGAATACGGCGCCACGCAGTTTTAAATTGGCGACCTGCGGAAGCCTTAATCTTGGTACCAATCAAAACATCAATGACGCGTTCACCGTCGATGTCAGTCAGTTCCGCTTTTCGGATGGCTCGTTGGCCGATGCGAGCCTGTGGGTAGTCTCCTACGACTCCGGAGCTGGGGCGATTATGTTAACGGCGATCCCGGAGCCGTCGACCTATGGACTGGGCTTGGGTGCGCTGGCACTCGCGTTGGTTGCCGTGCGGCGGCGGCGAGTAGGAAGGAAGAGCCAATAAAGGGGACAGGTTGGCTGGAGTATGGAGTATAGGGGGCTGAAGAGTGCAAAGGTGAAAATCAGAGTACAGAGTACAGAGTGCGGAGTACAGATTACGGAGGGGAGGAGTCAGTGAATGCAAAGGTGCAAATCGGCCTAAGGCCTGTGGAAAGGTGCGAAGATGAAAAGGGAGTGAAAAGGGGGACCGGGGACCGGGAAATTGCAAGCGGCCAGGGTCGTCTCTGAATTATCTATCCGCTAAACACTAACCGCTATCCGCC
>Ga0049083_10000812_pt1 | contig 11586 bp, 8 predicted proteins | sample GreLakmeMI27MSRF_FD_66719 | JGI IMG/M metagenome (GOLD analysis project Ga0049083, IMG submission 66719) | Freshwater lentic microbial communities from great Laurentian Lakes, MI, USA - Great Lakes metaG MI27MSRF | ecosystem: Environmental > Aquatic > Freshwater > Lake | place: Great Lakes...
GTCTATCAGGGCGTTTGTGTTATAGTACGTTGCCCACGTCCGATCACGAAGATGCCTCCTGAGAGCTCCCACGCCCGCCTCGCCCGTGCCTGTGGCACGTAACGTAGCCTACGCCGCCTGCGTGCCCACCGGCGCCTTGTTCTCAGTCTTGGAATAGATTCCACAAAGCACTTTGTACTTTGGGCGTCTTTTTCTCTGTTCTTCCTTTACCGTCCCAACGCCGCGCTCCCCGCGCGCATCGCCGCTCGCCCAAGCTCCAGCAGCACTGAGCACCAGAAGGCACCAAAGTGCAGCGCGGTGGGACAAGCTTCCCTCGCTGCTCTTCGAAGCCCCGCAGCCGCCAGCGCGCCCGCCCGCGCCGCCGCCGCCGCCGCCACCACCACGTCAGCGTTGTGCGGCGCCAACGCGCGCTTCAGCTCGCACCGCGCTTCGGACATGCGGGACATCGCCGCCAAAGACTGTCCGCGTGTTAAACTGCGGGCGCCCTGCAACAGGGACTGCCCACGCTCGTCGGGTGCTTCGTTCTCCGCTTGTTCGACCGAAGAAAGCGTCTCGTCACCCTCGTGAGTTAACATTGCGAGCGTCAGCGCAAAGAGAGTCACCCCAACGCTAAGCATCGCGCCAAACGCGGCGCCCATCCAAAAGGCGGCTGTGCAAAACCAATAGGTGAGGAGCCACGCCGTGCGCTGCACAGTGCGTGTCGCCAGCGCTGCGCCGGCGTCGCCCCATGCCATCGCGAGAGACGGCGCCTGCTTTGACGCAGTGGGCACCTCTTGAGGCTCTGAAGGCTCCTCTGAACAGCACGCAGCTGCGGCGAGCGCCGTTCTGCTGCGTCGAGGAGTCGCAGCCTGGCGCGGGAGCACAGGGCTGGGTGTGGTTGTCGAGGAGGTGTTGGCGCCCACGGATTGCTCACACCGCGGTGTCTCGACCACGTGAGCCGCCGACGCCTGGCGCGGCCGTGCAGCGCGAAGCGTCTGCTCTGCGCTGGAACGCTCGCCTTGGGTCGCGAACGCCGCTGCCAAGCGGCGCACGCCGCCCGAGGAGGCTGCAGCATCCACATGCGCCGCTGGTGCAGTGTCCGTCGGCACTGCAGGGATGGCCGCGTGCGAAAAGCTGCCACTGCCAGATGAACCTCCCCTGGAGCGTATGGGCGTCGCCGAGGTGCTGAGCCGCGGGCGCTCCATGTGGTGAGAGAAGAGAGTCGGTGCGCTGTCGGTTGGAGGAGTCCGTCAAGTCGAGTTGTCCAGGCCGCGTGTCTCCGCTGTGCGACGTTGCGCTGCACGAAGGATGTAAGCGCGTCTGGGAGCACAAGGCGGCGAGGGAGCGAGGAGACTGGCACATCGAAGACGCCACGCGGCGGCTCGCGCGCCTTCCCCATCAAATGGCGAGCTACTCCGTCCTTGCGCCCTACGCCAGCGCGTATCTGCTCGCGCCGCCCGACGCAGCTGTTCTGTATCGCCCTGCATCGCCACCATAGCGGGAAGTGGCTGGCGCTGGAGTGTTGCAGAGCTTGTTTGACTCGCGCACTTCTAACAGCTTCTATGACGGCTGTATATGTGGCGGCGCTGGAAGAGTTGTCTCTGGGCGAGGTTCTGGCGCTGCTTGGCGGCCGTGGCGAAGGCGGGCTGAGCGGGGCAGAGGCTGCACAACTGCTGTCAGGAACGACATTACAGGCTGCACTGCGCCACTCGCGCACCTGCCGCTGCGCCGCCGCCTCGCCGCTCGGCGAAGACAGCAGGGACGCTCTCGCGGCTTCGGTGGTCCCTCCTGCGCGACCCGAGGCTATCACCACTGACTTCTCCAAGGAGACCCGCACAACCATGCCCTGCCTGACTCCCACGGCGTGCGTGCTGCTCGGAGGCGCTTCGCTGGTCGCCTTTGTGTTGCACTGCAGCGTGAACAGCGCCTCTTGGGAAAGCGTCGTCTATCTCTCCTTGCGGTTGCTTGTGCGCTTCGCCTACGCCTCGCTGCGCGCGCTCTGCACTGCCGCCTGCGCGCCAACGCGCACCGGCGCGCTCCTGCGCGCGCTGCTGCGCCGCCTGGCGCCTGCTGCGCTGTTGGGCTGCGCTTTGGCGTGGCACGCAGCCCCCACTGTAGGCGCGCAAGAAGACGCGCCGCAGGCGTTGGTGCGTTTGGTTTGGCTCCCCGCAGCTTCCATGGGTTGCAAGCACGCACAAGCTGTGCGCGGCGATGCTGCTGTCTGCACTCCTCTGCCACGTCACAGCTCGCCGGGCACACCACCACTGCATACGCCTTCGCTGCGAACTTCAGACGGCAACTTAATCAGCGCGGAAGAGCTGCTGCACGGCGCGACGGCGGCCAGCGAGTCGGTGGAGTCGGCAGATGGTGCGGGGACGGACGACGCGGAGCGCGTTTCTGCCACGCGGCGCCAGTGCATCGCGCGGACGCTGCTGACGACGGATTCGGAGGGCGAGGAGGAGGAGCACCATCCTGGAGGTGGTCCCTTCCGTGGCGGGACACCGGGGACGCAGCTCATCCCCCCTTTTCTCTTGGCTGAGCCCTCCGTACTGCCCGCCGCCATCGCAAGCAGCATCGGCAGCATCGGCAGCGACACGGCGTCTCTGCTGTCCTCAGACGAGGATGATGAGCGCCTGGACGATGACGCGCTGAGTGCCGCAGCTGCCGCAGCCGCCAGCTCCGTCGCAGAGTCGCACGACGGCGCGCTCGACTCCGAGGGCACGCCACGCCCGCCGGTGGCGGCGATGGTGGCGGCGTTTCAGCGGCGCGAGCGAGAGGCGGAGAACGTGCGTCGAAGCAGCATGAGCGGCTCCGGCGGTGCGCACTCGTCTGCGCCGCTTCGCGTTCCGCGCCGCTTCGCATCCGTGCGTCGGGCGCAGAGCCTGGACACGGGCGCCGCCGCCGACGCGGACGACGGGAACGACGCCGGAAGCGTCACCAGCTGCGCCAGCGCGTTCAGCGGCTTGCTCACGCCGCAGCGCGCGCGCGCGCGCCAGATGGAGGCGCAGCGCCTGCGTGCGGTCGCAGGCGCCAACGCGGCGCGCGAAAGCGGCGGCGCCAGCGGCGCCGCGCTCGCACGGGCACAGCGCGCAGCGAGAATGGAGGCGCTCGCCCAGGCCGCCAGGCTTCGCAAGGAGCGCTGCGCGGAGGCGAGGCTGCGCGTGCAGGAGGCCCGGGAGCTGTGCGGCGGCGCAGCGTGCGCCAGGGAGCGGGCTGGGGCTTCCTGGCAAGGCGGCACCCACACGCGGCATCCGGTGGCACCCGGCATCCACGGCGGCGCCTCCGGGGGCGGAGGAGGGGAACCGGGGAAGGGCAAAGCGGATGCGCCCCCGGGCGTGTGGCGCTGACCAAGCCTCGCAGGTTGAAAGGTTAAAGGTTGAAAAACCCTTTTAAACCTGCACAACCCGCCAAAGCTGCTCATCTGCGCAGTCCAAACCTGCACTGCGCTCTACCGCTCCGCGCGCATCCATATTGCACAGCCAACCATCCCCCCTCCTTCCCTCCAACCCGCCTTTGCTCATGCGCTCATCGGCTCATGGCCCAAGCTTGATGCTCCACGCATCGTTCCAGCTTCGCCCGTGACGGTCCGTATGGGGCACCACATCCCAAAGGAGGTCATACCAAGTTTGACCCGGCGGGAATTGCTCGCCTCGCTGTTTGGCCTGCTGCTCGTTGATGCAACACCAAAACGCCGCCGACTGGCGCAGCGTCTCGTGCCAGTCCGCCTGCTCGCGCGGCTCCTTGAAGCCGCCAAAGGCGGACAAGGCGCCCGTGCCGGGCATGCTCCGAAAGCGCAGCAGGGGGGTGTTGTGCGCCCCCGCGAACAGAGCGCGCACCGCATCCGCTTTGGCACCCATCGGCACCCGATAAGCCCCGTCGGCACCCACCAAAGCCTGGTCTTTGCTGTCCGCGGGCAGCCATTCCGCCCAGGCGGCTCCATCTAGTGTGGCTTTGGGCATGCGGGCATTGTCAAGCAGCGACCACTCTCGGATCTCGTCCAGCAAACCGCGCTTCTCCATGCCCTCAGTGTCCAGCACGTGGTCCATGGGGCACGGCGTGAACGGGATGGTGAACGCGGGATCCGAGCCCGGGAAGACGCCGTCGTGAGGAAACCAAACGCGGTCCATGCCGCACACGAAGCGCGGCATGATGAGCTTGCGACCCAAAGCGCGCGCGACGCCCCACGCGCTGCGCAGTGCAGAGAGCTGTGGGTTCATGAGCGCGAAATGCGCGTCCACCGAGGAATTGGCAACCGCAAGGAGTTTGGGGTCGGGCGTGAACTCATACGAAAGCAGCCCCCCCTTGGGCGCGTAATACTCCGCAGGGTCAGCCTTGAAGAGCTGCCATTCCCGGAAGCGGTGGCGCTTGCCCGCGGTGCCGCCGTATTGAAACGTGGCGTGCACGATGTAAGGCACCCGCCCCAGCGTTTGGGGCAGCCGCTGCGCAAAGTAGACATGCCCGTTGGGGAAGTCAACGATGTCCAGCGCCTGTACCTTGATGCGCCCAGACCAGCCCAGTGCCAGGTCACCGCTGGGCTCGTTTGTCATGCCTTCTCGCACCATGCGGTTGAACCGCGCTTGATCCCACTCCGCGTCGCCGCTGCCGAACTTGGGGTCGCTCACCATCTCTTCGTAGAATGCGGTGACGAACGCGATGGCGCCCGGGCGCGCGCGAAACAACATGACGCCGATGTTCAACGTGCTGTGCAGCTGCTCGCGCACAGGCATGCGGCGCAGCACATCAGTGGATGTGAGTATGTCCGGCAATGGAATGCTGGCGAACAAAGGCAGGGGATTGCGAATCCAAACGGTGTCGGTATCGGCGACGATGACATCGTACCCTAAGCTCTGCATCTGTTGCACAGCCTGAAACTTGTATTTAGCCATGCGCTTGAACGCGGGGCTGTTCCAGCCGTAATCGCCGGTGCTGAGCCCGGCGTTGAGCTGCAGAACGGGGACTGTGAGCTGCAGCGTCGGCGCAACCTCCTTCAGGTATTTCAGAGTATCCGGGTCCATAGCACCGATGACGAAGCTGGTGAGACCATGCTCCTGCAAGTGGATGAGGAAGTTGAGGAGGAAGTCACGCATGTGGAAGTTGGTCCACGTGTAGATCACCGTCTGGTTCACAACCACCGAAGGCAGCTGTGTCAGCCAGGCGCTGCTACCGCCGGTGCCCAGATCCAGCACCGCGCCGGTCTGGAGCCGCGCGGGCGCCGGAGCCGGGGGAGGCAAAGGGGGAGAACCGACAACGGGAGCGGGCGGAGGCGAAGCTGGCACCACCGCCGCGCTCGCCGCGTGCACGCGTGCCAGCAGCGCCTCCGCTTTAGCTGCGTGCGCCAGGAGCGCGGTGGTGTTATGTGCGTGCGTGGCGCGGGAGTGCAGAGCAGTCGCCTCGTGCGCGGAGCGCTCAGTCTCCCCAACCACCGCTGTTGGCACAGTTGGTAGAGTCGCTCCAGGTTGTGATGACGTATCCGGCACGCCTGAGCGCAGGCGCGTCTGCCAGCCTCCGTAGGCGCTGCTCCACTGAAAACCGAGCGCAAACACGGCACAATGGCTTGCAAGCAAGCCCGCTACAACCAACAGGCGCCGCCCGCGCTTTGGCGACGCACCCACCGTGGGCGCTACAGCGCGCAGCGCGGACATTGAGCCTTTTGAGCGCCCGAGGCGCGGTCGTGCAACCAGTCGATTGCGGTACACGGTGTATGCGGATCGCGGCGTGCGGTGGCGTTCGCGTGTTCGCCTGTTCGCGTGTCGTACGAGAAACCAGCGGCCTCCGGCGTGGTGTGCGCTACGCGATGGCGGCCGCGGTGGGGTGTCGCGCCAGCGCAGCACTCTCAACTCTGCAGGCGCCCGTGCCTACGCGCCTCCGCTCGTCCTCGCGCACTTCCGCCTGCTCGCTTCGCTCCCGCCGCGCCGCGCACGTCACGTGCTGCGCGCTGCCACGCCGCCACGCGCTGCTGCGTTCTTTGGCTCTCGCGCCGGCGCTTCTGCTGTCGCTCACCCCTGCCGCGCACGCTGCCCGCCCCGTAGCGGACGCGATCCGAACCAGGGAGCAAGAAGGCGCGTACGCCTGCGTCTCGGACGCTTCAGTGGCCGCCCCCAAACCGCGCGGCGCGGGGCGCTTCGAACGTGCCCGTGTGGTGTTCCCAATCGTGCTCACCAGCGCTTCCTCACGCCGCTCCGCAGCCGTGCGCGACTTCGAAGCGGAGATCGTTCGTGCCAAAGCCGACGGTGCGTGCCTTGAACTCGCTGGCGCGGCGCGTGTGAGCGCTCAGGCGTTCTCTCCACGGGTAGAGGAAGGGTTATGCGCAACCCCCTACGGCATCGACATCGCCGGCATCCTGGAGTCCATCGCGCTCGTGGGTGCCCTGGTGGGTGGCATCTCTGCCCGCCAACGCAAAGCAGAGCTGGAGGAGGTGAACGACAAGCTTCGCAAGATCAACTTTTCTCTGCGCACACAGGCGCGCAGCGGCGTCGTCTACGCGCCAGGCCTCAACTACGCGCCCTCGGCTACCCCTGCGACTGAGAGCGAGGCGCAAGCGAAGCCTGCGGTGGAGAGCGCAGCGGCCTCTGCACCGACGGATGAGATCCGCGCGGCGTTGCGAGAGGGGCGCAGCAAGCTGAAGGAAAACAACGGCGCCGCTGCGATGGTGTTCTTCAAGAAGGCGCTCATGCTGACGCGTCAGGCTGGAGATATGGTGCTTGAGCGACGCGCGCGGCGGGGCCTGGCAGTGGCGAGGCGTGCACAAGGGGACCGAACGGGCGCAATTGCGGACCTTTTTGCGGTGCTGGAGATATCCCAGGTGATGCAGGAATTCACGGGCGATACGGACGCGCTGGGTGCGATTGCGGACCTGTACACGGAGACTGGGGAGCTGGAGAAGGCTGGCGCGTTTTATGACCGCTACATCGCCGCCCTCAAGAACGAGACGGGCGCAGTGGATTAAACCGGGCGCGCACAGGACCAGCGGCGTATGGTGTGGTGTGGATGTTTTGCAGAGCGCCTGAAGCTCTGCGTGATCTCACGCTTTCTCTGACTCAGCCCTCGACGCAACCTCTGACAGCTCTTGACGCGACTCTAGGGACATCCTTTCTCTCCGCGGCGCTCCGCAGGCGCTATGGCGGACGACGGCCTCTCCTTCTCCTTCCCCGTGGCGCGTGGCCCCTATGGCGCGTGGCCTCATGGGCTGCTGTCTGCATCCGCCGTTCTGAGCAGCGAGATCATCGCGCCGGCCCTGGCACCAGCGCCGCTGCCGCCAGGGCTGCGCCAGTCTGCGGGTGCGGCTGGGGGGCTGGCTGCTCGTTGGGCGGCGGCGATCGGCGGCGAAACACCGCCCTTACGGTCCGTGAGCCCTCCTTTGCTTCTGGGCACGGGCGCGGCCTTGCCCCCCGGCTTGGCGTCCTACCGCCCACCCCCGCCTGTGATGGCGTGCGAGCTGCTGTGCGCCACGCCGGTGCGCGCCGTGGGCGCAGCGGGCGAGCGTGAGCGCGTGCGCGAGCGAGAGCTTCCGCCGACGGCATACCTCAGCCCCGCCGCTGCGTGCAACACGCCCACCGCCGCTGCGGCGCTGGGGCTGCTGGGCGCGCAGGCGCAGCACCCGGCGCGGTCGCACGGACAGCCACAGGGGCTCCTGGTACAGTGCGCGCACCTACGGGGCACCCTCCTCGCGGCCGCGCACCCGCTGCGCATACTCCTACCCTCCGGCGCGGCGCTCAGCCCGCTGGATTTCGAGAGAGCCTCCGGTGCGTTTCGCCGTCACTCAGTCACGAGCGACACGACACCGTGACTCGCGTCGCCCTCGTTGGGCACCTGACGACTGACCCACGCGGCGTGGCGCAGGCGTGCTGTCCAAGAAGTGGCGCCAGACGGTCAAGGTGGTTGGCACCGGTCAGGCGCTGGGCGACTGGCTGTCGAGTCGCGGGCTGGGGCACCTGTGCTCCCAGGGTGGGGCGGGACCTCCGCGCGGCGGCGCCGCCACCGGGCAGTCGTACGGTCGCTCGCGGTCTCGCGCGCCCGCGTTCGACAGCGCCAGCGACGAGGAGGAGGCGGACGATGCGTCTGAGGAGGCGGACGAAGAGCCGGATGAGGAGGAGGAGGAGGAAGAGGAGGCATACGAACCGTCACGCCGCCGCCGCCGCGCCGCTTCGCGTTCCCGCGGCCGCACGAGCGCGCCCCGCGCGCGCTTTCAGGTCAAGCGTCCCCGGGGGGGGACCACCGACGAGAGCAGCGACGGTGAAGGTGGCACCCGCAGCCCGGCACCCGCTCAAGGTGGCACCTCCAGGCAGCCGGTCAAGGTGTCCACCGCCACCGCACAGGCGGAGCAGGCGGCGTCCAAGGGCGCCAAACAGGCTGCGCTGCACAGCAGAGTGCGCTCGCTGCCGGGTGCGTGACCTTTCACCCTTTCAAGCTCCAGGAAAAGGGCGCGCTCGCAAGGACGCACGCTCCTCAGAGCGCCATCGTGTGCACGAGCCACCACTTTGCGTGCCACTCAAGACACCTCCGCTCGTTCCTGCTCCAGTTGTTGGTGCTTTCTGTTCTTTGATTCACTGCCGCTCACGAAACATCTCTACCCCCAGGACTTTCGCCGCCAGCGACGCCCCAGGGGCCAGAGTTCGATGTGCGGGTCCACATCCGCATCACGCCCCTGGTGCGCCGCTGCGGTGAGCGCATCGCAGCATTGCATCGCGTCTTCTCACGGTCGCGCAGCGCCGTGCGCATGAGCTTCGCGCGGGCGAGCGCGCGGCGCCGGTGGCGCTGTCGCAGGTGTTGTGCGGCGAGGGGTGCGAGGTTGAAGCCCTCGCAGGCGGGCTGTGGAGCGCAACCAGTTCCAAGGGCTACAAAACCGTTCTGGCGACGCACGGATTCACAGCCGGCACCTTTCGCTGCGAAGTGAAGCTGCACCGTCTGTCATCCGGCGCGGGCGCTCGCCTCGGATACGCCACAGAGACGGTGCAGCTGGGAGCTTCAGTTGGCGCAGACCCTTCCGGCTTCGCAATCGTCAGCGCCACCGGATTGGCCGTCACGGCTGGCCGCAGCAGCGATGTTGTGGGCCATCCAACTGCGCCGTTCAAGGAGGGCGACACCGTGGGGCTGTGCCTGCACTTGCCGGCTGCTGCGGCGGACAATGACGAGCAGCAGCCATGCGATGAGCCGTCGGATGTGGTTGCGCTCACTGCTGCACTGGACGCACGCGCCGGGTGGTCCCGCCATGGTGCACGAAGCAGCACCGGCGCACAGCTTTTTTTAGCGAATCTCCAACCCCCCCTCTCCGCAGCGCGCCACAAGCCGGGCCAGCACGTTCACACCGCCCACACGCTGCCCGGCAGCGCGATGTCGTACAACGTGAACGGCGGCGCGTGGCGTGTGGCCTTCCAGGATGGGATACCTGCTTCGCAGCGCATGCACGCCGCAATCTCGCTGTTTACGGACCCCACCCGGTCGCAAATTGCAACCCAGGCCTGCGCAATCTTCAACCCGGGACCGGTATTCGCCTTCGACGCGCCCACGTGCGCGAGCATGCCGCCGCCACGTCCGCTGAGCGAGTTGGGACCGACGTTGGGACCGGTGGGGCCTCCCGTGGAGCCTGTGGAGCCTGCGACGGCGCCCGAGCCACTGCCGCTGCCTCTGAGCCCGGTGTACGTGCGAAACGAAAGTTGAACAAAATCCCGAAAAAGCGTTTTTAACTAGGCGCAGGGGCTGTAACTCGTGTCGGCGGCGCTTGTGGCGTTTGAAGTGCTTGTAGCGTTCGTGTTCACTATGTTCACAGCCTATCGGTCTCCGATGAGCGAGTCGACCAACTTGCGCGCCTCTTTGGGCGCCAAATAACGCGCCTGAAGGAACAGCTTGTCGGCTGCCAGCTGCCGCCCAGCCGCCTTGAGCGCCAGCCCCTTTGCGAGGAGAGGCCGGAAGTCCTCCGGCCGCTGTTCAATCAGCGCGTCATACACGTTCGATGCACCCTGCGCCTCGCCCGACTGCGACAGCACCCTCGCGCGAAGCAACGCTGCATCGGTAGCGTCCAAACCCCCAACAGACCCTCCTCCCATCAACTCCTTCACATGCGCGCTCTCGAATGACGTCACAGCCGCCAAGGCGTCGCTATACCGCTGTAATGCCACATCCGCGTCAACGAGGCCGGTGAGCGCGTCGAACGAAGACGAGTCGTCGATCTTGAGGGCTTGAGTCCACGCCCGGACCGCATCTTCGGGTCGATCTAGCGCCATCGCAGCCTTTGCAAGCTCTGCGGCTTGCTGAGGCGTATCAGCAACGAAGGCGTCTACAAGCTGCGTGAGCTTGCCGCGGCTGGCTTGGGAGAGCTGTTGCGGCGCGGACGGGGCAGGAGAAGTTTGGAAGATGACGTCCGAAAGGCCGAAGAGGAAGGCGAAGAGCACCACGCCCAAGACGGACACCACCTGCACCAACGGCGAGCTGGCGAGCCTGGGCGGCGCCTCCGCGTCCAAACCGGGTGCCTCGGGTGCCGCCACGGGTGCCAGCGGGGCGGCGTCCAGGACGGAGGGGGTCGGGGCTGTGCGAAGGGGCGCAGGTGCGGGTGCGGAGGTAGTGGAGGCTTTGAGCGCGGCCAAACGTGACTCGAAAGACGGGTCTCCTAACAGCGGCGCCGCCGCCCCGCCCTCGCCGTCCACACCCTCAGCCTGCGCGCGCAGCGTGAGCACGCCAGGCGCGTCTCAGCTTCAAAAAACCTGACCAAAACGCACCGTCACAGTCGGCGCAGACTTCCCTTGGAGCACTTCGCGCGACTTGGATGTTGCTCTGTACACGCAGCGCGTTGTCAGATGAACGTTGATGGAGCGCCACGTGCGTTGAAAGGCCAGCGGATGAAAGCGCACCGTTCCGTGGGCGTGATTTGCTCCTCGCGCTCGCGTTCGATGAACTTTGAGCCTTTCTTGGCTAAAGACGCTTCACCCGGAGCCGCGCTAGGACGCGGGCGGCCAAAGCCGGCGGCCGCGCGCACGAGGAGCGTGCGGTGGCGCGGTGGCAGGCGGGCGGGGCGCGAAGAGAAGGTGAGGCAGGATGGGAGGAAGAGCGGCGCCGCAGACGACATGAGCACACGCACAAGCGACACCGGGAGTGTGCTCTGGCGCCGCGGTTGTCCGTCGTACGACCGCAGCGTCGTGCACTCTCTGTCCCCCTCGCCTCATCGCTGCACCACCTAAGCGTATATCCATGTCTCCGCGATGCAGAACGCGCGTGGCCGAGCTGCAGCAGCCGCAGGCGCTTCTGGGCCCGATTGAGGGCGACTTCGCAAAGGCCTTCGTCGGAAGCATCCTGCGCTCCCTGCCGCTGGATGAACGCCTGCGCGCGCGAGAGGTGTGCCGCGGCTGGTGTGCGCTGCTGGATGACGCCAGCTTCTGGACGCGCGTTGACCTCAGCAAGAGCTGCGGCGTCAACCCTCGCTTCCTTACTTCAGAGCGCCTCGCCCTGGCGCTGCTTCGTGCAGCCTGCGTGCGAGCCAAGGGCAGCTTGCAGTCCTTGGACCTCTCGGGCGTGGAGGAGGAGTTGGAGAACGACCCCGTGGTGCCGTTCGTTCTGCAGTGGCTGGATTCTGCGTCTGCGGCTGACAAGGCGAGCCTGCGCGACCTGGTGACTCTG
>Ga0049083_10000814_pt1 | contig 11568 bp, 11 predicted proteins | sample GreLakmeMI27MSRF_FD_66719 | JGI IMG/M metagenome (GOLD analysis project Ga0049083, IMG submission 66719) | Freshwater lentic microbial communities from great Laurentian Lakes, MI, USA - Great Lakes metaG MI27MSRF | ecosystem: Environmental > Aquatic > Freshwater > Lake | place: Great Lakes...
CGGCAGTGCGGCGGATTTTCGTGCTGGCTGACAGGGGCAGTAAACTCCGCGTAGGCTCGGCCCATGAATGAACCGCGATTACTCCGCTGTGTGGCGACGGCCCGCCTGATACTGTTGAGCCTCCTGCTGTGCCTCGGTCAGGTGGCGATTCCATCCGCGTCCAGTGCCGAACCGCAGACTGTCAAGAATGTGGCTTACAAGGGCGAGGCGACGCTCACTGAGCTTGAGCAGCAGCGCTGCCGGCTGGACCTATATCTGCCCGCGGAACAACCCGCATTCGCCACGCTCGTCTGGTTCCACGGCGGCGGCATGACCGGCGGCACGAAGGACGACGCGGCCACGGTCAAGATCGCGCAGAGCCTGGCCCGGGCCGGCGTGGCGGTGGCGGCGGCCAACTACCGTCTCAGTCCCAAAGCCACTTTTCCCGCCTACATCGAGGACGCCGCCGCTGCCTGCGCCTGGGTGCAAAAGCACATCGCAGAGAAGGGTGGCGACGCGCGCCGGGTCTTCGTCGGCGGGCATTCGGCGGGCGGCTACCTCTCAGCGATGCTCGCGATGGACGCGCGGTATTTTCAAAGGCACGGCCTGGCCCCGACGAACTTCGCCGGCTACATCCCGGTCAGCGGCCAGTTGATGACGCACTACACGGTGCGCGCGGAGCGGGGCATCAGCCGCTTCAACATCACGGCGGACGACGCCGCCCCCATCCGCTTCGCGCGCGCGGACACCGCGCCGTTGCTCGTGCTCTACGCGGATAAGGACATGGCCACGCGTGCGGAGGAGAACCGGTTCTTCGTCTCCGTCCTCCAAGCGGCGGGGAACAAGCGCGTCACGGAGTTGCTCGTCAAGGACCGCAACCACGGCTCCGTCGGCAACAACATCGCCAACGACGGCGACCCCGCTCGCGCTGCGATCCTCGACTTCATCCGCACTGGGTCGCCGGCGACTCCGCCGGGCAAGTAACGCGGCGCGCACGCGCATGCACCGCGTCATTCTTCACCTCGACATGGACGCGTTCTACGCGTCTGTGGAGCAGCGGGACAACCCCGCGCTCCGGGGCCGTCCTGTCATCGTCGGTGCGCCGCCCACACAGCGCGGCGTCGTCGCGGCGGCGAGCTACGAGGCGCGCAAGTTCGGCGTGCGCTCGGCGATGCCCAGCGTGACCGCAGGCCGGCTTTGCCCCGCCGGAGTCTTCGTCCGGCCGCGCATGGCCGCGTATCAGGCGGAGTCGCGCGCCATCATGGCGCTTGTGCGAGAGAGCGCGGGCGAACTCATCCAGCAAGTGTCCGTGGACGAAGCTTACGCGGATGTCTCCGCGCAGGCGCAGGCTGACTCCGCCGACGCGAGCCTGGAGCGCGCGTTACCGCTGGCCCGTGCTCTCAAGCAGCTCATCCGCACGCAACGGCAGATCACGGCCACCATCGGCATCGCACCCAATAAGCTGCTGGCCAAGCTCGCCAGCGATTTCAAAAAGCCCGACGGCCTGACGCTCATCCACGAATCGGAGAAGGTCGCGTTCCTGCGCCCGCTGCCGGTGCGTTCGCTCCACGGCGTCGGCCAAGTTACGGAAGAGAATCTCGTGCGTGCCGGGCTGCGCACCGTGGGCGACTTGCAGGATTATTCCGGAGACCTGCGGGCGTTGGTTGGGTCGTGGGGGCCGGAGCTGAAACGCTTTGCCATCGGCGACGACCCGCGCCCGCTCTATCTGGGCGACGAGGTTAAGAGCATCAGCAGCGAGAACACCTTCCTGCGCGACACCGACGACCGGCCCACGTTGCGCGCGTGCCTGCGCGAGCAGTCCGCTGACATCGCGGCGAAGCTGGCGCAGAGCCGGCTCGGAGCGCTGACCGTGCAGGTGAAGGTGCGCTACGGCGACTTCACCACGCTCACGCGGCAGATCTCGGTGGAGGAGCCGCTGCACGAGGCGCGGGAGATTTACCGTCTCGGCTGCTGGCTGCTCGCGCGCGAGCGGCTCGTGCACCGGCCGCTGCGGCTGCTGGGCTTGGGCGTGAGTGGACTCCAGGAAGCGTGCGCTCGGCAACTGCCGCTGGCCTTCTTTTCTTGAACCCCTCGGCAGCGTGGCAGTTAGAACGCGCGTTTGACTTGCCGCGGCCAGTCCGCATACTCCGCCGCAATTCGAACGTCCCGCGCGGCGGGGGTTTCCGGCGCGGGCACTTAAAAAAACTTATGGCCAGAGTCAAACACATCGCACTCATCCAGTTCAAAGCCGACACCACGCCGGAGCAGATCGACCAGATTTGCTCCAACCTGCTCGACCTCTCCGAGAGCATTCCCGGCGTCGAGGATTTCATCGTTGGCCCGAACAACAGCCCCGAGGGCCAGAACGCGGGCCACACGCACGCCTTCGTGATGACGCTCACCGACGCTGCCGCGCGCGACGCCTACCTCGCGCACCCGGAGCATCTGGCCTTCGTTGCGAGCGCGATGCCGCTCATCGAAAAGGTGACGGTCGTGGACTTCGAGTTGTGAGGCCACTGGCTGTGCTGCAGAAGTAGCACATGTCCTTGCGCAACTTGTGCCGGCGGTTTCCAGCCGCCGCCCTCCAGCCAATCCATCCCACAAGGCGGCGACTGCAAGTCGCCACCACGGTGGTGGCCATTGGTCTTTTCACTTTTGCCCTTTGCCTTCCGCTTCGGGCGTGGGGCCCGCACGGCGAAATCACTCCAGCACCTCGGCCCGCACGCGAAGCGGTTCGTCCACTACTGCTGATCACCCCCGGAGAAGTAGTTGAGAGTTGAAAGTTGAGTGTTGAGAGACGGTCTGGGAGTTCGAGCGGGCCCCTCAACTTCCCAACTCTCAACTTCCCTTTCCCCTCCAGCGAACGGATGCTCCGCCGCCATGATTGAAAAGTGGCCCGTCCTCAGTTCCAAGCAGCTCGCGGACTTCCGCATCTTCACCGTGCGCACGGACGTGAAGCGCTCGCCGCGCACGGGGGCGGAACACGACTTCTTCGTCCTCGACACTCGGAATTGGGTCAACGTCATCGCCGTCACCCCGGACGACAAGCTGGTGATGGTGGAGCAATACCGCCACGGCTCGGACACCGTCGAACTGGAGATTCCGGGCGGCGTGATGGACGCGGATGACAGTTCGCCAGTCGTGGGTGGCCAGCGCGAGTTGCGCGAGGAGACCGGCTACGAAGGCGACCAGGTGGAACTCATCGGCCAGATTTTTCCAAACCCCGCCATCATGTCGAACACCTGCCACACGCTGCTGGTGCGCAACTGCCGGCTTACGCATCCGGTGGAGTTCGACAGTTGCGAGGACATCCGCACGCAGCTCGTGCCGGTGGCGGACTTGCCGGAGTTGATCGCCTCGGGGAAGATTCAGCACGCACTCGTGGTCGTGGCGCTCTACCACTTTGAACTCTGGCGGCGGAAACAGGTCGCGACCCGCTGAGGTGGTGGCTTTTTGCGTGTTTTCCGCGCGTCGGCCTACCACTATGCCTGCATGATTCTGACGCCGGCCGAACTGGACAGCCTCGTCAATGCCCTGCATTCCTCGCCCCACCAGTTGCTCGGGATGCACCCGCTCGGTGATGGCACCGGGCTCGTCGTGCGCGCGTTGCTCCAGAACGCCGCGCGGGTCGAGGTAGTGCCGGTGCATGAGCCGCAAAAGCCGTCCTTCGTGCTGGAGAGGCTCGACGCCCGCGGGCTGTTCGAGGGCACGACGACCGCCGCGCAACGCACCTTCGCCTACGACCTCGTCATCACGGACTTTCAGGGCAACACCCGCCGCACGCGCGACGCGTATTCCTTCTGGCCGTCGCTGGGCGAGACGGACCTCTACCTCTTCGGCCAGGGCAATGAGCGCCGCATTTACGACAAGCTCGGCGCGCAACTCCGCGAGGTGGATGGCGTGCCCGGCGTGAGCTTCGCGGTCTGGGCACCCGAGGCGCAACGCATCAGCGTGGTGGGGTTGTTCAACAACTGGGACGGGCGCTACCACCCGATGCGGCGGCTCGGCGCGTCCGGCGTGTGGGAACTCTTCGTGCCGGGCCTGGGCGAAGGCACGCTCTACAAGTTCGAGGTTCGCACTGCCCTCGGCGAAATCGTCCTCAAGACCGACCCTTACGGCTTCTTCTTCGAGGCCGCGCCGCAGAACGCCTCCATCGTCTGGAACAACCGCAAGTTCGCCTGGACCGACGACGCGTGGCTCGAGCAGCGCCGCACGCGCCAGCCGTTGCGCGAGGCCTTGAGCATCTACGAAGTCCACCTCGGCTCGTGGATGAAGAAGGGCATCGCCGAGTCCTTCAGCTACCGCGAGGTCGCGCCGCTGCTCGTGGAATACGTCCAGCGCATGGGTTTTACGCACATCCAGTTCCTGCCGGTCTCGGAGCACGCCTACTACCCGAGCTGGGGCTACCAAGTCACGGGCTTCTACTCGCCCACCTGCCGCTACGGGACGCCGGATGATTTCCAGTTCCTCGTCAACGCGCTGCATGAGGCGAGCATCGGCGTGCTCGTGGACTGGGTGCCCGCGCACTTCCCGCGCGACGACTGGGCGCTGGCGCGCTTCGATGGCACCGCGCTCTACGAACACGAGGACCCGCGCCAGGGCGCGCATCAGGACTGGGGCACGCTCATCTTCAACTTCGGCCGCCACGAGGTCCGCAACTTCCTGACCGCGAACGCGCTCTTCTGGTGCGAACGCTTCCACATCGATGGCCTGCGCGTGGACGCCGTCGCCTCGATGCTCTACCTCGACTACTCGCGCAAAGCCGCCGAGTGGGTGCCGAATAAATACGGCGGGCGCGAAAACCTGGAGGCCATCGAGTTCCTGCGCGAGTTCAACCACCTCGTCCACACCGAGACGCCCGGCGTCCTGACGATTGCCGAGGAAAGCACCGCGTGGCCGCTGGTCACGCGCCCGCCGTATCTCGGTGGGCTGGGCTTCACCTTCAAGTGGAACATGGGCTGGATGCACGACACGTTGCGCTACTTCAGCCGCAACCCCCTCTATCGCCAGCACCACCAGCACGACCTCACGTTCGCGATGCTCTACCATCACAACGAGAACTTCATCCTGCCGCTCTCGCACGACGAGGTCGTCCACGGCAAGTGCTCCCTGCTCGGCAAGATGCCCGGCGACGACTGGCAGAAGTTCGCGAACCTCCGCGCTCTGCTCGGCTACCAATGGCTTTTCCCCGGCAAGAACTTGCTCTTCATGGGCGGCGAGTTTGGCCAAGGCCAGGAGTGGGGCGAGAACCGCGCGCTCGACTGGTGGCTGCTCGAAGCCAACCCGCAGCACGCTTGCGCGCAACGCTTCCTAGCCGACCTCAACCAGCTCTACCGCAGCCACCCCGCGCTGTGGGAGGCTGATTACGAGCTCGAAGGCTTCCAGTGGGTGGACTGTTCCGATAGCCAGCATAGCGTCTTCTCCTTCCTGCGGCGCACGCAGGACGGCGGCCAGCAACTCCTCGTCGTGCTGCACCTCACCTCGGAGCTGCGCACGAACTACCGCATCGGCCTGCCGCACGGCGGCTACTGGCGCGAGGTGTTGAACAGTGACGCCGCGCTCTACGGCGGCAGCAACCAAGGTAATCTTGGCGGCGTGAACGCGGAAGAAATCGAGATGCACGGCCAGCCGTTCTCCGCTGGATTCACCCTTCCGCCGTTGAGTGTGAGCGTGTTTGTGATGTGAAGGTTTGTGGGGCATATCCTGCTCCTGCCTCCGCGCGGTCTTGGACTTCACTTAGCCCTCTAGCGCTTTTTCGTCGCGCATGGGTTTCCCTACGCGTGGAGCAAGACGGCGATTCATGAAACGGCCGCGCGAGGAGCGGCAGGCGGACTAAACGAGCCGGCGGAAACTCTCCATCGTCTTCGCCGCCGCCGTGTCCGAATCGGGCAACGGGAGAATCTCAGCAGAGAGGTAGCCGGTGTAGCCGATGTCGCGCAGCGCGGCGACGATGGGCACCGCGTCCGTGTGCCCGAAGCCGATGGCGTGGCGATTCGAGTCGGCGAAATGGACGTGCCCGAGGCGTGGGCCGACGGCGCGCAACGACGCGGCGAGGTCAGCCTCCTCGATGTTCATGTGATAGAGGTCGCAGAGCAGGCGAACGTTGGTGAGCTTGTGCGCATCGAGGAACGCGGCGGCGTCGGCATTGCGATTGATCAGGTTCGTCTCGTAGCGGTTCAACGGCTCGTAGAGCAGCACCTGATTGTGCGCGGCGGCGCGTTCAGCGAGCGCCTTCAACTCCTCCGCCAGCCACGCGAGTGCCTGGTCGCGAGAGACGGCCCCGTCCCAGCGGCCTTGCATGGAGCCGATGATGGCGGGCGCACCGAGGTAGCCGGCGAGGTTGATGATACCGTAGATGAACTCGCGGGCCTTCGCGCGGATGGCGGGATCGGGATCGGTCAGGCGCAGCTTGTGCTTCACCCAGCCCGCGCCGGTGCCGACGGCGGCGACCTTGAGCGAATGCTTCTCCATCAGCTCGCGCGCCACTCCGATGGACACGGCATTCGCGAGCGGCGGGAAAATCTCAACCGCATCGAAACCGTGCCGCGCGGCGGCGGCGAACCCGGCGGCGAGGTCGTCCCAATACACGAACGGGCCACCGCGAACTTCGGGGACGAGTGAGATGGTGAGGGCGGATTTCATGGGCGAGTTCAGGTCAGGATTTCAACGCGTGAGGTGCTCAACTTCGCGCAAAGTTTGCGACATCAGGAGTTGGATTCGTTTGAGCCCAGCCAAATCCACAGCCAAGGCTACGTCCTTCGATCGAGGCCGAACTTGTTGATCGGCGAGACAAACCGCGCGGGATCGCCGGGCTGGATCACCCGCGCGAGGTAGAGCCACAGGGACAGAAACACCAGGCCGTTCATGGTCTGCGAGACGCCGTGCCACATGCCGAAATCCTTCGCCGCCGCCTCGCGCTGCTGCGCGGTGGCCGTGAGGCGATAGTGGTCGGCGTATTTCACATGCTGGAGTTGGTGGAGCTTGGGCTGGAGCCAGAGACCGCCGAGGAGACTCAGGCCGAGGACGCCGCCCACCAGCCAGACCGTCACGCGCGTGGGGATCTTGCCGGAATACATCCAGTCCGCCCCGAGATGTGCCAGCGCGAGGAAGCCACAGATGTAGTGCAGGATGAAGTAGCGGCTCAGCACCAGCTCGGCGATGGCTCCGTTGTAGGGCGGAGGAGCAAGCTTCTTCATCTCGTCTGTGAAGAAGGCCGGTCCGGCGAAGAAGGTGAAAAAGACAGTGGATCCAAACCAGACCGCCGCCACCGTCACACCGAAGAATCGCAGAAAGGAGAGCACAGTGGGATGCTAGGGAAAAGCCCCCGGCGCTGCCAAGCCTCGACTTCATTCCGCCTACTTCGCTGGCTTGGCCTTGGCCTTCGGGGCTGGCTCTGGCGGGACGGGGACGAGCCGGTTGGCTTCGTCGTAGAGCTGCTTGAGCCGGGCGACGATTTCGGGGTGCTGGGCGGCCACGTCCTTCTGCTCGCCGGGGTCGGTCTGGAGGTCGAAGAGCTGCAGGGGTTGCGGGGCGTCGCCGGTGCGCAGGCCGGGATGGTCGCTCGGCTGGTATTGCTCGTAGGGCGCGAGGATGGTCACGCCGTCGGGGCCGCGCGGGTCAATCCACCGCTCGCCGGGCTTGTGCAGGGCGGCCATGCCGTCGCGCGGGGCGCGGACGTGGAGTTTCCACCGGGCATCGCGGGCGGTCGCGAGCAGCAGCCCTTGGTGGCCGAAGATGGCCGCGTGCGGGCTGGGCGCGGCGGAGGTGAACAGCGGGAGAATGTCGCGCCCGTCAATCACGCGGTCTGCGGGCGGCGCGATGCTCGCGGCCTTCAGCGCGGTGGCAAAGAGGTCCATCATCACGCCGGGCGCGTGGCTCACGTGGCCGGCGGGAATCTTGCCGGGCCAGCGCGCGAGGCACGGCACGCGGTAGCCACCCTCGTAGGAACTGCCCTTCATCCCGCGCAAGCCGCCCGTGCTGCCGCCAAACCAGGGGCCATTGTCGCTGCTGAACAGGATGAGTGTGCGTTCGTCGAGGCCGAGGGCTTTCACTTTCGCGAGAACTTCGCCGACGCTCGTGTCGAGGTCAGAGAGCACGTCACCGTAAAGGCCCGCACCGCTCTGCTTGTAAAACTTCTCCGTCGTGGCCAGCGGCTTGTGCGGCATGGTTTCGGCGAAGTAGAGGAAGAACGGTTTGGCCTTGTTCCGCTCGATGAAGTTCACGGCGCGCTCGGTGTAGCGGCGCGTGAGGTTGGCCTGCACGAGCGGATACTCCGGCGGCTGGTTGCCGTCCATGAGTTGCACCGGCCTCATGTCGTTGCTGTAAAGGATGCCGAGATACTCGTCGAAGCCGCGACCGGTGGGCATCTGCTCGGGTCGTTTGTGGCCGAGGTGCCACTTGCCGACCATGCCGGTGGCGTAGCCCGCCTGCTTGAAGAGTTGCGCGAGGGTGATTTCCGAACCGGGCAGCGCGAGCGCGTCCGCGATCAGTCCGCCGTCCGGGGCGGGGTTTGCCATCATGCCGCAGCGGAAGGGATAGCGGCCCGTCATCAGCGAGGCGCGGGTCGGGGCGCAGAACGGCGCGGGTGTGTTGAACTGCGTCAGGCGCGCGCCCTCGGCGGCCATGCGGTCGAGGTTCGGCGTCTTGAACTTCGCGTGGCCGTAACAGCCCAGGTCGCCGTAGCCCAAGTCGTCGGCGAGGATGATGATGACGTTGGGTCGCAGCTCGGCGGCGGGGAGAGCGCAGTTCAGCCCGGCCAGAAGCCAAGCGAACAGGATTGCAGAGCTGAGGCGCGCGCCGCTCATTTTTTCGAGTCGCGCCACATCCAGCGCATCGCGTCGGGGAAGAGCTGCGTGCCGTGGTTGCCGCTGTGGACGCCCTCGCCGAAGACGAACTTGTGGTCGTAGCCTTTTTCCTTGAGCGCGGCGGCCATCGCCTTGTTCGCCTCCGGCCACGAGCCCGCCGCGTTCACGATGTCGTTGGAGCCGTCCTGCTGGAAGATACGGATGGGCTTCTTCGCCGCGTCGCGGACCAGCTCGGGATACTTGTTGCCGCCGCGGATGTTCGTGAAGCTGCCCACGGTGGTGAAGCACTTGCGGAACTCGTTGGGCCGTTCCCAGCAGACCGTCCACGCGCAGATGCCGCCGCTGCTGCTGCCGGCGATGCAGCGCTGCTCGGGATCCTTGGTGAGGTTCAACTTCTTGGCGACTTCGGGGAGAATTTCCTCCAGCAGGAAGCGCGAGTATTGGTCACCCAAGCTGTCGTATTCGAAGCTGCGGTTCGAGGCGGGCGCGGGCCGGCCATCGGGACGCTTCGGCGCGACCTCGCCGGGCTTGAGCGGCTTGGTGCCGGGCCGGATGAAGATGCCGATGGTCACGGGCATTTCCTTCTTGTGGATGAGATTGTCGAAGACGGTCGAGGCCTTGTAGAGCATCCCATCCTGGCAGACGAAGACGGCGGCGGGCGTCTTGCCGTCGTATTGCTTCGGGACGTAGATGGAATACTTCCGCACCGTGCCGGGGAAAATCTTGCTGTCGTTCCACTCGTGCTCGGTGATGACGCCCTTGGGCACGCCGGGCTGCTCCTCGGAGTCAGGCGTGAGCTTTTTGTATTGGTCATCGGGCGAGGGAGCCTTCTCGGCGGCGAGGAGCGGGCCGACGAGCGCGAGGCAGAGCAGGGGGGTGAGGAGGTGTTTCATAGGGTTCGCTTGAACACACGGATGGACACGGATAACCACGAATGAAGTCAAGGCCAACCCGGTGGCTTGTTTCGCGCATATAAGCCACGGGTGCCGAGGCGCACTGCTTGAATCCCTGCCCCGGGAGTTTGGACTTTGAACACCCGCTCTTCTGCCTACACTTCCGCCGTGCTCAACAACTTCACCCGTCAGCTTGAGGCCGGCGTCGCGCTGGGGCCGCAGCAGGTGACCGCCGCCGTCGCCGCGCTCGTGGACGAGTCTGTCACGCCCGAGGTCAAGGCCGCGTTCCTCACCGCGCTGGCGACGAAGGGCGAGACGACGGAGGAAATCGCCGCGTTCGCGCGCGAGTTGCGCGACCGCTCGGTGCCCGTGCCGCTGGATGCGGAGACGCGCGCCCGCGAAATCCTCGACGTGTGCGGCACGGGTGGCGACCGGCTGAACACCTTCAACATCTCCACCACCGTCGCGCTCGTCTGCGCGGCCGCAGGCGTCACCGTGGCCAAGCACGGCAACCGCGCCATCACCTCGCAGTCCGGCAGCGCGGACGTGCTGGAGGCGCTGGGCGTGCCCGTGGAGTTGTCCCCGGAGCAGGCGGCGGCATCGTTGCGGCAAAACAATTTTGCCTTCCTCTTCGCGCCGAAGTTTCACCCTGCCTTCAAGCACATCGGCCCGGCGCGCAAGCTATGCGCCGAGCGCGGGCAGCGCACGATCTTCAACTTCCTCGGCCCGCTGCTGAACCCGGCGCGGCCCAGCGCACAGCTCATCGGCGTGCCGCGGCCGGAGCTGTGCGAGCCGATGGCGAAGGTGCTGCAATCCCTCGGCGTGCGACGCGGGATGGTCGTCTGTGGAGAAGTGGAGAAGGCCAGTGGCCCAGCCTTTCTCGATGAGCTGTCCACGTTGGGGGAGACGACCATTGCGGAGTTTTACCATGACCGCGGGTTCGCTGTGTCGAAGCTCTCGCCGAAGGATTTCCCGCTGCAGCCGGCCACGCTCGACGACCTCGCGGGTGGCGATAAACACGCGAACGCGGAGATCATCCGCCGCGTGCTGGACGGCCGCGAGCGCGGCCCGAAGCGCGACGCGGTGCTGCTGAACGCCGGGGCCGCGCTCTTTCTGGCCGGGTGCGCGAAGTCGTTCGGCGCGGGGTGGAGCCTCGCCGAAGAGCTGCTCGGCAACGGCGCGGGCGTCGTGAAGCTCGCCGAGTTGACCCGCCGCTGATCGCGTGGGAGCGCCATGAATGCATCTCCGCCCACCTTGCCGAAGCCGCTGTTGGACCGGGATCGCGCGAAGACCTGTCTCTGGAGCAACCTTGCCTGCCCCGGCACCGGATCGTGGCTCGCGGGCAGGCGCGTGACGGGCGCGCTGCAATTCACGCTGGCGACGTGCGCCTTCCTGCTCTCGATAGCTTGGGGCGTGTGGTTCCTTTCGGAGTGGGCGCGGGCCGGGAAGCTGCCCATGCTCGTCATCTACGACAACGGCGGTGTGCTGCCGCCGGGCTACTTGAAATTTCTCTTCATCGGCTTGGGCAGCCTCGGGCTGTTCGCGCTGTCGCTGGGCTGGGCGTTCCTCACCAGCCTGCTGATCTGCCGCGAGGCGAAACGCAAGGAAGCCCGGTGAAGTCTCTTGCCGCCACTGCCGAAAACCATCGCCGTGACCGAGACGAGCGGCGCTTCAATCGCTGCTGTTGTTGCGCGGCTTGATGGAGGTGGCGCGCGTGGCGCTGCACTTCCAGCTCCCGATGCCGCCCTGTCCGCTGCGCGAGATGACAGATCCACACGCGCAGCCTGAAGGCTGCGACTATGGGCAGACTTTCCCCTTGGTTCTCCGCGCCGTTTGCTGGTTAATTGACCCAGCCAAAAACCATTTCACACGATGCAAATCCTGAACACCCG
>Ga0049083_10000815_pt1 | contig 11565 bp, 10 predicted proteins | sample GreLakmeMI27MSRF_FD_66719 | JGI IMG/M metagenome (GOLD analysis project Ga0049083, IMG submission 66719) | Freshwater lentic microbial communities from great Laurentian Lakes, MI, USA - Great Lakes metaG MI27MSRF | ecosystem: Environmental > Aquatic > Freshwater > Lake | place: Great Lakes...
GAGCTCAGCGTGGTCGATTTGGTGCAGGGGTATCGTTTCCTGCGCAGGGAGACGCGGGGGGGCGCGGTAAAGTGGATGTGGGCTATGCCATAGCCCGGCTATGGTTCCGTTAAGTCAAACGCTTATAATAAGCTTATAATTGTCACGGATCCCATATTTGCCATCCCAGTTCTTGAATAGGGAAGCTGGAGCGAACGGAACTTTACAAATGCGAAACACTGGGACTGGAATTCTCAAACTTGATTCTGCCGGAACTCTCCAATTGAGCGCCGACAGCACGGCTTATCTTCAGTCATACGAAGCTGTGAGTATCGGCTCTTACGACGGAACAACGATTCAATTGACTGCTGCGGATGGAACGACCGCGAGAACAGCACTTTCTGTTTCGGGGACGAGAGGATACTCAGGCTCGAAAGGTCTCAGCGTCGTCGGTGGTACTGCTTTGGATGCTCTTGACGTTTCAGGAGCGGCTACGTTTTCATCTACAATCAGATCTCCCTTACAGCCTTCGTGGAATTGGTATAAGTCAACTGCATCCACAACGAACACGATCGGCCTTAGCCCTTTTGGGACAGCTGGATTTCCCTTAGTACCCAACTGGAACGTTTCAGTAGGTATTGCAGGGCAAGTCTACCCGGACGTCGCAGGGCGTTATTCTGTTTCTGTTAGCGGAAAATTCACAGGAAATGGCAGCGTACATCTAGCAGCATATAACGCAGGTAATCTTGTGCTGCTTGAAACTCTTGTCTCGGGATCGGGAACAGGGTTTCCTTTTTCTTCAACATACATTTTTGACTTCGGAACAGGCTTTGGAAACTACGTTGAGACGTATTACAAAGCCACCTCAAGGTAGCGCCACCCTCCACCACCTCGCTTGCTCGCAGATGGCTGCTATCGCACTTGTCGCTCTGATGAAGCTCTGACAAACAGGACTGGTGCAGGCGGGCGGTGGATGAGTCTGGAGCTTCGCGCTCGCAGACGCGCTGCGTCTGTATCGGCGCACGTCGCACCAGCCCCGCCTCTGGCGCCGCAGCTGTGCGCTGGCGAGAGCCGTTTCGCGCGAGCAGTGCTGTTGCTTGGAGGCGCTGTTTGGGACGTGCAGGCGTGGCCAAGCCAACAGGCGGCCCAGCCAGGCACCACTGTGCCTGGCGAGGTGAGGCATGTCCCTGGAGGTGTGGCTCGAAACATCGCAGCCGTGTTGGTTGCACTCCAGACTACCGCAGACCAACCTCCTCTCTTGCTCTCCGTGGTGGGCGACGACCCCCCCGGCGTGGCGCTCCTCGCGCATATGCGGTGCGCCTCAGCTTGCAGACGCAGGCTGCTGTAGCGCTAACACGTTTTCACACACAGCATGCTGGGTCTGCCCGTTGATGGCGTGCGCGTAGTCTCGGGGGCAGCCACGCCCTGTGTGGTTGCCGTCATGGACGCCAGCGGAGGAGACATTACCGCGGCGGTGGCGGCCTGCTCGCTGGTTGAGGAGCAGCTGACGGTAGAGTGGCTTGCCGGCTTCAGCGCCGAGTTAGTTAGTGCGCCGCTGTTGCTGTTAGACACCAACGCCTCTCCAGAGGTGCTGCTCGCCGCGGCCAAGGCCGCACGCGCAGCTGGCGTGCCCGTTTGGCTGGAGCCCGTGTCGGCTGCCAAAGCGGTGAAAGCTATTCCGCTGCTTTCGTACCTCACCTACGTCTCGCCAAACGCAAAGGAGCTCGCCGCGCTCGCCGCGCCGCTGGGCATCACATGCCGCGTGCCCGATGCGCCGTTCGCCAGCGCCGATGCCGCGCTGGCAGCACTCAGACCCGCCATCGAGGCGCTGCTGCATGCGGGCGTGAGCCACGTCATCACCACGCTGGGCGCGGCGGGCGTGCTGCTGAGCGGCACAGCGGGGCATAGAGCTCTTCCGGCGGCTGCAGTGTCGTGCGTAATATCCGCTTCTGGGGCAGGGGATGCCCTAGTTGCAGGCACTCTGGCGGCTCTGGCGGCCGGAGAGGAGCTGGAGGCTGCGCTGTCGGTTGGCGTCGCGGCGGCGGCGGCGGTGGTGCAGCACAGAGACAACGCGCCGCCACGGGCTGCGTTTGCAAACGTACCACAGGTCGCGGCTCAGGCATTGCTGCGGTCCAGGCGGCTCAGTTGAACGTCCAGGTCGAACACGAGCTGGTTTATAAGAGGGGCGCCATCGCAATGTTTGTGCACGCATCAAAGCACGTACGTGCTAGCTCATATCCATACTCAAAGCACTCATTCTGCATTGCCACAGCTACACTCAGCTCATGGCCGCATTTATGGCGTCGTTTTCCGTCGTTCGCGGCGGGCGCTGTTGTACAATGAAGCCACAGTCGTCCCCTCCGCACCTCCCATGCACTCGGCGATGCTCTCTCTGCCCGCGGCGCCCGCGCTGGCGGCGGGCCGCGTGCAGCTGTCGCGTCGCAGCGCGCCCGTACGCGCTCACCAGGTGCGAGTCCCATCCCGCGCAGCTCCGCCCGCGCTCTCCACTGAGCTCTCGCACGGCGTGGCTGCTCCTCAGGCGCGGGTGCAGACGCGGCGCACGTCGACGGTGGTGCTGGCGCAGCACTCGGCGGAGCGCGGGTCAGCGGAGGAGCGCGTGCGCGGCGCATGCAAAGCGGATGAGCGCACTGCGCGTGCCTCTCGCCTGAAGCCCGCCGCCACCACGCCTTCCGCCTCTTCCTCCCCTGCCGCGGCGCCTCCCGCCGAGCTGGCTGGCGGCGGCGGCGGCTCCGGCAAAGGTGTGCCGGAATCAGCAACCACTTCTCAACCACCTCTGACGCACGCGCCGGCCAGGTACAGCAGGCAGCGGCGGCTCGGGCGGCGGCAGCAACGGCGGCAGCGGCGGCGGCGACGAGCTGAGCAGGACGCTGGCTGCGGCGGGGTGCGTCCCGCCCTGCCGGGGTCTTGTGTCCCTGGCCCTCCGACAGCTCCCACCTCGCCCGCTGCGCTGCTGCTACGTGCGCGACGGCGCGCAGCCGCTCGCGTGATGGCACGCGGCGAGTGCGCGCGGCCTCGCAGCTGCTCGCTAGTGGCGCTCCCTGCTTGGCGCTCACGCGGCCGGGGTGCTTTTCCAGGCGCTCCCTGGACTCCTTCCCCGCCGACTTTGCGAGCGCGCTGAGCAGCGGCGTGGTGGCGCCCGCGGCGGTGCTGACGTGGCTGGCGTGCGAGAGCAACCCGCTGCGCAAGGCGCTGCTGTTCGGGGGTGGCGTCGGCTTCCGCGAACGCCTCCTGGGCGACGCGCTCTTCCTCAACAAGCTGGCCATCGAGGTGGGCATCGGAATTTGCACCAAAATCTCCGCGGAGGCCACCAAGCGGCGCGAAAACTTCTGGAAGGAGACCGACTTTGTGCTCGCCAACGGTGCGTGCAAAAACCACCCTGAGCTGCGATTGCGCCAACCTGACCGCACACCACATCGCTTCACAGTGATCATGGCAATCATCGCTGACGTGGCACTCACCTGGCTGCCGGCGCCCACGCTTCCCCTGCACCCCAAGGTTGCGGCCGCAGCCAGCGCCGCCGCCCGCTTCTGGGCGGGCGTGCCGTCCAATGCCTTCCAGATGGCCACCGTGGCGTGCCCCTTCAGCGCGGTTCAGCGCCTCGCCGCCGTGGGCCGCAACGGCGCCAAGCTCTTTGTGGTGGGCACCGCAGCCTCGTTCGTGGGCACCGGCATGACCAACGGCATCCTGGCGGTGCGCAAGGCGCTGGACCCCAGCTTGAAGCAGCAGGGCGAGGACATGGACCTGGTGCGACAGAGCTTCGCGTACGGGCTCTACATGTCCGTGAGCAGCAACCTGCGCTACCAGCTGCTTGCTGGCGTGGCTGAACAGCGCATCATCGAGCCGCTGCTGCACGGCAACCCGCTGGCGAGCACGGCTGCCAGCTTTGTGGTGCGCACGGCCAACACGTTCGTGGGCTCGCTGCTCTGGGTGGACTTCATCCGGCTGCTGGGCCTGCAGAAGCAAAAGGCTGCTGCGCCGCAGCCTGGAGCCAAGGGCAAGGCCGGCAAGCAGGTGCCGGCCAAGGCTGCTGCTGGCAAGGCTGCGCCAGCAAAGGCTGCGCCAGCCAAGTTGGCTGAGAAGAAGAAGGCAGCCCCGGCGGCTGGCAAGCCGCTGCCCAAGAACGCGCCAAAGGCTGAGCTTAAAAAGGACGGCAAAAAGGCTGTGAGCGCCAAGAAGTAGGGCGCTCTTGCGGAATAGAATACGCGCATCCGCTGCTATTCTACGGCGGCGCGCATCAATGTAATACTCGCCTACGTCTCTCATCAGTCCATGCGCGTTCTCATTCGCGCCTCGCTATGCTCAGCCCGCCGCCACCCACCAACGCCCTGAAGGCTGCCATCTTCTGCTCCTCCACCGCATTGGCCGCAGCCGCGCGCTGCTGCAGATCCGCGTCGCGCTGCGCAGAGCGGCCGTCTCTTCTGAACTGCAGCGCCTTCTGGCGCGCAACAGCAGCAGCAAAGGAGTCGTTGCCTCCCATGACGTCTCCCCCGCCAGTGACGTGTGCGTCGGGCGATGCATCCCGCTGTTTGGCCAGCTCTCTCCGCCCAGCGCGCTCCGCAGCCTTCGCGTCCTTGCCCGTGGCTCTGGGCACGAGGTCTTCCAGTCGTTCAGCCGCAGCCGCGCGCTCCCTCTTGCGCTCGCCCTTGCTCGCCGCCCGCGCAGCCTCACGGGAAGCCTCCTCCTCCAGTCTGGACGGCGGCGCGGCCGCGCGCTGCGGCGCCAAGGAAAGCTCTTGTTGAGGCGCTGCAGCCGCCGCCAGGTAGCGCCTCGCCTCGTCTAACGCTCGTCTCTCGGCGGAGCGGGAGCGGGAGCGAGAGCGGGAGCGCGACGCGTGCTTGCGCTTGCTCTTCTTGCTCTTCTTGTGGTGGTGCTTGTGCTTCTTTCGGTCGCGAGAGCGCGACCGAGAGCTCTCGCTGCTCGCGCTCCCGCTCCGCCGTCGCTTCTCCTTCCTCTCCTTCTTCGCCTTCTTGTGCCGGCCGCGCTCCTCAGGGCCTTGTGCGTCGCCCACGCGGGCGGCCAGCTCCGCAGTCGCCTCCATGCGGCTCTCCCACTCCCGCTTGCTCGCCTCGCGCACACGCAGCTCTGAACGCTTCGCCTCGACGCTCGCCTGGTACAGCTGCGGAGCGACCGCCTCAGCAGCAGTTTTTCGTGCATTCAGATAAGCAAGGCGCGCCTCTTTCGCCTCTTCACTCACATCCTTCATCGTGGGGCCTGCGGGCGGCAGCATGGCGGGCGCAGTGGGCGTTCAGGCGCGACGAAACAGAGCAGCCGGGGGCAGGAGGTGTGCTTGAGGCTGCGACGTACGACGAGTGACTGCGCGAGACTGCATTGCTCGAACAGCAGTCGAACTGAACTAGAGAGGCATCCTCGCCCCGTGTTCACACGTTCGCGCGGCGTGGCGCATGCCGCGCCTTCTTGTTGCCCCCCAATCCCGGGGGTCCCCCACGCCCCTTCTTAGGCGGCCCTCCTGCGCCCCCCTTGCGCTTCTTGGCGTGCCTCGGCGGCCCCTGCAGCTCCGCAAACTTGCTCTTCCGGTACGACCCGCCAGCCTGGTCGGCCAGCACCTCCTCAGCCAGCGTCTGCCGGCGCTCGCTGGCAGCCATCCGGCTGCTGTGGAAGTCAGCCGCGCTCTCCACCACCGTGCCCATCGCGAAATGCGTGGGCAGCTTGCCGCTGTCCGCCCGCTTGTAGAAGCGCTTCGGGTCCGTCACGCCGCGAAGACGCAGAACACGCAGGTCACGCTTCAGCTCCTCCGTCATCGTCGGCGCACCCAAACCGAACCAGCCGGCGCCCGCTGTCGCAGCGCCTCCGGCGCGCGCGGCCGCGCGGGCAGCCTTGCGCGCGTCGCGGGGCGGGTGAAGCAACTGCGCCGGGTCCCGATCCGTGGGTGCCTCGGCTGGAGCGCTGTTCTCGACCACGTCCCGCAGCGATAGCGCGCCGGGCAGGCGGCTCAGGGGCGCCCAGCCAGCCTGCGGGCGCACAGCGGGGGGCGCCGGAGCGGGGGAGGCTGTGGTTAGGTGGGCGCGCATGGCGGCTGCTGCCGTAGAGAGCATCTCGTCCAGGTCCTCCTCTTCTTCTTCGTCTGGCGCTGCGTGCGAGGCCAGGGGGTGGGGGGGTGGCACGGGCTCGTCCTCCTCCGGCAGCGAGGGCAGCGCAGGTTGTGCGGGCGCTGAGACGGCGGCGGCGGCGGCCGCCGCGTACTGCTCTGCTTGGCCCGGGAAGTTGAGCTTGCGCGTGGCAGCGGGCAGGCCCAGCAGCCTGCGCGGGGGCTGGCGTGAGCGTGCGCAAGGGAAGAGCAAGCCAGCCGTGCAGGCCACACGCACCGAACCGCGGCCGCGTCGTACGCGCGCGCAGCCTCCTCCGCGCTGTCGAAGGCGCCCAGAGCGCGCTGCACCTTGGCGTGCTGTGGCGCGCACAGGGAGAGAGAGACACACGGGCGGCGGCTCAGGGGTGATGCTTCTCCCGTCGCTGCGCCTCTCCTGCAGCCCGCACGCACCGTGATGGAGGCTGCAAACTTGCCAGCCACCTGGGAGACACCACGGAACCGTCGAGGCCCGCTGGCCGCGTCGTCCTCTCCAGCCTCCGCGCCAGCCACAGCGTCCGAGGAGGAGGCGCGCGACGCGGACCGCGTCATGCGCCGCGACCCGCTCGGAGAGGGCGCCTCAACCGCGGCTGCAGCGCGGGCGGGTGGACGCGCCATAGCTCGGCGGATCTCCTTAAAATGCGCTAGAGCTCTACCTCCTGCTCTAGTATGCTGCTGTTGTACGACGAGCGAGCGCGAGGAAGAGCGAGCTATCGCTCCAATGCTAAGCATCATTGCGTTCACAACAGGTCACTGTATTTGCGGCTGCTTCACTCCTGGATGCGGGTGTCGTTCTCACCTCCGTGCCAGATTGCGGCAGCGACGATTGCCACGCCGGTGAGCGCCCAGAGCGCCACCAGGCACGCGCGAGCCACATCCAGCGCCACATTTCGCATGATGCGCCGCGCGGACGAGCTCAGAGCGGCAGGCTTGAGAAACGCAGCCCAGGCATGGTGGCGATGGTCTCCTTCTGGCTTCGTCCCGCCGCCCAACTGCCTGCTGAGTATCTGGTCGCGAGCGCGGTGCAGCGCCGCATCCGCCGCATTGTCCGCCAGGCTCACGCCCGGGCGGCGCGGTATCGAGGATACAGCCGGCGCGGCGACCATGGCGCCGCTCTGCTTCCCAGCCCCAGCCTCGCTGCGGCGTGCAGAGCGCGGCGTAGGCACCGCCGCCGCCAGCGCCGCCAAGCCGCGACTTAGCGCGCCTTCCCAAGTGATGGGCAGCCGCGAGAGCGCGTGCGTGGCAACAGACGCGCCAGCAGCATCGCTGGAAGGCTCGGGCGCAGCAGATGCGTGCTCAGGCACCGCCTGGGCTGCGGGGAGGTGCTGGGCGGGCTCTTCTGTGCTGCGGTCAACGCACAGCGTCTCCTCCGTCGCCAGCGGCTCCATTTCTGGCGCAGGAGAGACCTTGGAGGTCCACCGCGGCGAAAGGGGCGTGCGGGGGGTGACCCGCGGGGGCGCGTCCCGGTACTTGGACGCGGCTGCCACAACCTCCGCCCACTGGCTTCCACCCTCCTCGCCGTCCACCTCCACGCCACCCTCAGCGCGCGAGCTGCGCGCGCCGCTGCTGGCCCGGCTGGCAGCGCTGTAAGGGCTCGCGGAGCCGCGGGGAGTGCGGCGCTGTGCATCCATCTGGAAGGCGATGGTGCGGAGGAGGAGGTTGAGAGTGCAGGAGCTGCGAAGAGGCGTTGACCCACCAGCCGGCCCGAGTGGAGTGCTGGAGTCTACAGGTACTCCTGAGGCTCCGCGTCGGGAAGTTCCTCCGTCTGGGCGTCGCGCGGCGCGGCTGGGGCGAGCTTGCGCTTTGGCGCGAGGTGCGCAAGCAACGCAGCGCAGAGGCCGTCCAGAGCTTGGTCGCCCGCGAGTGGCGCGGCGAGCGAGGATTTCTGGAGGGAGAGGAGGGGGGGTGTCGCGCGTGAGAGGGCGTGGAAGGCGCAAGGAGCTGGGTGGCAGGAAGCGAGAGTGCACGCACCCGCACTGCCAGCGCCATCACCGTACGGCTCACGCCCACAGCCGCGCCCAGCTCCAGCGAACCCGTGCCTAGGCGCACAGCGCATCAGAGGCGACTGCAGGGTGCGCCCCAGCGGAAAAGGCGTACACAGTCTCACGACGCACCGTCCTTGGCGCGCACACACACCAGCGGCACGCCCCGGGCAGACGCAAGGGCGGGCAGGTGCTGCACCAGCGCGCGGGGGTAGGCGTCCTGTCGAGCGTTGGGCGCGGTGAGTGGGCAGAGCACAGCATGCGTCGTTGACATGTGAGCGGCGGAGCACGTACCAGACACATCACGCAAACGGCCAGCTCCTGTGCGTGGATGTCCAGCGTGCGAGTCACTGCTGTGAGGCCCACCACGAGGCGTGCGTGCGCCCTAGCGCCACCGGCGTGAAGCGGCACAAGGTGCGAACGCAGCGAAGTAAACACCAAAGCGCTCTCGTCAACGCGTGCGGCGCCCTCGTCGGCGCCTCGACGCCGCTTGCCCATGCGGGCCCAGCGGACGAGCGGAGGCGCTTTTTGGAGAAGAGTCCCACCAAAAGTGGGGCCCGCCGTCATTCGACTGTTTTTGCAGAGTGCACAGTGCAGCAGTGCACAGTGCAGGTCCCCCGGCCGTGGAATCTGGTTATGAGAGCTCTAGGTACGAGCCGCGCGTCGCTCACGCCGCCGCAGAGCAGCGTGAAGGCGCGGGCCCGCAGAAGGTGTGCCGCACAGTGCGCGCCGCACGCAGGAGAAGATGTCACCACGGAGGTCTTTGCCAGGCTGCTGGAGGCTTCTGGCGCCGAAAGCTGCACTGCTTTGGGCCGCGGCGAGCACGGTCTGTCTCTCTTTGCTCGACGCGACGTCGCCGCCGGCGAAACACTCCTCCGCGTTCCCGTCTCAGCTTGCCTGGTCTTCACACGCTGCCCGGACACAAGGCGCACGCTGAGCTGGCGGTCGCCGGACGCGGGCTGGCCCCGCACGCTGGCGGCGCTGGAACAGCACGACGAAGAGGGCTTGCCCTGGGATGTCCTGGCGGCGGTGAGCGTGCTGGACGTGCTTTCAGGCGACGGCGGGGGCCCCTTCTGGAGCGCGTACGCCTCTCTGATGCCCCGCAGGGAGGCGCTCACGCTGCCTCTGGTCGCCTCACACGCCGCCCTGGCCGCGCTGCGCGACCCGCTGGTCCAGGGCAACGCGCGCCTGCAGCGCGAGCGGCTGGCGGGCCTCCTTCCGGCCCTGGCCCAGCAGGGCGAGCCTTCGCTGGCGACGGCGTTTGCTGTCGTGCGCTCCAGGGCGTTCACGCTCGCGCCGGACTGCTTCGCCATGGTGCCTTTTGCCGACCTGGCCAACCACGCGGGGCAGCCCAGTGCGGAGGTGCTGCAGCCCAGCGAGCAGGAGCAGAGCGTGCGCATCGTGGCCAAGCGAGACGTGCGACTGGGCGAGGAAGTGACACTATCCTATTCTGGCGACGACGCAGCCTACACCAACGCGCGATTCATGGCCCAGCACGGCTTCGTGCCTGCGGGCGGCAACCGCGCGGACCGGGTGGCGCTGACGGACGATGTGGATCCAAGTGAGCTGAGTGTGCAGCCGCTGAGCCTGGCGTGGATGCAGGATTGTCTGGGCGATCAGGGCTGGCTGGACATGCTGTTCGGGTCCCATGAGCGGGACGCCAGGACGTATGCGGCGCTGTCGTCGCTACCAACCTCCAACGACGACGCAGAGCCACAACGAGACGTGCAGCTGGCGGCGGCGGCGGCGCTGCGCGAGCGCGCCGCGGCAGCGTTGACCGTGTACGGAGATTGCACCTTGGAGGAGATGGCGGCGCAGGAGGCGGCTGCGCATCAACAAGGCGACTTGCAGCTAGCGGCTGCTACGCGCTACGCGCTCGAGCGCCGCCTGCTCTGGCTCAGAGTGCACAGCCTGCTTAGCGACTACGAGCAGGCGGTGGCGCAAAGAGAGATATGAGAGATGATGAGAGAGAGGCGATCTGAGGCGGTTCAGTCGCACAGACCGCAGGCAGAGAGCTAAGACACGGTTGAGAGACAGTCCTGCGTTTTGACACACGTCAATGCAGCGCGCGTCGTCGACCGTGCGACTGTATCCGCGCGAGGCAGCAGGAGCCCATGCCCCAGCGCGCGGTGGTTGCCCACCCGCGCCGGCGCACGTGCTGTGGTGCGCGCCTGCCGCGCCGCTCAGACCAGCACCGAAACAGACTTCACTTCTTCTTGGTGGCCACCTTGCCCGAGCCAGCAGCCTTCTTCTCCACAGCCTTGACGACGCCCACGGCGACGGTCTGGCGCATGTCGCGCACCGCGAAGCGGCCCAGCGGGGGGTAGTCGGCGAAGGACTCGACGCACATGGGCTTGGTGGGGATCATCTTCACAAAGCCGGCGTCGCCGTTCTTCAGGGCCTTGGGGAACTTCTCCAGCTCCTGGCCGCTGCGGCGGTCAACCTTGGTGAGAATCTCGTGGAACTTGACGGCGATGTGGCTGGTGTGGCAATCCAGCACGGGCGCGTAGCCGTTGCCGATCTGGCCGGGGTGGTTCATGATGATCACCTGAGCCGTGAAGCTCTCGCACGCCAGGGCGGGGTCGTTCTTCACGTCGCTGGCAACGAAGCCGCGCTTGAGCTCCTTGACGCTCACGTTCTTGACGTTGAAGCCAACGTTGTCCCCGGGCTCAGCCTCGGTGAGGGACTCGTGGTGCATCTCCACCGACTTGACCTCAGTGGTCAGGCCGCTGGGCGCGAACTGCACGTTCATGCCCGGCTTGAGCACGCCCGTCTCCACACGGCCCACGGGCACTGTGCCGATGCCGCCGATCTTGTACACGTCCTGCAGCGGCAGGCGCAGAGGCTTGTCGCTGGGGCGCTTGGGCGTCTCGATGGCGTCCAGAGCCTCCAGCAGAATGGGGCCCTTGTACCAGTTGAGGTTGGTGCTGCGCTCAATCATGTTGTCGCCGTTGAAGCCGGAGATGGGGATGAAGGGGATCTTGGCGGGGTTGTAGCCCACGCGCTTCAGGTAGGCGGTCACCTCCTTGCTGATTTCGTCGTAGCGCGCCTGGGAGTAGGGGGGGCTGGTGGAGTCCATCTTGTTGAGCGCCACAATCATCTGCTTCACGCCCAGCGTGAAAGCCAGCAGCGCGTGCTCGCGGGTCTGACCGTCCTTGCTGATGCCAGACTCGAAGCCACCGGGGGTGGAGTCGATGATGAGCACGGCGCAGTCAGCCTGGGAGGTGCCAGTGATCATGTTCTTGATGAAGTCGCGGTGGCCGGGGGCGTCGATGACGGTGCAGTAGTACTTGGTCGTCTCGAACTTCCACAGCGCAATGTCGATGGTGATGCCGCGCTCGCGCTCAGCCTTGAGCTTGTCCAGCACCCAGGCGTACTTGAAGGAGCGCTTGTTCATCTCAGCAGCCTCCTTCTCGAACTTCTCAATCACACGCTTGTCGATGCCTGCCACAGCAGCCAGGGGCGCGTCAGGCAAGGCTCGCGCAGGCGCGTGGGGGGGCG
>Ga0049083_10000817_pt1 | contig 11558 bp, 12 predicted proteins | sample GreLakmeMI27MSRF_FD_66719 | JGI IMG/M metagenome (GOLD analysis project Ga0049083, IMG submission 66719) | Freshwater lentic microbial communities from great Laurentian Lakes, MI, USA - Great Lakes metaG MI27MSRF | ecosystem: Environmental > Aquatic > Freshwater > Lake | place: Great Lakes...
GCAGAGGAAACGCACGGCAAAGGTGTGCACGTGCGTGTGACTCCCCACACGCCCGTTCGTTCCGGCGAGGCCAGTCGCGTGGCGAACAACCTGGTCTGGCGCGTCACCGTCAACAGCATCGGTGAGAGCGACTATTCGTGGACAGACCACCTGATGGGATGGCACGGCTCCGACAACCCTTACTCCGGCGGGCAGCGAGAGCTGGATTTCCCCAGGTGAGTGCGTGCGCGCGTGCGTGCGCCATCCTGCGTGCTGCGAGTGCTGGCTGTGACTAAGCGCGCCAGCGAGGCGACGGCTTGCGAGTACGCTGCGCGCAACGGATGGATCGTCGACGAGGTTTGTGTGCCGCACAGCGCGCCCATTCTCAACCGCGCCACCATCCCTGGCGCGCCACTGCAGAACCGCAGGCCGGTGAAGTACGAGGACAACTTCAGCGTGCGGCGCGGGGGCATCCCGCAGCCGACCGCGGTGGAGTAGGGCCAGGAGCCGCCTTACGTTGCATGATGCAGTGATGACAGACCAAGCGATGACAGACCTGAGCGATGACCTGAGATGACGCTACCTTTTAGAGCTACCAAACCGATCTGTCTCTGAACTCCCCTTTCAATTCCCTTTTTTGCCTGCGGGACATCGTACACTCGTCAGACGCGCTGCGTACGTCGCCGCGCGTGCCTCTCACCGTTTGGCGGGTCGCAGGTGACGAATGCTCCGTTTTCGTCGCGTCTCGCGAGCCATACGCGCGTGATCGCCTCCACGTTCACACCCGGGCCCACGATGCGCATGTGGCGGGTGCCCCTGGGCTCGTCGTAGCCGGTCGCCTCCCACACGTCCACGTCCTCGGGCAACACGGTCGACGTCAACAAGTCCAACTCAATCTGCAGGACGTAGAAGCCGCGCGTGTCGCCCTTCTCCCTGTACGTCAGGTTGGCGTAGGCGCACAGCGTGGCGGTGTCCTGCGCGGCCGCGCGCGCGGGCGTTGGGGAGTGAGGGGCGAGGGCGACGGGGGGACGACGGGAGGTAGGGCGAGCGCGCACCCAGCAGGCGTGCACGCCGGAGCTGGGCGAGAATCCCGGGCTGGTGTATGGGCGCTGCGGTCCCAGCGGCAGGCGGGAGTTGAAGTGCTGCGCCGGGCAGAGGTGGAAGACGGTGCTGTCTGTCGGCAGCAGCAGGCCCGGCTGGCAGAAGACGCCCCGGTGCACGTGCACGCGCTGCACCAGCTCGCACTCGGGCAGGCCCACCTGCGCGGGCACCGCGGCGCGCTCAGCCGCAGCGCGGCGCGGCGCGACGTGAAAGGACTCCTGTCACGCCAAGCGTTGCGGTGCACCGCGCCACCGCGCAGTCGCCGCGCGCGAAGCCCACGGCACCGCAGCAACAACCTCCGGCACGCAGCCCAGCCGCACAGCGGCGCTTGCGTGAAGCGGCGCAACGGAGACGCACCAGGCCTTTCTGAGAAAGCGACAGCATGCGTTGCTGCTCGCCAACCAACGCGCGCAGGCTCTCAGCCGCGCCTGCACAGCTCACACCACGTGGCCTTCAACACATGACTGATGCCACAGCGCCGGGGGTGCGCAAGTGCCCGAAAAAGCCGCCGCTCGCTCTGCCGCGTCTTTGATGATGTCACACGAGCCTCCATGTTGACTCTGTCGCCTGGCGGCGTGACGCCGGCGCCTGCGACGACCACGCGCGCGAGCCTGGCGTCAGGCTCTCCTGCGCACGACGTCGCCTGGACTCTGGCGTGCCTGCGCGAGTCGCTGCCCTCGTCGCACTCTGTGCTGCCCTTGCGCGAGGACAGCTGCTCTGAGAGCGCGGCGAGCGACAGCGAGAGCAGCAGCGACAGCGAGCCGCTGGGCTTAGTTCGGCGGCCGCAGCAACGGTTGTGGGCGCCCTCGCGCGGCTTCTTCCTCTCCGCTGACGTGGACACGGAGCAGGAGGATTACAGCAGCGGCGAAGAGGCTGAGGCTGTCGAGGCTGAGGCGCAGCGGCGAAGGCGCGCTCGCACTCTCGCCTCGCCTTCGCACCCACCCTCCTCCCTGCACGACGTTGCGGCCGCGGCCGCACACACCACCGCCGCCATTGCGCTCGCGCAGGCGCTGCGCAAACAGCGCGAGGAGCGGCAAAAGAGACGCGCGAGGGTACGTGCTTGCACGCGGCGCGTCGCTGGATCGCTGGGCACTCTTCTCACAGCCCCTGGTGCGACAGGAGCACGCGACATGTCGTCAGCGCCAGCTTGAGGAGGAGCTGGCGGAGGCGGAGGCTGCGGAGGTGAGCGCTGTGGAGTGGGGCTGCAGCGAGGCTGCTGCGGCGCGTGCAGCGGTTGCAGCGGCCGACGCGGCTGCAGCGCGCGCGGACGCCGTTGCGCTGGAGGCGCGCCTGGCTGCGGTGGAGTGCTTGGCGCGCGAGAGAGGCGCGCTGGTGGCGGGCATGCTGCAGACGGAGGAGCGAGAGCGACAACAGGCTGCTGCTGCAAAGTCGGCTGCAGCTGCCGCCGTGCGCGCTGCCAGCGAGGCTGCGGCTCGTGCCGCGGCCGAGCGCAGCGCGGCAGAGAAGCGCGCGGCAGAGGCTGCGGCCGCGGAGGCCAAGTCGCTGGCGGACAAACAAGCGGCCGCCTCTCTCCAGGCTGCTGCTGAGCCTCCTGCGCGTGTCAGCACTCGCGGCGCACCGCGCGCATCCTCTTCCGCTTTGGCTCAGGAGAAAGAGTTGGCCGCCCTCTTGGCAGCCACTCGCGCCCAGGCCGCCCCGTTTCGGCTGGATGAGCCCTCCAAGCCGCATCGCCGCGCGCTGGAAAAGAGAATCGTCCTCATCGTGCAGCAGATCTCGGCCACTCGCCAGCAAATCTGCCGCAAAGCCGCAGACCTACACACGCTGCTCGCCTCCCTGAGCGGGCCCGTGGCCGCGCACGCGCAGCTGTGGCTGTGCGAGAAGCTGTTGTCGCAGTGCGAGTGTCAGGTGGCCAGGCTGCACGGCTTTGCGTACGCTCTCGCCGACGTGGTGACCCCGTTGGCGCCGCACTTGCCCTCGCTGCTGCCGCTGCTCACAGCGCACCTGCACGAGGCGTGCTGCCTGTCGGTGCCCAAGGTGTACCTTTTCAGCCGCGAGGCGTATCCTTCAGAGGAGGGGTACCTGAAAGCGATGGGATACCAAAGGCTCTCAGAAGGGGGGTTTGAACCCACAGACGCGTATCTGGGACGCACCGCCGCATTCATGCTGCTCTATGCGGCGCTGATGCAGGCTGACGCGCTGCCCGCGGAGCAGGGGCTGCACTGTGCGTGGGCCTACCTTGCGCGACTGCTCAACGCCTGCCCGCCCTGCCGCGAGTCTGCCACAGCGCTGGAGGCGCTGCTGGAGCTGGCTGGATGGCGCCTGCACTGCGCCTACGGGCGACAGTTCGCGAAGCTGTTGCACCTGGTACATTCCGACTTTCTTCCCAGGCTGGAAGCTGGCGGAGACGCAGAAGCGCGACCCGTCGCCACGCGACTGCGCGCCTACGTGGAGGCTGGGGAGCACCTGCGGGCTCACCCCAAGCGGAACATGCCTCAGACAGATGTATCCACGGAGCTCAAAGTGTAGAGCAATTCGTGTTGAGCGCGATCTCGACGTGCTATGGTACTCTGCCATGGGCTGTGTTTGTACTCTATAATGACGTGGCTGCGTCCGGCCTGCGCTTTAGCCGCCAAAGGAGCCCAGCGCTTTGTTGGCCGTCTTTGACGCCAGCACCGCCGCCGTCGCCACGTCCAGCTGCGTCTCCGTGCCCTCGCAGTGCGTGGTTCCGTCCGCGGCCACGGTGCACTGACACAGACAGCAGGAGGGGGAGAGGCGGTTAGGATAGCGCAACACGATGTCATGCTTGCAGCGTTCCGCGCAGCGCCAGCGCGCACCTGTGTGGCCGGGTCCGCATTCAGGACGGTGTACTCGCCTTCCATGAGGCCCTCACAGACCTGAGCGGCGAGCGCGGGTTCGTTGCAACGGGTCAGTGACTCAGCGAGCAACCCGAAAGGAGAGGCCGGGGCGCAGGAGAAGCGCACCAGGTCTCCCGCCTCGTTGAGCGTGCAAAAGACGCCGCAGTCTCGTGAGCGTGAGACGTCGCAGCCTGGCGCCGAGGGTAGCGCCTTTTCGTTGCGCACGCCCTGTCCCGCCCACCAACTGGACACGGTGTACACCCCCGCCGGCAGGTCCGGGCACACCAGTCGACCGTCGCTGCTCACAAGCACGCGCACTTCAAGCTTGGCTGGCGCGGCAGAGCACCTGACCACCCGGCGGGACGCGCTACGCGGCATCGCGCAGCACGGGCTCGCATACGCGGGCTGAAGCATCCAGCTCATCTCACGCGACCAGGCGTCCTCTCTCACAAAAGTCGTGAGAGGGGCGCAGCACGATCAAATTCTGCCAGTCGCCCAGTCCGCAGCACTCTATTGTGTCAGCTTTGCCGCCAAAGATCGCACCTCCATCGCACCACCCCACGCTCGCCTGTCGCCTCTCCCATCCCAATAGGCTGCTGGCGGCCCCTGAAAGTGCAACGCCACTGTGCATCAGCCCCTGCTACGCTGCAGTGCTGTCTTCGCAGGAGCACATGCGTCACCTCAGATAAAAGCCGCCTGCTGAGGCCCAATGCACCCCGCGCGGCCCGCATCAGCCGCCTGTTCCGCCCTGTCTTCTGCGGAGCGGCCGAGCGCGCTGCGGGGGTGCAGAGCGAGCGGGTGCGGCGCACAATGTGTTGTCGGGCGAGCCACGGCGGTGCCACAGCGCCCTCGCCTGACACGCGTTGGGCGGCGCGCGGGCGGCCGTGCGGCGCTGCAGCGTCCCGTGGACGCGCCCCGCGCAGCAGAGGAGGAGGAGGGCCTCGCCCACGCCCAGCCCGTTCCGGAGGGTAACGACGCCGCAGTCACCGCAAGCGACCCGCCAGCAGAGCAGCAAGGCGGCTACGGGGAGCCTGCGAGCCTATGGGCGCTTACCCTGCTTGGTCTGTGCTACCTCCACGCAAGCGCCTGCGCGTACGCGCTGCCTGCGCTGCTTCCTGACGTGGCTTTGGAGCTCACTCTGGACGACGCACAGTCTGCCGCGCTCACGTTCGCCTTCACGCTCACCTACTCGCTGTTCCTCATCCCGGCCGGCGCAGCCGCGGACACGCTGGACCGGCCGCAGCTGCTTGCTGCGGGCGTGACGCTCTGGTCGGCTGGCACGGCGCTCAGCGCCGTGGCACCCACCTTTCCGGTGTTGCTGGCGTCTCGCCTGTTGTACGCTGCGGGCTATGCCACGCAGAACCCGGTGTCGTTTGGCATCATCCCGGAGCTCTTCCCACGAAGGCGCGCCTCAGCCATGGCCGCATACAACGTGGCTATCCACCTAGGGCGAGCCGTCTCGTTTGGTGGTGGCGCGCTCGCAGCTCCCACGCACGACACGCCGCAGGCCGTCCCTTCCGCCGTGGAGGGACCACCCGGAGACGGGTGGCAAGAGCTCGTCACGCTGCCGCTGGCACGGCTGGCGGACGTGGCTGCGCTGGGAGGAATGACCATCCTCTACCTCTCGGGCGATAATGTGGTACTCTCACCTGCACTTGGCGGCGGCGAATCGGGCGTTTCCATCGGCGAGACGGCGCAGGCTGCGGCGTCCGCGGCACTGGCAGCTGCTGGGATGTCCTGGCGCGACGTCATGTTGATCATTGCTGCGCCGGGGATGCTGCTCGCGCCGCTGTTGCTGCTGACTGTGAAGGACCCGGGGCGCACGGGCGACGGCAGTCGCGCCACCCGACGGCGCGTGCGTGCTGCGCAGCGGATGGCGCGCATGGCGAGCGCGGTTGGCGCGGGCGCCTTGGCACGCACCACAAACGTGCTTACGCCACGCCGGGTGTCCCTCCCAAACACAAAGGCTGTTGTTCCCCCCCCTCCCAGCAGCTCTCAGGTTGTAGAGAACCTGCGCTCGGTGGTTGCCTCCTCCCCCTGGCGCTTGGTCACCGCCGCTGCCGTGCTCAACGACTTTGGCGCATGGGCGCTCATCGCGTTCCAAGCAACCTTCTACGAGCGCGTGTTCGGCTTAGAAGCAAGCGCCTACTCGCCCGCGCTGGCACTCATCCTCCCGCTAGGCGGCGTGCTGGGCGGACTGGGCGGCTCCATAGCGGTCGACCGTCTGGCGGCGCTGGGGCTCACCCGCTACAGGCGATACCTGCTGGCCGGCGCCAGTTTGCTGGCGGCTCCGGCGATGGCCGCCAGCCTCCTGGCGCCCGACGCGCAAACCAGCCTGGCGATGCTGCTTCCCGCGGCCGCGCTGGCAGAGGTGTGGCGCGCGCCCACCAGCGTCATGGTGCGCGAGGCGGCGCCCAGAGGGGTGCCTGGCGCGGCGGTGGCCGCCCACCTGGCGTGTCGAAACGCCCTGTGCGGTTTGGGTCCCATTGCAGCCGCGTGGCTCGCGCGGGGGGGAGATCTCAGGCACGCGCTGCTGCTCACGCCCGCCGCGTTCGCCGCGGCGGCGGGTCTCTTCTGGGCGGCGGAGGGTGCGCTGGAGACGCGTCTGGCCGAGGCTGCGGCCTCGCGGGGGGTTCTGCAGTTGCCGGCCGCGAGCGCGGAGGGGGACGGCGGAGGCGAGGAGTGAGAATGGTTACAACACGCGATGCTGCGCAGAATCAGAACTGGCTCTTGTCGTCCTCTGCAAACTCGAGCTTTGCGTTGGCCTTGGTGTCCGTCTCCTGCTTCTTCAGCTCCGCGTCGCTCATGGGTCGCATGTGCCACGACCCGTCCTCCAGGCCAGCCTTGCGCCAGGGGCGCACAGACACCTTCTGCGCGCCGTCGCTGCCCTCGAAGGACGGCCCAAAGTGGGGCACCCAGTTGGCAGGCGCCTTCGCGAAAGAGTCAGCCTCCAACGCCGCCCACTGCCGAAACAGCGACATGCCTGCGGGTCCCATAGGGGGGCCCTCATACCTTTTTGGCGGAAACGAGTGAGATGATTGATGAGAGGGCGCGCGCGACGTGAAAGGGCAAAGGGCGCGTGGAGGGGCCACTGCGCGCGCCTGAAGACCTTCCTCTTGGGCACATCCGCGTGCTTAGCCACCAGGGCACGCAACATGCGACGCAGGCGGCCGGGGCGCCAGCCCAAGCCAGCCTCGGTGGCGACGTCAAAGACGCTTTGTGGCACGCCCAGGCGCCCAGTGCAGATGTCCTGCGCGCCACGTGTCAGCACCCCGCACGCACGAGCGTGCATCACTGTCGCCGGGCGCGCACGTTCCAGCCCTCGTAGGTGAGCAAGTCCGCGTCGGCCCCCTGCTGCAGGAGATACTCGAAGAGCTCTAGGTACGGGTACGCGCGCGAGTGCGCCCTGTGGCACGCGCGTGAGCACGCCGCGCGGCGAGTGGGTGCGTGCAGAGCGCGCACATGCGGGCCACGCGGTGCAGTGGCGTCCAGCCTTTGGCCCGGTCCTGCTGGTTCACCTCTGCGCCGCGCTGCTCGATGAGGAAGCGCGCCATGTCCAGCTGCGCGTGTCACACGGCGCGTGAGGCTCGCGAGCGCGCTCAAGGGGTGCGTGCACGAGCCTGGCCGTGGTCACACGCAATGTGCAGCGCGGCGCCCGCGCCGCGGTCGAGAGTGGGGAACCACCAGTCCGAGGTGTGCTGCTCGATCTCCAGGAACTGGGGCAGGTCGCCGTGGCGCACGGCGTCCACGTACTGCGGTGAGAGGCGTGAGAGTCCGTTGGCGTCGCGGCGCGTGGCCGCGGCCGGGTGCCCGCAGGCGCGCCTGGAAGAAGGAGTAGGCGTACACGGGCGCGACGCCGTACTCGACGCCAGACCAGGTGCGGCCAGCGACCGCCTGGCGCGCGAGGAGGCGGTCGGGAGGTGAGTAGGCTCCGAGTGCCGGCCGGCCGCGCGCGCCCGTCACGCGCTCAAAGCGCCTCACACGCGCCTTCACCAGCCCCTCGTCGCGAACCACGCCCTCCTCCAGCGCCTCTGGCGCCTGTGCGTTCGCAGGCAACAGGTTTCCCTCCTCCAGAGCATACACGCCGCCCTCGCCGCTGAACTCCGCAGGCAGGTGGCCCTCCAGGGGCAGACCGTAGCCGCCGAACGTGCCCGCCATGGCGCCTCAAGCTTGCTAGAAGCCGAGCGCGAGGGGGGGAGGAGGAGGAGGGGGCCCGCCATGGTTATCAGTGCGCCAGGTGAGCCCGCCTGCTGATGCCCGCCCCCACGACCCCACCAGGCCTCCGACGACCCCCTCCCCAGCGGTGTCAGTCAATCCCACCCTCGGCGTTCTACGCGCCAACATCTCGCAGGGATGGCTGAGATGGAGAGCGCGGACGGCGCGGACGGCGCCAGCTCGCTGCTGGCTCTGCTGGCTGCGAGCAGTGCGAGCGCCTCTGACGGTGTGGCCGTGCCGTGGGTGGGCGGCGAAGGGAAACAGTCGCTGCGATGCCTGGACCCGACGCACGGCGAGGGGTGCAGCCGGTGCGTGGGGCGGTGGGTCGCGCGAGGTAGCACGTGGCAAGGTCCCATCTACCCTAGGACGTGCACTCACGCGCCGCACGCGCCCGCGCAGCTGTGCCGCCGCGCCCCCGCCCGGCGAGGAGTGTCGCTACGAGCTGGTGGGCGATCCGGGGCGCAAGAACGGTGCGCAGACTGGCTGCGCGCAGTCCCTAGCCCCTTTGGTGCACGCGCAGCCACGCGCACTGCCCGCCTCCCCGTTGCACCTCGCCCGGCCCCGCCAGCTCCAACTGCGGCTGCGCCGCGTTGCGGCTGCGCGCGGGCGCAGCCGGGGGCGCCCGCAGGGCTGCTGAGGGACCGCGCTGGCGCCGCGCGCTCTTTTCTCACGCTTGCCTTCCCCTCTGCTGCGCAGGCGAAAAGCTGCTGAAGAGCCTCCTTTCCCGTACACCAGAGTGGCGCGACCGCGAGGCGCGACTGGCAGCCGCGTGCGCGTGCGAGAGCCAGGGCTACTCGTCCCTCGGCCGAGTGCTGCGTGGCCTCGACACTTCCGCTGCGCTCCGCAAAAAGGACATGCTCTTCGTCGCGCGCTTCTGGCACTACCGCTCGCTCCTCTGGCGAACACGCGCGCCGCGGCGGAGAGTCGAGGCCGGCGCGCGCGCTGCCCGTACAGAGGCCTCTGTACGCCTCATCGCCGCCGCTGCTGGAGCCGATTCTCCCCCCGAGCCGGCGCCCGCCCCGCTGCTCCAGCCGTCCTCCGGTCAGGTGGTCCCGCCTGTGATGGGCTACCCCTTGGCCCCGGCCCGTGTGCCCAGCGACGTGATGGTTCCAACCGCCGTATCCATCGCGCTCCACGGCTATCCTCCATTCCCGGCGCTCATCCTCTGCGCCGCTCCCCCCGGGCTCAAGGCTGCGCTGGCCAAGGGGGCGCTGCCGTCGATGCTGATGGCGCCAGAGCATGCCTTTCCAAGAGAGGGGGTCCCGCCTGCGCAGACGCACGCCGTGGACGGACTGCCGGACCTGCAGGCGGTGCTGGACGGCATGGGCAGCGCCGCGGCGGCCGTGTGAGGCTGGCGCTGGGATTTCGCTGATGCTTGATCGAAAGTCGAACACGCACGCACCACGCGTCGCTTGTTCAACACTTCAACTCCGACGCACTTTCACACCCTTTCGCCTCTCTGGCCATGCCCGTCCCGCCCGCGCTACGCCTAGAGCAGCTGCCTCCTCTGCTTGCGGAGCTGCACGTCGCCTTTGTGAGGCGCAGCGCAGAGGTGCGTCCCTTTGCGCTGCTCTGTCACCACATGTGCCATGCCACGTCACCCTGACGTGCGTGTGCGTGGCGCCCAGGAGCGAGGGACGATGGAGGCGGTGGCGTCTGAACATCTGCGCCTCAACGCCGTCTACTGGGGCCTGTGCTGCCTGGAGCTCCTCAGCGCGCCCGCGGACACGCTGGACCGCTGTGCGCTGCGCGCGTGGGTGCTGAGCTGTGAGCGCGACGGCAGCGGCGGCTTTGGGGCGTCCCCTGGGCACGACGCGCACGTGCTGCCCACGCTGAGCGCGCTGCAGGTGCTGGCGCTGCTGGGCGACCCGCTGCTGGCGGAGGAGGCGTTCGGGGGTCGCTGCGCGGGGTGGCTGCAGGGGCTGCAGCGGCGGGACGGCTCCTTTGCAGGCTCGCAGGCGGGCGGGGACGCGGCCGAGGTGGACACCCGCTTCACCTACGCCGCGCTGGCGGCGGCCACGCTGCTGGGGCGCCGCCACAAGCTGGACTGTGCGGCCGCAGCGGGCTTCCTGGGCTCCTGCGCCAACTTCGACGGAGGCTATGGAGCCACGCCCGGCGGAGAGTCACACTCCGGCCAGGTGTTCACCTGCCTGGCCGCGCTGTGCCTCGCCCAAGGCGAGGCACTGCGTGCACTCGGCCAGCCGGGGCGCCTGGGCGCCTGGCTCGCGTCCAGACAGCTGTCCTGCGGTGGGCTCAACGGACGGCCGGAGAAGGCCCCCGACGTCTGCTACTCGTGGTGGGTGCTCTCCTCGCTCGCCATGCTGGGCCGCGCACACTGGCTGGACGGACAGCTGCTTGCGCGCTTCATCCTAGACGCGCAAGACGCGTGTAAGGGGGGCATCGCTGACCGACGAGACGACGAGGCTGACGTGTACCACACCTTCTTCGGCGTGGCGGCGCTGGGACTGCTGGGACACCCACAGGTGCTCGAGGTTGATCCGGTGCTGGCGCTGCCGCTCAAGACGTTGCAGCGCCTGCGGCTGCATTGAGGGAGGACCGTCTGCTGTTGCACACGTGTCGCCTGGCGTCTTATGCTGCTCTTCGGCGGCCCACCTGCGGTGCTCAGGTGGCGTGGCGCCGCGTCCAGTCTTTGGCAGTCACCTCGTAGCGCTTGCGGTCTTGCTTGAAGAGCGCCGCGATCTCCGGCACCAGAGGGTCATCGGGGTTGGGATCTGCGAGCAGGCTGCAGATGGAGAGCAGCACCTTGCTGACGGTGAGCGCGGGGCTCCACTGGTCCTTCAGAATGTCCAAACAAATGTTGCCCTGGCCGCTGGGACGGGCGTGAGTCACAACAGGCTGGTGCGCAAGCACGCGGTTGACGCATCCACTTGCTTGATGTTGGGATGGAACACTTTGGTGCGGAACTGCACCTTGGGGGGGCGAAACCTGTGCGGGCGCTTTCAGATGCGGCGGCGCGGGAGCGGCACGCGCGCTCTCACGGGTAGTCTGGCGGGAAATGGATGTCGCAGATGAACACGCCGCCCTGCGCGCAGGCATGAGCAAGCTGCGAGGTTTGCGAGCAGGGTCGACTACAGATGGAGAGCAACGTGCAAGGCTCGCACCGCGTAGGGACTCTCGCTGGGGCCCAAGATTGTGGCCTGCCAGGCGAAGACGTCGGTGCCGGTGGGGCCCGCGGAACAAGTGGCGGGCGGGTCCTTCGTGAGCTCCTGCAGCTCCTTTTGGAGGCGCTTGCTCGCCGACTGCACAGAGCGCACGTGCGGCGAGCGTCAGCGACCAACCAGGGCGACGAGCCTGCAAGCGGTGGCGCAGCGGCGCGCGTTCCAAGAAGACGCGCGAGGGAGATGAAGGTGACGACGCGGTGACGCCTTGTGGCGCCCTTAGACCACGAAAGCAGCTGCACGCACCATGGTGGCGTCTGTCGAGGTA
>Ga0049083_10000819_pt1 | contig 11552 bp, 8 predicted proteins | sample GreLakmeMI27MSRF_FD_66719 | JGI IMG/M metagenome (GOLD analysis project Ga0049083, IMG submission 66719) | Freshwater lentic microbial communities from great Laurentian Lakes, MI, USA - Great Lakes metaG MI27MSRF | ecosystem: Environmental > Aquatic > Freshwater > Lake | place: Great Lakes...
GGGCTGGTGGAGCAGGGGCACATAATCGACGCAGACCACTGGCACGCCTTCGTGCACGGCCGCATACAGCAGTCGGCGCACCTGAAACCCGACCCAGAGCTACGCCGCCTGCTGCTGTCGCTGCCTCAGCGCAAGTACATCTTCACCAACGCGGATGACAAGCACGCGGAGGCCTGCCTGCGCGTTTTGGGCGTACATGATCTGTTCCTGGGCATCATTACCTTCGAAAGCCTGCAGCGCGTGGCGGCTGCGCGCGGCAGCAGCGCCATCCTGTGCAAGCCGGCTCCAGAGGCGTTCCTCGCTGCACTGGAGCTGGCTGGCGCGGTGGCCGAGAGCACCCTGTTTTGCGACGACTCTCTGCGGAACGTGGCCGGCGCCGCGGAGGTTGGCATCGCAGCGGTGGTGGTGGGCACTGCAGAGATGTGCCCGGGCGCCGTGGCAGCGGTGCTGGACATCCGCCACCTCCACGCGGCGGTGCCCATGCTGTGGACAGCCGCTGCGCCGGCGGAGGAGGCGCCGGCGGAGGAAGCGCTCGAGCATGGTGAGGCCATCGAGGTGCTCGCGTGACGGTGACTCTGTTGAGTGTAAATTACACCGGTTGTGGGCTTAGGAGCGCGCCATGATGGACAGATACTCGTCCGCGTTGAGCGGGCCGTTCGGATTGCTGCCATTGCTCCCGTTCTCGACAGACATTCGGACAATGCGCGCCAGGTCGTGCTCTGCGATCTTCAGCTCCGCGTACTTGGGAATGCGCAGGTCTGCGCACAGCTTGTCCACAGCCTCCACGAAGCACTCCGCCTCCTGGCCCCGCCGGGGCGGAGGCACGTGCAGTGGCGCGTCGGATGCGCAACGGTGCGCCAGTCGGCCCAGCACTGCGCGAACGCGGCCACTGCTGCGCGCGAGGCCGTCCTCCACCGCCAGGTGGTGACGCAACGTTGCGGCCAGGAAGATTGCGTTGCCTAAGCCATGAGGTACATCGAAGAGACCCCCCAGCGTCTCGCTCAGACAGTGCACGGCGCCCACGTCGGCGCTGCCGAAGGCCAGTCCCGCCAGCGTGGACGCGCGCATGACCGCGGCGCGGGAGTCCTGGTCTCCGCCCCCGCTGGCAGCAGCGCGCAAGTGGCCTAACAGCAGCGCGGCTGCGTCTTCAGCAAGCGCGTCGCTCACCGGGTTGTGTGTGCCCGCGCCGCTCAGCGTAGCCTCCAGCGCGTGCGTGAGCGCATCTACGCCGGTGTAGGCCACCAGCTTTGGCGGCAGCGAGGAGAGCACGTCGGGGTCAACCACCGCAGCAGCAGGGAACATTTGCTCGCCCTTGACGGACAACTTGCGGCGCTGCGCAGGTCACAGCTCCGTCAGAGAGCCAGGGAACAAAAGGTGGTCCAGCGCGAGGCCTGACAGGCTCTGAGCTGCCAAGCCGTGGTGTTGACGCACCTGGCCCTCGTGCGTAATCACCGATACGTACGTCACCTCGCTGCCCGTGCCGCAAGTTGTGGGCACGGCCACTAGGGGGAGCGGGCGCACGCTCCACTTATTCTTGCCCTCGTAGCTCAGCAGCTCGCCGTCGTTGGTGGCCAGCATGGCGGCGCACTTGGCGGCGTCCATCACGCTTCCACCTCCCAGTGCCACCACCACGTCGGCCCCGCTGGCACGCACCTGCGCGGCGAGCGCGTCGACGGTGGTGTGCCGAGGGTTGGCCTCCACACCTGTGAAGTGGCAGAGGACGGGCAGGTTGCCGCCGCGCAGCGCCTGCTGCACGCGGCTTGGCCAGGGCGTGCTGCTCAAGCCCGCGTCAGTCACCAGGGCAACCTTTGTGCCCAGCCCAGCCACCACACTCGCCAGCTGTTCGCTGATGGCACCGGAGCGCATGAACACCTTGGTGCCGCAACGCCACGCCATGCTGAACAGAACGGATCCGAGGGGCAGAAGATGACCGCCGCGGGCGGTGGGCCGTGCGAACTAATAACGTTCGATGAGCGGCGTCGTACGACCTGGCCCGAGCGTGGCCAAAACTTCGCTCCATGTTCGCCTCGTCTTCGTCAGCGCTGCTGCTGCCGCAGAGCAGGCGAGGGAGCAGCTGCCGTGTGCAGACGGAGGCGAGAGTGCGGCCTGGGAGGCAGCTGCTCCAGCGCAAGCACCGCGAGGACAACCTGCGCAGCAACCAGGAGGCTCTGGACGCGCTGCGGTTGGTGGGAGTGGACAGAGTGCAGTGCATGCTGGTGTATAGCAAGGTGTGAGATGACACGTGCCGCGACGGCTGCTGCAAGCAACGCTGCCCGCTCACTCGTCTCCCTGCACCCAGGCCAGCGAGTACCTGTTCTACGAGTCGAACAGCGCGGACGGTGAGGCGGGCCCGGAGGTGCTGGACCGGGAACAGGTGGAGCGCGTTGTCACGTGGCTGCGCAGCTCTGGCGTGCCCGACGCACAGATCCCGGCCGTCCTCACCTCCCACCCAACGCTGCTTGCATACGACCTGCAAACAAGACTGCAGCCTCTGTCCGAGTACCTGAGCAGCCTTGGCGTGAGTGGCTCGCGTTTGGCCACCGCCATCCAGCAGCGTCCAACGCTTTTGGGCCTCTCTCCTTCGCGCCAGATGAAGCTGATGGTGGACTATCTCCTGTCTGTGGACACGCCCCTGGACGTAGTCATCGAGCGCCTCCTCACAACTCTGTAACCTGCAGCTCGCACAGCTGGTGGACGTATGAGTGTGCGGTGTGAAACGCCCGTGTTATTCGTGCCACGCGATGACGCGATCATTTGCGCGTCGTCTGCCACTCCTCCTCCGCGCCGCCGGTGAAGACGCCGCCCGTTGCTGCGCCCAGGCTCGGGTCGGCGCGCTTGCGGCGCAGAAACTCAGCGCCAAACGCCTGCGCGTGCTCCGTGTCTCCCAGGTAGAGCGCCACGTAGTCGCGCACCTCGCCGGCGGAAGGGAGGGACATCAGGAAGTCCACCAAAGTCATGTCGCTGCTCCCGGTCAGGCCCCGCATCTGCGTCTCGCACCACGCCCGGAACTCCTCGCAGCGCGCCTTGGCGCCGCCGGGGCGCTTGGCGTCCAGACTTTGCCTCCCGCCGCCGGGCGCTGCGAGCGGCTGCTGCTTGGCGGGCGGGGAGGGCATCTGCATCTGCGCCACCGCCGCGCGGCCGCCAGCCATCTGAGCGCCAGTCTTGGTCAGGGTGGACGCCTGGCGGGGATCCATCTGCGCAGGCACGGAGGCTGCGGCGGCCCAGCCGCTCTTGGGCGCCCCGACTGCGGGCGCACCGGCTGGCATTTCCCAGAACATGCCCTCCTCGCTGCCCGCCCGCGCGATCGGCGGGGCACCCCACGCGCTGGGTCCGCCAGCCACCGGCGCGCCGAGAGAGGCCTGCGCCTGCCGGAGCTGCTCGAGGCGGAGGGCCCGCATCTGCTCCTCCTGGATGTCGCGCAGGCTCTTGTGGCTGCCGGGGCTGGCGGCGGCGGGGGCTGCTGCGGCGGCGGCCATCTGCGTCCAGCTGGACGGGGCACTGGGGCTCTTGTCCTGCGGGGCGGCGGCGGAGTTGAGCTGTGGGGCGTAGTGGCCGCCGGCCGCCGCTCGTCGACTCTCCTCCTCCTGCTGGATGTCCAGCATCGACTTGCCGCTGTTTGAGCGCGCCATGGACAGGGAGGCTGCGCCCCAGGGTCCTGCGAAGGCTGGGCCGCCCTGGGCGCGAGCGAGCTCAGCCGCCGCAGCCTTGTCTGCGGCGACGAGCGCGGCCCGCCGCTCCTCCTCGCGCTGGATGTCCAGCAGCGACTTTGGCGCCCCCTGCGCCGGCGCGGCCACGGGCGCGGCGCCCCAGGCGGGGCGGGCGGGCGGCGCGGGGGGCGCCGCCGCAGCGGAGGCAGCGTGCGCCGCGTGCGCAGCCTGCTGCGCAGCGGCCTGCTGCTGCTGCTGCGCGTGAGCCTGCTGCGCAGCCTGCAGCTGCGCCTGCGCCTGCGCGGCGTGCTGCGCGGCGTGGGAGGCGGCTGCAGCCTGCGTCTGCGCCGCGTGCTGAGCCGCCTGCTGCGCGGCAGCCTGCGCAGCCTGCGCCTGGGCAGCCTGCGCGTGGTAGGCCGCCTCGGTGCGCTCAGCCTCCTCCCGACTGGCGGCGGCCAAAGCGGCCTCCTGGGGGTGCCAGTTGGCCGCGCTGGCAGCCGCATGCGAAGCCTGGGCGGCTGCGTGGGCCGCCGAAGCCGTCTGATGCAGGTGCATTGCCAGAGCCTGCTGCTGCTGTGCGGCGCCGTGCGCCTGCTGAGCCGCCGCCGCCGCCGCCGCCGCCGCCGCAGCAGCTGGATCCCACTGCTGCTGCTGGGGAGAGCCGTCGGAGCGCTGACGCGCCGCGCCGCCGCCAGGCGCGTCGCTCCACGCCATGGGCCCCTCCGTCGCCGTGGGTCCGTCGAATGCGAAGCCCACCAGCTGGCGGCTGCCGCGGCTGTTGCTCTGCCGCCCACCCTGCGGCTGCCCCAGCGAGTGCTGCTGCTGAGCAGCCTGCTGCTGCCGGGCCGCCGCGTCCCAGAACGCTTGCGGCAGTCCCGCGGCGCCGGTGGGCGGCATGGCTGCTGGGAGCTGCGCCTGAAGCTGCGCCTGGTACTGCGACATCTGCATCGCCTCAATCTCCTCCAGCGTGCGCCCCTGCATGCGCATGTGCTGCGGCATCTGCATCTGCGTGTCAGAAGCGCGCGCTGCGGCGCCGGCGGAGGCGATGTGCTGCTCCACCTGCGCCAGGGTGCGCATGGCGGCGGGGGCTGGGGCGCCGCCGTTGGGCAGCCAGGGCGGCATGACTGACGCCTCCTGGCTGTGCTGCTGCTGAGCTCGGTCGTAGGCGGAGAGCTGAGGCGGCGAGGGCGGAGCAGGCTGCTGGGGCTGCGCGGGGGGCGCAGCCGGGCGGGGCCAGGAGAGGTCGCCCTTTGCCCAGCGGGGCATCAAGTCGGACAGGGGGAGGAAGATGTCCTGCTGCAGGGGGTGGGCCTGGGCGGGGCGCAGGGGGAGGTCGGGGGGAAAGTAGCCCCCCTCAAACCACTCCACGATGTCCGCCGCCGCAAAGGGGCCCTGCAGGGTGCCCTCCGGGTCCCGGTACACCCACGAGTCGACCACCGCAGCCGCAGCCGCACCCGCCGTGCGAGCCTGCAGCTGCGCAGCCGCAGCCGCAGCCGCCGCAGCCGCAGCCGCGTGCTCCTCCTCCTCAGTCTCCCGCACGTCCAGCGCGGCCAGCAAGCGCGAGCGCGCGGGCGCGGGCGCGCCCGCGGCGGGCGGCCTGTGCTGCGCAGCCGGCTGCTGCTGCCCCCCCTGGTAGCGCGCCTCCTCCAGGCGCTCCGCCATCCACGCGTCGGGACCGCTCGGACCGCTGTGCGGCAGCTGCTGCCGCGAGGGCAGCGCCGCGGTGGCGTCCTCGTGCGCCCACTCGGGCAGCGGCTCGCCCCGCATCCCCGGCCCCTGTGACGCGCACGCCTCCTCTTTGCCCCGCGACCAGCTGGCGTCGTCAGCCTTGCCGCGCGGCGGGGTGGGCATGCCGGAGCCGGCCAGCGGGCGCAGCGGCGCGCCGCCGGGGCCGGCTGCGGAGACGAGGGGCGGCACGTTGAAGGGGCCGCTGGCGTTGCTGAAGCCGGCGCTGCCTGATCCGCCGGCGGAGGCGACCACAAACTCGGACATGGGGTCACCCGGCGGCATGTTGACCAGCGGCACCGAGTCGGGGTTGACGCCCCGTGGCGGCACAGACAGCGCGTTTGTGCTGGCCAGCCGGTCCCGCACAGCCAGCAGGGTGGGCGCGCCGTAGCGGTAGCGCACGGGGCCGTACGGCGCCGGAAAAGCAGCCCCGCCGGCGCCGCCGGAGGGTGGCGACGCCCCGTCCAGAGAGCTGCGCCCGCCCGGGGCGTCAAAGAAGCCGGCCTCGCTGCCCGGCGCGTGCGCGCTGGGGTAGGCGGGCCCCTTGACGCCGCGCCCGCGGCCAACTGAGAATCCCTGGCGGCCGGGCTTGACGGGGCCGCCTCGAACCACGGGAGCCACGCCGCTTTCCGTACCGCCTGGGCCGCCCATCATCGTGGCGGCCATGGCCGCGCCTGGGCCGCCCATAGGGCCGCCCATGGCCATGGCCATGCCCCGCTGCGGCGGGCCGCCCAGCTGCGTGCGCTCGTGGCTGGCCAGGCTTGCGGGCGGCTGGCCAGTGGCGCCCGTGCTGCGCCACGACTCGCGGCCGCCGTCGGGCGCGAAGCGGCTGGCGGGGGTGTTGTCTCGGGGGTGGGTCTCGTCGGGGGCCCCGGGGAAGCCCGCGGAGGGGTGGCGAAACGGCAAGCCGTTGCGCGTGCCCCCAGACACGTCCAACCCGCCCCCCCCAGTCCAGGACGGCGCGCCGCCGCCGCCGCCGCCCAACGCGCCGCCGGGGCCGCCGGTGGGCTCGCCCAGGAGCGCGGTGGTGGGCGTGGCCCAGCGAGCGCCCGGAGGAGCGCCCCCGCGCGTTGTCCACTGCCAAGATAGGGGCGCGCGTCAGCGCGCAGCGCTGGCGCGCGAACGAACGCGGCGGGCCGCCGTGGCGCGTGCCGGCGCGTGACAGTGACGTGGCGGGCAGGCTGAAGGCCCAGTGCTGAGTGCGCTAAGGGTTTTCCGTCGCTGGGCGCGCACCTCGGTCTTGGCGGCGCCCCCTTGTGCGTCCCACCCGCGGCCGGGCGGAGCGCGGAACTCGTCCGGCTTGCCTGAAAAGCGGGCGCCAGAGGCGGCCGCCTGTGGCTGCTGCTGCACAGCCGGCTGCTGCTGCTGCGACTGCACGCCCTTCTCGTTCCACGGTCGCGACGCGCCCTGCGAAGGCGTGCGCAGCAGGCGAGACTCGCCGGGGGCGAGCTCGCGCTCCTCCTCGCGCCAGCGGCTGCCACCTCGGTCCAGCGAGGAGGACTGCTGCTGAACGGCGGGACGCGACCCGGGGCCCACTACGTCGCGCGGCGCGGAGGCGACGCCCAGCCCGGGCTTGCCAGCCTGCAACCACTGCGGCTGGAGCGCAGGTAGACCTGCCGCCGAGAGGAGACGGAAAGCGATGTCAGCACGCAGTCGACGTCCCGCGATATCGCGTCCAGCCACCACACGCACCGTCGTCGTTGCCTGCGCCGGGTCGCAGCGACAGGCCTCTGAGAGCGTCGCTCGTTCCTGAGGGGAAGGCTCGCGTCAGCACCAGAGTACTCCCAAACCTAGGCCTCCGACACGAGCTGCTGCGCACACACGCCCTCGCGGCAGCCGCGGAAGCAGCGCGGGGCGCGTGCAGCAGACTCGTGCACAGGCGGACAGCGTTGCTGCAGGTTTGCACAGCCAGGCGTGCGTCATGAGCGCACCGTCAGACATAGCGAGCGCTGGAGGAAGGGAGGCAGTGTGCTCACGGCACGGGGTCTGCGAAGGCAGACAAAGCAAAGGCGGAAGCGCCGTAAAGTGGTGTGCGATGACGTGGCATCATCGTGCAGCTTTCGTCTGAAAACCCAGAGAGATGATAATGGACTCAAAGCCGCGCTCGTGGCGCACCCTCCCAGCCAGGCGGCAGGGGATCCGCAACTTGCAGCACCACCTTGCCGATGGATTGACCCGACTGCAGATGTTCCACCGCATCTGCAGCAGCCTCTAGGCCCACAAAGCTTTTCTGGTCCAGCGACACCACCAGCTGCCCCGCCGCGTGCATCGCCGCCAGCCTGGCCAGGTGGCGCCTAAAATGCTGCGCGTGCAGAGGCAGGAAGAAGCCGCAGCAGCTGGCGCTCTTCCAAAGCAGCGCGTCTTGCAGCACAGGCCCAGCCTTGTCTTGGTCAGCCGCCCAGTTGGTTGCGTAGCGCGACATTGCGCCCACAACCACCAGGCGCCCCTTTGGCGCCAGGCTGGCCAGCGCAGTGTGAAACATGTCGCCTCCCACGCTCTCGTAGACGACGTCTATGCCCTTCGGAAATTCCCGCTTGAGCACCGCGCGCACGCTCTCGCGCGTGTGGTCGATCACCCGGTGCGCGCCCAGGCGCCTGAGGAGCTGCGCCTTGTCTGCGCCGCCGCAGGTGGCCACCACCCGGCAGCCCATGCGGGCGGCGAGCTGCACCGCGAACTGGCCCGTGCCGCCGGCGGCGGCGGTGACCAGCACCGTGTCTGTGGCTCTCAGCCGCGCGGCTTGCTCCAGGGCGATGGAGGCTGTGAGGCCGGAGGTGAGCAGCGCCACCCCCTCAGGCGAGGGAGGCACGCCTGGCAGCAGCGTATGTGCAGGCTCCTCTGCATACTGAGAGAAGCCGCCAGTGCTGAAGCTGCCGGCGACGTCGCCGATGGCCCATCCCTTGACGCCCTCACCCAGCGCTGCCACCACGCCCACGCTCTCAAAGCCGGCGGTGAATGGAAGGAGCGCCTGCGCGGCGTCTCGCGAGCCGAAGTAGCGACCGCTGCTGAAATTTACGTCCGACGCGTTGACGCCCGTCCAGAGGCGCTGCAGCAGCACGTGGCCCGCCCGAGGGCGCGGCATGGGCGCCTCAGCAACCCGCGTGGCGGCTCGAAAGTCGGACGACAGCGCGTGCACCTCCACGCGCAGCTGCGTCGCGGGCAGCGGCGCGGAGGCCCATGCGAGGAGAGATGCGGACGGGGGCACACGCGCCACCTTGGTGCTCCTTACCCGTCCAATTTCTTCTTCCCCAGCAAAAGTCCAGTACTCTGAAACGCCCGGCGCCACGTGCAGGCACTTGCCCGCGTTGGAGCGGTCACACAGGCACAGCAACGCTGCATCCACAACCTCCTGCAGCGTCAGCAGTCGCGTGCCCCTCGACTCGCGCTCAACCGCGCCTGGCGACAAGGTGTTCATGCGTGCCACCATCGCCGTGTCCACGAAGCGCGGGCAGAGCGCGCAGACGCGGATGCCCTCACGGGCATCCAGCGGCGCCAGGCTGCGTGTAAGGCCGACAACAGCCGCCTTCGCAGCCGCGTACACCTCGTGTCCAGGCACGGGGTACAGACCCGCCGCAGAGCTGGTGATGAGCAGCGTGCCGCGCGTCTGTGTGTCGCGCCAGCGGCGAACCAGCTGCCTCGTGCCCTCTACCACGGCAGCGGTGTCGATCTCCAGCACCCGCCGCCACTCCTGCGAGCTGGGCGTGTCCAGGAAGCTGCGCCGCTCCTCGATGCCCGCGTTCAGAAAGGCGACGTCGCAGGAGCCGTAGCGCTGCCAGTGCACATCCAGCGCGGATTGCAGCGCGCCTGCGTCAATCACGTCGCAGCGCACGAACTGCGCCTCGCCCCCGCCAAGGCGCAGTGCAGCGGCTGTCGCCTCGCCGGCCTCTGCGTCCAGGTCGACCAGCGTCAGTCGGCATCGGTGTCGCGTGCAGAGAGCAGCAGCCACGCCCGCGCCGATGCCCGCAGCCCCGCCCGTCACAAACACGCTGGCGCCAGTCAGGTCCATCTGCAGGGCTGCCGAAGGCGCGGCGCGGCGCAACTCTTCGATTTTGGCATCAAAGAATGCGCCGGCGGATGGCAGGTTGTTGGCAGCGAGGCAGCTCGTCTCCAACTGTCACCCTCCTCGGAGTACCAATGGACTCTGCTGCTGCGCGCTGCGCCGGCGTGGCCGGCCCGCGCGTGGTCTGCGCTGCGCCCCGTGCGCGTCGCGCGACGTGCAGCCGCGGCGCAGAGGCGCCGCCTTGCGGCCGCTTTGCTCAAGGTGCCACGCTGCGCGCCTCGACACGCCGGCGAGCGCGCGCCGCGGCGGCGCGTACGCAAGCCGTGGCGGCGCCCCGCGCTGAGGAGATGAACCCGAAGGACGCGGACGAGGTGCGCCACTGCACGGTGGAACCCTCGTGCCTCCTTGCTCGCCCTCTGACGCTCCCCGCTCCCCAGATGGACGAGATTCAGCGCATGCTCAACAAGCCCTACAAGTGGGGCTTCACCAGCGACATCGAGAGCGAGACCATTCCGCGCGGCCTGAGCGAGGACACGGTGCGTCTGATCAGCGCCAAGAAGAATGAGCCGCCCTGGATGCTGGAGTTCCGGCTGCGCGCCTACAAGAAGTGGCTGACGATGGAGGAGCCCGACTGGAGCGACAACCGGTACCCGGCCATCGACTACCAGGCGTATTACTACTACAGCGAGCCCAAGCAAAAGGAGAAGAAGGGCAGTTTGGACGAGGTGGACCCGGAGCTGCTGGCCACCTTCGACAAGCTGGGCATCCCGCTGCTTGAGCAGAAGCGGCTTGCCAACGTGGCCGTGGACGCTGTGTTCGACTCGGTCTCCATCGCAACCACCTTCAGAGAGGAGCTGGGCAAGGCTGGCGTCATCTTCTGCAGCATGAGCGAGGCCATTCGGGAGTACCCGGAGCTGGTGAAGAAGTACATGGGCAGCGTGGTGCCGGTGGCTGACAACTACTTCACCGCCCTCAACAGCGCCGTCTTCAGCGACGGCTCCTTCTGCTACATCCCCAAGGGCGTGCGCAGCCCCATGGAGCTCAGCACGTACTTCCGCATCAACGCGTCGGAGACCGGGCAGTTTGAGCGCACGCTCATCGTGGCTGAAGACGACAGCTACGTGTCGTACCTGGAGGGCTGCACCGCCCCTTCGTACGACAAGAACCAGCTGCACGCGGCGGTGGTGGAGCTGCACGCGGGTGCGGGCGCGGAGATCAAGTACAGCACCGTGCAGAACTGGTGCGGAGGGGGGGGGCCGCGCGCGAGCTCCAGTGCTGACGCGCACACCTTGTCGTAGGTACGCGGGCGATGCCAGCGGCAAGGGGGGCATCTTCAACTTCGTGACCAAGCGCGGGCTGTGCAAGGGCGACAACAGCAAGATTTCGTGGACGCAGGTTGAGACGGGGAGCGCAATTACCTGGAAGTACCCCTCCGTGGTCTTGGCGGGCGACAACAGCGTGGGCGAGTTCTACAGCGTGGCGTTGACCAACAACTACCAGCAGGCTGACACGGGCACCAAGGCGCGTGGTGGCTGTGGGGTGCAGTGGTGGTTGCGCGGCGTCTCTGACGCGCTGTGCCCTCTGTCAGATGATCCACGTGGGCAAGAACACGCGCAGCCGCATCGTATCCAAGGGCATCTCCGCGGGCCGCAGCCGCAACTGCTATCGCGGCCTGGTGCAGGTCCAACCCTCAGCTGCGGGTGCACGCAACTACTCCCAGTGCGACTCCATGCTCATCGGCGACCGCGCAGGCGCCAACACGTACCCCTACATCACCGTCAAGGAGCCCAGCGCGCGCGTGGAGCACGAGGCAAGCACCAGCAAGATCGGGGAAGACCAGCTCTTCTACTTCCGCTCCCGAGGGGTGCCCCAGGAGGAGGCGGTGAGCCTCATCATCAGCGGCTTCTGCAGGGAGGTGTTCAACGAGCTGCCCATGGAGTTTGCGGCGGAGGTGAACCAGCTCATGTCGCTCAAGCTGGAGGGCAGCGTCGGCTGAGGGCGCTGCGGGTGGGATGGACCTCCCTCTCGCTGTATGTTGCGCTGTATGTTGTGTTGTGTCAGCATGAGAGAGAGAGAAGTATTTTACAAACGTTACGCGCCGCCAGCCCCGGCAGGCACTTCAGTAGCAGAAGTGACTTCGATGCGCAGCCCGCCCACTAGCCCTCCAGCGGAGGGCAGCAGAC
>Ga0049083_10000822_pt1 | contig 11538 bp, 9 predicted proteins | sample GreLakmeMI27MSRF_FD_66719 | JGI IMG/M metagenome (GOLD analysis project Ga0049083, IMG submission 66719) | Freshwater lentic microbial communities from great Laurentian Lakes, MI, USA - Great Lakes metaG MI27MSRF | ecosystem: Environmental > Aquatic > Freshwater > Lake | place: Great Lakes...
ATGCTCGAGTTTCGGCAGCAGCGCTGGTACGAAATCGTGTATCCTCCAACCAGGGGAGGCAGGGTCAAGGTCGCTACATAGTCCGCATATTCCGTGCAAATATTGGGGGGCGTAGTAAGGCAGGGGTTCCCAGTACCCGCTGGAACAGAAACCGTAGGACCTTTTGGCACTGAAGGGTTGGTGACCAAGGTTCCGCCAAGGTTAAAAACAGAGAAATTAACGCTGTTATCAAACCCTGCACCTCCTGAGAAGCAATCACGATAGATTCGCAACCTGACCTCGTATTGGTTTGACCCAATGCAGGTGTAGGTTATCTCTCCTCCCACCAGGTGCGCTGCATGAAGCGGAGTGGCTAAGCTCAGCGCAACCACTAATATCGCAAAGAGTCGGCGCATTACTGGATGACCTTTACCCACAGCTTGCCGCTGTATTGCCCATTCAGGTTGCTTTCGCGCGCGGCAGAGGCCTCTTCATAGTTACCAAACTTGAGCAGATATACATAAACCATATTGTTTTTGGTATCGCGGAAGGTCCTAGACTGAACGCCCTGTGCCTTGAGTCGCTGAACCATCTTGTCTGCATTTTCTTGCTCACCATAAACACCTGCCGTAACATAGTAACCCATACTGCCCGGCGTTACATTGGTCGCATACGATTCCTTGCTGTAGCCCTTGATGGTTGAGGACCCTGCGGATCCCGCACCGGATTCTGAGGCCGAAGGAGTACTGGAACCTTGGCCAGAAGCCGCGCGCACGCCACCTCCTTGAACACCGGCTTCTTGAAGCTTTAGCGCTGTAGCCTTGGCTAATTCTTCACTTTGAGCGGCGAGCTGCTTCTTGTTGGAGGCTTCTAGCTCCTCCTTAAACTCTTCGAATTTATCGTTGATTAGCTTCTCGCCGTTTTGATCGGCTTGTCGCTGCTTGTCTTTAAGGCGCTTAATCTCCGCCTCGATCCGGTCGTTGCTCTTGTTGTCGCCAAAGCGGTAGGTCAAGATGAACTCATTGGACATGCCGAGTGAAGTTGCGTAGTCGTTGGTGCTGAAGTCGTGCGCGTAGCCGAGGGTCAGCAGAGGAGTTAGGTGAACACCAATCTGAGCCGAAGCCCCGAAATTGGAGCGGAAAAGGGCCCCAACATAGCCATACTCGGTAACATTAAACATCATACCTGCGTCTACCTGAGGCGTTACAAAATTGGCCGCACGAACTACCACTAAAGGAGAGAGCGTCATGCGGTCTTTTTGAATAGGCAGATCGTATTGGGTTTGAATCACGTAGTGGCGAATCAAGTTAAAGGCCACCGGACCGGTGTAGTTGTTGGAGTACGTGATGGCAGGAGCCAATACCTGCGGAACAGAGAGGCCGAGCTGGAAGTTCTCCACCTTCAAATTGAGTCCGAGGTTGATGTCAAGCGTGCCGTTGGAATTTGCTGGAAAAAGAAAAGGATCACCCTCATTCTTAACCCGAATGCTTGCCATGTCGAAGGTGTTGTTAACATAACCCGCGCCGATTCCAAAACTCAAAACCGAGTTCTCCGCGAGCTGAGCGTGGTAGGCATAGTGGCCATAAATACCCGAACGACGAACAATATCTGTGGCGTCGGTAAAGGCATAGACGGAATACCCAATGCGCTCTTTGTTGTTGGCCCCGTTAAAAAGAAGTGCTGATGTTTCTGGAGCGCCCTCCATACCCTGCCACTGCTGGCGGTGGATGGTGACTAGCTCGCTGAACCCTCGGGCCCCACTCCGCGCAGGATTGACCATGGCCGGAGCAAAAAAGAGGTGGCTATACAGAGGGATTTGCTGGGCTTGAACACTCAAGGAGAGGCTTGCAAGGGCCACAAATAGCAATTTTGAATTCATAATCTTCGCTAAAAAAGGTTAAAGGCGCACCACGGTAATGGCACCGCGGAATCGAACAACGTCGCTGCAGGTTAAAATATAGTAGTAGGTTCCATCGGGCAGCGGATCTCCTCCGTTGGAACGCCCGTCCCATCCCGAGATGTAGCGCTTCTGCTCAAAGGTCTTAGCCCCCCAACGGTCAAAAATCATAATGTCGCAGGAATCGGCACGAACCACTTCAGAGAGATCAAAGAAGTCGTTAAAGCCGTCTCCATTGGGAGTGATCACGTTCATGATGCCCGAGAGATCAGGAATCAATGAGGCAGGATCAAACCAGTATACCATCATGGTATCGGTATCAAAACAGCCGTAGCTGTTGAGAACCTCCACCACATACATGGTGGTATCTTGGGTAGGCACCGTCTGCGCATTGGGATTGTAGGGGTCGCTAAAGTAGGAAGGCACACTAGCGTACCAGTAGTAGACTGAACCTCCAGAAGCCGTCAATTGTACCGTCGTACCAGGCAAAATAGTCTGGTCGGGACCTGCGTTGGCATTTACCGAGAAGAAGTAAATTTTTAGGGTGTCGTAGGCCGTACAGCCATTGGAATTAGTGCCAGCCACCGTGTAGGTCCCTGGGGTCTTAGCATAAAAAGAGGCACCGCTGAAGCTGCCACCCGGGAAGGTCCAGAGGTAGGTTGTACTGCTGCCGGTTGCGCCGACTAAAACGGAGTCGCCGGCACAGAGCGCAAGAGAGTCCGCTGGGGCAACATTAACCAGGGGCAATGCGACTACGGTAACCAAGAGTTCACTCGTAGTATGCCTGCAGTAGTCGTTATCAATCACGAGGCGGTACTCTGCGTCGTCGGCTACAATAGCAGTAGACACCGTAAGCTTGGATCCCGTCTGGCCTGATATGGCAGTCCAGTTGCCCGAGCCGGCCGGGAAGCGCACCTCCCATTGGTAGGACCAATCGTTAGAAAATGCGATGGCTGCCAGCTGCGTCGAGTCATCGGCACAAATAGTAAGGTTTGCCTGAGGCTGGCCGGGCCAAGCGAGGGCCTGAATTTCGGTATCGGGCACAGAATCTACGAATAGCCAAAAAGCCTCGCTCGTGTCGGGGCAGCCGCCGGGAAGCCAGGAGGTCTGCAGGTAGTACACTCCGCCCGTAAACGTTGAAAAAGTCTGCTGGGTACTGCCTAATACCGGTACCGTGATGGCTTGCCCGAATACATCGGTAGAATCGCGCAACCATTGATACAGAACCGAGGTACCCGCTGCCGTTGTACTTGGGCCCTGAAGCTGAATCGTTTCTGTTTCACAAAAACCAACAGAATCAATAGTGGCGTCTGCATCAAGAACCCTGATGGTGGTCATGGATCCAAGAAGGTGAACTACCGCTGTGGAGGGCGTGAACATGTTAATCACCGTATCCTTGGACATCTTGGAACAAATTCCGTTGCTGGTCTGCACCGAATAGGTACCAGAATTAAAAACGTCTAAACTAATGGAACTGGCTCCTGGCAAGGGAACCCCGTCTTTAAACCACTGGTAGCCATTTTGACCAGAATTTGCAGTCATACGGACCGTATCTCCCTCGCAAAATCCCCAGTCCTTGACGTTGGTGTGCAGGTTATTGAAGCCTCCCGCAATGGAGTTCACGGTAGAAGTCGGGCTGACATTAACCAATAGTTGAATAGTATCAGACCATAAGGACGGCGATGAACTCTTCACAACGATGCTAAAAAATCCGCTTGACGTAATGTTCTCGGGAACCAATACCCAGACATACTTAGTGCCTACTGCATTGCTGTCTGTGCCCACCGGAAGGGGAAGGATTGACTGCCACTTCACAATTTGAGCGGTATCGGAGAGGGCCAAAGTGAAGGCACTGGGCGTTCCAGGGGCATAAAGCACCTTAAAAGAGTTGCTCGAGGCCATGGAATTACCTGCAATTTGGAGCTCCAAGCGCAGGGAGTCGCCCGTGCACTTTGACAAGTTGGCGGTCTGAAGCAGCGAAATAGTTTGGGCTTCGGCAGAAAAACCAAGAACCAGAGTGGTGATTAAACCGCCGACAAGGGCTCGAATATTCATAGGCGTCTGCATAGGGTTAGGATACAAAAATACGTCAACTCGACTGATTTATTGGCCTGACCCGAGAAAGGCGGACCTCAATCACTGCCCGAGTAGTTATACTGAATGACCGACTGAAGGTGCTAATTTTGGCTCCATGCTCAAAGCCATACGTATCGCCCTGCGCGGAATTGCAATTGCCTGGCTGCAAGAACGCCACATGAAACTGCACAGTTTGGCCGCCCTAGTTGTGGCCCTGCTGGCCTGGTTTGCCGGCGTTGATGCCCTTAGTTGGGCAATTTTGTTGCTTTGCGTCGGGCTCGTCGTCAGCCTCGAGCTCTTGAATTCTGCGTTAGAACGCCTTTCAAACAGGGTAACGATGGAGCGCGACCCCTTAATCCGCGATGCCAAAGACATGTCGGCAGCAGCCGTACTTGCTGCCTCCCTAATTGCCGCTATCGTCGGAATCATCGTACTCGGACCTCCTCTTTGGGCAAGAATCATGGAATTGTGAACAAGGACCGTCATTTTACCCAATTGAACGAAACCGCCTTAACCCTTCTTCACGAAAAGGGCTGGGACGGAATTGCTCTAGTTTGCGAGCTGCTTCGCGCTGAAGTTCCTCACTATCATTGGGTTGGAATTTATTGGATGAATAACGCGGAGCAGGCTCTGCACCTCGGGCCCTTTGCCGGAGCGGCAACGGAACATACTCGAATCCCCTATGGCCGAGGCATCTGTGGCCAGGTTGCGCTTAGCGGGGAAGTATTTGAAGTTCCCGACGTTTGGGCTCAAGACAACTACCTCGCCTGCTCGATGGAGACCAAGGCAGAACTCGTGGTTCCCATACATTCCAAGGGCCGGCTAATTGGGCAAATTGACATTGATAGCCACGATCAAAATCCCTTTGGCCCTGAGGATACCGCCCTACTGCACTCGATAGCCGAAGCCATCGGATCCATGCCCGAAGCGCAATTTATTGGTTGAATCGTATGGCCTCGACCGGATCAAGCCGGGCAGCCATCTCGGCGGGAGCATAGCCTGCTACCAAACCAATCACGGCAGAAAGCCCGATGCCGGTAAGGATGTTTTTGACCGAAAGTCCCAAGTCAAAGTCAGAGAGTTGGGCGCCTACCGCAATTAAAACTGCGGCAAGGCCAAGGCCGATAAGCCCACCCACCAGACTGAGCATCACACTCTCAAGCAGAAACTGCGCTAAAATAAATCCGCGCTTTGCACCCAGAGCCTTCTGAATCCCAATTTGCCCGGTGCGCTCGCGTACGCTTACAAACATGATGTTTGCAATGCCAAAGCCCCCTACCAAAATACTGAAACCCCCGATGACGGTACCGGCTATACCTATTATGCCAAACATTTGATCCAGTCCGGAACTCAAGGTAGAAGACTCGTTTAGGGCAAAAGAATCGTCAGAGGATGGGGCCTGGCGGCGAATTTTGCGCATCATAAATCCGAGTTGATCCTTGAGCTCCGCAGTGCTGACCCCCTCGGCAGCGCGCACCTGAATGGCGGATCCTTCAAGATTATCGCCTATGTGGGACACAATCCATTGTGCGGGCACAACCATGCGGGTGTCGTGGGACCCGCCCACTAGCGAACTTCCCTCGCGCTGCAGAATTCCTATAACCTGAAAGTCACTGCCCAGCATGCGAACAGTGCTGCCTACCGCATCGAGTCCGAGCACAAGGCCGTCGGCAATGTCAGCCCCGATGAGGCAGCCGGGCAGTCCGCTGCGAAGCTCCCGGTCGGTGAAGTAGCGTCCGCCCGAAAACTTGAGGTTATTGAGTTGGGCGTAGTCGTAGGTAACGCCTCGGACTTCGACCTGTTCCACGCTTGAATTAGCCCGCGTGACGGTCGCAGAGGTTCCGTTGGTCAGTACAATGGCGTCGGAGCCACGAACCCCATAGTCGGAGAGGCGCTGGTAGTCTTCGTAGCTGACGTCAGGGCGTTGAAAGTACTTCCACCAGGGGTACTCGCCCCCTCCCCCTCCCCAGGGCCATTTTTGTACGTATACTACGTTGGTGCCGAGGCCCTGAACGCTTTGTCGAATGCTGCGCTCCAAGCTGTCGACCACGGCATAAACCGAAATGATAGAAAAAATTCCGACCGCGATTCCAAGAAGGGAGAGCGTAGTCCGCAAAAGGTTGGCAGTCATTGCATTCCAAGCCATACGACCGGATTCCCAGAGGATAAAAAATAGCGCTCGCACAGCCGCAATTTAGTCAAAGTTCATGCCATGTTGTCCGTACTTTTACAGACCGTAATTCTCTAATTGTTCACGCTTTGCAAAAAATAGGGTCGGCCCTTATCTCGGTATACCATAAAGACGGTCTTGAGCCCCTAGCTCGGGAACTTCATCGGCTTGGCGTCAAGCTATTTAGCACGGGCGGCACGCAGTCATTCCTTGAGGGCCTGGGCCTACCAGTGACCGCTGTGGAGACCGTTACGGGCTTCCCAAGCATTCTAGACGGTCGAGTCAAAACCCTGCACCCACTCGTTTTTGGTGGGATTCTATGGCGCCGCAACCACAAAGACGACCGCGACACGGTCGAGCGTTTTGGGATTCCGAGCTTTGATATGGTGGTCGTTGACCTCTATCCCTTTGAGGACACTGTTTCATCGGGGGCTGCAGAAGAAGACATCATAGAAAAAATTGATATTGGGGGCGTTTCGCTCCTCCGGGCTGCAGCAAAAAATTTTGAACACTGCTGGGTTGTAAGTTCCACTGCTCAATACGGCGAGGCGCTTGAACTGCTGCGCACTCAGGGCGGAACCCTTACTCCGGAGCAGCGCAGGGCTTTTGCCAGCGCATCGTTCAGGGCTAGCCAGCACTACGACGCGCAGATTGCGGCATGGATGACGGGCAGCAACGAACCCTTTGCAGCACTTCAGGGACCACGAATGGCCTTGCGCTATGGAGAAAATCCGCACCAAAAAGCCTGGTTCGTGGGCGATCTAAATGCGCGGCTTGAGCAACTTTGCGGCAAAGAATTGAGCTACAACAACCTTTTGGACGTGGAGGCCGCGATGGACTACTGCCTCGATGGGCCCGACGCCACGGTGGCAATTATTAAGCACAACAACGCATGCGGAATGGCCAGCCGTGCCACCTTGAGCGAAGCTTGGACTTCTGCCCTTTCGTCTGATCCCGTTTCTGCCTTTGGTGGGGTAATTGCCTGCAACCAAATGCTCGACCTGGCCACAGCAGAGAAAATGAACGAACTCTTTTTTGAGGTGCTCCTGGCTCCAGACTTTGCGCCCGAAGCATTGGCTTTGCTCCAGAGCAAAAAGAACCGGATTATGGCCAAAATCCGCCCTCAAAAATCGGCGGACTACCGACTGCGTTCCGCCCTGAACGGACTGCTCATTCAAGAGTGCGACCACCACAGGGACAGCTTGGACGATTTGAAAATCGCAACTAAAATAGCCCCCACTGAGGCAGAAAATGATGACCTTATTTATGCCTCAGCAATCAGCAAGCATACCAAGAGCAACACCATTGTTCTGGTTAAAAATCGCCGGCTTTTAGCCTCTGGTACGGGGCAAACCTCGCGGGTAGACGCCCTGCATCAAGCCATACACAAGGCTAAATCATTTGGAATTTCACTAAAAGGTGCGGTATTGGCATCGGATGCATTTTTTCCGTTCCCGGATTGTGTCGAAATTGCACATCAAGAAGGAATTACAGCGGTCATACAGCCAGGAGGTAGCGTTAAGGACGATTTAAGCGTTCAATACTGCGATCAAAACGGCATTGCTATGGTTATGACTGGATTTCGTCACTTCAAACATTGAACTAGACTATGGGATTATTTGACTTTCTTACCTACGACATCGCGATCGACCTTGGTACCGCGAACACCCTAATCATTCACAACGACAAGGTTGTCGTGGATGCTCCGTCGATTGTTGCCATGGATCGCTCGACCAATGCCATTCTTGCTATCGGCCACGAGGCAATGCAAATGCACGGTAAAACACACGAAAACATTCGCACGGTTCGCCCCCTTAAAGACGGGGTTATTGCAGACTTCGTTGCCTCGGAGCACATGATTCGCGAAATGATTAAAAGTATTCCGGCATTAAAGAATAAGTGGTTTGCTCCGTCTTTGAGGATGGTCATTTGTATTCCAAGCGGAATCACCGAAGTGGAAAAGCGCGCGGTGCGCGACTCAGCAGAGCACGCCAACGCCAAAGAGGTCTACCTCATTCACGAGCCAATGGCTGCTGCAATTGGCATTGGCGTTGATGTTCTTGAGCCCAAGGGGAACATGATTATTGACATCGGTGGCGGAACCACAGAAATTGCCGTTCTAGCCCTAGGCGGAATTGTCTGCGATAAGTCAATTAAAATTGCTGGCGACGTTTTTACTAACGACATAGCCTACTACATGCGCACCTGCCACAATCTTTATGTGGGCGACCGCACCGCAGAGCAGATTAAGATCAACGTAGGGTCCGCGCTAGAAAACCTAGCCTCGCCTCCCGACGACATGAGTGTTCAGGGTCGTGATTTGGTCACGGGCAAGCCCAAGCAGGTCGATATTTCGCACAAAGAAATTGCTCGCGCACTTGACAAGTCGCTAATGCGTATTGAAGAGGCCGTGATGGAGGCTTTGTCGCTAACGCCGCCTGAGCTTTCTGCCGATATCTACAATTCAGGCATCTACATGGCCGGTGGCGGCTCGCTTCTTCGCGGACTCGACCAGCGTATCTCTGCGAGGACCGACCTTCCCGTTTATGTGGCCGAAGATCCACTTCGTGCAGTGGTTCGTGGAACTGGTATTGCGCTCAAGAACCTGGATAAGTACCGCACTCTTTTGATGCGCTAATTCATGCAAAACATTCTGCGGTTTTTCATTCGGTACCGCATGGTTATCTCTTTATTGTTGCTTCAAACTTTGGGCTTGAGTTTGACCTACGCTCGGTCTCTCGCGCATCAAAATCTTTATTGGGCGCAGGTTTTAGAACGCCAAGCCCAATGGCGCGGATGGCTCAACGGATGGGAAACCTACCTAAACCTAAGGGAAGAAAATTTCGCTCTCATTTCGGAGTTGTCTAGGATTCGAAGTGCCGCAGAGCCAGACAGCAGCAAACCGCCCGTGCAGGCCTATGAAGAATTTGGATTTGATTTTGTTCCCGGTCGACTGATGTTTATCGCCCACAATGGCGCCTCGCCTTGGGGCCTGATCGATATAGGTCGTGATGCCGGACTCAAGCCTCCCTTTGCCGTTCTTGGCAGCAGTGGCATCATTGGCATCGCCTACGAAACAACCGACGGATTCAGCCGAGTAACCCCGCTCAGCCACCCGTCAATGAGGATTTCGGCCTCCGCCGAGCGCAGCGGGCACTTTGGAACGCTCCAGTGGCACAGCGCCAATGCTCGCTTTGCTGAATTCGTAGACGTAGCCTACGAGGCAGACCTCAAAAAAGGAGACCGAGTGGTCACCGACGCGCGGTCCGACCTTTTTCCGGCGGGATGGCTCATTGGTACCATTGATAGGGTTTCTATTGATTCCACCCAGTTCACCAAAACAGCTTTGGTGCGCCTGGCAGCGGATCTTTATCGCCAGCAGGTGGTCATGGCCGCTTTTAGCATTCGCAAAGTAGCACAAGACAGTATTGCACCATGACGAGAATTGGTTCCTGGCTTAGCCTTATTTTTTGGGTTCTGCTCCTGCAGTTTTTGGTCTTGAGCCAGATTGAGGTCAGCGGTTATTTAAGTCCCTACCTCTACCCCTTGCTGATTGTCTTGGCTCCCGCCAATTTTAATCGCTACGGACTACTCATAATTGGCGCGCTGATGGGACTTGCTATGGACTTTCACGAAGGGAGCGGAGGACTTCATCTAATGGCAACAAGTTTGCTGGCCTATATGCGACCCTGGATACTCAATGCGGTAATCCCGCGCGCCGCCGAGGAGCAGCTTCCCTTCGCCCCCCAGGATTTGGGCTTGGGCAAGTGGTTCACGCTGCTGCTGCTGTCCTTTGGCCTCCACCACATTTGGCTCTTTATCTGGGCCAGCCACGACGGACACGTGTGGTCCTTGGTCATTATGCGAAGCCTCATCAATATTGTGGTCAGTGGTTCCTTGGCGACTGCAATCGGATGGTTCTATCCTAAGTCCTCTCAAGGATGATTCGAAGTCGGATTCTTATCATCGGGGTGATCCTGGTCTTTGTCGTCTTTGCCCTGCGCCTGATCAACATTCAGCTCATTGACAAGCGCTACACCCTCGATGCGGCCAACAACGCCCAGAGAATTGAAAAGATTTATGCTCCGAGGGGCATAATGCGCGACCGCAACGGAGTCGTTTTGGCTACCAACCAAATTGCGTACGACGTGGAGGTTATCTCGAGCAGACTCAGCAACCTCGACACCGCAAGGCTTGCAGAGGTGCTTCAGGAGCCTCTGAGCAGCGTGCGCAAGCAACTCATAAAGGCACGCATTCAGGCTCCCTACAGGCCCTATGCCATCCTTAGGGGGCTGATGATTAAGGATTACGCTGCCCTCCAAGAGAAGGTTAGCATTTTTGAAGGGGTTTCTATGCGAAAGCGCACCTTCAGAAAGTACCCTCAGGCCTATGGCGGAAACGTTATGGGCTACGTTGGCGAGGTCAACGACTACATCATAAAGAGCCACCCCGAGTACGACCTTGGTGACTATCTAGGGATTTCGGGCATTGAATCGTCCTACGAAAAGGAGCTACGGGGAGAAGACGGGCGTCGGTATATCGTGGTAGACAACCGCAACCGCGATGTGGGCTCCTTTGCCAACGGCGAATACGACATGCAGCCCGTTATGGGGGCAGAATTAAAGTTGACCATAGACGCCAAGCTTCAAGCCCTCGGGGAGGAGCTGATGCGGGGCAAGCGCGGCAGTATTGTTGCCATCGAACCCAGTACGGGCGAAATTTTAGCCCTAATCTCGGCACCGAGCTACGACCCCAATGCTCTTGTTGGCCGCTACCGTTCTCGAAACTATACGGTTCTTTATCGCGATTCCATCAATAAACCCCTATACGATCGAGCCATTCTTGCCGAATACCCGCCAGGGTCTCCATTCAAAATTTTAAATGCTTTAATCGGCCTTCAGGAGGGAGTGGTGACCAACGAAACGCAGTACACCTGCATCGATGGGTTTCACTTTGGCTCTTTGCACGTCGGCTGCCACTGCAAGGCTGGGACGCTTGACCTAAGGGGGTCTATAAGCAAGAGCTGTAATAATTATCACTGCCAAATTCTTAAAAAAGTCCTAGAAAAATACCCGAGCGCAAGCCAGGGAATTGATTCTTGGCATCGGCACATTAAGAGCTTTGGCATGGGCGACTACTTGGGGGTTGATCTGCCAACGGGCCGCAAGGGCTTTGTGCCCGACGGAAGCTACTTCAACAAGGTGTACCAAAGCGACCGATGGAGGGCTCCTACCGTAATTTCTTTGGCCATTGGGCAAGGAGAGCTCGCCGTGACCCCCATACAGCTCGCCAATATGGTGGCCGCCGTAGCCAATCGAGGCTGGTGGATTCGTCCTCATGTGGTAAGGGCCATCGACGGAAAAGCCATTACTGACGAGCAGTACACCAAAGTCAATAAAACAACCATTGATCCCCA
>Ga0049083_10000823_pt1 | contig 11530 bp, 15 predicted proteins | sample GreLakmeMI27MSRF_FD_66719 | JGI IMG/M metagenome (GOLD analysis project Ga0049083, IMG submission 66719) | Freshwater lentic microbial communities from great Laurentian Lakes, MI, USA - Great Lakes metaG MI27MSRF | ecosystem: Environmental > Aquatic > Freshwater > Lake | place: Great Lakes...
GCTGTTGCAATCAATGTTGCCGCAATTCTTTATGCGGGATTTCTAGTCATCCTTCTGTGTATACTGATTGTTCAATTTATCGCGGATGGGTGTTTTCCTAATCGCCGTCGTAGATTGTGGTTTTAAAAAATTGAAAAGGGCGGCGGGCCCAATTTTTTGTTGGGGTTGTCAATAAGCAATCTCGTCTCCTCCACCTCCAGCAATATTGATAGAAATGGCCTTCGCAACGCAGCAGCAGATCAACGCAATCGCGGTGGAGAACCGCAAGTTCCACCACCAGACCACGGTGGAGTGGATGAACCGCACCGTGGCGGACCCGCTCTTCAAGTTCTTGGCCTCAATCGTGGACACGAAGAAGAATAACATCTTGGCTGACCTTGCTGTGAACGCCAAGAAGGAGTACATCCCGACAGTATCTTTCTTCTGTGTATACGAGACACTCTTTGCCAAGAAGATGGGCGGCCGGGAGGACACGAGGCATGACCTAGTTCACAACTGGCAGTTGCCGGGACCTCCTATGACAGTGCTGGAGTACGTCAAGGATGAGCCAGTCTGGCATCAGACACCCGCTAGAGTTATTCCCAAGGAGTTCTGGGAGTTCGGCAGCATGGCGCCTGATGAGCAGAATGACTTCTACATGACGCTTCGGGATGCGGATACGCTCCGCCTTCTGGAGAATCATCTTGGTGACAACTTCTCCTGCCACGTCAGTCGGAAGGTGATGTATCTGCGGCAGCAGTATACAACTTTTGAGGTGGAGATCAGCGTTCAGTTCCACTTGACCAAGCGGCCTGTCTTCCGCAAGGAGCAGATTGCGGCCGCGGTGAAGCGCTACGAGACCCGGCAGAAAGCGATTGAGGTGGACCGCCGGATGGACCGCTGGCAGCAACTTTATGATGAGGATAAGAAGTTGGCCGAGGAACTAGAGTCTATCCCGTATCCCTTCACCGGTCTAAATGCCTTCAAGGTCTCGGGTATTACTGCTCGGCGGAAGCTTATCTATGCTGAGATGTATCCCAAGGATGGGCCGGAGTATGACCGGGATGACCTGAATAAGGCTGCAGTCGAGAATCGCAACGGCTTCTAAACTACAACACAAAAAACAAAGACAAAAGCCAAATCTTATTTATTTTTTACATAAATAGAATTGAAGGATATAGAGTATGGAAACTTGTCTTTTTTGTTTAGAACCCACAACTATAGCAAATAATCCTCTTTTGTATATAAATTTTTCAAAATATGCGGATGTGTGTTCTTGTCGTATATATTCACATTTTGATTGCTGGATGATCTATTATCTTAAAAAAGGTCATTTTGAGTGTCCTATCTGTCATACTAAATGTGATCATAGCGAAAATGTTATAGTCCGCATAAGAGATCTTAGGGCACAGATTCAAGTACATGAAGGAGGACTTCGTCAACATACACTTTGTATTGTATGCGGATGTTTCTGGTATACTGGAATTATTTTTGTTTGTTTATTTGTTCCTATTTTCTTGTACTTGAAACGTTAAAATAGTAAAAATTGAAACCTTTTTTTGTAGAGATATTTATGTGGGGTGAAAATGTCTTTCGTAATTGAAGTACGAATGGATGCGATTAAGCAAATGAGTAATGAGCAGCGTGCCTCCACTGAAGATGCGATTGAGTATATCACGGAAAAGATTGAACGCTTTAGCGGCCAGATGACGTCTGACCAGTGTGCGGATTGGTCTCGTTTGCTTAAGTTCCGGCAGATGCAGCTTGCTTTGGATGATTTGGCTGCGGTGACTCTAGCAGGGGTTGGAACACTTGATACTAAGAAGATGATGGATGATGCTCTAGAAACAGTTCGTCTTTATCATGCTTCGTGTAAGCGTCGCCGGGTCCAGCAGATTCCTGTAAGAAGGCCAGATTCTCCATATGTGCGTACGGAAATCTTTATTCCTTGTGAAAGTTGTCAGCCAGTAAATGATATGGGTGGAGCGATGCTTGCTACTCTTATGCGACCTGATACAGAGCATGTTTCTGTGCCTATGATTGTACATGCGCAGGAACTTCCCTGCGTCGCTCAGCTGCCAGCAGATGAAGAGGATCTCTATGCTTAGAATAGGGATGCGTGTCGGTGTTATAAATATGTATCCTTCTTTATCGGGCGCAGAATTCATTTTAAAAGCATTAGATAAATTAGGTCACTCATCTTTTTTACTGAAAGGGGATCAGTTTTCCGAAGAAGAACTATTTGCTCGGATTAAAAAGTCTCCTATAAAGAACTGGATTTTCAGCGGATCTACTCTTCATATTCATGAAGGAGGGCCACAAGTTCCTTTAGATATTTTAAAGTTGGAAAAGTGTTTTTTGCTAATTTGCTATTCTATGGAATCTCTTATAACACGCATTTGTAAATGTAAACATCATCTGAAAGAAAGATACACTCATAAAAATGAAATTTTTCATTTGAGGAAGTCTTTAGATCACTGGCTCTTTGACGGAATAAAAGAGGATATGGTTTTGCGCCGAAATCATCATTGGTATCTTCCAGCAGGAGTCCTCCCTGTTCATGAGATTGCTTCTTACAGAGGTGAACTGATGATTGCTGGATATAAGAATTGTCTTATGATGCAGTTTCATCCTGAGAAAACAACAGACGGACTAAAGATGATTGCGAATTGGCTTAGTTTTTTCCCAAAAAAAATTGAATAATGGGCTGTCAAGAGATTAGGGTGGGCGCAGCATATCAAATAAACACAATGGCAACTTTCATCAATGAGCAATCGGAGGAGGATTTTGGGTCCGCAATGTTCTCCTACACGTCCCATACGATGGGCAAGCAGGAGGAGCGGAAGAAGTCTGATCGGAAGACGGGGAAGGAGCGGCGGAAGGCGGGCGCATCGCTGAAGAAGAAGCAGCGTTTGGAGCCGCTTGTTCTGGCAGAGAATGCTCCGTTCATCAATACCATCTGGTGTATTAACCGTGGCGGTCACTGGGGAACTCCTATGCTGGATGATTATGGCTGTCTTTCTATTGACAACTTCTGTACCGACTGTAAGCATGCGGAGGAAAAGCATGAAAAGTGGCTTAAGTCGCCTGATGGTCTTGCGTGGGAGGAGGAGCAGGATATGCTGGACAGACTTAAGTATAGCTCTATGGAGTCGGAAGCTGATATGCTTGACTTGATGGAGTTTTACTGGGAGCAATGGGAAAGGAATGAAAAGAAGCGTCTGCGATTTGAAGCCATGGAGCGACTCCTTAGAGAAATTAATGCGGAGGCTGCTGAGATTGCTGCTGCTGAGGATCCATTTGATGATGTTATTCCCGAGATTGATGACAACTTTGATGACTAAAAATTGAGGCCTGATTGGTCACAGAGTATTGCCAGATTGCTCTGTCTAGAAAATGAATAAGGAATTTGTTGAAAAAAATTACGAAATCGCCCTGCTGGCCTCAATCTTTCTATATATTATCTTTCCTGTCTACATTGTGCTATTCCTTATCTGTTCTGTAGTTGCACTGGGGCGTGGTCAGTTATACACGGATAGACTTAAGGAATTTCTAAAGTTTCTATCTGACACTGAGTTGCCAACAGTAGAAACAGACATGCCTCCAATTGCGCGAACTCGGTCAAATCGTAAGCGGCGTGGGTCTGGATAAATATCCTTTATACAATAGATGTGGCTTTCGGAAAGCCATTGTGTGTTATTACTAATTTTACTTTTTTTTATTATTTGGTTAGAAGGAAAACACTATGCTTATGTGGAAACATTTGGTCTTTCTGAAGATTTAACCAGAATTTCGTACATTGCCTATATTACTTTTGTGTTTGGATTCTTCGGACCTATTGTGTGGTTGGCTTTCTTGTAAAAAAATTTGATTGCAACTTAAGCATAAGTAATTTTTAAAGTAAGCAAACAGTAATAAATTGTAATAAAATGACTACACTCTTAGGAGGAATTGTTGTAAACGGAGTGGAAACTCTCCGAAAAGAAATTGCTTCAATTCAAGAAATACTTCGTATGAAAAATGAACGTCTTCATGAGATGGAGTCGTTTCTTATTCATCTTCAAGGAAGGCCATCCTCTATGTCATATGAGGCGGAGACTCTAAATGTATCTATTGCTACCGTGATCTCTCCTCCCAAGGGAGATTCTATTCTTTCTAAGATGAAGGATAAGGAGGTTCTTAAAATCTTCTATAAGGGTGAAGTCATCGGTGTTGGAATCCTACATTTTGAAGCAAAGGAAAAGAAGGGATACTATATCCTTGATAATAAGAAGAAATATAATACTTTCAGTAAGTGGTCCCTTGCTAAAAAGAAGGAAAAATATCCCACGGAATGGGCAGACAAGACAACAGATGATGCGAAAAGATCAGTGAACTGCTTTCGGGATGGAAAGTGGATTAAGTTGTCAGAACTTTCTTAAGGCTTAAACCTTTACAGCATAAAAAGAATATTATGCCTTCTCAGCCTGTCGGAAAGCCCCTCGTGGCTGAAAATGATAAAGAGCGTTGCTCTGCGACAACAAAGGAAATGACGCGTTGCCAGTTGGCTAAGACTGCCGCTAATTTTTGCTCTGTTCATGCGACTAAGGTTGTGATGAAGGTGGTATCCACTCAGCCTGTAGTAAGGAAGATGGTGACCCGCTCCTCTGCGAAGTAGATTTTGGTGGAGTTGAGGGATTATCGGCGCACTCTGCGCATTGACTACTATACATTGCTTCATTTATCTCTTCATCATCCAGGCCCGTAATAGAAATTTGTTCTATAGGATTGGAACAATCCCTACAGAATGAATACACTGGAAGTTCTTCCTCTTCATCATCAGCATCATTTCCATCATCTAAACTTCCTTCCGCCCAATAGCAAGCGTCACAAATTGGAGCAGTTGTTGTTTGTTCTTCATCTTCCCAGCAGAAATTTGTCCGATCTTCGCTATAAGGGGGTAAATTAGGATTGTATCCTGCAATTTCATTAAATTCTAATTCTACATGACAGAGATGACAACTCATTTTGCTTTGCTTCTATTTCTCCTTTTGAATTTAGGGGGTCAATTTTTTTTAAAAAATTTGAGGGCATGGGGCTGCAGGAAAAAAGCAGGAATGCCTCTTCAAGACATATTATCTTCATGGAATATTAATACAGAACGCATTGCAGACATTAATGATATTCGCATGCGATTTCTTCCAGTTGTAACAGAGAAGAAACTTAAGGGAAATCTAATAGAGTTTGAAAATATTAGCGGTAATGAAAAATATAGGGTTAAGTATCGGTCTTTGATTAGCAAAGGTTCTAATGGAAGGATTTATGATGGATACCGTTCTACAAATCGGGGCTCTAGTTATACGCCACTTGTTGTTAAAAAGATTAAATGTTGTCTAAATGCGCTGCGTGAATGTGCGGTTCAAGCAATGGTCTACGATTGTATTCCAGAACATTGTCCGCGAATTTATAATATCTTTCGCTCAAAGAATAATCTATGGGTTTTCATGGAGGATCTCCGAATTTCTACTCCTAAAATACAGACGTCTCCTCTTATCCGTTGGTTACACTGGATGTACACATCATTTAAAGGAAATACGGCACATGCGATTAAAGATATTGTTGGACGCATATTCTCAATGTTAAATGACCTTCAGAAGAAACATGTGTTCAAACATGGAGATCTTCATGTTGGAAATATTTATATTCATAGCACTTTAAATGAAATTAAAAATGTGTATCTGCTTGATTTTGGATATTCAATGATAAAAGATACTGGGTCGCATAGTTCTTCCCCTTATTGGCTAGAGTATAAAGATGGAGTTGATTGTGCTATCCTATTGTGGTCGTTACATAAGATTCCAGAATTTAACGATAGTGTTTCTTGGGAACTTCTTAATTGGGTTTCTCAGAAACTTATTCTAGCAGATGGATTTGATTTGAGTAAACTCAAAACATCCGCAGAACTTTATAAGAAGATTGATGCTCTTTCTGTTGAGGAACTTGCTCCTCTGCGAACTGAGACTATTTCTCGTGAATTCTTCTTTCTATAAATAAAAAATTGACTACTATTTTTTGCTGTTTAATCTGTACGTGTTGATAAGAATGAGTAATTTTCCTAAGTATGTTGCAATTTACCGTCCCGCGGAGAATGGTTATCAGGTTCTCTTTATTGATGGAGGCAAGTTTCAGGTTTTGACTAGTAATGTTTCAGATGGCATCTGGTATAATGTTGGCAAGAGCAAAGAGTATCCACAGGACGATTGCTTTCAGATTGTGCGGCCTGCAGATAAGGAGGTCTATTATTGGCCTACGGGATTTGATCTTGTACGAAATGTGCCAAAGTCGTGGCCTAAGGGACCGGTAGTTCGCTATCCCATCTTTCAGTTTCTGACGCCTCCTGTGGGTCTCAGTCACACTGTTATTCCAGCAGTAGCTTCAGGGGAGATGAATGCTGAATGGGCCGCGGCAATGAAGGTAATTAGGTCGGCTGCTCTTCTTGAGCATAGGGAATTTAAGGATATGCCAAGTCTGATTTCAGAGGCGCAGATTGCTCTTGCTGCTTCTCCAGTCATTCTTCCACCTATGCCTGCTCTAGAAGATGATACTATGCCTCTTAAAGTCAGTGAAGGAACATATTGGGCTTCACTGGATATTCTGCTAAACTCAGCAAAAAGTATCTGGTGGCTTGGATGGCGTGAAGTTGGCCCTTTCCGCAAGCGTGTTCGTATTCTTAATTTGGATATGCTGGAGCCTATTGAATTTCTCCATTATCTTCGCCTTGTTTCTAGCATCAATCACCGCACGGATTCTTCGGGTGGTAATAAGATTGCTCTAAAGTTCAGTGCTGAGGAAGTGGAGAAGATGCGGGATGTGAAAACGGATGTAGCGGTCCGTGATGAGATTGTCAGCATTATGTCCCAGTATATCTCATAAGATGTGCTTGCAATGTAAACAATAAAAAAATTGACCCCATTTTTTTTACTGAAAATGGGTGTTTGGCTTTCGTAAGAAATAGGTAATCAACAATCTAAGATGTCGGCTTCTGTGCCAGTAATTGTAATTCCGGATGAGTTCCTGTGCCCAATTACGGGCGAAATTATGATGGACCCAGTCAATGTGTGTGCGGAGGGACATATCTTTGAGCGGGCTGCCATCAATCAGTGGTCTTTGACCCGTAATAACTGTCCCACCTGCCGGACTCCTCTTGGTTCGCACAGGCCCGAGCGTCATCTCAAGCAGGCCATTGCGGACTGGCTTTCTATTCATCAGCAGGCTAGAAGTGCTGGCGGCCGCATGACACGTCCTTTTAAGGATGGTGCTGTCACAGTGAACGCTGAGACCTTCAGTGATGATGGAAAGACATTTCTTCATCTTACGGCGGAGACCGACCCTTCTGGTGGTAAGCAGGGCGGTGTCTTTATCATTGGTCTAGACAACTCGGGCTCAATGGCGGAGCTTGTTGATCCCGAGAACAAGGAGGTCTTTTATAACCGAATGGATTTGGCTAAGCACACCATTAACTCTGTAGCGGCCCTGCTAGGACCCGAGGATTCTCTTGCTCTTGTTTCCTTTAGTACACAGGCCAAGATTGTTATGGATCCTACGATCATGGATGATGCTGGCCGTGCTAAGCTCAAGAAGCTCCTAACTACTGTAAATGCAGATGCTTCCACCAACATTGATGATGCCATCCGTACAATGATGAGTATTGCCAATCGCGCCGAGATGAAGGGACGTGCCATCTTTGGTGCTCTTCTTACAGATGGAGAGGAGACTGTGATTCCTTCGCCCTCTGGCACAGTCAAGGCTCTTTCTCGTCTGGAGATGAAGAACCCCTGGATTCTCTCAACATTCGGTTTTGGCTATCAGCTTAATAGCGTTTTGCTGACACAGCTGGCCGAGATGCCTCTTTCTGGAGGTGGCTCATTTGGCTTCATCCCGGATCTGACGATGATTGGAACTGTCTTCATTAATTGGGTGGCTAATGCGATGGTTACTGGCACTCGTGATTCTATTATTCAGTACTCTGTGAATACCGGGTCTCAGGTCAGCTTTCATACAGGTCCTCTAGCAATTGGCCAGGCCCGCGACTATCTTGTTCATATTCCTGCAGGTGCTTCTGTAAAGGTCTTTGCTGGAGGGGCTGAAGTTGTGCCTGTTGCTTCTGATGCTTCTGAGTATAGTCTGGCCCTGACAATGTATATTGCGGTGATGGAGCAGGTTATTGCTATGTCCGAGGCAGGGCGTACCGATGGAGCATTTGTTCCTCTTTCACGGGTTATTCAGCGATTTGCGGATTCCACTGATCCGCGGGTTAAGGCTCTTCTGCTGGATATTGAGTCCGCTGATCCTTCGGAGGGCCAAATTGGTATGGCACCACGGTACTGGAATCGCTGGGGAGGCCACTACATGCGTTCCTATCGTCGTGCGCAGCAGATCCAGCGTCGCCTGAACTTCAAGGATCCCGGTTCTCTGATTTATGGTGGTGATGAGACATCGCTCTTTGGTCAGTGTGTGGCCAAGGGGGAGGATCTCTTTATGACACTGGATCCTCCGCAGCCAACGGGTTCTTCGCGGGGCTACGGTTCTTCTAGCAGTGCTGCTCCGGCGTATGATCCTGCCTATCTTTCCGCTTATCTTCGCACTAATTCGCAGGCGGCTCAGTCGGGTGGATGCTTTCATCCTGAGACTCATGTGATCATGGCAGATAATTCAGTAAAGCAGATTCAGTCACTGAGTCCTGGCGATCTAGTTTGGACGCCTCAAGGTGCGGCTTCAGTCATTGCGTTAGTTACTGTAGGCCATGGTTCGGCGACTTCCGTCATGATGAGCAAGGTTGGGGACTGTATTCTGACTCCCTACCATCCTTATCTGAATGAGGTACTACATTGGGTCGTAGGTGCGGATACTGTGGGACAGGAGTCATATCCGACAGGGACTGTCTATAATCTGGTTCTTGACAAGTTCCACATTATTAAGACACCTGGTGGTATTCGTGCTTGTACTCTGGCACACGGTTTTAATGAGAATGTGATTTCTCATCCTTTCTTTGGCACTCAAGCTGTAGTGGATGATCTCAAGAAGTGTTCCGGCTGGTCAGTGGGTCGGCCAGTCTACAAAGATCTGCAGGTGCGGCGGGAGAATGGCGTTATTGTGGAATGGTTTGATGCTCCGTAAAAAGTAGGGGGATGGCTAAGGAACTATCCAAACATAAAAAATATAAATCAATGTATGGCCAGAATGAACTTTTCTGGGGTTTAGGTATTGAAGAAGAAACTTACTTACAATTTACTAAATTAATTTTTGTTTCTACTCCTGTTATTCGGGAACAACATACTGAAGAACGCTACTCTGTAAATTATTATTTTTCATATAAATCCGACTATAAAAAAGCATTTGAAAAGGTATTTCCTGATGCGTCTGGTTTTGTAGGAATGCCTCTATTTATAAATTCTCATGCCATGAGCAAATTAAATACCGATGGAATTCATGAAACAACCTATGAAAAAGTTCCTAAACCTAATCCAAAATTTAAAGGAAAAACCTTTTTTGCTGAACTTCAAGAATATTGTTCTGAAATATTTCTTGATGAATATGAAAAAAACTTTACATTTGACGGGGATTCAATTGAATTTATGACATTAGGATTTTATAAAACAACGGTGAAATCTGTTATAGAAGAACTTGTTGCTTATAAAAAGAAATTCTTGCAGAAGATTAATGCCTTTTTAGTGTTAAAACAGCGATGGAAGGAAAAAGGATTATTAGAATTTCCTCAGCGAAATCCTGGCTGGACTGTTTATTATAGTAATCCACGTAACATAGCAATGTTTAACAATGGAACATATCATATAAATATAACACTTCCATCTCTGCTTGGAGCAAAGGATACTGAAACGGATACACCACCACCACTTTTACATCCCGAGATTTTCAGACAACAGCATAAACAAGCGATTTTATTATATCAATGGATGGAACCTCTTCTTATTGCTGTCTATGGTTCACCTGATCCTTTCTCGGCATATTTTCCTGAATTTGCGAAGGGATCGCAACGATGTGCTATTAGCCGATATATCGGCATTGGAACATATGATACTGAGACTATGCGGGAAGGTAAAGTTTTAACTCTTGAAATTGAAAAAATACGTGCTTCTGAAACTCCTTATTGGTGGTATCGGCGATTTCATGAAACTTCTGCTTATAGAGGATTAAATAAGATTGGCCTTGATATCAATTATAAGAAACACTATAATCACGGAATTGAATTACGTTTCTTTGATTGGTTTATTGAAGATAAACTAGAAGAATTAATTGAATTCTTGGTTTGTCTAGCAGATTGTGCTCTAACTCGTGGTGAATCAGATGTTCCTGCTATGAGCGAAACATGGAATGATTTAGTGTTAGGAGTATTCAAAGAGGGGGCTGAGTTTTTAATGACAGATGAAATGACCGCTATGTATGAAAAAATTCTTGGAATTCAACTACCAGAAATTGTATCTGTTTCTGCTGGATTTGCGCTTATTTCTAAAGAGATTATACGCTTTCATCGAGGAGGTGTCTGTTCTAAAGCAATGCTTCTTGCATAGAATAATCGCCCTGAATTCTTCCTTGGCGCAGATAACAAGGGTCAAGAGCATCTATCGCCGGCTTGTCTTCATTGCTGGTCATAATAATGATAACATGCTTATACATGATTAGGTCGTCAAAGAAGGTGTTATATGTTGACTTATTATTAATTTGTGTAGTAATGTTCTTATGTTTCTGAACTAGTCCTTCGTTAATATTACGAATAAGAGTATTGATTTCTTCCAAAACAATAACTGTTGGTGATTCTTCACAGGGGTCTGAGTCTCGTAGAAGTAGATGTAAGGTATCTCCGGGATCGGTAGGATTAAAAGTGTGGCTGAATGTTCCCTTTAATTGCTTAGCTACAAGCAAACCAATTGTGCTTTTCCCCGCTCCTGAAATACCATGAATAAAGAAGACTCCGCGCTTTGTTTCCTTATACTTCTGGCAAATATCCTCAACAATTTCTTTCTGCTGACCCTTCGGCTCTAGACCTTGGACATCAAGGCGTAGACACGAATAATAGAGGTTTGTATATTCTCCGATGCGACTATAAATACTTAGTGGACGAGCTTCTTCAACATATTCAGTAGGTTCTACTAAGTCCGTAAGTTTTGTGGTTACAAACGCAGATGAAATTTTCTCAGATTCAACCATTTTTGTGAACATCGCTTTAGTTGTAAGCATCTGTACTTCTCCTGTTCCTGCATCACGAAGACCTGAATATTTATAGAAACCTATACAGGTTGGGCTGATGAATGTCCCTGATGGAAAACTGTTTCCATGCTGATACATAATTTCCGAACTGGTTGTATTTTTTTGTAGATACTTAATTACGGAACGAACCTTTTCTTCATCATTGCGAATTGTATAATAATGAACACCGAATAGACGGAGAATAAAGAAAAGAGGTGTTAGAATTGGAGAAAAGAGGGACAAAAGCCCAACTCCTCCGAAGAAATACGAAATTTCTGAGAAGATACTCATCTTGGTTCATTAAAAA
>Ga0049083_10000824_pt1 | contig 11526 bp, 9 predicted proteins | sample GreLakmeMI27MSRF_FD_66719 | JGI IMG/M metagenome (GOLD analysis project Ga0049083, IMG submission 66719) | Freshwater lentic microbial communities from great Laurentian Lakes, MI, USA - Great Lakes metaG MI27MSRF | ecosystem: Environmental > Aquatic > Freshwater > Lake | place: Great Lakes...
AGCCTCACGCTCTCCCCCATCGCGGCCCCATGCGTAAGGCCAAGGCGCCTCGCGCGCCGTCGCCCTTCTCGGACAGCGAGGGCGATGCAGAGGAGCATGAGGGAGATCTGGTGACGGCTAGTGCAGCGCGACCTGCTGCGGATTCAGCGCAGCTCCATGAAGAGCTCCACAGCTTCATGCAGGGCCTGGGTCTGCCCACGGGCGCCACCGCCAGCGGCTTTGACGACCGGGACTTCCGGGCGCCGCCGCAGAAGGTGGGCGTGAAGAGGCGCGTGTGCGGCGGCTGCTCGCAGTCTCACAGGCTGTCTGCGGTGCCCCCTCTCCTGGACTGACGCGCCTTCTGCGCACTCAGGGTGGCGCCGGAGGACGCGCTGGGGCCGCCTGCGCGCGTGAAGGAGCGCGTGAAGGGCGGAGCCGCCGCGCATGCGGCTCCGACTCAGCCAGGGGAGGCTAACGACGAGCCTCCCTCCGCGCTGCCGCCTCCGCGCAAGGGTCAGGCGCGTGCGTGGAAGGAGAGCGCGGGTCCCCCTCCTGGAGCGCTGTCGGAGTCTGCCGGCGGGGTGTGGCACGCAGGCGCAGCCGCCCTGCCGCCCCTGGCGCCCCCACCCCCGCGCCGCCCGGGGCAGCCGGCCACGGACGCAGGGGCGCTGCGCGCGGAGGGCGCCGCGGCGCTGGCGGCGCTGGAGAAGGCTGGAGGCAAGGGGGGGGGCGCTGGCCGCTCGGGCGCAGAGGCGGCGTGGCTTCGCGTGGTGCGCCTCTCTGGCACAGCCGCCGACAAGGTGGCCGCCGCGCTGGTGACTGCGCAGCAGGAGCCGCTGGCGCACGGGCGCGCGCTGGACGCGCTGCTGGACATGTGCGACGAGGCGCGCAGCGCGGGCGGCAAGCGCGCCGCCGGCCAGGCGTGCGACGCGCTGCGTGAGCTCTTTTCGGGCGGGCTGATGCCGGACCGCAAGCTGGTGTGGTTCGAAGAGCAGCCGCTGGGCAGCGTGGCTGTGGGACCGCCCGAGCCCAGCGCTGCGCGCACCCGCCGCCTCATGTACTGGCACTTCGAGGACGTTCTCAAGCGGCGTCACGCGCGCTTCGTTGCCGCGCTGCACGCGCTCAGCCGGGACCCTCTGGAGTGGCTCAAGGAGCGCGCAGTCGCGGCCGCAGCCGCTTTGCTGCAGGCCAAGCCCGAGGGTGAGAGAGACCTCCTCGCAATCCTGGTCAACAAGCTGGGCGACCCCCAGCGCAGAGCAGCCTCGGCAGCCAGCCACCAGCTGGGCCTGCTGCTGGCTGCCCACCCGGCCATGAAGGGCGTGGTGGTGCGAGACGTGGGCCATTTCGCCTTCAGGCCACGCATCGGACTGCGCGCAGTGTACGCGGCGGTGGTGTTTGTGACGCAGGTGCCGCTGTCTCACAGAGGGCGGGACCCGGGCGTGGCTGGCCAGATGGTGAGCCTCTACTTCGATCTCTTCCAGGTGCTGCTGGCGACGGACGCGCCGCCGGGCGCGGAAGGCGACAAGCCCGCCGGGGCTGGCGTGGGTAAGAAGGGGGGTAAAAAGGCTGGCAAGGGTAAGGGCGGGGGTAAGAAGAACGGGGGTGCCGCAGCCCATGCGAAGCACAAGAAAAAGGGGAGCGAGCCGCCGGGGTCAGATGCCGTCGCCGATGGCACCATGGGCTTGGACAGCCGCCTGCTGCGCGCGCTGCTGACTGGGATCAACCGCGCGCTGCCCTATGTGCCCGCCGAGGCTGCGGACGAGCTGGTGGCCAAGGTGGCCCCGTCCGTCTTCCGGGTGGCTCACGGCAACAGCCTGGGCGCGGCGGTGCAGGCGCTCACTTTGCTGCTCCAGATGTTGGCCGGACGAGAGGCGGCCTCTGACCGCTTCTACCGAGCTCTCTACGCCACGCTGCTCAAGCCGCAGCTGCCGCGCAGCGCCTCATCAGCCATGTTCATGTCGCTGCTCTTCCGGGCGCTCAAAGCTGATGTGAACCCCAAGCGCGTCGCCGCTATGGTGAAGCGACTGCTGCAGGTGCGTCGCTGGCGCAGCGTCTGCCCTGCGCTGCGCTGTGCTGTGTGCGGAATGACGACCCCATCTTGCGACGAGGGCGCGCCTTCGTTCGCGGGGGCGCGCCGCTGCGTCCGCAAACCATTCTACAAGAGATTTCCGACCGCACGCACTGCCACTGCTCGCCCAGCCTGGGTACACTCACCCGCCATGCGCTGACTTTTCCCCCCCTCTCCCAGGTGGCCTGCAGTGCCCCCGCCCCCTTCGCGTGCGGCTCGCTGTTGCTGGTGTCAGAGGCGATGCGGGACGCAGCCAGCCTCTGGACGGCCCTGTTGCAGCCCGAGGACGGTGAGAACGCCGAGGAGCGCTTCACAGACGCTCCGCTGCCCCTTTCCGACGACGAGGAGCAGCCGCAGAAGCGGCGGCGCGAGAAGCGAACCCTCGGGGCGCAGATTCTGCTTCCTTCCACGCACTCCGACGGTGACGAAGAGGCGCAAGACCCACAGCAGCTCGCCCGCGCGCCTCAGCGCCCGCGCGCCAGCAGCCGTGCGCAGGCTGCGCCCGTGGGCGCCTCCGGCGGCGCGCGCATCGAGGGCAGCTTGGGTCGTGTGTTGTCCGGGGGCTACGACATGGGCAAGCGAGAGCCCCAATTCGCCTGCGCCGAGCGCAGCTGCTTGTGGGAGGTGACGCTGCTGGCTGCGCACGCGCACCCGAGCGTGGCTGCGATGGCGCGCGCGCTCATGGCTGGCACGCACGTGGTTTACGACGGCGACCCTTTGCGCGACATGTCGTTGGTGGCTTTCCTGGACCGCTGGCTGCAGAAGAAGCCCAAGGAGTTGAAGCGGGCGGAGCGCGAGGAGGCTGGCGGCGCGGGCGGGAGTCGCATGGCGCGGCGCGGCGGCAGTGCGGGCGTGGGCGAGGGGGCGGGTGGGGTGGCCAGTCCCTGGACGGCTGAGTTTTCCCGCCTTCTGGAGGCTGACGTGGCGCCCGGCGACGTCTTCTTCCACCGCTACTTCGCCGCTCGCGACGCCGCCGCGCGCGCCGTCAAGGCCGCCAAGAAGGCTGCGCGCAAGCGCAAGGGGCGTCGCGCGGGCGCCTCCGACTCTGACGACGCCTCCTCCTCCGACTCTGACCAATCTGGGCACGGCCCGCCCCCAGAGGATGACGTGGATGCGGACTGGGCCGCCGCCCGGCGCGCCGCCGGGCAGTCCGCAGACGACTTTGGCGACAGCGACGACGACGCCGAGCTGGACGCTGCGCTGGCTGCGGCCGAGGCGGAGGAGCTGGGCGGCGAGGCAGCCTCCGGGCGGCGGGCGGCCGCCTACGAGGCTGGCCTGGCCGCCGCCTGGGGCGCCGGGGGCGACTCGGACGACGGCGCAGACTCGCCCGAGGACGACTCTGACAGCGATGACCACGGCCCGGGCGTCTTCGCTGCCGCCGAGGACTTCGAGGAGGCGCTGCGCGCCGGCGGCGTGCAGCCCGGCAGCGACGAGGAGGGTGAGGAAGGGGAGGAGGAAGAGGACTGGCCGTCCTTCGACGACGACGACGACCTAGACCTCCTTGACTCGGACCAGGAGCAACAGCCGGTGATGCAGCCCAAGACATCCAAGAGGCAGGCACCCAAGGTGACTCCGCGCGCGGCCAAGCGCGCACGCAGGTGAGAAGTACAGATGCTCGCTGAGTTTTGATCAAATAGTTCTAGTAGTCCACCACACACCAAATCCATCCTTTCTTTCTAGCCTCCGCGCCTCTCTTGTCGCGCACCATGCAGGCTGTGCGCGGCGGAGGCGTGTGTCGCGCGCCGGCGGGTGCCCAAGCGAGGGGGGCCCTGCTGCTGTGCCGCGCGCAGGCACAGCCACAGCCGCCCACGCGCCCGTGCGAGCCTCCCCGCGCGCAGCCAGCACAGCTGACGCTGTGCAGACGAGAGCTGGCTGGCGCCGCAGCGCTGGTGCTGGCGCTCGCAGGCTCTCAGAAACCCTCCAGCGCCGCGGAGGCGGGCCCCCGTCCGACTGTGGCTGAGGTCACCCGCCTGCCGGTGCAAGCGCCTCCTCTCCCCGCGGCAGAGCAGTCCACCGTTTCTCTCTTCGAGCGACTCACATACTCTGTGGTGAACGTGGTGGACATCACCGTCGCGCAAGCGGGGCTCTCACGGCCCGGAGCACAGGTGGACGTGCCAGAAGGCAACGGCACCGGCATCGTGTGGAACACGAAGGGAGACATCGTCACCAACTACCACGTCCTGGGCGGCGTGCTCGCTGCTGCGTCCCAAGGCCGCGCAGGGCTGGCTGGGCGGCGCGTCACTTCCGTGGCGCGCGTGACGCTGCTGGGCAGCGACGGCAAGAGCCACGAGTTCGTGGCTGATTTGGTTGGCGCGGACAGGGGCAAGGACATCGCCGTCGTCCGGATCGCCGCGCCAGCCGAGCTGCTGCGCCCCATCCCTCGGGGCACCTCCGCCAGCGTGCGCGTAGGCCAAACGGTGCTCGCCATCGGAAACCCGTTTGGATTCACGTCCACTCTCACTGTAGGTGTCGTCTCCGGACTGGACCGCACTGTACAGAGCGCCGTTGGCTCGCTCATCAGCGGCGGCATCCAGACGGATGCGGCCATCAACCCTGGTAACTCGGGGGGGCCGCTGCTGAACAGCGCGGGGCAGCTGATCGGACTCAACACCGCGATCTTCACGGCCACCGGCAGCTCATCGGGCGTGGGGTTTGCCATTCCTGTGGATACGGTGGTTCGAGTGGTCCCACAGCTCATCGAGTTCGGGCGCATCGTGCGGCCCAGCCTGAACATCACGCTCGCGCCCGAGAGCATCGCCAGTCAACTGCGCGTCAAGGGCGGCGCGCTGGTTCAGGCTGTTATCCCCGACAGCGCGGCCAGCAAGGCTGGCCTGCTGGCCACTCGGCGTGGCTTTGGAGGCATTGTGACCGGAGATGTGGTTGTTGGTTTGGACGACGACCCTGTGCGCAGCCCTGCAGAGCTCAACGAGCTCGTCGAGAGGCGCGCCATCGGCGACGCCGTGACGCTGCACGTGGTGCGGGGTGTGGGCGGGGAGGCGCAGGAGCAATTGCTTGACGTACGCATCGTGCTGGAAGAGGAGGCTGGCGCCTCGTAACGTTGTTTGTTAACCACGTTAACCATGCCATAACACTATGCAGCGCCACCCGACGCTTCAGTGCCGCTCCGCATCCGTGGCGCGGAGCTGATGAATATAGTCCACCACAGCCTCCGTGAACTCTGCTGTCTTCGCATTGCCCCCCATGTCTGACGTACGGACCTTGCCAGCACCCAGCGTGGCATACACCGCGTCCTCCAGCCACATGGCGTAGGCACTGAGCTTGAGGTGCTTGAGCATCATGGAGCTGGCGAGCATCACAGCCACCGGGTTGGCGATCCCTAGGCCCGCCTGGTGGATGCCCACGTTGCCTGCGCTGGCACCCTGCTCGAAGACGGCGGCGGCGGTGCCGATGCTGCCGCCCGGAAGGAATCCGGCGCCGCCGGTGAGGCCGGCGCCGATGTTGTCAATCAGGTTGCCGTACAGGTTGGGCGTCAGCAGTACGTCGAACTGCTGCGGCTTGCTGGCCATCTGCATGCATGCGTTGTCCACGATGATTTGCTTGAACTGGATGGTGGGGAACTCCTTGGCCACGTCGGTGCACACCCGCAGGAACAAGCCGTCAGTGAGCTTCATGATGTTCGCCTTGTGCACGCATGTGACGCTCTTGCGCCCGTTCAGCACCGCATACTCAAAGGCGTAGCGCGCGATGCGCCGAGACTTGACTTCAGTGATGACCTTGATGCTCTCCACCACGCCGGGAACAACCTCGTGCTCCAGCCCGGCGTACTCGCCCTCCGTGTTCTCGCGGATGATGATGCAGTCCACGTCCTTGTGGCGCGCCTTGATTCCGGGGAAGTTGTAGGCGTGGCACACGTGCGCATACAAGTCCAGCTCCTTGCGGATCTGCAGGTTCAGGCTGGACAGCCCGCCGCCCACGCTGGTGTAGAAGCCGCCTGCGGTCGCGTGCGCGAGTGAGTCGTTTGTGAGCACCAGCAAACGGGTGCTCGGTTAGGGCTCTTGCACGCGTTGCCTTTCACGCAACGCGCCTTTCAAGCAAACCTTGTTTCTCTGAATCGACTCCATCACCTCCTTGGGCACGCTCTTCACGTAGCCGGGGCGGCCAACCTGGCCCGACAGCTGGAAGGTCTCCCACTCAATGGGCGCTCCTGCAACGCCAGGGGTCAGCCAGCGCTCACTCGCACAGGCACCTACACGTGCGTCGGTGCACGCGGCCATCCAGGCACGTGGCCGCTGAGGCGCGGCGCGGTGTGCGTGTGGCTGGGCGAGCAGCAGGCACGCATTGGCGCGTGCAACTGCCGCCCGCACCCGTCGCTGCGATCGCCTCCTGTGCCGCCTTGATGACCTCCGGCCCCACCCCGTCGCCGGGCAGCAGTGTGACGGTGCGTGAGCGCCCGTCTCCGGGGGATGGCAGCTCGCTGCTGAGCGAAGGCTTGTGCCAAGTGCCAGCGGAGCGCGCGCCGGCGCCTCGCACGGCGGCGCCCGCGCGGCGCAGCACAGAGGGCAGCATGGTGACACTGGCTGTGCGGAGGGCGCAGGTGTGCCTTAAATCGTACGACATCGGTCGGTCGACGTCGCGGCGCCTCCACTCTCCTCTGACTACCAGCCCGCCCTCTCACGTCTTGCCGCTCTCTTGCCACGCCTTGTACGCCTTCTTGCCCTGCAGCCTTTCGCCGCCCGGAAGGATGAACACTTTGCGTCCCCCCTCGGTTTCCCAGTGCCCATTTCGTCCTCCTTCACCGCTGCTCTTTCTCTTCTTGCGGGGCGCAGCGCCCGCGCCCGCGCCACCTTCGCCGCCGCTGCTGCGCCGCCGCGCGCCACCCATCCCACCGTTGAACTGGTTGCGGTAGTCAATGTGGACCTCTTCGCCGCTGATGACGAAATCAGAAGCCTCAATCTCACCCACAGAAGTGTAGTGGGGCAGCCGCGACCGCCACGCCGGCAGAGCCGGCGATGCGCCGCGCGCAATGGCGCGCGGCGCGGCGGCCTCATCATCGCTGCTGGGCAGCTCGATGGGGTCTGAGTCGTGGCCGTCGCTACGCACAGGCGGACGGCATGCGCCGTGTGCACTGCGGCGCCGCGTGTCGTGCATGATGATGACGTCAGAGTCACCATCGGATGACGCCACATCGTCAGAGGCATCGGAGGGCAGAGGAGATACTCTGTCACCCGATTGAAACGGACTCGCCAGCTCTTCTAGATCTTCACCATCCGCATCGTGCTCGCCGTCCTCGCTCGCGGAGGGGGAGGCCTGTGCCCGTCGGGCAGCGCCGCTATGGCGTCTGGGCGGCGGTCGCGTGTCTGGCGCGTCGTCATCTTCATCATCTCCGGAGAGCACGATGAGCTGCTGAGGGGGAACTGCCGCAGCGCCGCTCTTGCGCAGCCTCTTGAGGGCGCCTGAGAGTCGCGGCTTCTCCGTGAGGGTGGTCCCGCCCGCACCCGTGTGGCGCTGGTATGGAGCTTGCCGCGGCGCGTGGTGGCCGTCCAGCCCCGGCGGGAGCTGCGAGCCGCCCGGTCCGCCCTCCTCCTCGTCCAGCAGCAGCGGGGAGCGCGCGCGGGTGCGCCTGCGCGAGGAGGGCGGCGGCGGGGGCTGCGCCGTGTGAGCGGCGCCGCTCCCGCACTCCTCCTCCTCCTCGGCGGGCCAGCCGCCGCCCAGCAGCCACGGCTCCGCCTCCTGGTCGCCAGGCGAGTGGCGCGGCGTGGCAGAGGGCGGCGGCGCTGCGGGGGGGAGGGCTGGGGGCCCAGGGGTGTGCTGGGGGAGGGCGAGCAGGTCGAACGCGGGCCCGCCGTCGTCAGAGTCGGAGTCGTCCGACAAGGCGGCGGGCACCCAGCAGAAGGCGGCCGCGCCAGGCGGCCGCGCAGGCGCAGGCGCGGGCTCGGGTGAGTGCTCCGCCTCCGCCTCTGGCTCGTCCACCGCAGCGTGTCCGGCCTCGCCGGCCAAAGGGCCCCAGCCGCCTGCTGCTGCGCGGGCTGCCGCCTCGCTGGCCTCGCGCGCCTGCTTCTGCAGGCTGAGGCTGAGACGGTTCACGCGAACGCCCGCAACGGGTGCCAGCGGAGAGGCGCGCGCCGGGGAGAACGCCTCCGCCTCGTCACCCAACGAGTCTCCGCCGAACAGGTACGCGTCGCTGCGCTCGAACGCCGTGCTGACGGGCGGGCGCGTCAGGGGCTGTAGGAAGCCAGAGAGAGAGCGCTGCCCTGTTGCCGCCGCGGCGCCGCCAGACGGACGCATGGCATAGGTCACCGGAGGGCCGCTGGTGAACGTTCGCTGTTCGGGAGATTATGTGCGGAGTTCGGGAGCGAGCGGTGGACGTAGTGGTACGTCGTGCAACATCTGTGCGCATCTCGCTCCCTCGGCCTGCCTGCTGTCCTGTGTGTGACTTCTTCAGCGTCCACGCGTCCTGCTGCAACACTGAGCAGTTCATGCGCCTATGGCCTGCGCTCTTCTGCGTTTGGGCGCTAGCGGCGTTGACAGCTGCGCACAAGGATACACATAGGCGCGTCCGCGCTGCAACCTCCATGCCGCGCTCGCCGCTCTGACGTCAGCACGCCGCCTGTGGCGCGCAGCGAGGCGGCGGTGAACTCGCTGCAGAAGGCCGAGTCATGCTCACGCGAGCGATCGCGGTTGGCTCGCGCGGCGCTCAATAAGGCGCGTCATTCCGCGGGCGCCCGGGCGCTCGTGCGTGCGCCTGAGGCGCTCACTTGCGTCCCCGGCTCTGCGCAGCTGGTGCTGTCTGTAACGAGCTCGACGCGAGCACAACTTACGCCAGCCTGCCCCTGGCACCCGGAGCGTGATCTCTTCGCGGTGCAGGAGCAGCAGAAGCAGCGGGTGCACGACACGCACTGGCGGGCGCGTGACGCACGACAGTGCGCGCAGACGAGCGGTTCTCTGACAACTTCTTCTTCGCTTGCAGTGCCTCTCGTGCCAGAAGTCCTTCTCTTCGGAGGCTTTCCTGGACGCGCACCTGTCCCACCGCCACGGCGACCGGATGCCAGAGGTGCGGCACCCTGATGTGCCGTGCGCCGTCGGCAAACCGGCCCGCTCACGCACGGCGCGCTCCCCTCTCTCCACCTCCTGCTCAGGGCGCGGACGTGTGCCTGGCTGACTTCTGCGACGTGCTGCAGTGCGACGCGTACGCCGCGGCGGTGTCTCCCGCGGGCGCAGCCGCCCCCGCGCGGTGCAGCGGCGCCCGGGCGCTGCAGCTGGCGCGCAGCCGCTGCCTGTTGCTCCTGGACGACTGTCTGCCGCCCGCCAGCGCGCACGCGGGCACGTGGCGGGCGCACCAGCTGCTGGCGCAGCAGCACTGCGGCCAGCTGCGCGACTGCCACTCCACACAGGCGCTGTTTCGCTCTGAGCGACTTTCAACCACCGCCTGGCGCTTCCTAGAGCGACTCACCATTGGCATCGTCGTTGTAGCGCTGCTCATCTACTATGGTGAGCCATGCCCTCGAGGAGCCTTGACAGCACCCTGCTTGCACCGCTGACGCGCGCCCTTCGCACGCACAGCGTCGCTGCTTCGACAGCACGGAGGAGCTGTCCGGGGCACCATGGCGGGGGCCATGCAGGCGATGCGCGGGGGGCGGGCCAAGCAGCGCACACGGCTGGGCGAGCGAGCCGCCGTGTTTCTCATGGGAGGCAAGCTGGGCCTCAGGCTGGCCATCGCAAGCTACATCTGGGAGATATGGCGCCGCCGGACGATGGGCAGACAGGGAGGACGCAAGAAGGCGTTCTAGCCGGTTGATGATGTTTGCTTCGGTCATCATACTCGACTCTCACACTATGGCGCTATGCGTCTTGCTCATGAGGGCGCGTCACCACTCCACGGGATCCAAGTACGCAAACACCGCCAGGGCTGTGCTTGAGCCGAGGAGATACCTGCGCGCAGAGCAGGGGGTGAGCAGGGGCACATGCAACATGCAAGCAGGCGGGGGGCCTAAAGCACGCACATCCTGAAGGCTGAGCTGTGCACCGCGAGGTGCAGCAGCATCGCGACGCCAGCCGCAAAGAGCGCAGAGACGGCGATGGCGCGCGGCGTGGGCAGCGGCGCTTCGTCCCCGGGCTGCGATGGCACTGGGAATCGCCCTTTTTCTTTGCAGTGCGTCAGGAGCGCCTCCTTGGCCTTCCAGCGCGCCTGCAGCCATGCAGCGCGCTGTTCGTCGCCAGGCGGCAGCGAGGGGAGCGGGAAGAGCTGGCAGTGCACGTCCACTCGGCTCAGCGGCAGGCGCCCCGCCGCCAGGCCCAGCAGCGCGCTGGTGCCCAGCGCCGTCCAGGGCACAGGCAGGCCGTCGGTGCCAATGTAGGCGATGGTCATGTCCAGCACGACCGGGAAGCGGGGCGACATCGCTCGAACAAGCTCCACAAACCCTTTGGTTCGAGGCAGCAACAGCTCACCCACCAGCGGCGCCTGCCCAGCCTCCCGCGCCACCGCGTCCGAGCGCTCCTTGGCGCGCGCGGTGAACCGCGTGCCCTCCGGGTAGAGCAGCAGCCACATTGGTCTCGGGTGGCGCAGCACCGCGCCCGCCCAGGCGCCCATGCGCGCCCGGTCAGCCTCCCAGCTTCTGGCCAGGAAGAGGAAGCCCACCAGCTTGAAGAGCCAGCCAAAGAGGGGGACCTTGCGGAGCGCGCCCTTGGCCACCGCGTTGAAGTGACCGGGCTGCAGCGGCCCCACCCGGCTGGCCAGCGCCCACACGAAGAAGTAGTCCAGGTCGCACTTGTGGTTGCTGATGAGCAGCACGCTGGTGTCCGGGGGAGGAAGCTGCGAAGGGAAGGAAGCGGGTGGTGCGCTGTCAGCGACACGCACCCGCCTCCTCGAGTAAGCCCGCACGCGCCTGGCCGCTGATGCGCACGCGCACGCCGTTCACGCGCTCGGGGAGGAGCAGGCAGAGCGTGCACCAGGCGGCTGGAGTGCAGAGGATTGGGAGAGCGTGAGCACGCAGGCGACGCACAAGGAGACTCTGCGGGCACGCACCCACGATGGCGTGCGAGAGGGAGTAGTACAGGCTGCGACTGATGGGCCGCAGCAGCAGCGCAGGCACGAGGCCGAAGTAGAGGCCTGCGAGCAGCGTGAGAGCTCGCGTCAGGTGTGGCGTAGCGTGCTATGCTTCGAGGTGAGCGAGTACGGGAGAGCACACGCACCCACGCAGGCTGCGAGCACCACGTACGAGAGCCAGAAGGTGGCCGTCAAGAAGCCGGAGAGCTTGTAGAGCAGCGAGCGGCGGGGCACGACACCCGATGCACTGCGCGCCCCGTGCCCAGGGCTGGCCGGAGGAGCTGGCATGGGAGAGCCGAGGGGAACTGCTATGTGCAGAATTTGATTTGACAGCGCGAAGAAGAGCCATGAGCTCGACGTCCCCTAGACCCAATAATTTGAGCTACCGCCTTCGAGTCGATCAAATGTGACTACCGTACTTGCAGTGTGTTCTGGGACGAGAAACTAACTAACTCGGGCCCTGCGTTCTCACAAC
>Ga0049083_10000828_pt1 | contig 11494 bp, 17 predicted proteins | sample GreLakmeMI27MSRF_FD_66719 | JGI IMG/M metagenome (GOLD analysis project Ga0049083, IMG submission 66719) | Freshwater lentic microbial communities from great Laurentian Lakes, MI, USA - Great Lakes metaG MI27MSRF | ecosystem: Environmental > Aquatic > Freshwater > Lake | place: Great Lakes...
AGTATATTACGGATATGCCGGAATTTTACTGGGAAAGATACAATAAAGCTTGGGACTAATCGTATAAAGCCGGTTGTTTATGAACACCATTATTAACGAAACATTTACCAAGCATTTGGGTTAAAGTTTATAGCTAAAAACAAAATGATAAAATATAAAGATTACTACAATTATTTGAATGAATCCATTGTTAAACGGGTGGACATTGAAAATTTATTGCCAGATAAAAATAATATGGAGGTTGCCGTGGATAGTTTGCGAAAAGGTATGCGGTCACCTAGTAATAGTCCAATAGAAGTATATCCGAACGAAGACAAATATATTGTTGCTGATGGTCATCACAGATTATTACAGTCAATCATCAACGGTGAATCATCTGTGAACGTCAAAATATTAGATGTTGACAAACCTATGAGCCGGAAAGATACCATTGAACTTGATTTATATGATGGTGATTATTATGGATTAGATAATAATTTGGACAATGGATGGTTGATTAAACGATTATAGTGTAACATAATTAAAATAAATCGGTAGGATTTTTCTTTTATATGTATAAGTGATAGTCAATCACGACTATCATAACACACAAACACAAAGGAAAAATATGTCAGATAATAATAAAACTCCCTACGAATTACGTTGGGAAATTCTAAAGGAAATGTTAGGTATTACCAAAGATGAATGGTATAACAAAAGAGAAATAGCTCAATACAATGCTGAGAAAAGTGGAAAAGCACTTGAATATATTGGGGATATTTCACTTGGAGATGCATTAGCAAGAGCAGAACGAGTTTATCAAGAATTCGTTTGTAAAAAGTAATCATTCAAAAAATTAACACTAACCCCACTATTAATTTAGTGGGGTTTTTATTTTTTCACATTTTAACATTTTTTTTGGTATACTTATTAAATATGACAAAATCTGAACTTAAAAAATTAATCAACGAGGTTTTATCGGAAACTCAATTCTTAAAAGAAGGTTTACCAACCGGAAAATCTAAAAATGCTCAATCCTCTGCTATAACATTAAACAATATCTGTAATATTATCAAACGTCCGGATCTACAAAATAAAGCTTTAGTTCATGCGAGTGAAATTATTAATCTAATCGATGAGGATGAAGGATGACCCCATTTAACTGCACGACCCCAATTCATATCCCATGTTTATAATAATTGAGTTCTTGCCTAGAACAGTTTTCTTATCACCTTGATACACAGCTATCAGACACAATTCTTTGAATCTAAATGTCATGTTCAAATTGAATAAATTGGCAACAGAACATTTTCCTATATTGTAGAAGTCGTTGGACAAAATTTGAATTCTGCCATTACAATCCTTCATAGTATCGAAGGAGAGTTCAAACGGATCCGTTGGTTTTGATTCAAGCGTCACGTTATACGGAAAGAATAATAAATCCATATCAAAGAATTTGTCATTTCCGTCGACCACCACGGTAATATCTATGATCTTACCGCTTGCAATGTCTCCGCTAGTTGATAAAATCCCTATGGGAATATTTAATATCCGATTGGTTCCATTGAATTCACCACCACAATCCAAAACAGCTGACATTGATTTTATATCCATGTAAATAAATATAAGTTTTTTCGTTACAAATTCATATTTATGTAATATGGAAACCGATTATAGAGTATTAAATCAAAATTTAGGAGTATCCGGCAGTTACGAAGCTGCCAATACAACATTCGGATCGTTGATTAATTTCATGCCGAGCGATGGCCGAACCCAAAGTGGTCTAATCCACACCCTCAACGTAATATATTCAGGCTCCGCACCCTTCCAGGGTGATATTGATTTTATATTTTTAAACGGAACTGTGCCGACATCCTCAATAGGAGCACCCTTAACACCATTCACGATGTCGTTCGCTGAAGCTAAAAATATATTATTCATTGCTAAACCGTCATTAACGAACGTAAACTATTCTACGATTGGAGATTTATCTATCGCATCCATGCGAAATTTGGATATTCCATTCAACTGTGATTCTCTCTATCTGGCAAGTGTATATCAAACAGCTGGTACTACAGAATTTGAGCCCAATTCAGTGTGGGTATCAATTGGTTACGAACTTGGTGCATCCCATCCTTAAATAAGTTCGGTTATTACATTCCCCTTTGATAATATAAAGTGAGGACGACCACTGTGGTCAACGTGTGACTTTGTAACATCCACACCTAAATGGTTGTAAATTGTTGCTAATACATCTTGTGGGGTTTTCGGATTGTCATATGGTTCAGCTCCCTTTGAATCAGATGCGCCAACCACACGTCCGCCTTTTATGTTTCCACCGGCTAAAGCCGCGCTAAACACATTAGGCCAGTGATCACGTCCTCCGTTAGAATTCACCCTTGGGGTTCGGCCGAATTCTCCCCAAGCCACTACCATAGTGTTTTTCAACATTCCGCGTTGTTCCAGGTCGGTAATCAATGCTGTATAAGCTTTATCCCACCTTGGAAGGAAACCATCCTTCATGGTATCGTGTCCTTTGACGTGAGTATCCCACCAACGACAATCAACCGTCACAAGTCTGACGCCGTTTTCTATCAGTCTACGAGCAAGTAAGATTCTCTGACTCCAAGCCGGCACGCCACATCTATCCGGAGTTGGAGCTATGTATTCGGGCATAAAACCGTATCTCTCACGTATAGAAGATGGTTCGCTGTCAAGATCGAATGCTCTTCTTGCATTTTCGCCTGTAAGCAAATCAAATGATTGTTGTGTAAACTTATCAATGGATTCCAATTGTCCCGAGTTATCCACATCCCTTCTTAACCTATCTATGCTAGTTATCAACTCTTTTCTATCGGATAATCTATCGTATGATATACCGGTGGTTAATGAAAAATTAGGAACGCTAAATGGTCCAAATACCGCTGGGTCAGTACCTGTTTCAAATGCTGAGTGTTTGTGTCCCAAGTAAGATGGTCCTGTTCCTGGAAGATTCTTTGGTATTACAACGTAAGGTGGTATCTTTGTATTTAAATGTCCGAACTCTTTGGAAACTATAGAACCGCAGCTAGGATATGCGTTCTGCTCTGTGATTGCTCCCTTTGGGAGATCATATCCAGTAAAACAAATTTGATCGGCTGCGGAGTGACCTGCTTCTCCATGATGCATACTCCTTATAACAGAGAACTTATCCATTATCTTTGCACTCATTGGCAAATGTTCACATAATTGTATACCGTCTACGTTGGTTGGTATAGCGTTGAATTCTCCTCTATATTCAGATGGAGCATCTGGTTTAGGATCCCACGTTTCATGTTGACTCGGACCACCACGCATCCATAGGATGATAACGGATTTTTCAGTTGATATAGATTTGCCTTCTGCTTTTGCTTCACTTTCTATCTTGAGAAGGTCGGCTAGACTTAATCCCACACTTGATAGGAAGCCAGCTTTTACAAATCCCCTGCGGTTTAACTTCAGAGAGTTTCTGAATTCCTCACATCCGATTAAATTTCTGTTCATATTAATTTGAGGTTCTTTCTATAACTATAAACCAATTTTTACATTAGTCTATTTTTTATAGATTGACGTGAAGTTTTTTACAATGTAATCTACTACTTATTAAATAATATGTCTTCAACCTTTAATTCAAACTGGTGTGGTGGCAAGGATCATGGATTCTTCAACCAAAATCGTCGAAACTTTTTATCCGTTGGATTTCTAAGCACATTGGGAATATCACTGAATGAAGTTTTGGCTTTAGAATCTAAATCCACGTTGCCCGTTAAAGCTAAATCGGTTATTAATATATTCCTTCCAGGAGGTATGGCCCACCAAGAGAGTTGGGATCCAAAGATCTATGCACCAATCGAATACAGAGGTCCATTAGGTTCAATTCCAACTGTTATACCCGGCGTTCACTTCTCCGAGAACATGCCGATGACCGCTAAGATAGCTGACAAGATCACCGTTGTCCGTTCCATGACTCACGGTGAGGCTGCCCACGAACGGGGGACCCATAATATGATGACGGGATACAAACCAAGTCCAGCAGTGACATATCCAAGCTTTGGCTCTGTTGTATCTCATGAATTAGGAGTTAGAAATAATATTCCCCCATACATTCTTATTCCAAGTCTACCCACCGAATTTGCAGGGACTGGCTATCTTAGCAAGATGTATAGTGGATTCAGTCTTAATGCTGACCCTGCTCAAGCTGGATATAAAGTTCAAGATTTGTCATTTCCCGCAGGCGTGGATAGTAAGAGATTTACTACTCGTAAATCAATGTTGGAAACCGTAAATGACCACTTCAGTTCAGCCAATTCCGATGATAGATTAAATGCATCAGATAGTTTTTATCAGAAGGCATATAATCTCATCGGTTCAGACTCAGCCAAAGCCGCATTTGACATTGAAACGGAACCAGCGGCTTTAAGAGATATATACGGTAGAAATGCTGCTGGTCAACGACTGTTGTTGGCTCGTAGGTTGGTAGAAGCTGGAACTAGATTCGTGACAGTTACTTATGGCGGATGGGACATGCATGATAACATTGCAAGTGGAATAAAGAATCAATTACCTAACTTTGACCAAGCGTATGCTGCATTGATTAAAGACTTGGAACAACGTGGTATGTTGGATGAAACTCTTGTCATGGTCACAAGTGAATTCGGAAGAACACCTAAAATTAACGCAACCGCTGGCAGAGATCACTGGCCGTCAGTCTATAGTATAGCCTTGGCCGGTGGGGGTATAAAGAAAGGTTACGTTCACGGTTCAAGTGACTCGGTTGGGGCTCAACCGGATAACGATCCGCTGACAGTCGAAAACCTATCAGCTACAGTTTATTCGTTGATGGGAATTGACCCAGATAAGAGACTGATGACGCCTGATGCTAGACCCGTTTCAATTGTCTATAACGGACACGTTGAAAAAGATTTGTTGTCTTAATTGTTTTTTACTATTTCTCACTACTTATTAATGTGGCGACGATCCCATCCGGTCAGTTTCGCCATCGTATATCACCTATGAAACACCTCGTTCTCCTCCTCACGCTCGCCATCACTATCGCCTTCGCCCAATCGGAGGAACCCAAGAAGGTTGCCATCGGCAAGGCTGCCCCCGACTTCAAAATCAAGGATTCCACCGGCAAGGAAATTAACCTCGCCGAGTTGACCGCCAAAGGTCCTGTGCTGGTGCGCCTCACCTGCGGCTGCCTGGGCTGCGACAAGGAACTGCCTTACTTTCAGGAACTACACACCGCATACAAGTCGCAGGGACTGACGAGTCTTGCCATCTTCCGCGAGCCAGATGCGAAGGTCGAAGCCTACGTGAAGGAGAAGAAGCTCAACATGCTCTATGCCGTGGACACCAAGGGCGAGAGCTGGAAAGTCTTCGACACGAAAGTTATGCCCAGCAACTTCCTCATCGCGAAGGGTGGACAGATTGTGAAGATTTCTGCCGGGTGCGATACCAGCGGGATGATCGCCGAACGGTTGAGCGAAGCCACTGCTAAACTCACCGGTGCCGACAAGGTTGAGGTGAAAGCCAAGGTGGACGCCCAAAAACCTGCCGCCGCCAAGTAAACCTCCGCCCAATTATAGTTATATCTTGTCTTCGTTCTTACGTTTATCTTCGGCCATTATTTCCAGTGATTTCAAGTATACTACTTTTTGAATAAAGTATTGTTCAATCAACACCCTCAATGAAGATATGACCAATATTTGAAAAGTAAACAACGTTAATGTAATTAAAGAAATGAAAATTATAAACGAAACGATGTCAGTGGTTATGTATTTGTAAAATTCTAGCATATTATTTATTTTTTATTCTATCTTTTCTGTTTTGTTCAAGTTCACTAAGTTCTTCCTCTTGTTCCTTTAAGGACTTTTTAAAAGATTCTTTTGGAGAACCACACATAGAATCTATAGACCTTGCGTGACCCCAATTAATGTCATCGAAATTATTTTTAAATTGTTTGCTGAAACAATTCCTCGGCGAGTCTCCTTTTCCGCTCATATAGTTGGCACCTTTAATATAATTGCTTCCATCTTACGTTTGTCATCTTTTACAATCCAATACATTATTCTATAATCGTTATCACCCAAACCAGCGATATTTGATATTTCTACAGCATCAACCTTTTCACAATAGTCTCTAGCGTGTTTAGCAAGATACTTAGGGACGTTCTTTTCGTTTTCAATGGGAATCATGATTTTTTAGAAATCCAATGGTTAATAACTCTAATTTGTAGATCTGACAAATGTATTGATAACTTATCATTATAATCCAGAATAGACTTTAGATGGTCTACTTCTAACATTGTGAATGGAAGGTATTTTACTTTTTCTTTTCCACTTTTACCACGCGATCCCCACATGAGTTTTTCACAAATGGTTTCAAATGGAAAATCTGATTCTAAGTTATAGTTTTCAATTTCTTTATCCTCAAGATTTCCACTGTGTCCCCTACGAACATATGCATTGCCACCATCAACTGCGTAAGTAGAACCATCCTTAAAAGTATACAGATTATAATGATGTTGGTGGCTTGAAGGTAAATATGTATCCACTCCATCTTCTGTTATTTTAACGGCATTTTGAATCAACTCAGACATATAACATATCATAACACAACTTTATGAATTGGAAAGAGAATTCTTAGCTTCATTTGCGTCATCTTTCATTTCCTCCCAGAATTTAGATTGTTTATTTTCAGTGTAACCGAAAAAAGTAAATTCCCACAAAATTTCCGACAACAGTAATTCGTTTGGTAAATTTAAAACATTAACTATTTCCATATTAATAAATTCAGACCAACTTATATTACCAATTCCCATATATTGATTATAACCATCGTAATTTACATTATAATGAGTGCCTTCCGGACAGTCGTTTTTATTTTCAGAGTTACCTCCCCACGGTTTTAGATTCACTGGTGGTACCCCCTCGAACTTTAAATTTAAAAGAGAAACGTCAATGTATTCACTTCCATCATACCAATCCTTTTGGTTGTTTACGTAAATTTTATAACTAGATTCAACCGGAATATTTTCCAATAATTCCTTGATTGTTTTGGAGTATGTTTTTTTAACTGACTCAATTGATGAGTCTTTAACATCACTATTTATATCTTTATCCAAAATACATTGATATACATCATCCAAGATACACGATTCAATTAGTTGTTTTAAGTTCATATTTTTGGAGGAAGGAAGCCCCTCTCCCTTTTAATTATCTATCGTTCTTAAAGCAATTCTCGGGGTCAATACGAGCGTAATTAGGCGTTCCGAGGCCAGTCAGTCCAGTGTAGAGAAAAGTAACCTTCTTTCCAATCCAATCTTTCTTGTTCTTCAACCGTTCAACTCCGAGTTCGTAACTCTTTAGGAACGTAGCGTCAAATGTTATACCTTTCCATTTTAAGGTTGCGGTCTTGGCTGTTTTAGACCAATTTCCCGTTCCTTCGATGAGATCTACGATAACTGCTTCGTCATCATTCTGAGGCTTATATTTCAGAAGGTACTTACTACGCTTATGCTCATACGGAGAATCCGTGATGCGGACGATAGCCCCCTCTTCTCCATCAGCGAGAAAGGTTTCGTAAATTCTATCCACTTCTTTCATGGAGTGAACGAGAGTAGTCTTCACCGCACGATAGTGTTTGGAATACTTCGGAACGGTTTCGTCTATCCATTCTTTTCGGATAGAATAACCGGCCTCAGAAGTCAATCCACCGTCGAGATCCGTATCATATCCATCATAGACATAGAATCTGACCAACTGTTCGCTCTTACGAAGTTCTTCGGCTGAAATGTCTTTGGACTTTCTGACCAATTTCATCAACTCATTGAGTTTCTCACGGAGTTCGTAGTTATACAATTCACCGTCCAACACAGCTGCGGGATATTTCTCGAAAAACGATTCGAGGTCTTTATTGATATGGGGCACGCTTATCCACAACTCACCCTTTCGAGATTTCAAAACAACCTTTCCGTCCTCCAGAGTAGCTACGCATCTCGCGCCGTTGTATTTGTTTTGAATGAAGACTCCCTCGGAGAACTTAATCTTTTCGATGTAATCATCCAACTCTTTTGCCAACATCGGCTCGACGTAGGACGTACCTTTCACAGCGGACGCCTCATCCTTAGCATAGCCAGTCTTGAGTTGTTTCTTATACTTGGCAAGAACCTCGGCTTCGGCTTGACTGACACCGGATGTTTCATTAGTCTTCCCTGAATTCTTCCCCTCACACACGGTCCAGTCGGAAGTGACCATTTTATCAGACCCTTTAACACCCGCGATAGTCCGATACTTGTTTCCCTGTTGTTCTTGTCTCCACACGCGAGTTTTGCCCGTGGAATCAATCGTGTAGAGGATGTCGTAGAGTTTGTTCATTGAGATAATCATATCAAGTTAAACGAGAATGTCAACCTCTATTTTTATATTTTATATCAACAATTTCATTTGGATTCTATTTCCAACGAACGTAAATCGACGAGTTTAACGATCATAAACTCTCCGCCTTTGTTCACAACTTCGACCTCCGCAAATCCGTCCCTCTTCCACGAACCAATTCCGTTCAAAGCGGCATACATAGATCGACATAGAACCGAAGGAAACGAAACGGATATATCGGTTTTTTTGTGAAATTCTCTTGCGAAAGAAAGGTTGTCAAACTTATCCCCTTCCCTTTTGTGTGTCAGAAAATACAGAATTACTTGGGAAACGAACGTCCCTTCCTTTTTTCGTTTTGTCATCCGAGAACTGTGTGACACGCTGTTAGGAGCAGCCGTGATGCCGCGACTCCGATTGAATAGGTCAGAGACAATTCCACAAACGCCCTCGCCTGCGATTCTAAAGCCCGGCAATCCATCATCAGAGGTGATTGGAAAAATTTCAAATGTGTTCATTTTATTTTGTGTTTTGTTTTTTATTTTTTGTTTTGTTTTTTTATCAGTCAACTTAACCACTTTGGCTAAGTATTCTAAATTTAATTGGTATTTTTTTGTACCTAATAGATATAATCTGTTTCTTTTCAACAAGGTTATGCCTATCGTGGATAACGGATCTATATAATCACATCCCCAATAATTTGTCAATCTCTTTTTGTAATCTTCGTTGGTTATCGAAGTCTTGTTGCGAACGCCTCTCTCATAAACGTTACACGATAGGTGGCAAAATCTAATATTGTCGGACCTATAGGATTCCAATCCAGACTTAATCCGGTCGGACGATAATGAAGAAACTCCACGGGGAATACTTAAATCAACTACGCCATTACAATGTGGGCACACACCGTCGAAATTTTCCAAGAGATTTGACGTTTCTTCCAGGTTTATTTCTATGAATTTATTAGAAACCTTTCCATGTCGATTGTCTTTGCCTATTCGGCTGGTTTTATATTTGGAATACACTCTCTTAGCTATACGATGGATAGGCACAATATTAAATATTAACGTAAAGTTCCGATGTCGGAACTGTCACGCGGACGTAATGTCTCAGTCTCAGTTGGTTCTCCGGTGTCATACATTTCTTTTTAAATCTCTACAATCAAAGTCAAACAAATGGCCTTCGGCGACCAATATCTTGTCTTTATATTTCAGAGTATAATTGAAAAAATCTCTATCTTTATCGTTCCAACTCACTCCGATGAGAAAGAATTCGGAATGTTTATGGAACAACATATTATCTATTTTAAGGTCTTTTTTTAAAACAACACGCATATAACATTAAGACAGTTTAGGTATATTTATTGACAACTTTTCTAAATTAATCTTGTCAACCGTTTAGAAATATAACATGAAAAAGTTTCAAAGTCAATTTATAAACTTTACAATTTTATTTGATATTTATAGTAAGAACACTTCTACTTGAATTAACATTGACTAATCATCAAACCTCATACACTATAAACATATGAAGAAAGAGACATTTGAAGAAATTACTCTATTTGGACACAAAGTCCGAATTTACATAGACAAAGTTGAAATTTTTAATGATAACAATGTTCCTTTTTATGATTTCAAAGGAACGTCTAATAGATTAGTTCAATACATGGTAGATGAGATGTTTATTCCGAAGACGAAAATAAGGGTAGAAATTATAAGTCCGTCAGAAAAAGATGATGCGGAATAATTATGAAAGTTTATTTGGGGATATTAGTTTTCTTCGTTGGTCTGATATCGTTTGCTTTATTTTTAATATCCTTTCTTTCTCTATTCATTGTTTTTGAAAAAATGAAAAAAGTAACCATGTCCACTTGTAGGCGGATGTTCAATAGAAATCCAAATCACTTCTGATTTGAATGCGTCCCGGTCCGGAGGAAGTTTTGGTTTTTCCGAATCAACGGTATAGGTCTATGAAAAATTCACGATATCTGTTAGATTCATTCGTAACACCGGCAAGAACTTTTTTATCTTTGGATTTAATAACAGTTTTCGGTGTGAGTGTTTTTCGTTGTTTATCAGATGAATCTACGTCCGTCTTTGGTGCAACCTTAGGCGCATCTTTGACCGATTTTTCTTTGTCAGATGGATTGACAGCATCCGCCGGTGATGCTTGATCAAGTCCTGCAGCAATTCTTCCTTCTTTTGTTGCGCCAAACCAATAAGATGCGCCTTTTTTAGAAAACGCTACACCAAATAATTTACCCTCTATAGACGGATATTGATTTGCCAGCATTGTATAATGTGCAACCGAAGCGTCTAATGCATCCATCCACGATTTTGAAACCGCATCTGCTGCACCTTTAAGTTTAGGAGTAAGAACCGTAATATAATCCTTTAATAGTTCGGGCATAGTCTTTTTATCGGGATTGTATGTGTTGTCGCCCGCCGTTTGTGTAAACTTTGAAGCATAATGAGCAGCGATTGCACCAATCAAAGCCTGACTGATTGCGTTCGGTGATGTAATAGGAATTTTCGCTTCACCCAATAGTTTATAATTGCTAGCTAGAGCTTTTTGGAAATTTTTCAAGCTTTGATCAGCACCACCATGAGAAATCGAAGTTCCACCATCAAGTTCCGCCACCCTAACAAAATATAATAGTGATTTTGAGCCAGGATCAACCCTGAAATATATAGTATTATTAGGATTTTTAGGTTTCATCTTATCATCCGTGGTTCCGCTTGTGTTTGTAATAGTCAACCCTTGAACAGTCATGGGAACGTTTTCGGATACTATCTTCTTGATGAAATCATCATACTTGACCTCCGACGACTGTGGTGTTGTTTTGTCGTCATCCGACGACTGTGGTGTTGTTTTGTCGTCATCCGACGACTGTGGTGTTGTTTTGCCGTCATTTGGAGGAAGGTCCTTTGGTTTCAATGTGTCTCTGGCAAGAAGAACGTCAACTCGACGACGTTTCGCTGCGGCCATCTGGTCCGCTGACAGCGGCGGTGGTTTGCCGCCGCCCTTTTGATCCGATGGTGTACCGTCACCGGTCCCACCATCACCTGGAGGCAGCGGCGGCGGCGTTGACTTATCACCTGGAGGCAGCGGCGGCGGCGTAGACT
>Ga0049083_10000829_pt1 | contig 11492 bp, 4 predicted proteins | sample GreLakmeMI27MSRF_FD_66719 | JGI IMG/M metagenome (GOLD analysis project Ga0049083, IMG submission 66719) | Freshwater lentic microbial communities from great Laurentian Lakes, MI, USA - Great Lakes metaG MI27MSRF | ecosystem: Environmental > Aquatic > Freshwater > Lake | place: Great Lakes...
CATGCTATCGCACTAGCACTTCACACAACAACACTAATTCTAGTTAAAGGTGCTTTAGATGCTCGTGGATCAAAGCTAATGCCTGATAAAAAGGACTTTGGTTTCAGCTTCCCATGTGACGGACCTGGACGTGGAGGTACTTGTGATATCTCTCCTTGGGATGCTTTCTATTTAGCTATGTTCTGGATGTTAAACACTATTGGTTGGGTAACATTCTACTGGCACTGGAAACACATAACTCTATGGCAAGGTAACACGACTCAATTTAACGAATCATCTACGCACATTATGGGATGGCTAAGAGATTACCTATGGTTAAACTCTTCTCCGCTAATCAATGGTTACAATCCTTACGGTGTAAACAACCTTTCTGTATGGGCTTGGATGTTCTTATTTGGTCACCTAATCTGGGCAACTGGATTCATGTTCCTTATCTCTTGGCGTGGTTATTGGCAAGAGCTTATTGAGACTATTACTTGGGCTCACGAGCGTACTCCAATAGCAAACATTGTTAAATGGAAAGATAAGCCAGTAGCTCTTTCTATTGTTCAAGCGCGTCTTGTTGGACTAGTACACTTTACAGTAGGTTATATTCTAACTTATGCAGCTTTTGTTATAGCATCAACAACAGGAAAATTCGGTTAATAAAAAATAAAGGGTAATAGTCGAAAGACAATTACCCTTTGTTAAAAATTGATAAAATAAAGAAACTATTTTTCTTAATAATAAATGCCAGGAAGCAGATTTGAACTGCTGACACGAGGATTTTCAATCCACTGCTCTACCAACTGAGCTACCCCGGCTTTGATATAAAACTATTCTAACAATAATGTATAAAAATATCAACTAAAAAAGAAAAAAAAAAGGGGCTGAATATAAAATATATAACTGCTTGAGGTTCGGAAAATACACCTATAAACTAGAAAAGATAAAGCATATATTTTTATATAGATAAAGCTTTTTAAAAGAGAGACTATATATATGGCGAAAGTAGTAGGTATTGATTTAGGAACAACTAACTCAGTTGTCGCGGTTATGGAAGGTGGTAAACCCACAGTTATAAGTAATGCTGAAGGTGGTAGAACAACACCATCGGTTGTGGCTTACGCAAAAAACGGTGATTTACTTGTAGGGCAAATTGCAAAAAGACAAGCTGTAATCAACGCAGAAAATACGTTTTATTCAGTAAAAAGGTTTATAGGGAGACAATCAGCCGAAGTACCAGCTGAATTAAGACAAACTGCATACAAAATAGAGGATATCGACGGGAAAATACGTTTAAAGTGTCCTAACCTTAACAAAAATTTTGCTGCAGAAGAAATTTCAGCACAAGTTTTAAGAAAACTTGTAAATGACGCAAACAAGTATCTTGGAGAAAAAGTAGAGCAAGCAGTTATAACAGTACCAGCATACTTCAATGATTCTCAGCGCCAGGCGACAAAGGATGCAGGTAAAATAGCAGGATTAGAAGTGTTGCGTATCATAAATGAACCAACGGCAGCATCATTAGCTTACGGATTAGATAAAAAGAATAACGAAACTATCCTAGTTTTTGACTTAGGTGGTGGTACATTTGATGTCTCTATACTTGAAGTAGGTGACGGAGTGTTTGAAGTACTAGCAACATCAGGTGACACAAGACTAGGTGGTGATGATTTTGATGACAAAATAGTTACTTGGTTACTAAGTGAGTTCGAAAAAGGAGAAAGCACTAATTTACGAAATGATAGCCAAGCATTACAGAGATTAACAGAAGCGGCAGAGAAAGCAAAGATTGAATTGTCAAACTTAAGTCAAACAGAAATAAATTTACCGTTTATTACAGCGACAGCTGAAGGTGCAAAACATATTGAACAAACACTGACATGCGCAAAGTTTGAGAGTTTATGCAGTGACCTTATTGACCGATGCCGTATCCCAGTAGAAAATGCTTTAAAAGATGCAAAACTTCAACCAAACCAGATAGATGAAGTTGTTCTTGTTGGTGGATCTACTAGAATACCCGCTGTTAAAAAGTTAGTAGCTAAATTATTAGGTAGAGAACCTAACGAAACAGTAAACCCTGATGAAGTGGTAGCCGTGGGAGCAGCAATACAAGCTGGAGTACTTTCAGGTGAAGTAAAAGATATCTTACTTTTAGATGTAACGCCTCTTTCTTTAGGAGTAGAAACACTGGGTGGTGTTACAACAAAAATCATTCCACGAAATACTACAGTACCTACCAAAAAATCAGAAGTATTTTCTACAGCAGTTGATAACCAGCCAAACGTAGAAATCCATGTATTGCAAGGGGAAAGAGAATTTGCAAAAGATAACAAAAGTCTAGGAACTTTCCGATTAGATGGTATCTTACCAGCTCCAAGAGGGGTACCACAAATTGAAGTAACGTTTGATATTGATGCAAACGGTATACTTTCTGTAACGGCGAAGGACAAAGGAACAACTAAACAACAAAGCATAACAATATCTGGAGCGTCAACTTTACCTAAAGATGAAGTAGAAAAAATGGTAAAAGAGGCTGAAATAAATGCAGCTGCTGACAAGGAAAAGGCAGAAAATGTACGTTCTAAAAATGAGGCAGACTCAGCTTGTTACCAAGCAGAAAAACAGTTAAAAGAATTACCAGAAGAATTAAAAACAGCAAATACAAGCCTTATTGCAGAAATAAACCAACTAATAGAGAAATTAAAAGCAAATATAAACGCAGAAGAGTTTACACAAATCAAAGAAAACAGCCAACAGCTACAACAAAAGATGATGGAGATTGGTCAAAAAGCTTACGCAAATAATCAGCCTCAAGGCGGTAACCAAACACCAACAACTCAAAAGATGGATGATGACATAATTGATGCAGAATTCACTGAAAGTAAATAAAAATTAATTTTGTGAGCTAACTAAAAGCTATTCGGCTTTTAGTTAGTTTCATAAAAAGTTTAAAAATTTAGAGCAATATATAAGGAAAGAAGATCAAATATTGGCATTTTTGCAACGAATTGATGTAATATTATCAGTATGCATAATAACCAGGGGATGTGGTGGAATGGTAGACACAACAGACTTAAAATCTGTTGATCAAATACGGTCGTGAGGGTTCAAGTCCCTCCATCCCCAGATAATTCAAGAACGAAATAAAAAATGATTATTCCTCTTTCGTAGGAATTTTTTATTTTTAGAAAAAGGGCTCAATTTTCTCTTTAATTTAGATAAGTGCATTTCTAATAAATTAGATTTAAAAGACCATAAGTCTTCATAACCCCAAACATCCTGCAACAATTTAGCTTTATTACAAACTTCACCTTTCTGACTAAGAAGTATTGAAAAAACTTTAAATTCGGTTTTAGTAAGATGTATTACAGATTCATTAAAAGTAACAAATTTTTCTTTTAAGTGAAAAGATAATTCAGGGTTGGATTGAAGTTCGAAAAAGGATAAATAACTTCTACTATTATTAAGAATAGAAAATATTTTGAAGTCAATGGTCCTTAAAGAAAAAGGTTTAATAACTATATTTTTTACTTCGAAAAAATCCATTTCGTAGGAATTTGAATAATTATCGGTTAAAAAAAGTACGGGAAGTGGGGAGATATGGTTCAGTTTTTTAAAAAGATTCAATAAAGAATGATTACTTATAGAGTCATCGATTATTACAAGATTTGGTCGAAGAAAATGAAAATTATACCAAAACCCTTCTAAAGACGAAGACAAATAAATGCTAAAGCCAAGCCACGAAAGACGGTTTTCTAAAAATTTTGAAACTTTTGGATCTAAAGAAAAAACACTGATACTTAGTTGTTTATTCATTTTGTTTTTTAGAAATGCTAGAAGCCTCAGGCTTCTAGCAGAAAAATTTATGGTGTTGCTGCTTGAACACGAACACGGGCTTTTTTAAGATTCTTTTTAGCTTCTAATAACTCTCTTGGAGTCTTAGCGTCGACAGAAAACGCTGTAGCATTTTCTAAATCAATCCTAGCTTTATCGATATCTATTGATGAACCCTGCTCTGCAGAATTAACAAGTACAGTAAGCTTATTATTCTCAACTTCAACGAATCCTCCCATTACAGCTAGAGAAACCCATTTACCGTTAGTACGTACTCGCATAACTCCAACGTCTAGAGCAGACAATAGAGGTGCGTGGCCTGTAAGAATACCTACCTGCCCTGTACTACTAGGTAAAACAGCTTCGTCAGCCTCAGTCTCCCAAACGGTACGATCAGGAGCAATTATTTTTACGCTTAAAGTCATATAAAAGCTTGATATTAATTTAATTAAAGTGATTCGGCTTTTTTGATAGCTTCGTTAATATCACCAACAAGGTAGAATGACTGTTCTGCTAACTGGTCAAGTTCACCATCAAGGATCATGTTGAAACCTTTAATTGAATCTGAAAGAGATACATATTTACCAGGAGAACCTGTAAAAATTTCAGCAACAAAGAATGGTTGAGATAAGAATCGCTCAACTTTTCTTGCACGAGAAACTGTAAGTCTGTCTTCCTCTGAAAGCTCATCAAGACCTAGGATAGCAATGATATCCTGTAACTCTTTGTATTTTTGCAGAGTAGATTTAATTCTCTGAGCAGTTTTGTAGTGAAGGTCACCAACAATATTAGGTTGTAGCATTGTAGAAGTAGAATCTAGTGGGTCTACAGCAGGGTAAATACCTTTAGAAGCAAGACCACGAGAAAGTACAGTAGTTGCATCAAGGTGAGCAAATGTTGTAGCTGGTGCTGGGTCAGTTAAGTCATCAGCAGGTACATAAACAGCTTGAATTGAAGTGATTGAACCATCTAGCGTAGAAGTAATACGTTCTTGAAGGCCACCCATTTCTGTAGCTAGAGTCGGTTGGTAACCTACCGCAGAAGGCATACGACCAAGTAAAGCAGAAACTTCAGCACCAGCTTGTACGAATCTGAAAATGTTGTCAATGAAAAGAAGTACGTCCTGCTTGTTGATATCGCGGAAGTATTCAGCCATAGTTAAGGCTGTAAGACCAACACGCATACGAGCACCAGGCGGCTCATTCATTTGACCGTAAACTAAGGCAACTTTTGACTCAGTAAGGCTCTTCTCATTAATAACTTTAGACTCTTTCATTTCAGCGTAAAGGTCATTACCTTCGCGTGTTCTTTCACCAACACCACCGAAAACAGATACACCGCCGTGTGCTTTTGCAATGTTGTTGATAAGTTCCATGATCAATACAGTTTTACCTACACCAGCACCACCGAAAAGTCCGATTTTACCACCTTTACGGTAAGGGGCAAGTAAATCGACAACTTTAATACCTGTTTCAAAGATAGCCGGCTTAGTTTCTAGTTGAATGAATAAAGGAGAAGGACGGTGGATTGGTAAGAAATTATCACTCTTAACATCACCAAGCTCGTCAACAGGCTCACCAAGTACATTAAAAATACGACCTAGTGTAGGAATACCTACAGGTACTGTGATAGGGTTTTTTGTGTCAACAACTTCTAAACCACGCTTAAGTCCGTCCGTAGCACTCATAGCGATAGCACGCACTTTATTGTCTCCTAAAAGTTGTTGTACTTCAACAACAACGATAGAATTGCCAGACATAACGTTTAAGGCGTTGAACATTTTTGGAAGAGTCCCGTTAGGGTACTCAACGTCAATAACTGGACCAATGATTTGTGTAATAAAACCAATATTTGTGGCAGTAGTAACCATTTTTATGTACTATAAATTTAGATTGAGATTAACAAAATTTCTTTTAAGACAATTTAAAATTAAATTAAATAATCGCTTATTTAATGGTTAGTGCAATAGATAAGAGAGAATCGTTTTTATTGACCAAAATTTACCTATTTTTTGCTAACAAAATGCTATATTTTAAGCTGGGCAAGATAAAAATACTATAAACTTATTCCAAGAGCTTAAAACATTAGAATGTTGTTTAAAAATAAGTGTTAAAAGAATTCTAGCATAAGTATAAACACACACCAAAAAAATTATTTGACATAATTAATATATACCTATATATTAGTACTATGTTTTAAGAATTTTAGCAATAGGGCGTGTAGCTCAGTGGATTAGAGTATTTGGCTACGAACCAAAGTGCCGGGGGTTCAAGTCCCTCCATGCCTAAAAAAAAAAAGGGTCGATGCCCGAGTGGTTAAAGGGAACGGATTGTAAATCCGTCGGTAATTACCTACGTAGGTTCAAATCCTACTCGGCCCATTTTTATTCCACGTGAGTGAAAATAATTAGTCCAATAAAAAATATTAACTACAAAAATTCGTAGTTAATATTTTTAGTAGTCTATAGGTTAGCGCCACCTCTAAATGAAATGGCTACGATAACTAGAGGGCCTGCAAGGCCAACAAGGGCGATAGATATTATCTGGGCAACTGTTTGCCAATTGATCATTTTAGAATTCCGCCAAATTTATTATCAATATATAAAACTATTTTAGCATAAAATTTTAGGGTAAAAATGATAAAAAGCCCATTTAACATTAAAAAAAGAAAAAACTTGCGCGTTTCTTTAACTCAAACTAAAATATAAAACAAATTAAATTCTATAAAAAAAAATAGGGAGACATTGAATGCTAAATTTTTTACAGATTAAAGTTGGTAAGACGTTCTTTTTTTCTAGAATACTAGGTACTGCGTTAAAATTTATAAATCTATTAATTATCTCACAAGTGCTTGTACTTTTTTTCTTCGCCGTGCTTTTACTATTCAAAGGTATAGTTAATTTCTTAAGATTTTCAGTAGGGCAAGGAGAGTCGAATAATAAAAGAAAAAAATAAATAAAAAAATATAGACTTGGAATTGGTGTATAGATGATTGAATATAAATTAGATTAGGTCGGGTGAATGTAACCTATATACTAAATAGACTAACTGTAGACTATATTATATATAATACTAACGTTTGCAAACTTTAGCAACCTTAAAGTCTATTTTACACACATTTTATTTATTTGTCAAATTTATTTTTTATTAAAGAAAAATTCCCTTGTATAATAAATTCTCAATTTTAATTTTAATCATTTGTATCCTCTAATAAATTATTCATTCTTCCTTGAATAAGCTCTTCTCAATGCCTACAAACTATATCCATTCTTATATTTAAATTATTATATATTTCTATATCCAACCAGTACTAAAAAAAAAGAGACTTGACTTTTTTTTTTTTATGATGTATTCTACTAATCATACAAAGGTTGATTCAGAAATGATGAAGTCTTTAAAGAGGACAGGAAAACAATTAAATAAAGAATATAAATTTGAGAGTTTGATCCTGGCTCAGGATGAACGCTGGCGGTATGCTTAACACATGCAAGTTGAACGCAAATCTTTTAGATTTGAGTAGCGAACGGGTGAGTAACACGTGAGAATCTACCTCTAGGAGGGGCATAAAAAACCCCATATGCCGTAAGGTGAAATGGATTTAATAATTCGCCTGGAGATGAGCTCGCGTCTGATTAGCTAGTTGGTGAGGTAATGGCTCACCAAGGCCACTATCAGTAGCTGGTCTGAGAGGACGAACAGCCACACTGGGACTGAGATACGGCCCAGACTCCTCCGGGAGGCAGCAGTGGGGAATTTTCCGCAATGGGCGAAAGCCTGACGGAGCAATACCGCGTGATGGATGAAGGCTCGTGGGTCGTAAACATCTTTTCCCAAGGAAGAAGCTCTGACGGTACTTGGGGAATAAGCATCGGCTAATTCCGTGCCAGCAGCCGCGGTAATACGGGAGATGCGAGCGTTATCCGGAATCACTGGGCGTAAAGCGTCTGTAGGTGGTTTGTTAAGTCTGTTGTTAAAAACTGAAGCTCAACTTCAGAGGTGCGGCAGAAACTGGCAGACTCGAGTATGTTAGGGGTAGGAGGAATTTCTAGTGTAGCGGTGAAATGCGTAGATATTAGGAAGAACACCATTAGCGAAGGCGTCCTACTGGGCCATAACTGACACTGAGAGACGAAAGCTAGGGTAGCAAACGGGATTAGATACCCCGGTAGTCCTAGCCGTAAACGATGGATACTAGATGTCGCGGGTTTACCTGCGGTGTCGTAGCTAACGCGTTAAGTATCCCGCCTGGGAAGTACGCACGCAAGTGTGAAACTCAAAGGAATTGACGGGGGCCCGCACAAGCGGTGGAGCATGTGGTTTAATTCGATGCAACGCGAAGAACCTTACCAGGATTTGACATACTAGGAATTTCCCTTAATGGGGAAAGTGCCCTCGGGAACCTAGATACAGGTGGTGCATGGCTGTCGTCAGCTCGTGTCGTGAGATGTTGGGTTAAGTCCCGCAACGAGCGCAACCCTTGTCTTTATTTGCCATTCTTAAGTGGGGGACTATAAAGAGACTGCCCGTGAAAAGCGGGAGGAAGGTGAGGATGACGTCAAGTCAGCATGCCCCTTATATCCTGGGCTACACACGTGTTACAATGGTTGAGACAATGAGAAGCAAGCTTGTGAAAGTTAGCAAATCTCTGAAACTCAGCCCAAGTTCGGATTGCAGGCTGAAACTCGCCTGCATGAAGCTGGAATCGCTAGTAATCGCCGGTCAGCATACGGCGGTGAATTCGTTCCCGGGCCTTGTACACACCGCCCGTCACACCATGGAAGTTGGTTATGCCCGAAGTCGTTACCTGTGAAGGTTCGCCTAAGGTGGAGCTGATGACTGGGGTGAAGTCGTAACAAGGTAGCCGTACGGGAACGTGCGGCTGGATCACCTCCTTTAAGGAGAAAAAAATCCTGAAATCAACACAAAATGTGTTGGGCTATTAGCTCAGTTGGTTAGAGCGCGCCCCTGATAAGGGCGAGGTCTCAAGTTCAAATCTTGAATAGCCCAACCGGGGGTATAGCTCAGTTGGTAGAGCGCTGCTTTTGCACGGCAGATGTCAGCGGTTCGAATCCGCTTATCTCCAAAAAAAAAGAAATTTTAAGTCAAGTTAATAAGAGCTTTGGGTGGATACCTAGACATTCAGAAGCGATGAAGGGCGTGGTTACCGACGAAACACTTCGGGGAGCTGGAAACAAGCTTAGATCCGGAGATTCCCGAATGAGGAAACTCTTATACTCTTTTTTCGAATATATAGATTAATGAGGGCGAACCTGGTGAATTGAAACATCTTAGTAACCAGAGGAAAAGAAAGCAAAAGCGATTCTCTTAGTAGCGGCGAGCGAAACGGGAACAGTCTAAACTAAACTTATGTTTAGGGTTGCGGGAGAGACTAAATAAATTCTTTCATTGTTAGATGAAGCGCTTGGAATCGCGCGCCATAGAAAGTGATAGCCTTGTAATTGAAAACAAGATAAAGAATTTGTCTTTTTCCCAAGTAGGAGGGGATAAGTGAAACCCCCTTTGAATCTACGAGGACCACCTCGTAAGACTAAATATTACTGAATGATCGATAGTGCACCAGTACCGTGAGGGAAAGGTGAAAAGAACCCCGGGAGGGGAGTGAAAAGAACATGAAACCGAAAGCTTACAAGCAGTAGAAGGACGACTATAACGTCTAACTTCGTTCCTGTTGAAGTATGAGCCGGCGACTTGTAGGCAGTGGCAGGTTAAGGTAATACCGGAGCCACAGTGTAAGCGAGCCTTAATAGGGCGTCGTCACTGTTTACAGACCCGAACCCGGATGATCTAACCATGGCCAGTGTGAAACTTGGGTAATGCTAAGTGGAGGTACGAACCGACTGATGTTGAAAAATCAGCGGATGAGTTGTGGTTAGGGGTGAAATGCCAATCGAATCCGGAGCTAGCTGGTTCTCCCCGAAATGTGTTTAGGCACAGCGGTTAATGTTTGAGTTCAGGGGTAAAGCACTGTTTCGGTGCGGGCTGCTAACGCGGTACCAAATCGTGGCAAACTAAGAATACTGAACGTTTATAGTTAACCAGTCAGACTATGGGGGATAAGCTTCATTGTCGAGAGGGAAACAGCCCAGACTACTAGCTAAGGCCCCTAAATTATGACTAAGTGATAAAGGAAGTGGGAATTCTAAAACAACCAGGAGGTTTGCTTAGAAGCAGCAACCCTTTAAAGAGTGCGTAATAGCTCACTGTTCGAGTGATCCTGCGCCGAAAATGTACGGGGCTAAGTCATATGCCGAAGCTGTAGGATATTTTATATATCGGTAGGGGAGCGTTCTATGCCGATTTGAAGCGCTAACGTAAGTGGGCGTGGATTGGATAGAAGTGAGAATGTTGGCTTGAGTAGCGAAAATATTGGTGAGAATCCAATATCCCGAAAACCTAAGGGTTCCTCCGGAAGGCTCGTCCGCGGGGGGTTAGTCAGGGCCTAAGCCGAGGCGGAAAAGCGTAGGCGATGGACAACAGGTTAATATTCCTGTACTTTTTGTTACTGATATAGAGGGACGGAGAAGGCTAAATTCGCCGAATGTTGGTTATCGGTCTAAGTGTTCGAGGTGTTGAGAAGCGGTGAAAACGTTTTGAGCTGAGGCATGATGGGTAGGTGTAGTAATTACACTGAATGAGTTGACGTCAAGCTTCCAAGAAAAGCTTTTAATATCATAAGTAGCAAAAACCTGTACCCGAAACCGACACAGGTAGGTAGGTAGAGAATACCAAGGGACGCGAGATAACTCTCTCTAAGGAACTCGGCAAAATGACCTCGTAACTTCGGAAGAAGAGGTACCCTGAAAAGGGTTGCAAAAGCCAGGCCCAGGCGACTGTTTACCAAAAACACAGGTCTCCGCTAAGTCGTAAGACGATGTATGGGGGCTGACGCCTGCCCAGTGCCGGAAGGTTCAAGGAGTCGGTTATTCTATGAAGAAGCTGATGACTAAAGCCCCGGTGAACGGCGGCCGTAACTATAACGGTCCTAAGGTAGCGAAATTCCTTGTCGGGTAAGTTCCGACCCGCACGAAAGGCGTAACGATCTGGGCGCTGTCTCAGAGAGAGACTCGGCGAAATAGATATGTCTGTGAAGAAGCGGACTACCTGCACCTGGACAGAAAGACCCTATGAAGCTTTACTGTAGCTTGAAATTGTTTTCACGTCTTGTACGCGCAGAATAGGTGGGAGACTGAGAAAGAATCTCTTCGGGGATTCTGGAGTCACACGTGAGATACCACTCTTGCAAGACTAGAATTCTAACCTTAGACCGTTATCCGGCTAAGGGACCATTTTAGGTGGGCAGTTTGACTGGGGCGGTCGCCTCCCAAAAGGTAACGGAGGCGCGCAAAGGTTTCCTCAGGTTGGTTGGACATCAACCTTCGAGCGTAAAGGTATAAGGAAGCTTGATTGCGAGACCTACAAGTCGAGCAAAGACGAAAGTCGGCCTTAGTGATCCGACACTACCGAGTGGAAGGAGTGTCGCTCAACGGATAAAAGTTACTCTAGGGATAACAGGCTGATCTCTCCCAAGAGTCCATATCGACGGAGAGGTTTGGCACCTCGATGTCGGCTCGTCGCATCCTGGGGCGGTAGTACGTCCCAAGGGTTGGGCTGTTCGCCCATGAAAGCGGCACGTGAGCTGGGTTCAGAACGTCG
>Ga0049083_10000834_pt1 | contig 11466 bp, 8 predicted proteins | sample GreLakmeMI27MSRF_FD_66719 | JGI IMG/M metagenome (GOLD analysis project Ga0049083, IMG submission 66719) | Freshwater lentic microbial communities from great Laurentian Lakes, MI, USA - Great Lakes metaG MI27MSRF | ecosystem: Environmental > Aquatic > Freshwater > Lake | place: Great Lakes...
TCCTTCAAAGCTCCGCTTTGAAAAAAGAAATGGAGAAAAAAAATACTCAAGTAAACTTGGATATTTTTTTTCTCCATTTCTTTTCATTCGTGATCCCAGAAGGATTCGAACCTTCGACCTACTGCTTAGAAGGCAGTTGCTCTATCCAGCTGAGCTATGGAACCAAATAAGTTTTTAAAAAACTAATAAAAAAAATTTGTTGCAGGATTATTTTCATGATCCTGAAAGGTTTATTTGTCGGGGTGGCAGGATTCGAACCTGCGGCCTCCTGCTCCCAAAGCAGGCGCGATAACCGGGCTACGCTACACCCCGAAAACTCTAAAAAGCGGAGAGTAAGGGATTCGAACCCTTGGTACAGTTTCCCATACGCATGTTTAGCAAACATGTCCTTTCGGCCACTCAGGCAACTCTCCAAAATTCTAATAAAAACTATATGAACGTAACATTTTTTGCGGTTGCAAATGTAACTTTTCATTATATAATTTACAACTATTTCAATTCTTTTTTTAGTTAAAAATTAAATAAATTCTAAATTAGTTCAATTTCAACTAAGTAGGTTTTTTAATTGTAAATATAATTGCCATTTTACTTTTAATAGGCTTTCAATTACATATTTTACAATAAAAGATTAGTTTTGTACAACTAAAAAAAATCTCTATGAGTACAAAAGTAGTAATCGTATCAGCAGTTAGGACTCCCATTGGCAGTTTTATGGGTGCTTTATCTAGCGTACCCGCAACCAAACTGGGAGCTATTGCCATTAAAGGGGCTATAGATAAGATAAATTTAGACCCAAATTTAGTTGATGAGGTTTTAATGGGAAATGTAATTCAGGCTGGAAACGGTCAAGCTCCAGCCAGACAAGCCGCCTTATTTGCCGGTTTACCAAATACAGTTTCTTGCACTACCATTAATAAAGTATGTGCCTCTGGAATGAAAGCAGTAATGCAAGGAGCACAAGCAATAATGGCAGGTGATGCTGAAATAATAATTGCTGGTGGAATGGAAAACATGAGTTTAATTCCACATTATGTTCATTTGAGAAGCGGAACCAAATTTGGCCCAACTTCTTTGATTGACGGTATGCAAAAAGATGGATTAACTGATGCTTATGACAATTCAGCGATGGGTGTTTCTGCTGATTTATGTGCAACACAATACAAAATTACTCGAGAAGAACAAGATGCATTCGCAATACGGTCCTATGAAAAATCTGCTCAGGCATGGAAAACAGGAAAATTTGATAATGAAATCATTCCTGTAGAAATTCCTCAAAGACATGGTGACCCCATAGTTTTTTCTCAAGACGAAGAATTTACAAATGTGAAATTAGATAAAATACCGAGTTTAAATCCCGTATTTACAAAAGATGGAACTGTAACAGCAGCTAATGCTTCCACTATTAATGACGGAGCTGCGGTTTTAATCTTAATGAGTGAAGAAAAAGCAAATTCACTAGGATTAAAGCCATTAGCATACATAAAATCGTATGCCGATGCTGCTCAAGAGCCAAAATGGTTTACAACCTCCCCTGCAAAAGCATTGCCTAAAGCACTAAATAAAGCAGGATTGTCAATTTCAGATGTGGACTTCTTCGAATTTAATGAAGCCTTTTCAGTGGTTGGAATAGCCAATTCTAAAATTTTAAATATCGATGCCGCAAAAGTAAATGTTAATGGTGGTGCAGTTTCGCTAGGACATCCACTAGGGTGCTCTGGTGCCCGAATAATAGTAACGCTTATTAATGTACTTACTCAAAATAATGCCAAAATTGGAGCTGCAGCTATTTGCAATGGTGGTGGTGGTGCATCGGCAATCGTAATTGAAAGACTTTAATTTGTATATCATAGCTATTTTATCTGTAATTTTATGCGCGTTTTAAAAATATCATAATTCTTATAAATGTTTGCCATTTGTAATCTTGCAATAATTCCTTTAAGAGCGGAACCAAATGACAGAAGCGAAATCGTTTCTCAAGTCCTGTTTGGCGAACATTTTGAAATTATTGAAACCCAAAAGCAGTGGTCAAAAATTAAATTGCACTTCGACAAATATGAAGGTTGGGTAGATTCAAAACAATATCAAATTATATCTGAAAAAAATTATAATAGTTTGTCCCAAGAACCACTGATTCTAAATTTTGATTTGATTGAATATGTTTCCAATCCCACTAACCTACTATTACCTATACCCCTTGGTGCTTCTTTAGCATTTCTAAACCACTCCGAAATAAATACCGAAGGTTTCGAATTTGATGGAGTGAAAATTAGTGGAGAAAAATCAAAATTAGATTTAATTTCAACGGCCTATATGTATTTGAATGCCCCCTATTTATGGGGTGGAAAAACACCATTTGGCATTGATTGTTCGGGTTTTACACAAATGGTATATAAATTAAATGGCTTTCATTTGCTCAGAGATGCGTCGCAACAATCCACACAAGGCGAAGTGTTGAGCTTTATTGAAGAGAGCGAGCCCGGAGATTTAGCTTTTTTTGACAACGAAGAAGGAAAAATAATTCATGTTGGCATTATGATGAAAAACAATTACATTATACACGCAAGTGGAAAGGTTAGAATAGATCGTTTAGATCATCTTGGTATATATAATATTACTGAAAACAAACATACACACAGGCTGAGAGTAATAAAAAAAATTATTTAATTCAAAGCAAACTACTTTTTATCTTGATTTAAAATTACAATTCTCAAAAATTCAATACTATATTTCCTGTAAAACTTTTATCAAATAATCAATATCTGCTTTTGTATTGTTGTGGCTAAACGAAATACGCAAACTTGGCTTAGTCAATTCTTCATCTGATAACATTTCACCCAATACATGCGAGGGCTTATTACTTCCACTCTGACACGCACTCCCACGCGAAACAGCCACGCCTTTCATATCCATATAAAATAGTATTATAGCTGTTTTTTCAGCAGAAAAAGGCAACATGACATTCAAAATATTATAAAAAGTTGCGTTACCATTTTTTTTGATTGCAGGAAATGCATTTTGAAGCTGTGACCAACAATAGTTTTTTAATTCGAGTATATAATTTCGTTCAATTTCTATATGTTCATAGGAAAGTTGTAATGATTTTGAAAGTCCAGCAATTTGATGTACCGCTTCAGTTCCCGCACGCCAACCTTTCTCCTGTTCTCCACCATAAATAATAGGTTGTAACACCAAACCTTTTCTTATAAATGCAAAACCTATTCCTTTTGGGCCATGAAATTTATGAGCACTTGCAACTAAAAAATCAACGGGCAACTCTTTTAAATTAAATGCTGTTTTCCCTATAGACTGAACTGTATCACAATGAAATAAAACAGAATTTTGGCGACACATCATTCCAATTTTTTCAATATCATTAACCACTCCGGTTTCATTATTAACATGCATAATTGAAACCAAAGTTGAAATGTCTTGGGAAACAAGTTCAGAAAATGATTCATAGTTTAAAGAACCATCATTTAAAACAGGAACATAATCTACTAAAATATCATATTCTGCCTGTAATGCTTGGATTGTATAAAGGGTGGCATGGTGCTCAATTTTGCTTGTGATAATGCGCTTCACTTTATGATCCTTGACAATACTTCTTAAAATCCAATTTGTTGCTTCTGTTGCAGAAGAAGTAAATAAAATTTCTTGAGCATTACAATTCAGCAAACTTGCTATTGATTTTCTTGCAGTTTCTATAATTGCCTTAGCACTTCTACCCACACTATGTGTTGAAGAAGGATTTCCAAAATCTAACCGCATTACTTGCACCATCTCATCAATTACTTCCTGACGAATTGATGTGGTTGCAGCATTATCGAGGTAAATTGTTTTCATTTTGCAAATATAAAAGTACTGTTCTTAATTAATTGATAAAAGCGAAAATTAAATAATATAAAAAACTTATTTTTGCTTTAAATTTAATAAAATGAATAGATTTTTTTACATACTAGGCCTATTATTAGCAATTACGGCATGTGATGACGGCAATTTAACGATAGATGTTATTGATTTTTCAGATGTTACTGCACAAAAATGTCCCTCAAAAGATGTAATTTATAAGGTTAAAGATGCTGAAATGTTATTTATTGAAGTTCCAGCTGCTACATTTACAAATGATGAAACCCAAGAAAATGAGCCTATAGAAGTTGTAATAAATTCTTCAAATAAAGTAACCTATAGAAAGTACAGTGGCACAGTTAGTTCGGACAATATTTGTCCCTCTATACCTGATGCAACGCCGAACTTAATTGAACAGTGGAATGCCACTTCTGGTAGCATTCAAATTACTTCAAAAGCAATAAAATCAACAAACAGCACAACCAATTCAACTAGAATTACTGGCTACTTATATACTATTGTTTTCAAAAATATAACGTTTCAAAAGCCGTCTGGCCCTCAGGTTTATGAATCGTTTTATTTTGGAACGTATTCTACTACAGTAAACACATTAGCTTTCGGATTTGATCAAGAAGTTGAAAAAAGTGCTTGCAGTACAAAAATTTACGATTTTAGTGGAAGTGAAGTTTTCACTTTAGACGTTGCAGATTATTTGACTTTATTTGCAAACGAAGTGACCACAAGCCCAAGAACGGCATTAATTAGCGCTACAAATAAATTATCCTATAGATTATATTCTAATACCCTAACTGACGCCTATTTTTGCGACACACCCATCCCTTCAACACCTACATTAACCCAACAATGGAATGCTCTTGACGGAATTGAAGGAACTAGCGGAATTATAGAAGTGAGCACTACAACATTGGGCAGCAGTTTTCAACATACTATTCGACTAAAAAAAGTTTCTTTAAACAAAGGGAATAGTTCATTTTCTCTAGGTGATGATTATCTCTTTGGTTCCATGATAACTAATTAATATTTAATTCTCTATATGGAAACAGATTCTATTAGTTACCAGAAATCAGGTTATTTCAATAGTTTAATCATAGATTATTTGAATGAAAAAACTGAATTAAAAGAACTTTACAATAGATTTCCAAAATTAGAAAACTTCAAGTATCAAATAGAAGAAAAATCGAAACAATTTGACAGTAATAGTAGAAATATTTTAGTAAACGCACTTGAAAACCAGTACAATGGATTTCAAATTTCTGAGCAAACAAAAAATAACATTACAAGCCTAAGCAATTCAACTACATATACAATTACAACCGGTCATCAACTTAATTTATTTACCGGCCCACTTTATTTCCTTTATAAAATTATTGCTACAATAAACCTCTGTAAGAAATTAAAAGAAAAGCACCCCGAGCATAATTTTATTCCTGTTTATTGGATGGCAACAGAGGACCACGACTTTGAAGAAATAAATCATTTCAACTATAAAGATGTTAAAATAAAATGGGATAAAAAAAGTAATTGCCCTGTTGGACGAATTAAGACTGAAGGTATAGAAAATGTATTTAAATCTTTTGAATTAGAGCTTGGAACTGGAGAAATTGCAAATTATTTAAAAGATCTTTTTAAACAAAGTTATCTCAAAAATGACACTTTATCACATGCTACTAGATACATGGTCAATGCACTTTTTGGAAATGAAGGATTGGTAATTATTGACGGTGACGATAGTGCATTAAAAAGATTGTTCATTCCGATTATCAAAAATGAACTAACAGAAAGAAAATCCTATTATGAAATATCAAAAACAAATGATAAACTTAAAAACTCATATGAACTTTCAGTCAATCCGAGAGAGATAAACCTATTTTACATTGAAGACACTATAAGAGAACGCATTATTTTTGAAAAAAATGAATTTAAAGTAAATAATACTAAACTTACATTTTCAGAAAATGAAATACTGAATTTGGTGGAAAGCAATCCGGAAAAATTTAGTCCAAATGTAGTGCTAAGACCAGTATATGAAGAAGTTATTTTGCCTAATTTATGTTATATTGGTGGAGGTGGTGAAATTGCGTATTGGCTTCAACTTAAATCGGTATTTGACATATATGGTGTAACCTTTCCGATACTTTTAATTCGTAATTCGGTAGTTTTAATTACAGAGAAACAAAACAAAAAAGCAAATAAACTACAAGTAACGTGGAACGATTTATTTTGTAAACAAACAAATCTAATTACACTCAAAACTCGTGAACTCTCTAAACTTCCAATTGATTTTAGTGTGCTGAAATATAATTTATCTCAACAATTTGAAAAATTATTACAAATAACAACACAAACCGACATGTCATTTTTTGGTGCTGTAAAAGCACAAGAAAAAAAACAAATAAAAGGCCTTGAAAACCTAGAAAAAAGGTTATTGAAAGCTGAAAAAAGAATCCACGCAGAAAAACTAAACCAAATAATGCTATTGCAAAATGAGTTATTCCCAAATCAAACATTACAAGAAAGAGCGGTTAATTTCTCTGAGTTTTATATAAAAAGTGATGGCACTCTCATAGAAAAGCTAATTGAAACGCTTGACCCACTTGAATTTAATTTTACAATAATAACTTTATAATACATTTTGAAATTACTTTAAAAAAGGATTACTTTTGCACTCAATTTAAATAAAAAAAAATGGCAACAAATAGAACATTTACGATGATTAAACCTGATGGTGTTGAAAACGGACATATCGGTGGAATTTTAAATATGATTTCTGAAGCAGGTTTCAGAATTGTAGCAATGAAATTAACACAATTAACCGTTGCAGATGCACAAGCATTTTATGCAGTTCATGCAGAAAGACCATTTTATGGTGAATTAGTAGAATTCATGACGCGTGGTCCAATTGTGGCTGCGATATTAGAAAAAGAAAATGCTGTAGATGATTTCAGAACTTTAATTGGCGCTACAAATCCAGCGCAAGCTGCTGAAGGTACAATTAGAAAAAAATATGCAACTTCAGTAGGCGAAAATGCAGTTCATGGATCTGATAGTTATGAAAATGCAGCTATAGAAGGTGCTTTTCACTTTGCAGGTAGAGAGCAATTTTAACTCCTAATTACCCGTTGGATGTAATTAATCAAAATCTTTTATTAATAGATTTTTTGCCGGAAATTTATATTTAACTAGAACAAAAATGCCAGGCTGAGCTTGACGAATACATTAAAAAGAATACATTTCGATGCTTCCTTCGTCAGTACAGGCGTAGCTCAATATGACAATCTAGTATAAATTGGCCAAACTTTGCTCTATTGTAGCAATCTTAGCAAGTGCATCGGATTCCTTTTTTCGTTCGTTATCAAGTACATTTTTTGGAGCTCCCGCAACAAATTTTTCATTTGAAAGTTTCCCTTGTACGCTTCTTAAAAATCCTAGAGTGTATTTTAGTTCCTCCGTTAGTTTACTAATTTCAGATTGAATATCAATGACTCCTGAAACTGGAATAAAGTACTCATTCGACTTTACACGGTAGGTCAATGCGCCATCAACTTTATCAGAGATATACTCCAAATTCAAAATATTGGCAAGCTTAATGATAACCGAATCAAAATTGGAAGATACATTTTCATGATTCACAACTTTCAAATTAATACCATCTTTCATAGGAATATTTTTTTCCTTCCGAATGGTTCTAACACCAGCTATTACCTCTGTTGCAAATTCAAAATCGGATATGATATTTTCATCAAAAGGAATTAATTTTGGATATTCAGCTATAATTAGGGCTTGTTCTGGAGTTCTTACTGAGATATATTGCCATATTTCTTCTGTAAGAAATGGCATAAAAGGATGAAGTAATTTCAAGTTAGCCTCAAGTAATTCAATTGCTTTATTAAACGTTGTCTCGTCTATAGGTTGTTGATATCCGGGTTTAATAATTTCCAAAAACCAAGAACAGAAATCATCCCAAACCATTTTGTATATACTCATTAATGCATCGGACAAACGGTATTTATCAAAATGATTCTCAATTTCAACTAAAGTTTGTTGGAATTTGGCTTCATACCACGCAATAGCTACTTTTGAACTTTCGGGTTGTGAAATGGCGGCTACTTCCCAGCCTTTAATTAAACGAAATGCATTCCAAATTTTATTGGCAAAAGCTTTTCCATTATTGCACAAATCTTCATCAAACATAATATCGTTGCCTGCTGATGCGCTTAATAGTAATCCAACACGAACCCCGTCGGCACCAAACTTCTCTATTAACTCCAATGGTTCTGGAGAATTACCTAAAGACTTAGACATTTTTCGACGTTGCTTGTCTCTAACAATTCCCGTTAAATAGACATTTGAAAAGGGCTTTTCATTTGTATACTCATAACCAGCAATTATCATTCGGGCCACCCAAAAGAATAAAATATCCGGACCCGTAACTAAATCGTTAGTGGGATAATAATATTTAAAATCGGCATTCTCTGGATCCATTATACCGTCAAATACTGACATGGGCCAAAGCCAAGAAGAAAACCAAGTATCTAAGGCATCAGAATCTTGTATCAAATCGCTAATGGAAAGTTTAAAATTTGATGTTTTATTTTGAGCTAATTTCAAAGCCTCTTCTATTGATTCTGCAACAACAAAATCTTCTTTCCCGTCACCATAATAATATGCAGGTATTTGTTGACCCCACCATAATTGACGTGAGATATTCCAATCACGAATATTTTCCAACCAATGACGATAGGTATTATTAAATCGGGAGGGATATAATTTTATATCATCGGTTTCAAGAACCGATTTGATGGCGGGAACTACTAGTTTTTCCATACTTAAAAACCACTGATCCGAAAGTCTTGGTTCTATCACCGCTTTGGTTCTCTCTGATGTCCCTACTTTATTCGTGTGCACTTCTGTTTTTAATAAAGCACCCAAACTATCCAATTCTTTTGTAATTTCTTCACGAACGATAAATCGATCTTTTCCTGAATAATGTAGTCCAAAACTATTTAAAGAAGCATCTTCATTAAAAATGTCAATGATTTCTAATCCATGTTTCTCGCCAAGACTCTTATCATTAATATCATGAGCTGGCGTAACTTTTAGGCAGCCAGTACCAAACTCGATATCAACATAATCATCTTCTATTATAGGCACTACTCTATTACAAATAGGCACAATTGCACATTTCCCTTTTAAAGAGGTGAAACGTTCATCATTTGGATTTATACAGATGGCAGTATCGCCAAAAATTGTTTCAGGACGCGTAGTTGCAACAATTACAAAATCAGTTGAGTCCTGTAATTTATATTTCAAATAATATAAGTTACCTTGTTTTTCTTCGTAAATAACTTCCTCGTCTGACAGCGTTGTTTTGGCTTCAGGATCCCAATTTACCATACGGTACCCTCTATAAATAAGGCCTTTACGATACAAATCAACAAACGAACGAATAACCGATGCGGACATGTTAGGATCCATGGTGAATTTTGTTCTTTCCCAGTCACAAGAACAACCTAACTTTTTTAATTGTTCTAAAATAGTTCCGCCATATTTATTTGTCCAGTCCCAAGCATGCTTCAAAAACACCTCTCGAGTTAAGTCATTTTTATTTATACCTTCACTCTTTAATTTGGCCACAACTTTTGCTTCAGTGGCAATTGAGGCGTGATCTGTTCCTGGAACCCAACAGGCATTAAAACCTTTTAATCTTGCTCTTCTGATTAAAACATCCTGAATTGTATTATTCAACATATGGCCCATATGTAGAACTCCAGTCACATTTGGCGGAGGAATTGTAATAGTATAGGGTTTTCTATGGTCGGGTTTTGAATGAAAATAATTATTTTTCATCCAGTAGTCGTACCATTTTTTTTCAACAGTAGCAGCATTAAAATTGGCTGGTATCATTTTATTTCGGTTATATTTTTTGGTTCTAGTAAAGAAATATGAAATTACATAAATACTAACGCATTAATACATGACATTAATTTTATTAGTTAGAATAAACTATAAATTGAAAAGACTAGCGTATAGTTAATTTTACAACTTAAAAAAAAAATTCTATTTTTTTAATGCTTTGCAAAAGTAATTAATAATGACTTTAGAAAAAATTAACTATAAAATTATTGTGAATTAATTTAAAAAACTAAATTTACGCTTCACTTAATAATTTAGTCTAATGAAAAAATATTTGTTTCTTATTTTAGTTTTTTCGTCTTTGCAGCTTATGTCTCAAAAAGGTCCGAAGATTGAATTTAAAGATAAAGACAATACAATAGACTATGGAACGGTCAATAAAGAAGATGATAACGGAATTCGATCATTTGAATTTACAAATACAGGAGATGAACCTTTAATAATTACAAATGTTCAATCAACCTGTGGTTGTACTGTCCCTTCAAAACCAACAGAACCTATTTTACCCGGCAAAACTGGCAAAATTGACGTGAAGTACAATATGAATACGGGGCCAATTCGTAAAACGATTACTGTTGAAAGTAATGCTATAAACGTTGAAGAAGGAAGGGTTGCTATAAAAATTAAGGGCGATGTTATAGTAAAACCAGTTGTTAACCTTCTTGAAAAAAAGAAGACAAGTCCGATTATGCAATAGTACTTTAAGAGGTTAATCTTTCTTTTTCTAACTACACCTTTCTATTTTTTTAAAAATATTATCATATATGACCAAGAAATTGGTTCGCTTATAAAAAAATTGCAATTTTGCCGCTCAAATAATCTGATCATGCCAAAAATATCTCAAAAAGGGCAAAAAATGCCCGAATCTCCAATTAGAAAATTAGTGCCGTTTGCTGAAGTTGCTAAAAATAAAGGACATAAAGTCTACCATTTAAATATAGGTCAACCTGATATTAAAACCCCTGAAATAGCGATAAATGCAATTAAAAATATAGATATAAGCATTTTAGAGTATAGTCATTCTGCTGGTTTTGAAAGTTATAGAAAAAAATTATCCTCATACTACCACACCAAAAAACTCCCAATTGATATTTCCGATATTATCATCACTACCGGTGGTTCTGAAGCCCTATTGTTTGCAATGGGAAGCACTATGGATGTTGGCGATGAAATTATTGTTCCCGAACCTTTTTATGCAAATTACAGCGGTTTTTCTATAGCGTCAGGTGTAACCATCATTCCTGTTATTTCAACCATTGACGAAGGTTTTGCATTACCTCCAATTGATGCTTTTGAAAAATTAATTACACCAAAAACAAAAGCTATTTTAATTTGTAATCCGGGAAATCCAACAGGTTATCTGTATTCAAAAGAGGAAATATTACAATTAGCTGAAATTGTTAAAAAGCATGATTTATTTTTAATTGCAGATGAAGTTTATAGAGAATTTATATACGATAAAAACGAAACTCATTTTTCAATTATGAACGTTGCTGGTTTGGAAGAAAATGCAATTATGATTGACTCGGTTTCAAAAAGATACAGTATGTGTGGCGCTAGGATTGGATGTATTGTTTCCAAAAACAAAGCAGTAATGGCTACAGCAATGAAGTTTGCTCAAGCGAGATTAAGTCCGCCTACATTAGCTCAAATAGCGAGTGAAGCAGCTTTAGATACTCCACAAAG
>Ga0049083_10000836_pt1 | contig 11448 bp, 10 predicted proteins | sample GreLakmeMI27MSRF_FD_66719 | JGI IMG/M metagenome (GOLD analysis project Ga0049083, IMG submission 66719) | Freshwater lentic microbial communities from great Laurentian Lakes, MI, USA - Great Lakes metaG MI27MSRF | ecosystem: Environmental > Aquatic > Freshwater > Lake | place: Great Lakes...
CCTTTGGAAGAGCCAAAAAATCCCAATGCTTGTAAAATTTTTAATTTGTACAAATTAATTGCATCTGAAACACAAATTACTTCTTTGCAAAAAAAATATGAAAATGCAAACAAAGATTTTGGTTATGGCCACGCCAAACAAGAATTATTTGAACTTATAATAACTCAATTTAAAACCGAACGAGAAAAGTATAATTATTATATGGATAATTTGAAAGAAGTTGATGAACTCTTGAAACAAGGTGCCGCTAAAGCCGGTGCGATTGCAGATGTTGTTTTGAAAAAAGTAAGGCACAAGCTTGGATTTGAATAAGGCTAAATAATTTGGAAATATTTACCTTGTAAAGGTCTTATCACTCCTTTCATTTCCATATTCAAAAGTAACGTTGACACCCTATAAATTGGCAAATTACATTCAATTGCAATTATGTCTAATAATTGCTTCCCTTTTAATTGAAGGTAATCATATATTAGTTGTTCGTCAGGATCAAGAGTGATAAAAAGTTGTTTTTGTAATGGTGGGAGCACTTTGGCTTTTAAATCCCAATTCAAAATATAAACCAAATCAGCCGCAGAAGTTAATAAATGAGCGCGTTGGGTTTTAATTAAATTATTACATCCCTGACTGTATTTATCAGTAATTCTGCCAGGAACTGCAAAAACATCTCTATTATAGTCATTTGCCATAAGTGCCGTTATCAAGGAACCACCCCTTTCAGCACTTTCTATCACAATAGTGGCTTCACTGATTCCGGCAACAATTCTATTTCTTTTGACAAAATTCTCTTTTTCAGGGTTAGAATGGCTCCAAAATTCAGTGAGAAAACCTCCCGAATTTTTGATTGGTGTGACATATTTTTTGTGAGTTCTTGGATACGCCTGATTTAACCCGTGGGCCAAAACGCCAATAGTTTGAAGATTATTCCTAAGAGCCGCTTTGTGTGCTACAATATCTACTCCATAGGCAAAACCACTAACAATAATAGGATTAAATATTGCTATATCTTCAACTAACCTTTCACAAATGTCTATACCTTGTGAAGTTACATTTCGAGTGCCAACTATACTAATTAATTTCCTGTTTTCAAAATTTAAAGATCCACTTGAAAAAAGAAGCACTGGACCATCATTACAATGTTTTAACTTATGGGGATAGTTTGAATCTTGATAATAAAGCGCTTGTATTTTTTCATCTTCAATAAATCTCATCTCATGTTCTGCAATTTTAAAGATTGATTTATCTTGAATGTTTTTAATCAATACCTCCCCAATACCATCAATCCGTTTTAACATTTGAGGTTTAGATTTAAAAACATTTTCTGCAGTACCACAGCTATTTAATAGCTTTTTAGCCACTACATCTCCAACGCCTTCTACTTTCAAAAGAGCTAAAACATATAATAAATCCGTCATTTTGTAATGTTTTTATTACAAAAATAATTTATTTATTCCTTTGTTAATAATTTTACTTAGAAAATAATTTTATTTTAACCGATTTCTCTAATTTTGTTTTTATGAAAATTGAACAATATATTAATCAATTGCTTTACCGTTATCAGTGTGTAACGGTTCCTGGGTTCGGTGCTTTTCTCACTGAAGTACAGTCGGCACATTTAGACGAAACTTCGCATTCGTTTTATCCACCAAAGAAAATTGTTTCCTTTAATCCTTATATTAAAAATAATGATGGGTTATTGGCTAATCATTTAGCGATTTCAGAAAAGATATCGTATGAAATTGCTGTTTCGATTATTCAAAATGAAGTCTCAAGTTGGAGAAATAAAATTCAGGAAGTTGGTGGGTTTTCATTAACTAATATTGGTGAATTTTCATTAAACTCTGAAAAAAATATTATTTTCTTTCCAGTAGATCAAGTAAATTATCTTACCGCTTCTTTTGGTTTATGCTCATTTGTATCACCAAGAGTAAAACGAGAAATTTACAATGAAATAGCGGAGCAGTTTGAAGAAAAAGCGACAGTTGTTTTCACTCCAAATAGAAAAAGAAAGTATACATTCCTTAAATATGCCGCTGTTTTCTTGCTTTCAGCCGGTTTTACTGGAGCATATGGATTTAAGTATTATGAGGATAAAATAGCGCAAGAAACTCTTGTGGTACAATCTAATGTTCAGAAAAAAGTAAATCAAAAGATTCAAGAAGCAACTTTTTACATTACAAATCCATTACCAGCTGCTACACTTACTATTCCTGTAGAAAAAATGCCTTATGGTGTTGTTGCCGGTGCCTTTAGAATTGAAAGTAATGCCGAAGAACAATATCAAAGATTAATAAAATTAGGTTTTAAAAACGCAAAACGTCTAGCACCAAACAAGTACGGTTTATATACAGTGCTATATGGAAGTTATGCTACATATTCAAAAGCACATTCAGTCATGAAAGACCTTCAAAAATTTGACAATAAATATGCTTGGCTAATAGTAGAATCGTTGTAATATTATCCCGAGAAATCGGGATTTTTTTTTAATAACTATCAATATATTCTTTACATGAATTCAAGACACCCATCAGAATCACTTACCATCTTGACTGATATGGTTTTACCTGGTGAAACAAATCCGTTACACAACCTTTTTGGGGGAGAATTATTAGCTCGAATGGATAGAGCGGCAAGCATTTCGGCTAGAAGACATTCTAGAAGAACATCTGTAACAGCTTCTGTAAATCATGTTGCGTTTAATAAAACCATCCCGCTTGGTAGTGTCGTTACTATTGAAGCAAAAGTTTCCCGTGCATTCACAACCTCTATGGAAATTTATATTGATGTTTGGATAGAAGACCGTGAATCTGGTAATAAAACAAAAGCAAACGAAGCCATATATACTTTTGTCGCTGTTGATGAAAGTGGTAATCCTGTTTCTGTGCCAAAAGTAGAGCCACAAACCGAAGAAGAAAAATCCAGGTATGCAGCTGCATTACGAAGAAAACAACTCAGTTTAGTTTTAGCAGGTAAAATGAAACCAAATGAGGCTTCCGAATTAAAAGCATTATTCTTGTAAAACAATATATTAGGCCTTTATCACAAAACTATTATCTAAATAACCAAGTGGCGGGATTGTTATAATTGGTGTTTTGAAGAATTAAAAATTTTAAGATCGTTTTTCCTGTATCACCATTCGTTCTAATTTTACCTAAAATTTGTTTTATTGCTACTTTATCACCAACGCTTACACTAACGCTGCTTAAATTTTGGTAGACCGTAAAATAGTCACCATGCTGGATAAAAACAGCAATGTTTAAAGGAGATAACTTAATTACTTTAGTTACTTCGCCTCCAAAAACAGACCGTGCTGAAGAGCCGCTATCAGTAGTAATTTCTATCCCGCTATTATGTACAACAAGCGATTTGAATGTAGGGTGGGGTTGATCTCCATAGGGCAACGAAATAACACCTTTTTCAACAGGCCATGGTAATTTGCCTTTGTTAGCCTTAAAATTATTAGCTACTAATTGCCCTTCTGAAGTAAGTACAATTTTAGTAGCGGTTTCTAATGCTTTTGTTGATTCGGCGGTAGTTGTTTTGGGGTTTGCTTTTGCTTTTTCTGCCGCTGTTTTTTTATTTGCAGCAGCAATTGCTTCCTTAATTAATTTTTGAATTTGAGCGTCTATTTTTTTTGTTTCTTGCTGTTTCTTTTTTATATCTGCTACTATTTTACCTTTCTCCTTTTGAAGCTGTGCCGCTATTTTTTCTTGCTCTTGCTTTTCCATTACAAGTGCTTTTTTTTCTTTTTCATTCTCTTGAATTAAAATTTCTTTTTCCGATTTTTTGACAACAATTTTCTTTGTGTTCCCTACCAATTGTTTAGTTTTATCTGAAATTTCTCTCCCTTGCATTTTTCGATAGCTAGAATATTGCTTCATATACTGCAAACGCTTATAGGCTTGAAGGAAATTATCTGAAGACAATAAAAACATCGCCCTACTTTGTACAGAGGCGTTTTTATAGGACTTTAAAATCATGGAGGCATAATCTAATTTCAATTGTTTTAATTGACGCTTAAGTAGATTAATCTTTTTCTGATTAGAGTAAATATCATTATCTAAAATGGTAGCTTGTTTTTCGGTAGTTTTAATTAGCTTTTCTTTTAAACCTATCTTTTCCTTTTGGAGCTGGAGTTGAGTTACAACCGTTTTTTCTTTGCTTTTTACTGATTTTAGTAATTGCTCTTTTTCTTTAATTTCTGACTGGATTTTAGCTTTTCGATCCTCGAGTTGCTCCTGAGTAACCGGTTGACTCCACATTTGAAACGAGAAGCAAAGACAAAATAAAAAGAATATTGATTTTAGCATTTTTATTTTTTTGGGTGAATTAATTTATTGAAATTTTGTCATACCCGTTTGGGACTTCATAGGGATAAGATAAGTCTTCATTTACTGTTATTAAATTATAATCTACTTTTATATTGGTAGTTGCGTTTTTTTGTTTGGCAATGACTTCAAAGGTTGATGGTAAAAAAACTGAGGTTGCCATTTGAAAGGGCCCATAATTTACCTCAAAAGTTCTTTCTTTCTCCAATTGACTAACTTCTTGTTTTTTGAGTAAAACTCTTTCCATGTCGAATAAGAAAGAAAATTCGGGATTTTTTATAATAGAGTTAAATTTATAATTGTCACTTAATTCGGTTAACAAATATCTATCCTTATCTATATCTTCCATCGGAAGCCCAAGGAGAAGATTTTGTAACTTATTAAAATTTAAATCCGTTCCCAACAATTGGCTTATTGATTCGTAATTCCCTTCAAAATAAGTCCCATTTATTTTTTCATAATACTTAACTTCTGCGGGAGTAATAAATGCTTTCGCCATCGTTATTCCTAAAAATCGTATGCTAACTAAAATTATTTCATTCTTTTTTATTTTAATCTCTGCTGAAACACGTTGTGAATTATCTTCACTTTTATAATCAACGCTGGATCTTATATATAACGTGGTAAAATCCGATTTATTGCTGGCCTGCTTTTGAATTATTTTTTCGAGTAAAGTATTGTTTTCTATATACACTGCCTTTTCCACAGGAAGGACATCCGATAATATCGCCTTAGATTTACAAGATTCTAAAATAATGATTGCAATAATCAACAAGAGCTTTCTCATCATTTATTGTGTTTTTTTATCAGTTCATTTGCCTTTGAAAAATATTTTTCTTTTTTCAAAGAATCCCCTATGCCGTGGGAAGCTTCTCCTAATTGAATATTGAAATTAATTTCCAATGAATAGTTATCAATTACAAAATCATAGCCCGATTCCAGAATTTCGACTGCTTTTTTGAAATTTTTTATTTGGTTATTGGCAAGGCCCCCAAAGTAATAAAACTCGGGTTGGGTTGGAAAAAGTTGTATTAAATCTTCCGATTTACTCGCTAATAATTCAAAATTTTGATTTTCTATTAGAGCCTGAAGAAGCAAAATATGGGTTTCAACATCGGATTCATTGTTTTTTAAATGCATTTCAAAATATTTGGCTGCTTTCACCCAATCAGATTTTGAATAATAAAACTTACCTATTTCTTTAGCAACATCAACAAACTTATCATTTTCAAAAAATGTAATTGCTCTATCTAAATCTGATTCAAATGCAGGATTTTTTTTGGTAAAAATTAAAAACTCATTTAATATTCTGTGTTTAATTTTTGAGTCTATTTTTTTGCTCTTTAGAACAACATTCATAGCTGTTACCATATTTGCCCCATCATTATTATCTAAATGATACTTAAAAAAAGTTACTTGAGCCCAATCGGATGTGGGGATTTCTTTTTCTAGTTTTTTTGCTATTTCTAATGCTTTGTCTTCCTGATTATTTGAAGAGTACAAAAAAATCAAGTCAACATAATTGGCTTCTTCTTTTGGAAACTTCTTTATTTGTTCCAATAAATTATACTTTTCTGCCGATTGGTATTTACTTTCTTTAAGAATATCTAACTTATACAGATCGCGTTTTTCTGATTTACCAAATATAGAATTCAATTCATTGATAAGGTCCAAAGCTTTATCAAACTGTTGCGTATTCATATACAACGACGTCAAATCTTCTTTATAATCTTCTTTAAATTCTATTAATTTTTCTACAATAGGGATCGCTTTTTCAAATTCGCGAGTATCATAAAAAACATCATACATACCTGCCCATGCCCAACGGTTCTTTGGATCCATTTTGGTCACTTTTTCAAAGTTCAGGTATGCGTCATTATACTTTTTAAGTGCTAAATAATTTTTACCCAATTCAAAATAAATCACTGAATTTTCGGGCTGAATTACTTTGGCTTTTTCCAAAGCATCAATTGCCATATCGTAATTCTCAATACCTTTTTGTTTTATAGATTCATAAAATAAATCTTCAAAACCATCGTCAATAGTTACAACATCATTATTTGGTTCGTTTTGAGCCAATACAAACTGAGAGGCAAAAGCTACTAGTAGAATTAGAAAATATGAAAGACTGTTTTTTTTCACTTATATAATTTTATTATTCCAATACTGAATAATCCCCAATACTTATACTTGTAAAATCGCCATTAAAAACGGCGTGATTTCCAATCATAGCGTTGTCTAAATTTGTGTTTTTAATTTGAACATGGTTTTGCACTAAACTATTTTTAATTTTTGAATTTGAAATATGGGTTCCGTTACCAAGAGAAACATTTGGGCCAACAACAGAATCGATTAGCACTACGTCTTTTCCAATATAGCAGGGTGGAATAATTGAAGCGTTTATCAGTTTTACTGATTTGTCTACTAATTCTTGCCCATCTTCATTTAAAAATCCGAGCATTCTAGAATTGGTTTCAACCGTAACATCTTTATTCCCACAATCCATCCATTCCGACACTTTCCCGGGAACAAATTTCATTCCTTTGGCCATCATTTGTTTAATACCATCATTAATTTGATACTCCCCCCCATTAATTATATTATTATCTATAACATATTGTAGTTCATTCTTTAGAACGGCGACATCTTTAAAATAGTATATCCCAATTACGGCCAAATCTGACACAAATGATTTGGGTTTTTCAACCAGCTCAACTATTTCATTTGATGCATTTAAATTAATCACGCCAAAAGCCTCTGGATGTTCTACTTGTTTTACCCAAATTACACTATCTGCTGTTTTATCTAAATCGAAATCTGCACGAATTAAGGTATCGGCATAAGCAATTACGGCTGGTCCGGTTAACGATTCTTTGGCGCACATGATTGCATGCCCCGTTCCAAGAGCTTCGTTTTGGTAATAAATAGTTCCTTTTGCGCCCAATTTATTTGAAATGGCTATTAATTCGTCTTCTACTTGTTTGCCAAAACTTTCGTGAATAATATAAGCCACTTCATCAATCTCCTGATTTAAAACTCCGGCAATATCTTCCACCAATCTATGAACAATTGGTTTCCCTGCAATAGGTATTAAAGGCTTAGGTATGGTTAATGTGTGTGGCCGAAGTCGTGAGCCTCTTCCGGCCATGGGAACTATTATTTTCATTTTAATTTATTTTAACCGCAAATTTCGCAAAGGTTTCTCGCAAATTTCGCGATAATTTAATTTATATTTTTTACAAAGGAATTACTACAACTGAACACCTGTCTGCCTACTATTTTACTCCTGTTGAACCAAATCCGCCTTCCCCACGTGATGTCTCTGAAAGCTCTTGTACCGCAATCCATTCCGCTCTTTCGTGTCTAGCAATAATTAATTGTGCAATTCTTTCTCCATTTTTAATGATAAAATCATCCGCCGATAAATTTACTAAAATCACTCCTATCTCACCACGATAATCAGCATCTATCGTTCCTGGAGAATTTAAAACAGTTATGCCGTTTTTTGCTGCCAAGCCACTTCTTGGTCTAACTTGGGCCTCAAAGCCTATTGGTAGTTCTATAAAAAGGCCTGTCTTAACAATTGCTCTTTCTAAAGGTTTTAATTCTATTGGTTCAGCCAAATTTGCTCTTAAATCCATTCCTGCTGAAGCAATGGTCTCATAACTTGGCAAATCGTGTTGTGATTTATTGATTATTTTGATTTTCATTTTGATTTTCTTTTTATGAATCGGCCTAAGATTTCTTTCTCATTAATATAAATGAAGTATAAAAATATGACTAAAACCGCTACTTTTAATAGATAATTTTCACGCAATGAGGGTATATAAAATGAAAGTGATGACAATAAAATTGTTACAACCAAATAACTAAATATTTTTTGAAAATTATAGGGAATGGGAAAATGATTTTGACCCCATTTATAAGAAATAATCATCATGGCTCCATAGGCAAAAATAGTAGCTATAGCCGAGCCATAATAACTTAATACTGGAATTAATATCCAATTCAGAATCAATGTAATAGCAGCTCCTATCAAAGATATATATGCGCCTATACTCGTTTTGTCTATTAGTTTATACCAAACGGAAAGGTTTGTGTAAATGCCTAGGAAAAAATTAGCAAACACAATAAGTGGAACAACTTCCATAGCGGTCCAATAATTTTGATTTGGAACCAAAATGAATTTAAGTAAATCAGCAAATACAATTACGAACAAACAAATAAAAGAACCAAAAATCACAAAATACTTAGTTATTGTTGCATACGTTTGTTGCGCGTTTTCAGTATTTGCATGGCTGAAAAAAAAGGGTTCAATTCCCAAGCTAAATGCGGTTCTAAATAGTACCATAAACATTCCTATTTTATAGCAGGCAGAATAAGCCCCTATTTCGGATAAAGGAACGTGCATCCAGTCTAAAAGGATTTTGTCAAAATGTTCGTTGATAGCAAAAGCAATTCCTGCAAATAAGATAGGTAGACCATATCGCATCATTTTCTTCCAAAGCAATATGTTAAAATTCCAGGAAATTGAAATATAGGTTGGGATAAGAATAATAAGCGTGAATAAACTTGCAATGAAATTAGAAATGAAAATATATTCTACCTGATAATTTTCGAAATAAATAAATTTTAAAAAAACACTGTCCGTATTGAGGGCTATTTTTGGTAAAAGTGCTAAAAAGAAAATATTTAATAGTACGTTTATAGAAACATTTGCTATTTTGATAGTAGCATACTTCATTGGTTTTTTTTCTGCCCTTAGCTTACAAAACGGAATTATTACTAAGGCGTCCAGAACTAAAATCCAAATGGTGTAAGTAATGTATTCTACTTTAAGTTGAGTCCAATTTGCCAAATTGTATCGAAAGAAAAAAGCAAATATTAAAAACCCAAGAGACGACCCCAATAAAGAAATCGAAGCGGTTGAAAGCACCTTTTTTTTATTCTCCTCCGTATTATAAAATCGAAAGAATGCAGTTTCCATACCATATGATAATGCCACATTAAAAAAAACGAGGTATGCAAAAATCACTGAAACCTCTCCCATTTTGCTGCTATCTGATAAATAATATACAAATAAGGGATTCAGAATAAAACTAATTATTCTAGGTAAAACAGTTGCTAGACCGTATAGTAAAGTTTGTTTAAAGAGATTTTTATAAAGGCTCAATGAGAGATTGTTTAAGGTATTGAACAAAAATAACTATTAAATTCATTCCAAAAAAAAAGAGCGAACAAATGTTCGCTCTTTCTTATCATTTTATTTCTTATTACCCTTTCAAGGCCTCGGCTCCACCAACGATCTCTAGGATTTCGTTTGTAATAGCTGCTTGACGCGCTTTGTTATAGGTTAATTTCAACTGGTTTCTTAATTCGGTTGCGTTGTCTGTTGCTTTATGCATTGCCGTCATACGCGCTCCGTGTTCAGAAGCAAATGAATCTCTGATTGCTTTGTATAATTGTGTTTTTAATGATTTTGGTATCAAAGTCAAAACAATTTCTTCTTTAGAAGGTTCAAAAATATAATCTCCTGTCGAAGCTGGAACATCTGATGCCATTGGTGCTAACGGCAAAAATTGTTCGGTTTGAACGATTTGAGTAGCGGCATTTTTAAATTGGTTGTATACCAATTCAATTTTATCATAGGCTCCTGATACAAATTTATCTGTTAAATCTTGTGCTATAAGAGCGACTCTTTCAAAAGTTAATTCGTCAAAAATCTCACTTTTATTTTCTACAACCGTATTTGTCTTTCTTAAGATATCATTTCCTTTTTTACCAATCGCATAAATATCAACCTGCTTTCCAACATAACTATCCACAACTTCTTTTGCTTGCTTAATAACGTTGGTGTTAAATGCACCTGCCAAACCTCTATTAGAGGTTATTGCTACAATTAAAACTTTTTTTATTTCGCGTTGGGATGTAAATTCTCCGCCAGCATCTCCATCTAAAGTAGCGCTAACGTTTTGTAAAAGTTCGGTTAATTTTTCGGCATAGGGTCGCATCGCTGTAATAGCATCTTGCGCTTTTTTGAGCTTTGCAGCAGAAACCATTTTCATCGCAGAAGTAATCTGCATAGTAGATGAAACTGAACTAATCCTATTACGTATTTCCTTTAAGTTTGCCATAGTAAATTTGAAAATTTAGCTAATTTGAAAATTTGAAAATGGGTAACATCTTCAAATTCTCAAATCTTCAAATTGGTTAATTAGTATTTCGCTGAAAGGTCTTTAGCCACTTTTTCTAAAACATCTGTAATTGTATCGTCTAATTTACCTGCTTTCAAGGCATCTAAAACATCTCTGTGCTTATTGTTTAAGAAATCGATGTAACTTCTTTCGAATTCTTTCACTTTGTTAACAGGAACGCTTCTTAATAGATTTTTAGACCCCGCATAAATAATTGCAACCTGATCTTCTACAGTATACGGATCGTTAACTGCTTGCTTAAGTATTTCAACGTTTCTTCTTCCTTTTTCGATTACGTTTAAAGTAACCGCATCCAAATCAGATCCAAATTTTGCAAACGCTTCCAATTCACGGAATTGAGCTTGGTCTAATTTTAATGTCCCAGCCACTTTTTTCATCGATTTAATTTGAGCGTTACCTCCTACTCGAGATACGGAAATACCGACGTTAATCGCAGGGCGTACTCCCGAGTTAAACAAATCACCATCTAGAAATATTTGTCCGTCTGTAATTGAAATAACATTTGTTGGGATGTATGCAGAAACGTCGCCAGCCTGTGTTTCAATAATTGGCAAAGCTGTTAAAGAACCGCCTCCCTTTACTATTGGTTTCAATGTGTCTGGTAGGTCGTTCATGTTTTTTGCGATATCATCATCAGCAATTACTTTACAAGCTCTTTCTAATAAACGAGAGTGTAAGTAAAAAACGTCTCCTGGATAAGCTTCACGACCTGGTGGTCTTCTTAACAAAAGGGACACCTCACGGTAAGCTACCGCTTGTTTTGATAAATCATCATAGATAATCAAAGCTGGACGTCCTGAGTCACGGAAATATTCGCCAATTGCTGCTCCTGCCATTGGGGCGTATACTTGCATTGGTGCTGGATCTGAAGCGTTTGCTGCCACAATTGTTGTATAAGCCATTGCGCC
>Ga0049083_10000840_pt1 | contig 11424 bp, 9 predicted proteins | sample GreLakmeMI27MSRF_FD_66719 | JGI IMG/M metagenome (GOLD analysis project Ga0049083, IMG submission 66719) | Freshwater lentic microbial communities from great Laurentian Lakes, MI, USA - Great Lakes metaG MI27MSRF | ecosystem: Environmental > Aquatic > Freshwater > Lake | place: Great Lakes...
GGGGGGGGGGGGGGGGGGGCGGCGGCGGCGGCGGCAGCGCCGGCGGAGGGGGAGAGCAGGTTCCGCTCCCACCCGTGCACGGATGCGGCGGCGGCGGCGGAGGAGCGGGCGGCGGGCTGGGCGGTGGCGATGCGGCGGCTGCAGGAGGAGGGCTTGGCCAGGGGGGGCTCGCAACCGGCGCGTTGGGGTAGTGCGGCGCCGGCGGGGGGGGCGTCGTGCACATGGTGCGTTGCGGCGTGAATGCGGCGCCCTTCGGGTAACTGACGTCCGCCAAGACGCGCAGCACAGGCGGCGCGGGCGAGTCGTCCGAGAAGAACGACACGCCTGCGCCGCCGTCCAGGTCGTCAGCAGGGTAGGGACCTGCGGCGTTGCCCTGGCTGGGGATGCACACGCCACCAGTGCAGCTGTTCAGACAGGCGGGCCCCACGCAGACGCCGTTTGTGCGAAAGCGGCGCGACACCAGGAACGCCACGGCGCTCTGACCGCCGTTCACAGCGTCGCGCACGTACTTGGTCACATCCACGCGCTTGACGGTGCCCACATCTTGGCCGGAAACGGTGATGTGGCCGCAGATGTCGCTGCCCGGGTCCACGCCGTTGAGGGGCACAAAGTTGGCGCCGATCATGTTGACCACACCCACGGGCTGAGTCACAGCGAAGCCGGCCGTGTTCCAGGTGAGCGTCGCCTCGTCCCACGATGTTGCGGTGCACGGGTTGAGTCCAACCACAGAGAGCACCGAAGCCTCGCTATTGGCGGTCACCTGAGAGGCTGTGAGCTCCAGCACCACGTTGTTGGCATTGCCGGCGGCGTTGAGCAGAGCGGAGAGGTCGAAGCGCATGATGGCCACCGAGGTTGTGGAATGCACAGTGGTGGTGCTGGTGGCCACGTACAAGTTGGTTTGACTGCCGAAATTACGCACGCCGCTGGTGCCAGCCACCAGCGTGGCGGCGCCCCCGCAGGCTACGGCTAGGCCTGGCCCGCCGCCCATGTCGTTCTGCTGCGCAACGTTGCTGGTGGTGAGACGCATAACGCCAAAGGGCGGCAGCGAGTGCGTCACAGTCATGCCGGCGCTCGTCGCCGCCAAGTAGCTCGTCTCGCCCCAATATTTGGGGCTGGACACCTCGTTGATGACCATGTAGCTGCCTGCCGGGATGTTGAGCGACGCCAGCCCAAAGGAAAAGGTGATGGGCATGCCGGACGGTGCTGGCAGAGTCATGTCCCCTCCAGGCGCAGTTGGAGTCACAGTGCCTCCGCCGCTCTGGCCCAGACCGTTGAGGTCGTTGACCACGATGATGTGTCGCCGGTCGCCGTCCTGCACTGTGACGCAGCTCACATAAGCGCCGCTGGTGAGATAGTTGCCAAAGCCGAGACTTGGGAAAGCGCAGGTGCCAAGCGTTTTGGCACCCGTCATGTAGGGGATGATCTGCGCGGCGGCTTCGCCAGCAAGGTTGGTATCTCCGATGGGATACGGCGCCGCGCTGTTCTCCGCCCAATGGATCCCAGATTTGGTGATGCCCCCCTGCACGGACGTGCCGCTGCTGAATTTGAAGATGTAGCTTTCGTACCCCAGCGACGCCTGCAAAACCACCTGGCTGGCCAAGCGGCTGGCCTCGAAGGGTGAGTCGCCGTTGGAATACAGCGTATTCCATTGGCTGTTGGTGTGCGCCTGGTGCTCGGTCGTGAGCACTGGAAGGAACGCCTGGTTGTTGTCCGTGCTGTCAGCCCCCACGTTGACGTCGTCGTGCAGCTGCACGCCGCTCGCAGGATTGTTGATGGCCACGCCCAGCGCGCCGTTGGTGCTCGCCTGCAGCTGCTTGCCTGTTTTGCCGTAGCTGTGGAAGGAGTACCCCTGACTGTTGTACCAGCTGGGGTTCTGCACGCCCCCCAGGCCAGGCCAGCTGGGAAAGGCGCCGCCCGTGTTGTTGGGCAGCGGCGGAAAGGTGAGGTGCTCGTTGAGCACCGACTGCGCGCCGAAATAGCAGTTGTATTGGCTGCCCACGCCCGAGCACACCGTCGCCTGGCCGGCGGCGCTGTAGCAGTCTGGATACAGAGGGTTGCTGCTGCCCACCATGCACCCGTTGGTGCCTGGAGCCACCATGCTGCCGTCTGCGAATGCGGAGGCGAGAACGAAGGGCCGGATGGGACAGGGAGCCCCGTCGTTGGTCAGCATGTTGAGCTTGGGCGCGTTGTACGGGCACGGGGTGCGTCCCGCCACCACGTCGGAATTGAAGTCCTCATACGCATTCTGGATTGCCGCGCTGCGCAGAGTGAGATGCTCCAACCAGGTCGTCGCGTTAATGCAGGTGAGTCCTCCTAAGTCAGGCTCGTTCCAATACTCCACTTTGGTGACAGCACGTTTCCAACCCCATCCAGCGACCACGTAAGTGTGCTTGTAGAGCTCCCACCGCTCCGCCCAGTAGGCTGCGTTGTTTGGGTCCATGGAGCTGTACACGAAGTTGCCGCACGGCATGAACTCCACCGCCAGCACGCTGATGCCCAGGTTTGCCAGCGTGTTGATGCTGTTGGCGGGGTTGCCTACAAGCAGCAGAGTCATGCCACGGAGAGAGTAGTTTGCACGTGACACGATGCCAAACACACCTGTGAGCTCCACGCTGTTGCTGCTGGTATCCGTGGTGGCCATGTTGGCCGCCACTGTGTTCCAGGCTGGCGGGTAAAGCCAGTTGGATGGCGCCGAGTAGCCCAACTCATCACCCGTGGCGCGTCCAGCCGGCGTGCGCAGCAGTGCAACAGCCGCGTTGTACTGCGCCTGGTTGCTCACGTACGTGCTGCCCAGCACGTCCTTGCCCCACCAGGCGGTTGAGCTGCGGCCGTCAGGACTGGCGGAAGCAGCCGTCGCCATCAGCGTTGTCACCCCGCTGCCGGCGACTCCCAGGCCTCCCATGCCGAACGCTCGGGCGCCTACAGAACGCGCGCAAAGCGCGGCGTCAGCCGCGCGGGCAGCAACGGCGAGTATGGGAACGTCCCAGGGCCCTGCGCAACCCGCATACGCAGTGTCCCAGGCGGGCGTTCCGCGCACCGTTCACGCCAAGGTGCTCCATATACGCCACCCAGCTGCCATCAGTGGGGTAGTGGTGACCCAGGTTGACGCCGATGACCAGCGGTGTGGTACCAGTAACGACGTCAGAGACCAGCATGCCGACGGCACATCCCCCTGTCGCGGAAAGAGACGCCATCGTTCCGCTGGCTGCACTGCAAACCGCAGCTGCGGTCTGTGCCCGCGCGGTGGGAAGGCATAGGGCCAGCAGCGCAGCGGCAGCCACGAGCATGGCAGCTTGGCAGCTCGGAATGCTGCGGGGCGTGAAGTGCACAGCGCTGCCAGACGCGCGCGCCGACGCGGCGCCTCTCTCCGCCTTCGCCCGCGGCGCGTGGGAGCGCCGGAGGCTGCGCGTGTCGCGCACAACGGTCAGAACTGGCAAACGGCCGGCAGTACAGTACGGCACAAGTGGTGCATAGCTGAAGTGCCCTTCTGCTGGGATGGGCCCGAGCGGCGCTGTACCCAGCGCTGGGCATGCCAGACCGACTGGGCGCGCCTATGAGGAGCTCCTGCGTGGTGGCGCCACATCCCAGGCGTGCTTGCAGGCGCGGCGCAGCTGCTGGGAACAGCGCAGCGCCTTTGAGCAGCGCGGATGCCGCACATTCACAGACGCGGGCAGCGGCGGCGAACGGGAGCCCCGTGTGCCACAGTCTGCGAGTCTCGCGCGACAGCCGCGTGCGGGCTGGCCCGCCCGGGTGGTCCAAGACGGAGGTCTGCACAGCAACGAGGTGCAGCAGACGGTGACGTCGCCAGTGTGAACTCTGCGTGAACTCTTCAGCCTCTTCAGCTTGTTCAGCTCTCGTAATAAGCATTGCGGCGAGGCGCCAGCGGGCGCGGCGCCCTCTGCGGGCGCCTGGGCTCTCCTTCAGGAAGGGGACGTTGCTGGACTTCCCTGAGGAGGAGAGATACCTCACCCGATGGACTCCCGGTGTGCCCAACGGGGTATGCGCTCGCAAGTTGCTCAGTGGCAGCAGAGAGCTGGCCGGCTTGAAGCAGTATGGTGCACAGAGCGCGAGCAGCAGGCCGCTCACAACGACGCCGCCCGGGCCAGGGAGGCGGGAGCACACTCCTCCGCCCACACCCGCAGCCGGGCACCCGCCTGTTGCGCGCCTCCGGGTGAGTTGAGTTCGAAGCGGGCCTCCTCCTTCCTGCAGGCGGCACAGACACGCCGCATGTAACAGTGAAGTGGATCCGCAACAGTCGCTGCCCCTCACCCGCTCAGCTCAACGCACCGCCGCATGCGACTCCCGTGGACTGCAACGCAGGCTGTGCTTCGCTCCAGCGCACAGCGAGCGCTCACAGCTCAGAGATACTGCTCGCGTTGGTGGCTCGGAGAGCAACTGCAGCGGCAGGCGCTCATGGCAGGCGAGGCGAGGCGAGCAAGGTCAACTCAGACTGTTGTGGAAGGTTGCTCGCCAGCTCGCCAGCCAGGCACCATCGATGCGCAGTGCATCACCGTCTCCGGTTGCAAGGCGCGCCAGTGGTGAGCGGCTCAGACACGCTGGCTGCTGACATGGATGTGGCAGGACGCACAGCCCGATAACGCTAAAGCGCATGCAGCACTGCTGCCACGTCAAGGCGGGTCTCCTCCCGCCCGTACCATGTCGTCGGACGCCGCTCGTGAAGCCGCGCCTTGCCCGTCGCGTATCGCGCGCGCGTGTCTCGATGGCCGACCTGGGCTCGCTGAGCGAGCACGCGCGCGGTTTGCACGGCGTGCCTGCCCAGTGCGTGCCCCCGGCTGTAGAACTTGCTGTGCCAGGAGTGTGGAGTACTCGCACACCTGCTCACGCACGCGGCCGAGTCCGGGCCTGCGCCGCGGCACGGCAGCTGCTGCTGTGTGGCGCGTGTGGCGCCTCTCTAGAGGGACCCCCCGTGGTCTTTGCACCTCCACTCATGCGTCGCTCGCCGCGCGCAGCTACATTCTCTGCTTGCACGGCGTCCTCATCGCCTGGTCCCTGATCGCAAGCACGCTGGGACCCTCATGGTGCGCCTCCGCGCCGGCTGCACTGCGCGGAGCGGTGTCAGCTCTGCGTTTGTTTCTCTTTGCGTGTTAGGGCATGTCCGCCCTCCCACCTGCTCCACCGCCGCACCCGCTGCCAGCGAGCCACCCTGCTCACGCTTTGCTGCTCAGGCTTTGGACGAACATCTTCATCATAATGCTGCTTGTGCTGTGTCTGTCTGAGGACAAGCCAGTGCAGGCTGAGGTTCTCATGTATCTCTATGTCTTCACCATCCTCAACGACTTCATCAACCTCACAATCTGGGGGCCCTGGGACCGCGAGACGAGCACCATGCGGTTCAGCCTGACAATGGCCAGCGTCAACCTGATCATCAAGCCCTTCCTGACACCCGCCATGCTGGAGCTGGTGAAGCGTAACGGCGCGGGGGCGTCCGCTGGCTTTGGCGCGCCGGGCAGCCGCGTCGGATACAACCCCATTGGCGGCATGGGCGGCAGCGGTGGCGTGGGGCCACCAGGCAGCGGGCCGGCACCCTACAGCGCAGGGCCCTACGGGAAGGAGTACAGCATGACGCACGGCGACGACATGAACGCCATCTGAGCTTGTGCGTGAGGGTGAGCAACACCACACAGGAGAAGAGAACTGGGTTTGTAACAGCGTTTGGAGAGCACGTGCTGGCTCCTGCCACATGTCGAGTCGTCATTTGTCTTCGCAGAGGCCCGTCCACACCAGGAGCGCCTCCGGGCGCTTCATGCCCGTCACCAGCGTGGAAACAAAGTCGCCAGTCGCGGCGTCGAACTGGTGCAGAGCGCCGCGGTCCTGCCCGAGAACCAGAAGAGCAGCCCCAAAGCGCGCGATGCCAGCCGCATGCCCGCCGCCATCGCGATGGCTGTATCTCTGCGTCAACATGCCCTGCGAAGCGTCCCAAAAGGCGACAGTGACAACGCCGTCGTCCGATTCCGCGCCGTCGCTGCCGATGAAGAGCCCCTTGGTTTCGCCCACATCGCCCCAGGTCAGGGCGATGGGTTGTGGAACCCGGATGGCACCCAGCAGGCTGCCATTCGGGCTGTGCGCGTAGACTGCGTCTTCGGTGCGGCAGGCCACGAACAGCACGGAGCCGTCATCGCTGCTGGCGGCGCCGCGCACGCCGGTGGTGCCTGGTGTGAGAAGTGCGCTGTCGGTGCAGTGGCGCGCCAGTTCGGCGGAGGGGCGGAGGGGGCGGGGGCTGCCCCCTTTTGCGGCGGCGGCGGCGCCTCCGCCGTCGCCCTGGAAAGCGCCCGGGTCGTACCACAGCACCCGGCCGCTGCCCTGGTTGGCAACCACCACGCGAGCGGCACCCGGCTTCCCCGGGCTGGGTGACACGGTGACCCCGTACGGGTGTCGCACGCCGTCCACTGCGAAAACCCGAGCCGCCACGCGCGCGTCCGGGCGACCGGCGGAGCGCCGCACAGGCGCCTGCGCGGCCAGCCCGCCAGAGGCTGCGCACGCCGCGCGCGCCGACACCGCCAAGATGCTCCCCTTCTGAGCCTCCGCCAGTGCGTCAGCTGCGCTGGCGATCAGCAGCGTGTCGGGCAAAAGCAGCGCCATGCCGCGGGGCATGAGCAGCGCGCTGGCGCCGCCCTCGGGTTCGACCTTGCCAGCATCCTCCTGCAGCGTCAGAGACACCGGCCCCAGAGGCTCAGCGCTCAGCGTAGCCTTGCCGTTGCGGCTATGCCCTCCGGTCAGTCGGTAGCGGACCAGAGCATTCCCGGGATGGGCCTGATCGTCTTTATCGCCGTGTAGTGTCACGAAGAGCAGCGCGGGCGGGAGAGGGCGGGCTCCAGACGAAGGTGTGCCGGTCGTTGAGGCTGCGATGACGCGGCTGCGATGGCGAGACGCGCGCGTGAGGGCCACGAGAAAGTAAAGCGCAGCGGACGAGGCCAAAGCAAAATCAAAGGGGGCGAAAAGCGGCGGCGGCGCGGCGGGCGCGCAGGGGCGCACAGTTCCTCCACCGACGGACGAGCGGACGCTGCGCCCACGCGTGCAATGCCGTGCGTGAAGAGCACGCAGAGAAGCAGACCGTAGATGAGCAGTCGGCTGACGCGTGTGATGAGGCTCAGCATCACCAGCGCTGGCAGCTCTCGCTCACACACGGCTCGACTGGGAAACGCCGCTGCTACCGCGTCGTCGTCTGACGAGGCGGCCAACGCGGCAGCAGCGACCGCAGCAGCTTCATCGTCGGAGGGTGTGCGCAGTTGGGTGGCTCTGCGCACGCCTCGGCGTCGCCCTGCGGGCGTGAGATGCATGCCGCGGGCAGCGCACGTCAGCGAGCGTCAGCGGGCGTCAGCGGGCGTCAGCGGGCGTCAGCGTGAGGACGAGGAAAGGAGTAAGAAGGTTCCTCGGCGAAGCGAAAATACCCACCGGGGTTTTAGAAAATACCTACACCACCCCGTCCGCAAAAGGTGCGCCTCAGGCGCCCCACGCCGCAGCCACCGGCTGCTGCGCCAGGCGCCGCGCCGCAGCCTCCTGCGCGCGCGCCTGGCGCAGCGCGGCGGCTGCAGAGTCGCGCGCGCGCGACGCCCCGCGCAGTGCGGGCGACGCCAGCAGCACGGATGCGGGGCTGTGAAAGGCGGGGCCGCCCGGTGACGGAGGAGTGCTGCTGCTGTCGTGCCAGAGGCCCTTGCGGGCGCGCGAATACGCAGCCTGGGTAACCCCCCACCCCACCCCTTCGTCCGCAGGTGACACCTCCGCATACCCCTCCTCACCCCCCCCGCTCCCGGGGGTGGCCGGAAGGAGCGCACGCAGCGCGCTCAGCGCCGCGCGACTCGCACGAAGGTCAGCGCTGGCGGCGGCGCCCGCAGCAGCAACCAGGCGCAGCGTGGCGCGCGCATCAGCCGGCGGCGGCGGCGGCGGTGGCGGCGGCGGGGCTGCGGCGATAGGTGGGGAGCTGAAGGGAGGCGGCGACGATGCGGGACTGGCGCTGCCGACGTGCGCTGAGAGCGGAAGAACGCCACTGACGCCACCGGCCGGCTGCGGCGGCGCAGCCTCTAGCGGCGTGGCGGGGCCATCTGCCACGTCACGATGCGGCGGCGCTAGAGCCGCGGCGCTCTCCGTTTGGCACTGCGCGTCCCGACACTCGACCACCGCTGCAGCCTCATCCTGCCGCTCCGTCTGCGCGCCAGCAGCCACCACCCGCGGCGGCGGCGGCGGCGGCGGTGGGTCCGTCTGAGCGTGAGCCTCCGCCGTCTCCGCAGCTGTGGGGGCCTCTGTCTGCTGTCCGCACTCCTGCGAGCTCACAGCCACAGCCTCCACCACCACCACCTGCGCCGCCTCCTCGGTCTGCACGGCGCGCGCCACGCGCGCCATCGCGGCCGGCCCAGCGTCGGTCTGCGCCTCGGCGTGGCGCAGCGTGGCGGGAGGCGTCTGCGCGGAGGCGTCGCGCGTTGCGGGCGGCGCGGGGGGAGCAGGCGCCGCGTCCGTCTGGGCGCCCGCATCCTCCACGACCGCCGCCGGCGCCGGCGGCGGCGCCGGCGGCGGCGGCGGCGCTGACGTGGCACGCTGGAGGGCGGCTCTCAGGCGCGCAGCCTCCTCCGCAGCCTGTGCCTGCGCCCGCCCGTGCTTCGCTGCCCACGCCGCGTTGCTGCGCTCGCACGCGGCGCGCTCGGCGCAGCGCAGCGCCACCTGGGCGCAGGCAGCCTGCTCCCCGAGCGCCAGGGTGACCGCCTGATCGCGCTGCGCCTGCTCCGCCGCGGACGCCTCGCAGGCGGCCCACTGCAGCGCTGCACAGCGACCGCGCTCCTCCTCCAGCGCCGCTTCGGCGGCGCATGCGCGCACGTCAGCAGCCGCCAGCAGCGCCCGCAGGTCAGCAGCGCCTGCGCCCTCCTGCTGCGCCTGCGGCGCCGCCCAGTGCGCCGCTGCTTCTCCGGCGCGCGTCACCACCACGCCCGCGCGCGCATCTGCCAGCTGTCCCTCCAGCGCCGCCCGCTGCGCCGCCGCCTCCGCGCGCAGCGCGCGCAGCTGCTCCTCGTACGCGCCGGTGGCTGCTGCGTGGCGGTGGTTGGCGGCGGAGACGGAGCTCCCGGGGGGGGCGTTGCTGCCGCTGGCAGCTTCCAGGCAGGCCAGCCTGGCCTCTGCCCACTCGGCGCGTGACTGCGCTTCCAGGGCCCGCGCATCCGCGCCCTCCCGCGCCCGCGCCTCGCGACGAGCAGCCTTGCCCGAGGAGCTGGCTGCAGCTTCTGCCACACAGGCGCGCTGCGTGGCCTCCTCGGCACAGCGGGTGGCGTGCACGCACCGCGCCGCGTCCGCCTGCGCCTGCGCCTGGGCCACGCGTGCGGCGTCCGAGTGCAGCTCGCTGGTGGCGCGCGCGGTGGCCAGCTCCTCGGCCAGCAGCGCCAGCTCCTTTTGGGCGGCGGCGCGGTCTTGACGCCGGCGGCGCGCCTCGGCCTGCGCCAAGGCGCCCGCACGTGAGGCTGCTTGCGCCGCGCGGTGCGCGAGCACGCCGTGCGCCTCCGCCTGTGACGTGGCGTGCGCCAGCAGCGCCCCCCGCAGGCAGTCCAGGCTGCCGTCCGTCAAGCGGCCGCGGGAGAGCGAGTCCAGCGCTTCCAGGCTGCACACACGCTGGCGCAGAGAAGCGGCCAATGCGCTCTCGCTCACGCACCGACGCTCGCACGCGCGAAAACGCGCTGCCGTTGACGACTCCGAAGCGCACCGGGCGCGCAGAGCGCAGCGCAGGGCGGCCAAACGGGCGTGGAGGGCGCTGGAAGGGGCGGAAGGCGCCAGCGGCGAGAGCAACGACGATACCTCTTCGCTTTCCTCCAAACACTCCTCCTCCACCTCCTCCTCCTCCTCCTCGTCCGCTTCATCCTCCAAGGGATCGTCGCAGCAGGCGCTCGCGCGCGGAGCGGCCTCGGGAGTGGCGATGCGGTGGGGAGAGGGAAGCAACGCGCTACGTGGCTGCGGCGCAGCGCCTTCACCCGCGCCACGCCAACCCGGCGGGATTGCCGCGCCAGAGGTTTGCATGCCCGCGTCTGCGCGCACAGCGGCGGGGAGGCTTGAGCGCGAAGAGGGACGCGTTGCGCACGAAAGGGTTTCAGATGGCGGGAGAGAGCTCCCGCTGCGGATACGGCGCCACGGCGACGCATGACGTGGCGTCCAGTGGAATGGCACCTCGCCAGTGCACGCAGCGCAGCCAATTGCGCCAGAGCGGCCAGAGCGCAAGGGACGCACCATGCAGGCAGCTCGTCATGTCTCCGCACCACACAGGCCCACAGCGCTCCCAAGAGCGCGCTGAGGCGGTTCACGAGACGGCCGAAGGCGCCGCGAGTGGTGGCTTGCACGCCAGGCTGGACGCGCAGTATATATACTGTTTAGAAACTCAGGTTTCACTCAACACCACCGGGGGGCGTGAATCCGTGAAGCGTGCCATCAGCTGCACAGCCGCGTCGACCTCTGCCTCCTCGCCGTTCAGCAGCAGCGCGAACACGCCGCGTGGCCGTGGCAGAGCAGCAGAGGAAGGCCACGTGAGGACCCAAGGTTTCAATCTGACACCCCTCGAGCTCTCTCCCTGAACTCCCTCTCTCTCCCTCTCTCCCTCTCGCGCTTGCGCGCCCCCTTCATCATGCGCGACAGTGATCTGGAGGAGCAGGGCGACTCACGGGTGTGTTGTAAAGGGAGCACCTCTGGCGGGATTTGAACAAACAGTAGAACGCTCGTGTTTTTGGTTGGAAAATTAAAAACGCGAAAGCTGAACGACCTTAAAAGAAACTGGTTTAAAATTGGTTGGAAACATGAGACACGAAAGCTTGGAAATTAACGGCTGGAATTTTGGATTTAAATTAAACCGAACTGGTTTGAGATCACAGATTCCGGAGCTGGTCTGCTAAAGAGACAAAAGCATTCCGGTTTTCTTGGGTGCCGGACTCGGCGAAGCTCACAACAGAGAGTAGAAGCTTCTTTACCAGCGCCAACTCCTTGCGTACTGCGTCCAGCTCACGGCCGCCGACAGGTGTGCGAGAAGTGGAGCGATCACGTGAAGAGCTGTTGGGAGTTAAGTAGCGAGTACTGCGACCAGACAGCAGAGCCAGATGTGTAGAAGATTTCTCAGCAGACTGGCGCTCAGATTCCTCAGCACCTGAAGCGCAGTGAGCGCGGTGAAACGGGGAAAACGCGAGGACCGCACCGATTAGGGTCTCATTGAGCTCGTCCAGCGCCGCAGCCGTCTTCTCCACACCCTCAAGTCGCACTTCGTCCAGCGCACGGGTGGCGTCAGTCAGTGTCGCAGCCTGTTCCAGACGCCAGACGTCGTAGAGAATCTTTGCGGCTTGGCGGCTATAAGTTGCCTTATATTTAGAGGTCTACTAACGCGGTAGAACGCGGGGCGAACAGCTCTCGAACACTCATTTCTTGATCCTTGAACCGCGCGGGCTGGCGGCC
>Ga0049083_10000842_pt1 | contig 11414 bp, 6 predicted proteins | sample GreLakmeMI27MSRF_FD_66719 | JGI IMG/M metagenome (GOLD analysis project Ga0049083, IMG submission 66719) | Freshwater lentic microbial communities from great Laurentian Lakes, MI, USA - Great Lakes metaG MI27MSRF | ecosystem: Environmental > Aquatic > Freshwater > Lake | place: Great Lakes...
CGCGCAGTTGCGGAGAATGCGGACATCTGAGGAGCTCAAGCACACGAGCAGCAGGAGCCAGACATCGACATAGAGACTCTCTACGTACACATCGCACACACACACACGCATGCACAGGTCGCTGAAAACAACTAGTAGCTCACCTCATCCGAGCCTAATCGTCGATCCATCTCTCCTCGTCGAAGGCAGACCCCTGACCATCACCACGTTGAACAACGTGATGGCCACACTCGTCCCTTCGCCTCCGGTGTCGTCCTCGTGACACCACTCCTCACCTAGCTCTTTATCGCTCTCTCAGCCAGTGCGTTGGTCGCACTCCTGGCCGCGCGCTCTGCGCCAACAATCGAGTGCTGAGCGGCTGAAGACACATACGCGATGGAGAGCGCCGCGGTTGTGGTGCTGGAGGCAAACACTGGTCGCACCTACGAGCTGGAGTGCAGCGTCGACACGTGGTGCGAGACCGCGAGAGTGTCGCTGCGAGCCCGCCGGCCTCGCGTCCTGTGCGGCGCGCGCTGTCAGGCGCTGACAGCTCTCGCACATCCCTCTCCCCTCTGGCCCGCAGCCTCACGGCGGTGACCAGCGCGCTGGAGGCGCTGACGGGCGTGGCGGTGGCTGACCAGGCGCGTGGTGACAGCCTGGCTTTGCGTGGTGGGCTGTCCCTTGGCTTCCTGCCGTGCAGTGCGCCTCTTAGAGTGTGCCTCACGCGCCCGCCCTCGCAGCTGCTCACCGCCGCTGGCACGCGGCTGGAGGGCTCCAAGACGCTGGGCTTCTACGGTCTCCCCGCGGCGGAGGCGCACGTGTTCTTGTACCAGCGGTGCGCCCACCCCCCCGCGCCGCCTGTCCCTCTCACACCGCCGCCCGCAGCTCCTCACTGCGCCCCGGCGCCGCGCCGCCGCCGCCGCCCTTCCGCCCTTCCGCCCCGCCGGAGCTGCCGCCGCTGGCTGCTGAGAGCGAGGCGGAGTCTGCATCGGACTTGCTCTTTGGGAGCCCCTCCTCCCCGCCCGCTGCACTCGAGTTTTACGCCCGCCGCTTCGCAGCCCACGCCGGGGCGGCGGGCGCGCTGCAGCGCCGCAGCGCGGCGATGTTCGCCTTCTGCGCGCAGGCGGCGCGCGAGCTCGCCGTCACATCCTTTGCGGTTGAGGCTGCTCGTGACACGCTGGGAACCCACGCAGACGGTGCCGTGCGCAGCCACGCGGCGTGGACCGCGCAGCTCGCCTCGGTGTGCGCCTGCGCCTCCGCGAGCGTGGCATCCTTCGACGCGGACTGGGAGCGATGCGCACGCACTCCGCTGCATGCCGCTATCGCACAGCGCACGGGCGCCGCCGCGCAGCCGGGCCTGAGCCTGGCGGATGCGCTGCCAGGGGAGCGGCTGAGGCGCGCCGCGGCCGCAGCATCCCAGGGCCGCGACGCTCTCCAGGCCAAGGCTGCGGAGGTGCACCAGGAGATGACTGCGCTCAGCAGCGACATCGAGCAGCTCTTCGCGGAGGGGCCGGGATGCGACGTGTCGGCTGCGGAGACGCGCCTGGAGGAGGCGCGTGCGCGGCTGGAGGCGCTCACCGCGACGGCGACGGCGCTAGAGGGGGACGCAGTGGTGCGCCGCACTGTGGGCAGCACCGCTCACGGACTGACCCTCCCCCTTGCGCGCAGACCGCGCGGCGCCTGTTGGCCGACGCGCCCCGCGGCCCGCCCGCGCTGGCCGCCTGCGACGCCGCCGCTGCGCTGGCGCCCCTGCACGTGGGGCACCTGCGGCTGTCTCTGCCCCTCTGCTCCGCGGCGCACGCCCACCTGGGCGACCTCCTCCGCCATTGCCTCGCCTGCAAGCGCGCGCTGGGTGCCTCCGCGCAGCGCCAGCTGGCCAGCGTGGCGGCGCTGCAGGGGCGGCTGGCGGCGCTGCGCAACGTGCGCGCGGCGGTGGGCGAGGCCGGGGCGCGCGTCTCGCTGGGACTCAGAGACCTCGCCGCCCTCAAGCAGGCGCCGGGCGCCTACGCAGCCGCGCTGACGGAGGCGCTGCGGCGGCGCGCGGCGGCGCAGGCGTTTGCCGCCAGCGCCAGCGCGGCGGCTGAGCGGCTCGCCGCCACCCGCTCCGCTGAGCTCTCCGCGCGCGACGCCTTCAAGCAGAGCGCAGCGCAGCAGCTGCCTTTGCGGCTGCTGAGTGCGCTGGCGCTGGACGCGCCGCCGCCGCACTGCGAGGTGAGCGTGCGTGGCCTGGGCGACACAGCCGGCCTGGATTTGCCGCCGGAGGAGATGCGCCGCCTGGCGCAGGAGGCGATGGACGGCGCCCTGGCCGCATCCGCATCGGCGCCACAGCCGCCGCGCTCGCCTCGCAAGGGCGTTGGGGCGGCCATCGCAGCTGCGCTGACTCGGCGCCCCTCCGGCACCGGCGCATCCGCGTCGCTGCTCACCGCGCTCATGGGCGGCGGCGTCGAGCGTCCGCCGCGGGGCGCGGCCACGTCGCGGCCGCCGTCGCCTGCGGGCGAGTCGCCGCCGTCTGCGCGGGAGCGCGGCAGCTCTCAGCCCCCGGCCGCCGACGCGCACTCGTCGCAGTCGCACCTCAGCGCCGCCCCCTGCGTCGCGTCGCTGGAGCTGGCGCAGCTGCGCGCGGATTTGGCTACGGCAGTGGCTGGTCTGGCAGTGATTGCGGCCGGGGCGGGCGCGACTGCGCTGCTGCCTGGGGCGCTGTCGCCCGCGCAGGCCCTGACGCAGGCGATGGCGGCAAAGGATGCGCTCATGGAGGCGCTGCGCTGCGAGGTGGACGACGCCAAGCGAGAGGCCGCCGCCTACAAGGCCAGAGCGCTGCGCCTGGAGGAGGAGCTGGCCAAGGGGGAGCCCGACGCAGCGCAGCTCGTGGCGCACCTGGTGCGGGCCGCCGTCGCGCGAGTTGTGACCCAGGGAGCGGGAGAGGGAGGTGCAGACGGCTGAGGGAGCAGGACCCTGAACAGTGAACACACGCAAGTAGGACACGCGCCAATAGAAGGCGCCCACAATGGAGCGCATCGTTGCGATACACACACGCGATGCGCAACAAGGCTTGGCGGTTGGTGCGGGCTGGGCAATGATGCGCCCTCGCGCATCAAAATCTCGTGAAGAAATCGAAGAAAATGCATCTCTCCGTGCCTCCGCCAGCTATGAGCGCCGAGGCGAGCGACAGCTGGGAGGACGGCGGTGATGCAGCGATGCAGGAGCCACCGCCGCCAGTTGACGCGCCCTGTGCGCCAAAGCCTGCGCTGAACCCAAGTGCAGCCAGCTTCAGCTTCAACCCCAGCGCCGCTGGCTGGACGCCCGCAGCCGCAGCCGCCCCTCCTGCGCCGCCGCCGCCGCCGCAGCAGCAGCCGCCGGGGGAGGACATGGAGGAGCAGTCGGTCGCGCCCAGCCCAGGCACGCACGCCCGGACGAGTCGCCTGGACTCCGCGCGGCGACCCTGAGCTGTGCAGTCTGGCACGGCCGCGGCCCGGCGCCGCGGGAGTGCGCGGTGAGACGGCGAGCTGACAACTGGCTCCCTTGCAGAGGTGCCGCTGGCCGAGGCTACTGCGGCATTGCGCTCGGTCACCGTGGGTGTGCAAGGCACCAAGAAGAAGGAGGAGGTACCGCTAGAGGAGGACTTGGACGAGCGGTGCGTGACGGAGAGGCAGGGGGAGCAAGACCAAGGAAGCAGCAGGACGGCGGCGGGGCGGGATCAGCAGGCGTTGCGGCGCGACACGGCTGCCCACTAGCCTGGCTGTGCTCGGCGGCTGCTTGTGTTGGGCGCAAGTGGGGCCTGGTTGCGTGGGCGTGCCTCCTGTGTGCACCGTGCTGCGCTCACATGCTTGTGCCCCTCCTCGCGCAGAGAGCACGTGAACCTGGTGTTCATAGGCCACGTGGACGCTGGCAAGAGCACGATTGGCGGTCAGATCCTGTTTCTGACGGGCAGTGTGGACGAGCGCCTGATCCAGAAGTACGAGCGCGAGGCAAAGGAGAAGAACCGCGATTCCTGGTACATGGCGTATATCATGGACACCAACGAGGAAGAGCGCGCCAAGGGGAAGACGGTGGAGGTTGGTCGAGCCCACTTTGAGACGGCGAAGAAGCGGTACACTATCTTGGACGCGCCTGGCCACAAGAACTACGTGCCCAACATGATCGCGGGCGCGGCGCAGGCTGACGTGGGCGTGCTGGTGATCAGCAGCCGCAAGGGCGAGTTCGAGACTGGGTTTGAGCGTGGCGGTCAGACGCGGGAGCATGCGCAGCTGGCCAAGACGCTGGGCGTGAGCAAGCTGGTGGTGGTGGTCAACAAGATGGACGACCCCTCCGTCCTGTGGGCGCAGGCGCGCTTCGAGGAGGTTGAGACCAAGCTGTCCCCCTTCCTCAAGCAGTGCGGCTACAACGTCAAGCGCGACGTCACCTTCCTGCCCATCAGCGGCCTGATGGGCCACGGCATGAAGGACCGCCTGCCGGAGGGCATGGCGCCCTGGTACAGCGGCCCCGCCCTGTTTGAGTGCCTGGACGCGCTGGAGCCCCAGGACCGCAGCCCCGACGCCCCCTTCCGCATGCCCCTCATCGACAAGTACAAGGAGGACGGCAAGGTGATTGTCATGGGCAAGACGGAGGCTGGCATGGTGCGGCGGGGGGACTCGTTGCTGGTCATGCCCAACCGCACCCTGGTCAAGGTGTCCGGCATCTTCCGCGACGCTGACGAAATCGCAGCCGCGCGGCCCGGCGAGAACATCCGCCTGCGCCTCACCGGCGTGGAGGAGGAGGAGGTGAGCGCCGGCTTCGTGCTGTGCTCCGCGCTGCACCCGGTCCCGGTGGTTGTTGAGTTCGACGCGCTGCTGTCTGTGCTGGAGCTGCTGGAGCACAAGAGCATCTTCACGGCTGGCTACAAGGCTGTGCTGCACATCCACACGGCGACGGAGGAGTGCGAGGTGACCATGCTGCACTACCAGCTGGACCCAAAGACCAAGCTGCCCATCAAGAAGAAGTGCCTCTTCCTCAAGTCCGGCTCCATCGCCCTGGTGCGCATCCAGCTGGCAGGCACGCTGTGCCTGGAGCGCTTCAAGGACTATCCGCAGCTGGGACGCTTCACGCTACGAGACGAGGGGCGCACCATCGCCATCGGCAAGGTGGAGAAGCCGCGCGGGCAGCCAAAGGTGGGCGAGGCTGGCGCAAAGTGAGGAGCGATGGCGCATACGCCCATACGGGAACGGTACCGCCGGCGTGGAGATGAAGCTGCAGGTTGCGCACCCACTGTAGCAGGCGCATTCGCTCCCGTGAGTCTCCCGCCCATCCGCATGCGCCTTGCCGAACAACGCGCGTGAGTCAGCACCCCCCTGCGAGGTGATGTGCGATAAAAGCGCACGCAGCAGCGCGCAATTTCCTCGAAATCGCGCACACACAGCTGCCTTCGACGTGCCTGTCTGTGCTGTCTTTCAACTCCAGAGCTCCCTACAGCGTGTGCGCGGAGCATATCTTCCTTCTCGATGCTCCTCTCCACGGGCGACGACCCACCCACGGCGACGCTGACGCTCGGTCACGGGCGCATCCGGTCGGTTGGGAGCGAGCTGGACCTGCACGGGCTGGTGCGTGGCGCGGGAGGGCGCGAGGCGGAAAAAGTGCACCAGCTCAGCGTTCCAACTGTTTTGCGCCGCGGGCCGCTGACGCCCGTCCGGCGCTCTGGGCGCTCAGGTATGCCAGGACAAGCGCGGCGGTGGAGGCTGTGGCGAGGAAGCGCCGGGGACTGAAGTGCCGGACTCGCCGGAGTCGAGCTGTGACGCATATGACGCTTTACGCGCAACTGTGCTCAGCCAGCACGCGCTCTTCAGACACCAGGTGCGAAGGCGACTGCACCCGCGCCGCGCCAGCGCGCGCCAGGGCAGCCGTGGCACTGCCGTGGCACTGCCGTGGCACTGCCTTGTCAGAGGAATACGCCTCTCGCTCTCACCGCCGCTTGCCCCGCGCCGCTTCTCAGCTGCTGGAGTTGCACCGCCTGGTGAAGGTGCAAGCGGAGCAGCTTCGTCAGCCCACTGGCCCGGCCGAGGCTCAGGTGTGCACTCGATATTATTGGTCGCTCTAGCTACCGGCGCGGGGGCTGCGAGCCCGCACAGCACCGCTGGGCCGCAGGCGCAGTGTCGCACGGGCCGTATGCGCGCGGCGCGCGGGGCGCGGCTTGTACGCGGGCGGCCGGGACAGCAGAACCACCCGCCGGTTCGCAGTGCCTACGCTTTTGTAACCGGATCTGACGTGGCTGGGGACTCGCATTGCAGACTGCCGCGCAGCCCACGGCTTGCCGCCCCGTGTTGCACCTGCAGCTGGACATGTGCGCGTTGGGCAAGGCGCTACGCAGCGGTGCCACGACGGATGCGGGCAGCAGCCCAGACGGCACCCGCTTGCAGGCACCCAGCGCCTGGCCGGGCCAGAGCGGCGGCAGCGGCGGCGACGGCAGCGGCGGCGGCAGCGGCGGCGCGCATACGGGCGCCGACGGCGCGCCGGGAGCGGCTTTGGCGAAGGCCCCCCCCTGCGAGCGCACGGCTGAGGCTGTGGGCGGCCCCCCGCCCCCCGGCTGCGCGCCCACGGCCCGCCCCGACCCCTTCCTGCTGGCCGCGCAGGGCGCCGTGGCCGCCGCCGCCGCCGCCGCCGGGCGCGCCAGCGCCGCCTGGCGTTGCGCCAGCGCCGCGGAGCGTGTGGCGCTGCTGGGCCGGCGCTGGTACACGCCCGTGGAGTACCCCCTGGCAGCGCCGGGGGCGCACCCGTTGCAGGCCCAGGCGGCGCCGGTGGCCACCTGCGAGCCCAGCAGCGGCGACCCGGGCAGCGCGGCTGCGACGACGGGGGACGTCGCTGACGCCTTTCAGAAGCCGCCGCGCCTCATCCTGCGCCACGACGGCACCACCGTCGTCGCCCCAGACGACCAGGCGGACGCGCGCACGGTGACCGCGGGCTGTGTGGCTGGCGTGAAGCGCGCGCGGGGGGACGGGGCGCACAAGGGGGAGGGCTCCAGCCGGGCAGCCCCGCTCTGCGGGCTCTCTTCTGCGGGCGCCCTGGCGCCCCTGCTCCACTACCCCATCGCCCCGCCCGCAGCCGTCGCCCGGCGCTGCGCGGGGCCGCAGGCGCTGCAACAGGGGCTGCACTGGCACGCCAGCGCCGACGCTGTGACGCGCATCCCCACCGCGCCGCGATCACGCCTCTCCGCCACGTTCAGGGAGCCGGCCCCGGCCCCGACGCCGCCCAGGGAGGAGGCGCGACTGGCGGAGGTGCTCAGCATTGCGCGCCGAGGCAGCTTGCGCGCGCGAAACGCCCCCGTGCCGGGCCCCGGCGCCGGCTTCGCTTGCCTCGCCGGCCTCGCACCCGCAAAGGCACTGCCGCCATCCTTCGCGTTCGAGCTGCTGCCGCGCATGGTGCCGCTCAGCCGCGCAGACGTGGGCGCTGACCTGCGCGCTATCGCAAGCGCCGCGGAGTCTCTCTTTGGCCTCATGGACGAGGCGCTCCCCACGGCTACCAAGCGCGCGCGCCTCTCCGGGCTTCTCTAGATTAGACATTCGCTGTGCGTTGCTGTGCATACACCGCTGTGCTCTTGCTGCCGCCTGCGGACGTTGCTCTACCTCTTTTGAAGCACTAGCTGTAGTCTGTCTGTGTGAGACAGCGACTCCGCCCAGTGGACGGCACGCCCAAGGATAGCCCAAGGCCCGGTGTGGCGCCTTGCTCGGTACGCGGACTTTGCGTGCCCGCCCGCTCTCACGCGGAGGTGGAGATGGCATCAGGCGGTGCGGAGATGGAGATGGAGATGGCAGCCTTTGAGTCGCCCACGGCTTGGTACAAGGGGCCCTTTCTCGGTCATCTGCTGCCCGGCCTGGGCCTGCTGCTCTGGTCGTGCGCATGGGTGCGCGCATGGCTTCAGCAGCCGCATCGTGGCCCGCGACTGCTCGCATCTGCTGGCCTCATAGCGTCAACGGCTGGGGTGGGCACACGCGCGTCCTTCTCAAGCGCAGAGCAAGCCTGCCGTGGCGTGGTGTCTCTGGCCGGTATCGTCTCCGAGATGGCGAGTGCGAGGCTGAACACGGGCGGCAGGATGCGATGGCTCTTCTTCCAGCCCCCGGTAAGCAATCTGCAGAATTTTTCGCACGCAACCATGCACCTCGGCCTGCTCCTGGCGCTCATATGTGAGCTGGCGGAGCGGCGCTGGCCACGCATCGTTCCCCCCATGGCCATCTTCGCGCTCGCCCTGGCGCTCGGTGCGATTGCTGTTCTTCTTGCTGTGCACGCATCGCTGCAACCTGCGCCCGAGGCTGCCGCACACGTGCCACTGGCGCTTGCGTTCGGAATGGCCGCCGCCGCCACCGCCGGAGATGGCGCGTGGCGCAGCGCGGGCTGGCTGGGCGCTCGCAGCTTTGCGCTCGCGCTCGCGGGCACGTGGATGTGCCGCATGGCGCTGGCGCGCGACCACCACTGGGACGAGGCGTTCCGGGCGCCCATGGCTGCGCAGACGGTTGCTGCGCTTCACTTTTCGTGGATTGCAATGGCGCTCGCTTCGCTCTGGGCGCTGCTGGCCTGCGCCGCACGGAGCGCTGCGCTGCGGGGCAAGGCGCCCAGCCCCGAGGCGCGCGTGTAATCAGGCCGGCAGCCCCACCAGCTTTGCAGAGAGGTCCCACAGCGTGCGCCCCTCCTCCTCCCGCCGCGCCTCGTCGCTCACCTCGTCCTCGTGGAACAGGTGCTTTCCACCCGGTGCCAAATCGTTGTTGTAATACAGCCCCGACCGGCCCTCAAGCTCCGCTTTGGTTGCCATGCTCACCAGGCAGTCGCCGCCGCCGCTGACGCTCTCGGCGACGTGGAAGACCTCGTTGGTGAAAAAGTCGAAGACGCCCACGAACAGCGGGTTCTGATTGCGGAAAAAGTCGGTGCGCGTGATGAGCCCAGGGCCGAACGTGTTGCAGGTGACGGGCGAGCCGCGCTCCCGCAGCCGCCGCGCCATCTCGCGCGTGAACAGCACGTTGCAGAGCTTGCTGTCCTTGTATGCTTTGTCTGCGTTGAAAGCGGCCGAGCCGTCCACCATCAGGAAGGAGGCGCTGCGCAGGCCGGCTAAGGAGCCCAGCGACGCGCCCGGCCCGACGCTGCCGCCCGGGGAGCTCGGGTCGTGCACCTCCGACGCTGTGACCACGATGCGCGCGCCCGGGCCAGCCTTGTCGAGCTGAGGGAGCAGCAGGTTCGCCAACAGGTAGTGGCCCAAGTGGTTGGTGCCCACCGTGAGCTCGAAGCCGTCCTGCGTGCGCCTCACGGTGTCGTCGCCGCTGAACTGCACGCCCGCGTTGAGCAGCAGAAGGTGCAGCGGCGCAGAGCCTGCCTGGCCAGCACAGGCGCGCACCGATGCGAGAGAGGCGAGGTCGCACTCCACGCCGCGCAGCGAGCCCGCCAGCGGGGATTGAGCCGCGGCGGCAGCCTCGGTGATCTCAGCGGCAGCAGCCTGCGCCTTAGCCAGTGTGCGGCAGGCGAGCGTCACGTCGTAGCCGCGCGCAGCCAGCTTGGCCGCCGCGTCACGGCCGATGCCCGTGTTAGCGCCGGTGAGCAGCACGCGCTTGCCAAGTCCATCCAGGGGCGAGGCGGCCACTGGCTGGCTGAGCAGCACCAGCGCCCCACCCACGCCGGATAGCAGCTCGCGCCGACTGGGCGTCTGCGCAGCGCCGGCGCGAACACGCAGAGCGGCGCGTGAGCAGCGAGTTGCCCGTCTGCAACTCGTCTGCAACAGAGGCGCCTGGTGCACGCTCAGCAGCATCCTCCACGCCGCTCTCCGGCCCTCAGCAGCTGCAGCACTTCACTTTACCTCACACGGCACGATTCACAGCGTTTACACCGGCTGCGAGGCTATACGTAGTGCAGTACGACCGCGCAGCTCCGCAGCGAGCGTAGGAGCGTCCGCACCCAGGTCCACCCTCGTCGTCGGTGTCGTCGTCGTACGAACCGTCTTTCCTCTCACATCTGCAGCCCTGTTCTGAGCGTGTCTTGTGCTCCGCTTGCGTGTGATGTCCAGGAAGAACAATTTGAGCAAGCGCAAGAACCAGAGCGACTTCGACCAGCGCCGTGCGTCTGGCGCCACCTCTGCTCTCTTTTCCTCTCCTCACTTCTGCCGCAGGCGAGGAGGAGCTGAAGGCGAAGCAGGATGCGAAGCGGCTGCGCAAGGCTGTCAACGCGCAGGTGAGACAAGAAGCTGCCGCCTCCGCCTCTGCAAAGCACAAGCCACTGGCCGTCAACTCCGGCGCCGTGTCCAAGAAGAAGACCAAGGGCTTCCGCATGAAGAAGAACGGCGCGTTCACGGCCCGCCAGCCAGAGCGGTGCTGGGGCATTGGCGGCTGCTCTCTGCTGCTTGCAGTGCCTCGGCCTGTGCTGTGCTGCACTCACGCGCCCGTTGCAGTGACCGTGAAGGGCGTCAAGATTACGGACAGCGACAGCAAGAAGGAGGCCCAGGCACGCTTGCAGGCGCTGAAGGCTGAGCAGGCGCTAGCGCTGATGGAGGAGTGAGCGGAGGACGCACTCACGCCCTACACAATAACCAAGCCGCGACCTGACCGAGTAAGCCAGCTGCGCTGGCTAAAGGTGGCAAGCGCAGCACGCGTTTGACGGACCACAGAGCATTGTACAGACATGCCATGCCATGCGGGTCTATCACCTGTTAGGGCAGGCGCACTGCATTGCGCCGGCGAGGTGTCCCAGGCATCCCAGGCATGTCCCGGGTCTGCAGGCTGCAGTCCCCTTCTCTGGGGTGTGCAGTGCGGTGCTGGCGGCGTGCCCGCCCAGCCCACACCACTCCCCGCCACACGCGTCTCTGGTCGCGCGTCGCTCTGTTGAGGGCGCTCTGCTCCACCGCTCACCCGCCCCCGTCGCCAGCCTCGCCAGCCTGGGGCACCACAGCTAGGCTGCTGTGCCATTGCTGCAGCGCTACCTGCATCCAGGCGTGGCGGCACAGGGAGATTGCGTCCGCCACGCGGCACCATACCCGCTGGCGCTCCTCTTGCTCAGGCCACGTCACCAGCTCCTGTGCGAGTGCAGCGGCGTGTGAGTGCGCCAGCTCTGAGCGCAAGCCGGACTGCGCCGCGCCTCGTCCACGCGCAGCACGAAGACGTGCGCCATGCAGCTGCAGGACTTGCTGACGAAGGGGAAAGTGCCCAGCTCCTGCGAGGCAAGGCCAGAGGCGAGAGGCAAAATAGGAAAAGAGTCAGCCCTACCTAACCCCGAGTGAACCGCTCACGCGCTGCAGAGGCGCTGTAGCCAGCCACGCAGCCCGCCACGCGCCTGCAGCTCGCCGCGCACGCCAGCCTCCTCGAGGCTCTCCCGCGCGGCCGCCTCCGCCACCGTCTCGTCCGTTTCCCAGCCCCCCTGAACACCGCCACGCGCGCGTCAGCCGGCAAGCAAGCGCACAGCGCAGCGCAGGGCAAGCAGACGCAGCCTCGGAGCAGCAC